>Ga0123332_1005009_pt1 | contig 11379 bp, 8 predicted proteins | sample BioC12SIPDNA_4_FD_89958 | JGI IMG/M metagenome (GOLD analysis project Ga0123332, IMG submission 89958) | Anaerobic biogas reactor microbial communites from Washington, USA - Biogas_R2_A C12 SIP DNA | ecosystem: Engineered > Bioreactor > Anaerobic > Unclassified | place: Washington, USA...
AAGCGATTGTGCCCGCCGAATCCATAGGATAACTTCCTACGGCCCGGCAACTCACCAACGCCGTTCGCCATGCATTGCCAACTCAAGAGAAAGAACACGATGCGACACCTCCCGATCTTCTTTTGTAGCTTGCTTCTGTCCGCCTCTTGCACCGCATTTGCCAACGATCGGCCGAACTTCCTGCTCATTTTCACCGACGACCACGGGTACGGCGACGTTTCGACGTATCACCGGTCGGACGCGCAGACGCCGAACATCGACCGGCTCGCCGCCGAAGGGATGCTGTTCACCACGATGCGGGCCAATTGCACCGTCTGCTCTCCGTCGCGGGCGGCGTTGTTGACCGGGCGCTACGCGGATCGTGTCGGTGTGCCCGGTGTGATCCGCACGCACCCGGAAAATTCCTGGGGCTACTTCGATCCTTCCGTGCCGACGATTGCCGACGAACTGCGGAAGGCCGGTTATCACACGGCGATCGTGGGCAAGTGGCATCTTGGACTGCAGTCGCCCAATACACCCAACGAGCGCGGCTTCGATTTCTTTCATGGTTTTCTCGGCGACATGATGGATAGCTACACGACACACCTGCGTCACGGCAACAACTACATGCGACGGAACGCCGATATCATCGAGCCCGACGGCCACGCCACCGATCTGTTCTCCGATTGGACCGCCGATTATCTCCGGACGCGGGCCGAGCGGACGGATCAGCCGTTTTTCCTTTATCTGGCCTACAACGCGCCCCACTTCCCGATCGAGCCGCCTGCCGATTGGCTGGCCCGAGCCAAGCAGCGTGCCCCGAATCTGGACGAGAAGCGGGTCAGGAACGTGGCTTTCATCGAACATCTCGATCACGGCATCGGCCGTGTCCTGGGCGTGCTGGCGGAAACCGGCTTGGACAAGAATACTTTCGTCGTGTTTACCGCCGACAACGGCGGTTCGCTGCCGCACGCCCAGAACAACGATCCCTGGCGCGACGGCAAGCAGAGCCATTACGACGGCGGGCTGCGCGTGCCGTTCATGGCTCGCTGGCCGGGGCACATCGAACCCGGCTCACGCTGCGATTATGCCGGGCTGGTTTTCGACCTCTTTCCCACGCTCCTCGAACTGGCAGGCGCGGAGCCGGCTGCGGACCTCGATGCGGTGAGCCTCGTCCCATTGTTGGGCGGCGAGAAGATCATTGCGCCGCGCGACCTGTACTTCACGCGACGGGAAGGGGGGCTCGCGTACGGCGGCAAGAGCTATGAGGCAATTATTCGCGGAGATTGGAAGCTGCTGCAAAACGATCCCTACAGCCCGCTGGAACTATATCATCTCAAGGACGATCCCTACGAGCAATACGATTTAGCTGCAAAGAACAAGAACGTCTTCCGGGAGCTGGCCACCGCGCTTCGAGCCCATATCCAGCGCGGCGGCGCGATCCCCTGGCAAGAACCGGCGAAAAAAGCGAACCGGTAACCGCATCCATTTACTGTTTTTTGAGGAAGGCTGCTGAACGGGAACAGGGCCTGCAATGTCCCGTAGCGGCTCACCAGATTTTCCCTTGATAAAGGAAGGGGCAAAATAATGAACCACCCGGTACGGCTCCTGCACCTGATTTTGTGCCTCGTTGGCTTGCCTTTGCTCCCGGATGCGGCAGCGGCGAGTCTCTCCCCGGCAGAAGGCGGACGTCCCAACATCCTTTTTATTCTTGTCGACGACCAGTCGCCCTTCGATTTGAAGGTCTACGATCCGAAGTCGCCCCTGGAGACTCCCACCCTCGATAAGCTGGCGGCCGAGGGCATGGTGTTCGACGGCGCCTACCACATGGGTTCATTCAGCGGCGCGGTATGTTCCCCTTCGCGGCACATGATCATGAGCGGGCGCACCGTCTGGCGCCTGCCCAACGCCCCCGGCGCCATTGCCCAGGGAAAGTGCCCCCCGGACCTGGAGCAACAGACGCTTCCCGCCATCTTCAACCGCGCTGGCTACGCCACCATGCGCACCTGCAAGATCGGCAACAGCTACGAAGCAGCCAACAAGTTGTTTCAGGTTCGGCGCGACGCAACCAAGCGCGGCGGCGATGACCAATCCGGCAGCGCCTGGCATGCCGAGCAGGTGCTCGACTACCTCCGCCAGCGCGATGCCTCCCAAGACACGCGCCCGTTCCTTATCTATTACGGATTCTCCCATCCGCACGACACCCGCGACGGCAAGCCTGAATTGCTGGCCAAGTACGGCGCGGTAAATCACGCCGATCCCGACGCACTCCCTCCGGCCCATGCCAAACAGCCGCCACTGCCGGCAAACTACTTGCCGGCGCACCCGTTTCGGCACGGCCACGACGACGTCCGCGACGAGGTGGCTGTGAGCGGCGTGTGGCAGCGGCGCGACGAAGTCACCATCCGCAACGAACTGGGGCGCGAGTTCGCCTGCGGCGAAAATATCGACATCCAAATCCGCCGCGTTCTTGATCGGCTTCGGGCGATGGGGGAACTCGAGAATACCTACATCCTCTATACGGCCGATCACGGCATGGCCATCGGGCGCCACGGCCTGCAGGGAAAACAGAACCTCTACGAACACACTTGGCGTACGCCGTTGATCGTCAAAGGCCCCGGGATCCAGCCGGGCTCCCGCGCGCAAGGCAATGTTTACCTACTCGATATCCTCGCAACCCTCTGCGATCTTGCGGGCATTCAAGCCCCTCACACCAATGAAGGCATCAGCTTCAAGCCCGTCCTCGAAGGTAAACAATCGACCATCCGCGATGTCCTTTACGGCGTCTATAACGGAGGGACTAAACCGGGCATGCGTTCGCTGAAGAAAGGGGACTGGAAACTCATTCAATACGACGTTTACGACGGCCAGGTCCGCCGGAACCAGCTCTTCAACCTCGCCGACAATCCCCACGAATTCCTGGCGGAGCATCACGATCCCCAGGTGATCGCACGGACCGGCGTTGCTCCGGCGCAGCATCAAGTCGACCTCGCTGACGATCCGGCCCATGCGGCGAAGCTCAAGGAGATGCAGGGCCTGCTGCTGGCCGAGATGCGCCGCCTGGACGATCCCTGGCGTCTGTGGAACCAGCCCGACGACGGCCTGGCCCCGCCCCCTACGCCGCTACCACGGCAGCCCAAAGCCAAGAGAGTCAAACCGCGCTGACCCTCAAACGCCTGTTCCATCTCCGAATAGAAGAATGAGAACAGAGAGGTTGGAAGCGGTGGTCTTGTTGTATCGCAAACGGAAGCATGGCAGGTGCCTCTCGAAACAAGGTCCGGCTTGATGCCGCCCTTGATGACGTTTTCCGGCGAACCGCGAGGAGCGAGCTGCTGTCTGGCCCACCGCTGTTTCTTTCACACCGCCGGTTTCAGCACCGCCGCCGCCTCCTCGCAGAGCCGCCGGGCTTCCGCCTCGGTGCCAGCCTCGGCAATCGCACGGACGATCGGTTCGGTATTGCTCGGTCGAACCAGCAGCCAGCGATCCAGCCAGTCCAACCGCAGGCCGTCCAGGCGATCGTGCCGTGCATCGGAGAAATGCCGCTGGAGTTCGTCGAGAGCGCCGGCCACCTTCTCCGGCGCCAGTACGACCTTCGTCTTGACGATTTCGTACCGGGGCAGTTCGTCCGCTAATTCGCTGATCTTCAACTCGCGCGAAGCCATCGCGTCCAGCAGCAGAGCCATGCCCACGAAGCTGTCGCGGACCAGTCCCACGCGAGGATCGATCGGCCCGCCGTTGCCTTCGCCACCGAAGACGGCGTCGTGGCCGAGCATGGCGTCGACCACGTTCGCCTCGCCCACCGCGGACCGAATCAGAGTCACGCCGTACTTCGCCGCCAAGTCGTCGGACATCCGGCTGCTGGCGCAGTTCGTTACGATCGCGCCGCGACGCCGCCGGAGGACGTGATCCAGGCACATTGCCAGCGTGTATTCTTCCCCCAGGTAGCGGCCGCTCTCGTCGATCACCGCCAGCCGGTCCGCATCCGGATCCTGGCAGAATCCGACATCGGCTCCCACCTGGGGCACATCGGCCAGGACTTGAACGAGGTTCTCTGCCGTCGGCTCGGGCGGATGGGCAAATCTTCCGTCGGACCGGCCGCCCAGGAGCGTTACCGCACAGCCCAACTCTTCCAGCAACCGCAGGCCCAAGATGCTGCCGGCGCCATGATTGGCATCGAGCACCACCAGGAATCGCCGATTGCGGATCCGTTCCACGTCGACCGTAGCCAGAACCGCGTCCAAATGGGGCGTGATCGGATCGGCGCTGTCCTCCCTGGTTCCCAGGCGGTCGTGGCTCGCCCAGCGGATTTGGCCGGTGCGATAGCGGGCGAGCACCTCGCCGCCCGGCCCCGCGGGGATCACCCGGCCTTCGGCGGAAAAGAGCTTCAAGCCGTTGTACTCGGACGGATTGTGGCTGGCGGAGATCTGAATCCCCCCGGCCGCCGCGTGCCGGCGGATAAGCACCCCGTGGGTCGGCGTCGCCGCGATGCCGGCATCGATCGAGTTGCGGCCCAAGCCGTGCAGAGCGGCGTGGACCGCCTCGGCAAACATTTCGCCCGAATCGCGACCGTCGCGGGAGACTAGAAACGGCCCGGCCGGCGCTTGCGCGGTGAATGCGGCCACGTAACGCATTGCCACTTCCGGGTTAAGCGTATCCCCGACAATTCCTCGAAGCCCGGAAACGCTAATGATCGGTTCCGTCACGGTGATGTCCTCCCTGTTCGCTAAACCCCGAATGTCCGATTATAGCAGCCCCCCTTCCCCCGGCACGACAATCGTTCAAAATACAGTCGAATCGACATTCCCCTGAGAGACAACCGATGCCGCCATTACCGAATCCCCCAGACACCACGTCCGCCGTCGCCCGGGTCCGGCAAGCCGCCCGAGACAAGCAGCTTTCCGAAGGGGCTGTCACCAATCTCGAGATGTGGCTGACCGAGCCGCGCTACCGGGAGTATCTTCCCCAGGTGCTCGAACACATCGACCAGGGCCAGTGGCAGAAACTGGACGATGCCTTCTGGACCGTCATTCCTTTCGGCACCGGCGGCCGCCGCGGCACAATGTACCCGATCGGCAGCAACACGATCAACGACCGGACGATCGGCGAAAGCGCTCAGGGACTGGCCGAGTACGTCCGCGAGCACGTCACCGATCGACCGTTGTCGTGCGCCATCGCCTACGACACCCGCCACCGCTCCCGCCATTTCGCCGAACTCTGCTCGGAGATCATGGTGGCCAACGGTTACCGAGTGTTCTTCCTCGACGGCTATCGCAGCACGCCGGAACTCTCCTTCGCCGTCCGCCGGCAGCGATGTTCCTGCGGGATCATGGTCACGGCCAGCCACAATCCACCCAGCGATAATGCCGTGAAGGCCTACTGGTCGAGCGGCGGCCAGTTGCTGCCGCCGCACGACACGGAGGTGATCGACCGCGTGATGAACGTCGGCGATATTCTTCGCGTGCCGTTTGAGGAAGCGCTTGCCAAGGGGCAGGTCGTCTATTGCCAGGAGGAAGTGGACCGGGCGTTTTTCGAAGCCGTAGTCGCCCAGAGCCGGCCGGGGCCCCGCGATCTGAAGATCATCTACTCGCCGCTGCACGGCGTCGGCGCGTCGGCAGTGATGCCCGCGCTGGAAGCGGCCGGGTTCAAGGACGTGGAGCTTTTCGGCCCGCACGCCGAACCGAGCGGCGACTTCCCCAACGTGCCGGGACACGTATCCAACCCCGAGAACCCCAGGGTGTTCGACGCGATCATCGACCGCGCCAGACAGATCGGCGCCGATCTGGTGATGGCCACCGATCCCGACTGCGATCGGGTCGGCTGCGCTGCGCCGCTTACGCTGGAGGCAGGCTCGGCCTGGGGCTGCCTGACGGGCAACCAAATCGGCGCGCTGCTGGCCGATTACCTTCTCGAGGCCGGCAGCGAAGCCGGCACGCTGACGGCGGAGCACTACGTCGTCAAGACGCTCGTCACCACGGAACTGATCCGAAAGATTGCCGAGTCGCGGGGCGTCGACGTGGTGGGAGATCTTCTCGTCGGGTTCAAGTGGATCGGCGGTGTCATGGACCGGCGCGATCCGAAGAAATTCATCCTTGGGGCCGAGGAATCCTACGGTTTCCTGGTCGGCGACCACGCCCGCGACAAGGACGCGGCGGTCGCCTCCATGCTTCTGGCCGAACTGGCCGCCCGCGCCAAGGTCGGCGGGCACTCGATCCACCAGAAGCTCGACGCGCTGTTCAGGCAACACGGTCACCATGCCGAGAAAACGGTCTCGGTCACCATGCCCGGTTCCGAGGGGATGCAGCGAATGATGGCCGTGATGGCCAAGTTCCGCGAAGATCCGCCCGGGAGTCTGGCCGGAATGAAGACGGCGCGGGTGCGAGATTACCAGAACAACGTCCAGCGTGTGCCCGGCGGGCCGCCGCAGCCGCTGGAGGGCCCGACCGGCGACCTGGTGATGATCGACCTGCAGGCCGAGGGGAACTACGTGGCCGTACGACCCTCCGGCACGGAGCCCAAGGTGAAGTTCTACATGTTCGCTTTCCAGCCGCCCGAGCGGATCGCGGACCTGGGGGCCACGAAAACGGAAGTCGCCGAGCGGTTGGCTGCCATGGAGAAGGACTTGCGGATTTTCGCGGGGACGTGATCCGCCGTTGCCGTCCGGCATTCTAGTGGCGCGTCTGAATTGGGCGACCATCGTGATATAACGGCTGTTCTACCCCCTGTCTTGAGTCACAAGAGCATCCGCATGAGAAACAAGTTTCTCGGTACCGGCGAGCCTGGCTATCACCCGCTGAGAAAGCTGCGCACAATTCTCAAGGGGATCCACTATGCCGTGATCTACGACTTCAGTGTCGCGTGGAAGCTGGCGTTGTCGCTGTTGCTTCTTGCCGGTGCGCTGTTCCTGCGGGAATGGGTGGACTCGTTGCTCATCATTATCGTCACGGCCCTGGTCCTGATCACGGAGATCATCAACAGCGCCCTTGAGGCGCTGTGCGACTTTGTGGAAAGCCGGTACGACGAGAAGATTGAAATCATCAAGGATATCGCGGCGGCCGCGGTGGGCATCGCCCTGTTCACTTGGCTGATCGTCCTCGGCTTCGAGGGGGAAGAAATGGTGCGCTACTATTGGCGGTAGGGCCGAGCGCGATGCAGGGAAGGGCCAAGATCCGCCGTTGCGCTACGGAGCGTTAGGCACAAATCGCTGCTCGCGATCGTTGATCTCGCTGACCTGCTCGTTAAGCGACCAAAGGTCGTAGAGCCAGCCGAGGAAGAACAGTCCGCCGGTGAGCAGATAAATGATACCGGTGATCCACTTGCCCATGTAGAACCGGTGCAGCCCGAACACCCCGAGAAAGGTCAGCAGAATCCAGGCGATCGTGTAGTCCAACGGGCCGGCGGTGTAGCGCAAGTCGGCGCGACGATCCATGCTGGGGATCAAGACGAGATCGATCAGCCAACCGATCAGGAATAGTCCGCCGGTAAAGAACCAGATCGTGCCGGTGATCTGCTTCCCGTAATAAAAACGATGGGATCCGGTGAAGCCGAAGATCCAGAGCAGATAGCCGATCAGCAGCGAGTGCGTGTTGTGAATTTCCCGATCGATGGCAACCATCCGCGAATTCCTCCTCGTTTTACGCAGGCTTCCCTTCCGTTGGAGAACTATACGTCCCAAGCCGGCCACGTTCCACTGCCGTCATGAGGATTTCCGGCGGAAAACGACCGCTCTTGCTCCGAAAAGGGGGCGGGCGTATACTGTCCGCGCAGATTCCCGCAAATCCCCGCTTCTCCAAACGACTTCGGCAAGGAGGCTGGAGATGTTCCTTCGATTCACACTTGCCGCCGGTCTTGTATGCTTCGCCACGATTGGGCTAAGCCAGACGACCGGCGTCAACTCGCCCAATACCCCCCCAGACGCCAGGCGCAATACGGCCGGGGGCCAGACGCCCTCCTCCGATGCGTTGCCTCCCGTTTCCTCGCCGGCGCCGGCGGCCGCGCTTCCACAGCCCTCTGCAGCCGCCCCGGCCGAGCGGCCGTCCGCTCGTGCCACCGCCGGCAGTGGGGCGTTGCCAAACGAACACGGACAACTCTGGCGAGAGTACGACATCAGCCCCTACACGCTTCGCATTACCACGACCAACCGGCCCGAGCAGGCGATCGTCGACTGGATTCTCCGCGAGACCGGCTACGAAGCGTGGCACTCGGACCCTTTGGCAATCCTCAGTGCGAGCCAACGAGTGTTGCGAGTCTATCACACCCCGGAAATGCAGGCGGCTGTCGCCGATATTGTCGACAGATTCGTCAGCAGCCAAGGCGAAACCGGCGCGTTCGGCTTGCAAGTGATTACGGTCAACCACCCCAACTGGCGGGCGAAGGCTCAGGGATTGCTGGCGCCGGTTCCGGTGCAGACTCCCGGCGCGCAGGCCTGGTTGATGGAGAAAGAGAACGCGGCGCTACTGATGGCCGACCTGCGACGGCGAAGCGATTTCCGCGAACACAGCTCACCGCACCTGCTGGTCAACAACGGGCAATCGACCGTGATTTCCGCCACCCGCGCTCGCAACTACATCCGCGATGTTGTCGTTCGAGCCGACGCCTGGCCCGGCTATGCGCCGGAAAGCGGCATCATCGATGAGGGGTTTTCGTTGGAACTGAGTCCCTTACTCTCGGTGGACGGCTCGGTCGTCGACGCCACGATCCGCTGCAGCATCGATCAGGTCGAGAAGATGGTCCCCGTCGTGTTGGATTTTCCCACCGCCGACGCTCCACGGCAGCGGACTCAAGTTGAAGTGCCCCAAATCAATCAGTTTCGCTTCCACGAGCGATTCCGCTGGCCCGTGGGCAAGATCCTATTGGTGAGTATGGGAATGGTAGCCCCGCCGCTTCCGGTCGAGGCGAAGTCGCTCGTGCCGGGGTTGCCGTTGCCGCTATCGACCGCCCCACCCAGGGCGGACCTGCTCGTCCTGGTGGAAAGCAAAGGGAAAGCGGCCGCTCCCCGGGCCGCGCAAGGCAATTCATCCGCCGAGGCACCTACCTATCACGGCAGATACTAGACCGCCCCGCAGATCCCGCTTGCCGAGCGCGATCTTGCCGTATTCTTCTTGCCAACTCAGCGGAATCCCGCCACACTGGTTCCGTTCGGCAAGCGGAACCTACTCTCGACGCTTCAGCGACCGACCGCTACAATGCGGTGCAGGCTGTGGCGATTGCCCGGTGAGCCAAAGGACGGTATTCCTCGTTAGACATTCCTGATGATACAACCGACGCAGTCGACGGCACGGAGGGTGGTTGTCACCGGAATGGGGGTGATCAGCCCGTTAGGAAACACCCTTGAGTCGCTCTGGGATCATCTTTGTTGCGGCCGCAGTGGCGTTGGGCCGCTGACAGCCGTACCTCTCGGCACGCTCCCGCTCTCTTGCGCGGGCGAAGCTCGCCAGTTTCAGGCCGATATCGATGACTTCGGGCCGTTGGAAAAGGAGCAAAAGAAGGCCATTCGCAAGGGGCTGAAGGTGATGTGCCGCGAGTGCCAGATGGGCGTCGCCGCGGCGCAACTGGCCTTGAGCGATGCCGCTTTCGCTCCCGGATGCTACGACCCGGCACGGGTCGGAGTGGCTTACGGCAGCGACTTCATGATCACCGTGCCCGACGATTTCGGTGAGGCCATTCGGGAGTGCCTGGACGACAGCGGTCAATTCCAGTTCTCTCGCTGGGCTGCCCGGGGACTTCCCAAGATGTCCCCGCTTTGGCTGCTGAAATACCTCCCCAATATGCCCGCCAGCCATATCGCCATCTACAACGACCTGCAAGGCCCCAGCAACTCACTGACGCTCCGGGAAGCGTCTGGTGGCCTGGCGGTGGCGCAGGCCCTTCAATCGATCCGGCAGGGGCGGGCGGAGATGATGGTGGTTGGCGCCACGGGAACGCGTCTGAACCCGATGAAACTGGTTCACGCGTTGCAGCAGGAAGAGGTCGCCACCGGCAATGGCGACCCCACGCAGGCAAGTCGTCCATTCGACCTGAACCGGCGCGGGATGGTACTCGGGGAAGGCGCGGGAGCAATGGTTCTTGAGGATTGGAGGTCCGCGCAGGCTCGCGGCGCCCGGATTTATTGCGAAATCGTGGGGGCGGCGTCCTCGTCGTCTGCCGCACGAAACCGAGTAGCTCGCCGAGAACAGGCCCTGGCCAACGCCATGACTGCCGTGCTCCGCCAAACGGGATTCGCGCCCGATCGGGTCGAATCGATTCACGCCCACGGACTCAGCACTCGCACCAGCGATGCCGAGGAGGCCAGAGCCATCGGCCAAGTGTTCGGCGACCATGTCGGCTCACTGCCGGTGACCGCCGCCAAAAGCTATTTTGGCAATCTCGGAGCAGGCGGAGGGGTAGTCGAACTCGTTGCCGGCGTCTTGGCTCTGAACCATCGGGTGCTCTTTCCCGTCCTCAATTACCAGACACCCGATCCGGACTGTCCGCTCCGCGTGGTGCAGGATTCCTCGCAACCATCGGGCCGTTGCTTTGTCCAACTGAACGTAACCCCCCAAGGGCAGGCAACAGCAGTCCTCATTCAGGACTGTGAAAGCTGATCGCTGTTTCTCGGCGAATCGAGGGTTCTATCCCCATTTTCGGGCCAGAGGGTGCGTTGCCTCGCCTTGACAACGGGCCTGCCGGCCGGTATCTTTACCAGCTTACGTAGCCCGCTAAGTTGCGGTATTGCCATAGTTTCCGGCTCCTCCGCGGTTTTGTGCGTCGCTCGACGGAGGAGCAAGGGGTTGTGGTATTGCCTTGATTTTGCCTTGGCGTTGCGCGTGTTGCGCCGACGGCGTGGGAGCATGAAACACAGGACGGCTGCCGTCCCCGAGAGGGGAAGTGAACCTCGATGAATCCCAGCGAATTGTTGCGGATCGTTGACGCGATCCACCGCGACAAAAACATCGACAAGGAAATCGTCTTCGAAGGCATCGAAGCTGCGCTGATCTCCGCGGCCAAGAAGCACTACGGAGAAGACGAAGAGATTGTCATCAAAATCGATCGGGGCAACGGTTCGATCTCCGGCACTCACAACGGCGACCCTCTGGATCCCGCGGAGATGTCGGAGCGGATTGGTGCACAGACGGCCAAGCAGGTGATGATTCAGAAGATCCGCGAGGCCGAACGCGACGCACTGTTCGACGAGTACATCGATCTCAAAGACCAGTTGGTTACCGGTGTCGTGCAGCGCTACGACGGGGGCGCCGCCACCGTCACGCTCCCCAACGCCGAGGCAATCCTGCCGAGAAGTGAGCAGATTCCCGGCGAGAGCCATCACACCAACGAACGGGTTCGCGCTACGGTGTGCGACGTTCGCAAGCAGGGCGCCAAGGTGAAGATCATCCTGAGCCGGACCCGCGCTCACCTCGTGGAACG
>Ga0123332_1005016_pt1 | contig 11368 bp, 9 predicted proteins | sample BioC12SIPDNA_4_FD_89958 | JGI IMG/M metagenome (GOLD analysis project Ga0123332, IMG submission 89958) | Anaerobic biogas reactor microbial communites from Washington, USA - Biogas_R2_A C12 SIP DNA | ecosystem: Engineered > Bioreactor > Anaerobic > Unclassified | place: Washington, USA...
CGTAGCTGGGCGTTCATCCCCGGTCCGACGAGCTCCACCGTCCAGGTCCCCTGCGCGTCGAGCGTCTCCCTGCGGCTCAGGTTCCCGAACGAGCTGGCGCGCGCCTCGCTGACCCTCGCCTCGGCGCCTGAACCTGCCGGCGGCGTCAACGTCACCGTGTACACGGCGTTCGGCTCGAGCCCGCGACCGGTGAGGGTCATGGCCGCGCCTTCGAGGTACGTGAACGAGTCGACGGCGATGGACGGGGTGCCCTGTGCCGTGACCGCACCAGCGCCAAGCGCACCGAGCAACGCCACCAGCACGGCGTAGACGAACGAACGTGGCGACCGCGAGAGGTTGATCGATCGTGGCGTGGCACGCGACGGGTGCATGCGATTACCTTACAGCAAGTCGCGAACCGGCCTCGCCCAGCACGACCGGTCGCTCCGCCCTGCCCGCGCGCGCCCGATGGCCCGACATCGCTTCACTGCGAGGTTTCTTGCCAGAAGCCGCTGGGAGGCGTTGCTATAGTGGCGCGATGTCGGCCGCCGTCTGGGCCCTTCTCTCCGAGCCGTTCTCCCGCGCCGCCACCGCTTGGCGAGTCGTCGAGGTCGCCGACGACCTTCAGTCGGCACGGCTGGAACGCTTCATCACGGCCGAGGCCATCGCAGCTCGACTCGATGACGCCGTCGGCGCCGGGCGCTGGTCGTACCAGCTCCTGCCCCTCGGCGAGCGTGCCCTGGTGTGCAACCTCACCGTCGACGGAGCCGGTCGGTCGGCTGTCGCCTCCGCCATCGCGGCGCCGGTCCCCTTGGACGCTGACGACCTCGCCGCGCGGGCACTGGCAGCCGCAGCCGCCCTGTTCGGTATGCGTGCAGCGGCCGGTTCCGCACCGTCGTCACCGGCTTGGGTGGATTTCGATGCCGAGCGCGGCACACCGCTCTACCTGCCCGAGGACGAGGACGCGGGACCTGCCGACGTCGTCGGCGTGATCGCACCGGAGCGAAGCCCGGTGCTCGAGCGCAGTGAGGCGCCTGGCGGAGGCGCCAAGCCGGCCGGCCACGAGGTCATCGAGCGCTTGCTCGACCGGTTGCGCGAGGAGGGCCTCGGCAAGGAGGCTGCTCGCCTCGTCGTCACGCATGGCGGCTACGGACGCGATCAGGCGGAGGCGCGCGAACTGTACGGGAAGCTCAGGGCCCTGCTGAAGGGCTCGGTGGTGCAGCCCACGTGAGCGCAGAGGGTCAGCAGCCGGTGAGCGAACCGTGATCAAGGTCATCGCCATCGGCGACGTGCACGGCCAGTGGCCAGAGCTGTGGCGGGTGCTGAAGGCCGCGTCGGCATGTACCCCGACGCTCGAGCCGACGCAGCCTGTCATCGAGGGCCGCTACCAGGTGGTGTGTGTCGGTGACCTGGTGCACTACAAGGAGCTGCGCGACTACGCGAACGCGGTCGGCGAGGAGCCGTTCGACCCCGACAACGCCGACCACCTGAGGCGGGCAGCCAAGGCGCAGATCCGCGAGCTGTACCGCTTCAAGCGCTACGTCGACCAGGCCGAGGGCAACGTCACCATCATCCTCGGTAACCACGACGAGAGCGCGCTCGACCACAGGTACGAGCTGTCGACGCGCGGCGGGCTGAAGCACGTCGAGTTCGACGAGTCCAAAGGCGGCGTCGCGATCCCCGACGACCTACGGGCATGGTTCGAGGCGATGCCGCGCGAACGCGTGTTCCATGGGGTGCAGTTCGCGCACGCGGGGCCGTTGCCCGGCATGCAGGTGTTCGACGATTTCTTCTATCACGACCCCGACACGAAGACCTGGTGGTTCAACAAGCCGCAACTGGTGACGCAGGCCGGACACCGGTTCGGTGTCTACGGCCACACGGTCATGAAAGACGGCGTCTACATCGACCGTGACAACAACTTCGCGATGATCGATGCGCTCGGGCAGTTGCAGTTCCTCGAGCTGCTGCTCGACGAGGACCGGCTGGATTACAGCGTCATGCAGTTATGAGCCGCCACCGCGGCGGCAGTCACGGATGGCGACGTTAGAGCGAGTACCCGCCGCTCACGTCGTCGCGCACCAGTTCACCGTTGCGCAGCACCAGCGTGCGCCGCTTGAAGCGGTCGACCAGGTCACGAGCGTGCGTGGCGAACAGCACCGTCGTGCCCTTCAGGTTGATGTCGTTGAGGAGCTCGAGGATCTCCATCGCCGTGTCGGGGTCGAGGTTGCCCGTCGGCTCGTCGGCGAGGAGGAGCGGAGCGTCGGTCACGATGGCGCGGGCGATCGCGACACGCTGCTGCTCGCCGAGGCTCAACTCGATGGGGTAGGCCTTGCGCTTGTGCGCGAGCCCCACCTGCCTCAGCGCCTGGAGGGCCTTCTGCTCGTAGTTCCCGCGTGAGGCCGTTGCGCGCAGCGTGAACGTGAGGTTCTCGAGCGCGGAGAGGTGGTCGAGCAGCCGGTGGTCCTGGAAGACCATGCCGATGCTGCGCCGCAGCAGCGGCAGGCGGCTCTCGCGCATCCGCGCGACGTCGTGACCTGCGACCGTGACGGTGCCTTCAGTCGCGACGATGCGCCTGAGCATGAGCGCGAGCAGGGTCGACTTGCCTGCGCCGGAATGACCCGTGACGTACACGAACTCGCCGCGTTTGATGTGGAACGCGACGTCTTTGACCGCGTGGGTGTGGGTCCTCGGGTACGTCTTGGTGACGTGGTGGAACTCGATCATCGCGCCGACATCCCTCCCGCATCGTGTCTCATCGAGCTCAGCAGCACGTCGAACGCGGCTCCGGCGTCGATGGTCTCGAGCACCGTCGTGTTCGGCCGCTGCGCGCGTGAGCCGGTGCGCCTGTCGATGACGGTCGCGCCCCTGGTGAGTTCGCCTGCCGTCTCCACGGCAACATGGTAGTCCGCTGACGTGAACAGGTGCGGGTCGGTGACAGCCATGACCGCGCATGGGTCGTGGAGCGGGCCCTCCGGTTCGCCGCCGAAGGTGCGAGCGTACGCGTCGGCGAAGAACGTGAGCAGTTCTGCTCCGAAGGCGGCGAGCGGGGTACTCAACGCTCTGACGGCATCGATGTGAGAGGGCCTCATCATGAACTGATGGGTCAGGTCGAGCCCGGCGAGGACGAGGTTGGCACCTGACTCGAACACCTCGGCAGCAGCCTCGGGATCGGCCCAGATGTTGAACTCCGCGGCAGCCGTGACGTTGCCTGGCCCGTAGTTGCCGCCCATGATGCTGACGCCGCGCAGGCGCGAGGCGAGCCCTGGCTCTTCGCGCATCGCACGCGCCACGTTGGTGAGCGGACCGGTAGCGACGAGCCACAGGTCGTCGCGCGCTTCGGCCGCGTCGAGGATGGCCCTTACGGCCGGTACGCTCGACGGCTCGCGCGTCAACGGCGGCAGCGACGGGCCGTCGAGACCGCTCTCGCCGTGGATGTAGGCAGCATGACGCGGTTCTCGCACCAGTGGCCGGTCGGCGCCGACGTGCACGGGCACGTCAGCGCCTGCCAGTTGCAGCGTGATGAGGGCGTTCCTGACCGAGGCTTGCAGTGGAGCGTTGCCGCTCACCGCCGTCACGGCGACGAGCTCGGCCCGTGCGAGAGCGACGAGGATGGCGAACACGTCGTCATGCCCTGGATCGCAATCGAGCAGCACGGCGGGGCGGGTCCCGCCTCGCGCGTGAGACGTCACTGATCTGCCTTGGCCAGCTCTTCTTCCGTCGGCAGGACCATGGCCGACACGACCTTGTCGCCGCCGTCGACCTTCTTGATGGTGACGCCCTGCGACGAGCGGCCGTAGACGCTGACGGTGGACGAGTCGGTCCTGATCAGGTCGCCCTGCTCGGAGAGCACGAACAGCTCTTCGGTGCCGAGCACCTGGTTGAGGCTCACCATGGCGCCGGTGCGGTCGGTGAGCTTGTGGCCGATGACGCCCTGGCCACCTCTGCCCTGCAGCGGGTACTCGGACAGCACGGTGCGCTTGCCGAGGCCGCTCTCGGTGACGGACAGGAGTTCGGCGCGCTCCTTGTCGCCATCCTGCACGACCACGAGGCTCACGACCTCGTCGCCGCGCCGCAGCCTGATACCGATGACGCCTTGGGTGGCCCTGCCGGTGTCGCGGACGTCGTCCTCTTGGAACCTGATCGCCTGGCCGCCGCTGGTGCCGAGGATGATGTCGGCGTTGCCGTCGGAGATCCTCACGGCCACGAGCGCGTCGTCGTCGAGCAGGTTGATGGCCACGAGGCCCGCCGCGTTGATGTTGCCGTACTCGCGGATGGCCGTGCGCTTGACGAGGCCGTTGCGCGTCGCGAACACGAAGTAGCCGTCGGCGTCGAAGCTCTTGAGCGCCAACACCGTCTGGATCGTCTCGTTCTCCGTGAGCGGCAGGATGTTGCGGAGGTGGTTGCCTCGCGCGGCGCGTTCGAGTTCGGGCAGGTCGAAGATGCGCTCGCGGTAGACGCGGCCCCTGTCACTGAAGAACAGCAGGTAGTCGTGTGTGCTGCCGACGAGGAGCATGGTGTTGACATCGTCTTCCTTGCTCTTCTGCGTCGTGACGCCCCTGCCGCCGCGAGCCTGGCTGCGGTAGCTGGTGAGCGGCGTGCGCTTGATGTAGCCCTGCTGCGTCACGGTCACGACCATCGGCTCCTCGGGGATGAGGTCTTCCTTGTCGAGGTCGTCGGCCATGTCGACGATCTGGGTGCGCCGTGCGTCACCGAACTGCTTGCCCACGGCGCGCAGCTCCTCGGATATGACCCGCCACAGTTCGGACTCGGTGCCGAGGATGAGCTCGAGGCGCGCGATCTCTTCCTGCAGCTCGCGGTACTCCTCGTTGATCTTCTCGCGCTCGAGGCCGGTGAGGCGCTGCAGGCGCATGTCGAGGACGGCTTGCGCCTGCACCTCGGAGAGGCCGAACTCGCGCATGAGGCCGTCGCGCGCCTCGGGTCCGTCCTTCGAGGAGCGGATGAGGGCGATGACGGCGTCGAGGTTGTCGAGCGCGATGAGGTAGCCCTCGAGTATGTGCGCGCGCTCGCGGGCCTTCTTCAGCTCGTACAGCGAACGCTTGCGTGTGACGTCGGCGCGGTGCTCGAGGAACAGCGTGAGCATGTCGCGCATCGGCAGCAGGCGCGGGGAGCGGTCGACGATGACGACGTTGTTGACGGAGAAGGTCGTCTGGAGCTGTGTGAACTTGTAGAGCTGGTTGAGGACCGGCTCGGCTCGTTCTCCGCGCTTGATCTCGAACACGATGCGCATGCCTTGCCTGTCGGACTCGTCGCGCAGCGTCGAGATGTTCTCGATCTTCTTGGCGCGCACCAGCTGCGCCACCGTCTGGATCAGCGACGTCTTGTTCACCTGGTACGGGATCTCGGTGACGATGATCGACGAACGGCCGTTGCGCTCCTCGATCCTGGCGCGGCCCCTGACCCTGATGCTGCCGCGGCCGGTCTCGATCGCCTGCCTGATGCCCTCGCGGCTCATGATGCCGCCCGTCGGGAAGTCAGGGCCCTGGATGTGCTTCATCAGCTCGTCGGTGCTGGCATCGGGCTTGCTGATGAGAAGCTGGAGCGCGTCGATGACCTCGTTGAGGTTGTGAGGCGCCAGGTTCGTCGCCATGCCGACCGCGATGCCCGCAGCCCCGTTGATGACGAGGTTGGGCACGGCAGACGGCAGCACGTCTGGTTCCGTGTAGCTGCCGTCGTAGTTGTCCTTGAAGGCGACGGTCTCCTTCTCGATGTCGGCGAGGATCGCCTCGGCGACCGTGGTGAGGCGCGCCTCGGTGTAGCGGTACGCGGCCGCAGGGTCGCCGTCGATCGAGCCGAAGTTGCCTTGACCGTCGACCAGCGGGTAGCGCAGGTTCCACGGCTGCGCCATGCGCACCATGGCTTCGTAGATGGCTGCGTCGCCGTGGGGGTGGTACTTGCCGATGACCTCGCCGACGACGCCCGCGCTCTTGGAGTGCTTGCGGGTCGACGACAGGCCCATCTGCTGCATGGCGTAGAGGATGCGGCGCTGCACGGGCTTGAGCCCGTCGCGGACGTCGGGCAGCGCGCGGTCGACGATGACCGACATCGCGTAGTTGATGAAGCTCTTCTTGATCTCGTCCGTGATCTGGACCTGGACGACTTGTCCTTCGTTCACCGATGCCTCCCGAGCCGGGCGAAGCGAGGCGCTGGACAAGCCACCTGGCCGCGTTCGGCCTGACAGTCGATACTACCATCCGGGCCGAGGTTCCCGCCTCGCCGAGCTGCGGCCGGCGCGGCTCTGGGAGCGTGGTAGCTTTCGGGCGATGATCGACCGGTACTCGACCCCCGAGATGCGTGAGCTGTGGAGCGAGGCGGAACGCTACCGCGCGTGGCTCAGCGTCGAACTGGCAGCCATGGAAGCGTTCGAGGAGCTCGGCAGCGTCCCGCAGGGCTCAGCGACCAGTGTCAGGGCAGGCCTCGCCGAACAGCCGCTCGATGACGCCTTCGCGCTGCGGGTAGCCGAGATCGAGGCGTCGACTCGGCACGACATCGTCGCGTTCACTCGCGCCCTCAGCGAGAGGGTCGGTGACGCGGCTCGCTTCGTGCACTTCGGACTCACCAGCACCGACGTCGTCGACAGCGCCCAGAACCTGCTCCTCACGCGCGCCATCGACCTCATCGCAGCCGACCTCGACCGCGTCCTGGCCGCTCTCACCGACCTCGCGGTGCGCTACAAGCACCTGCCGTGCATCGGCCGCACGCACGGGATACACGCCGAACCGATGACGTTCGGCCTGAAGTTCCTCAACTTCATGGCGGCGTTCCAGCGCGACCGCGTCCGGCTCGCGCGCGCCCGCGACGCCGTCGGGGTGCTCATGCTGTCGGGCTCCGTCGGCACCTACGCCCACGTGCCGCCCGAGGTGGAACGAGACGCTGCAGCCACCCTCGGCCTCACGCCCGACCCGGTCACCAACCAGACGGTCGCACGCGACAGGCACGCCGAGCTGCTGGCAGCCCTCGCGCTCATCGGCACCAGCATCGAACGGGTGACGCTCGAGATCAGGCACCTGCAGCGCACCGAGGTGCGTGAAGCACAAGAGGGCTTCGCAGCCGGCCAGACGGGCTCGTCATCGATGCCGCACAAGAAGAACCCGATCGCCAGCGAGAACCTCGCGGGCGTCGCGCGGCTGCTCAGGTCGAACCTCCAGGCCGCTCTCGAGAACGTGGCGTTGTGGCACGAACGCGACATCAGCCACTCCAGCGTCGAGCGCGTCATCCTGCCCGACTCGACCACGCTGGCGAGCTACGCGCTCAGGCGCCTCGCTCGCGTGCTCGAGGAGCTGGTGGTGTACGAGGAGCGCGTGACGAGCAACCTCGACGCGCTCAACGGACTGGTCTTCTCGCAGCGGGTCCTGCACCAGCTCATCGAGGCAGGGATGAGTCGTGAGCGAGCGTACGAGGTCGTGCAGCGCAACAGCCTCGCGTGCCTCGACGGCAAGGGTCACCTGAGGAGCCTCATCGCTGCGGACCCCGACAACGTGCTGACCGGCGACGAGCTCGAGGCCGCGTTCGACGCAGGCTGGTTCCTCCGCCACGTCGACGTCATCTACGCCCGGTTCGGCTTGTGAGCCGAGGCGCGCGGGTATCATCGCGGGCGTGAGCCACCACCGCGGAGAGCTGCTGTACGAGGGCAAGGCGAAGCGCGTCTACCAGACGGACGACGAGGGCGTGCTCCTCGTCGAGTACAAGGACGACGCGACGGCGTTCAACGCCCAGAAGCGCGGCACCATCCGCGGCAAGGGTGCCATCAACAACGCGGTCTCGGCGCGGATCTTCCGCCTGCTCGACGCCGTCGGCATCCCGACGCACCTGATAGACACGGCATCCGACACCGAGCAGCTGGTCAGGGCCGTGACGATCATCCCGCTCGAGGTCATCGTCCGCAACAGGGCAGCAGGGAGCTTCGCGGCTCGCTACGGCGTGGAGGAAGGCGCCGAGCTCGAGCTCACCGTCATCGAATGGTGCCTGAAGAACGACGCCCTCGGAGACCCACCGATCAACGACGCCGCCGCCGTCGCGCTCGGCATCGCGACACCGGACGAGCTCGAGGAGCTGTTCGGCTTGGCGATGGCCGTCAACGATACGCTCAAGGCGTTCTTCGCAGGCATCGACCTCGAGCTGATCGACTTCAAGGTCGAGTTCGGCCGCACCGCCGATGGGGAGATCGTGCTGGCTGACGAGATCAGCGGCGACACCTGCAGGCTGTGGGACGTACACACGGGCGAGAAGCTCGACAAGGACCGCTTCAGGCGTGACCTGGGCGGAGTGGAGGAGGCGTACCAGGAGGTCGCCGACCGGATCCTCGGCGAGCGCGGTACGGCGTCGGCAGCGGCCGTCGAGGCGAGCGGGCTCGAGCCGCACGGGCACGATCACGGGCACGGGCACGCTCATGGGCACGAGTCCGGCGGTCACGGACACCCCGCCGAGCCGCACCACCACGCCATCGTCGACGTCATGTTGAAGCGTTCGATCCTCGATCCGCAAGGGAGAGCGGTGCAGAACACGCTCCAGCGGCTCGGGCACGACAACGTCGTCGACCTGCGCGTAGGGAAGCGCATCGAGATCACGCTGCTCGGTGACGGCGACGCCGTGCGCGAGCAACTGCTCACCATCGCTGAGACCGTGTTGTCGAACCCGGTGATGGAAGAGGTAGAGGTCGCCATGGAATCACACGACCACTCGTCACACGATCACTGACGGTCGCGGTCCGTCAGCCGCCACTCGGAGGACCATGAGCAGCAGCGAACCGAGCCGGTTCACGTTCGAGCCGCCGAACGGCGGGCCCCTGGTCGGGTACCACTGGCGCGCGGCACGCACCGCACAGGACGCGTCTGCAGGCCCGCGCCCCCCACTGGTGATGGTCCACGGCTTCGGTGAGCATGCGCGACGTCACGCGGGTCTCGCGGCCGCGGCTGCCGCAGCGGGTCACGAGGTGTACGGCTTCGATCAAGCAGGGCACGGCGAGAGCCCGGGACGCAGGGCCGTCGTGTCAGGCTACGGGCCCGCCGTGGCGGCTGTGGGAGCGCTACTCGACCGGGCGGCCGGTGCCGGAACCGCGCTGCTGTACGGCCACAGCATGGGCGGCGCGATCGCACTGAGCGCCGCGCTGGCAGAGCCGCGGCGCCTCGCCGGTCTGGTGCTGAGCGCGCCGGCTCTCATCGACGCGGTCAAGCGGCCTGCCTGGTTGTTGAGCCTCTCCGGTCCGATCGCCCGACTGGCTCCTTCGCTGCCTGTCGCGAACCTCGATGTCACGCGCATCTCGCGTGACCCTGCCGAGGTCGAGCGCTACCGCTCCGACCCGCTCATCCACCACGGCGGCGTCCCTGCCGTCACCGGCTACACGATCACGTCGCACGGTGAGGCGCTACTCTCACGCGCCGGCTCGCTGCGCGTGCCCACCCTGGTGGTCCACGGCGAGGCTGACGGCATCATCGACATCGAGGGCAGCAGGCGGCTGGCGGCAGCAGCGCCGAACGGCGTGGTGCGTCTCCACACCGAGCCCGGTGCCTACCACGAGATGCATCACGACCCGGTCGACAGCGGAGTACCGCAGCGGGTCCGTGAACTGGTGCTGGCGTACCTGACAGAGGTTGGCGGAGCCGGCAGCGGCGACGTCAGCCGGGCAGGACCCTCAGCAGCAGGAACTTGAGGTACCGCCCCTCGGGGAACGACACCGGCACCGGGTGGTCGACAGCATGACCGCGCTCGGCGACGATCTGCGCGCGCACCCCCGCCGCACGCGCCGCGTCGGCGACCACCTGCCTGAAGGTGTCGGGTGACACCTGCGCGGTGCACGAGGCTGTCGCGAGCAGCCCTCCTGGTGTGACGAGCCTCAACGCGTCGCGGTTGAGTCGGAGGTACGCCCGTTGCGCGCGCCGGCGCTGGTCGGCGCTGTTGGCCAGCGACGGCGGGTCGACGATCACGAGGTCGTAGCGCTCCTGGCCCTTCAGCCAGCGCGGCAGGAAGTCGAACACGTCGGCGACGAGCGGGGTGTGCCTCGCCGACTCGAGGTCGTTGAGGGCCAGCGTGCGCTCGATGGTGGCCAGCGCCGGCTTCGCGATGTCGACGCTGACCGCCGACTCGGCTCCTCCCGCCAAGGCGTACACGCTGAAGCCGCCCGTGTACGCGAACAGGTTGAGCACGCGCCTACCGCGCGCGACGTCGCGCACGAGCGCCCTGTTCTCGCGCTGATCGAGGAACGCACCGCTCTTCTGGCCGTGCTTCAGGTCGACCTCGAACCGCAAGCCGTTCTCCGTCACGGTGAGGTGCGGTGGAGGAGCCTCGCCCCACACGGCGTTCAACCGCGTGTCGTCGTCGCCTGCTGCTCGTTGCGCGACGCCTCTGAGCTTCAGGTACCGTCCCGCCTCGGCCGCGACCTGCTCGGCGAGGCCCTGGAGCCCCGGCGCGTAGCACTTGAGGATGCCGTACCGGCCGTACCTGTCGAGGACGATCCCAGGCAGGTGATCGCCTTCACCGTTGATGACGCGGTACGCGTCGGTGTCGGTTACGACCAGACTCGCGCGAAGGCGCGCGGCCTCGGCGACGCGCTCGCGCACCAGGGCGCCGTCAGGAACCGGGCCGAACAGCCTGACCGCGATCGCGCCCTCGGCGGCGTACACGCCGTGGGCTTCCGTGCCGTTCGAGACGACCTTGACGAACGCGCCGTCGGGCAGGTCGTGCTTCGGAAGGTTGTCGCGGTAGATCCACGGGTGCCCCGACGCCACCGCGGCCTCGAGCGCGGGAGCGAGCGGCAGCGTGTGGATCAGGTCAGAGCGTCCCGTATCCGGTCCAGGCCCTGCCGCAGGATGTCGGAGCTGGTCGCGAAGTTGAGCCGCACGAAGCCGGCGCCGCCGCGACCGAAGGTCGAGCCTTCGTTGAGGCCGACCTTGGCGTGCTCGAGCAGGTGCTTCGCGGGTTCGTCACCGAGGCCGGCGCCACGGAAGTCGAGCCAGGCGAGGTACGTCGCAGCGGGCGGGTGCATGGTGACACCTGGCAGTTCGCTCTCGACGAACTCGGCGAGCATGTCGCGGTTGCCCTTGAGGTATCCGAGCACCGAGTTCAGCCAGTCGTCGCACTGGCTGAGCGCGGCCAACGCGGCCTCCTGGGCCAGCACGTTGGGTCCGCCGAAGTGCTTGCCCGGTCCGAAGCCCAGCCGCTCCTTCAGTTCCTCGCTGCCTGGCAGGATGAAGCTGACCTGCAGCCCCGGCAGGTTGAACGCCTTGGTGGGGCCGTAGAGCGTCACGGTGCGCTCGGCGATCTCGCTGCTCAGCCCGGCGATCGCCCGCTGCGTCCCGTCGAACGTGAGGTCGGCGTGGAGCTCGTCGCTGACGAGCAGCAGGTCGTGCCTGAGCACGAACGCAGCGATCTC
>Ga0123332_1005019_pt1 | contig 11365 bp, 9 predicted proteins | sample BioC12SIPDNA_4_FD_89958 | JGI IMG/M metagenome (GOLD analysis project Ga0123332, IMG submission 89958) | Anaerobic biogas reactor microbial communites from Washington, USA - Biogas_R2_A C12 SIP DNA | ecosystem: Engineered > Bioreactor > Anaerobic > Unclassified | place: Washington, USA...
ATTCCGCAAGGCGATGCTCGACGAGCTCGACTACCGGATCGAGGCCGAGAACCTGGAGCGTTTCGCGCGCCACCTCGCCGGCTACGGGCGGCTGCGCGTGCCGCGCCCGCTGTGGGACTACGTCACCCCGCGGCTGCTGGTGATGGAATGGATCGACGGCATCAACGTCACCAGGATCAGCGGCCTGCGGCGCACCGAGGAGGACACCGCCCCGGCGACCGTGGAGCTGCTGCGCGCCTACCTCGACCAGGTGTTCGTGCACGGCGACATCCATGCCGATCCGCATCCCGGCAACGTGCTGCTGTGCCCGGACGGACGCATCGCCCTGATCGACCTGGGCATGGTCGCGACCATCCCGCCGCGCCAGCGCGAGCGGCTGCTCAAGCTGGTGTTCGCCGCGGTCGACGGCCGCGGCGAGGACGTGGCGCGCGAGCTGGTGGCGCTGGGCACGCGGCTGGAGGACTTCGACGAGTCGGCCTGCGTGCGCGAGGTGTCGCAGGTGGTGGCGCGCTATTCCGGCTCCGCCCGCCGCACGTCCGAGGGCCGGATGGTGCTGGAACTGGTGCGCCGCTCCACCGAATGCGGGCTGCGCACGCCGCCGGAGATCAGCCTGCTGGGCAAGACCCTGCTCAACCTCGAACGCGTCGTCGACGCGCTGGCGCCGGACGTGGACGTGCGCCGCGAGATTGAATCGCACCTGCAGTCGCTGATGCGCGAGCGCCTGCGCCAGTCGCTCTCGCCGACCAACCTCGCCGCCGAGGCGATGGAGCTGCAGGAGCTGGTGCGCGAAGCGCCGCGCAAGCTGTCCGACGCGCTGTCGCTGGTCGCGGCCAACCGCCTGCAGGTGCGCCTGGCGGGCCTGGACGATTCGCGACTGATGGAAAACCTGCAGAAGATCGCCAACCGCATTGCCTCGGCGGTGGTGATCGCCGCCCTGCTGCTGTCCTCGACCCAGCTGATGAGGATGGAGGCGGGCCCGACCCTGCTGGGCTATCCCGCGCTCGCCGTGGTGATGTTCCTGGTCGCCGCGGTGCTGGGCCTGATGCTGGTGGTGAGCGCCATGCGCCACGACCGCCTCGCCCGTCCAGTCGAGCGCACCGGGACCGAATAGCCCCCGCGCCCCTCCCAAGCCCCCTCTCCTGTAGGAGCGGCTTCAGCCGCGACCACCCATCGGGGATGGCGCCACCCGCGCACCTGCACGCAGGCAACATCCGCACCACCGATGACCCTGCGCCACCTGGGCGCCAGAGCCGGACTCACGCTCAAACCATGTTGCGCCGCGGGTTCGACGTCCCTAGACTGGCATCGCACGCACGGCGCCGGAACGCGCCCTTCCCGAAGGCAAATGGAGCTGCCCGTGTGTCCCCACCCCAATGCCGCGGCCCCGGTGGCCGCCCGCCAGGCGCGCCGCATCGCCGTCCGGGGATGACGCTCCGGACGCTTCTTGCCCTGACTACAGGACTGCTCGCCATGACCGCCTGCGCGGACCGGCCACGGGCCGATGCGTCGCACCCGCACTCGCGCCCGGGCAACTTCCCCGTCGTCGAACCGTTCGCCCTGGAGCAGGCGGGCAGCCGGCTCACCGTGGACTTCGAGTTGCCGGAAGCCCCTCGGAACGGCGGGCCCAGACCGGTCTTCATCGGGTTTCGCGCCGTGAACGCGACGTCTGACGGATCTGACGAGATGTTGCGAAACTCGGTCCAGTTGACCGAGTACCTGCATGAGTCAGCGCTGCCCGTCCGCATTCGACTCAGGCGCATCGCCGGTGCCCACGAGGACCCCGTGCTCCTGTACGACATCCACAGGAACATCGCCGACCTCGAAACCCGATATGAGCCCCATCCCGGAGAGATCTTCACCAACCATCCAGCTGCGAGCACCGACAACACACCCCTGATCGATGCCGGCCTGTTCCGGGATGACGAGGTTTATTACGTCCACCAGTTCGCCCAGATCGTTCCGCAACCAGGGACGTATCGCGTGGAGGTGGAGAGCCTGGAGTCACATCCGGTCCTGGAACAGCTGAAGCGGAAGTTGCCGAAGCTGCGTTACGAACTTCTTGTTTCCCACTACTACCCCCGGTGAGTTCCCACAGCCCATAGGCATCGCCCCATGTCCCATGCCCGTGCACGCATCGAACCCACCGGCAAGAACTACATCCTCAGGATCTACGTCGCTGCACCGGGCACGCCGATCCATTCGTACGGCGGCGAACACCCCAGACGCTCGCTGGCCGGACATGTCTTTTACAGCATCAGCGATGGAACGGTAGAGCGTGGGTACGGATTCTCGCCAGTCGAGAGCGGAACATGCGGACCGGGGCATGTCGTCAGGGACGAGCACCTGGCCTACCGGAGCCCGGCCTACATTCGCACGATGGAAATCACGGAAGTCCAGTACGAGGCGCTCCTCACCTACGGGGAATCGGCTTTGAACAAGGACGAGCGGCACTTCAATCTCCAGTACGCCGGCGCTACCAACAGCTGCATCGACTTCACCTGGGGCGCCCTGAACCGCGCTGGCCTGCACCGGGAGATCCAGCTGCCCTTCGGGATCAAGTTGCGCGACAAGGATTACGACGGCGCGCTCAAGCCCCTCGACAACATCCGCGAGTTCCGGCGCATTCCCGACCCGGTCCCCGGCAGCCCCCTCAACCGCGAACAGGAGAACGAACTGCCGAAGAGGAAGCTCTGGCAGCGCCTGATCAGCGTGGAGGAGCCGCAACGCGGTCCATCAGGCGTCGTTACTCAAGAGGGCCGCGTCACCGGTCCGGCGACGCCGTTCACCGACCCGGTCCTCGGGCAGCTGTATGCCGCGCTGCAGGCCAGGGATGGCGAAGCCCTGGACCTGATCGGACGGCAGTTCAACCGCTCCGACGAGGGGATGCGCCTTGCGGAACCGGGCGAACAGCTACACGCCGCCCGGCAGGCCAACGAGCAGGCCGGGCGGCACCAGGGCGACGCGCTGGCCCGGACGTGACCGGTCGCCTCCCCGGCGATCCCAGGGATGAGCATGCACACCACGAACGAACTGGCGGGCGCGAGCGCCGAACTGCGCAGGTCCATCGACTCCAACACCGAGATCGCCAAGGTGCTGCTGGCGCTGCGCACGGACATCTCCGGGCACGCACGCAAGGTCCAGGCGATGCTGGAGCACGATTCCAGGCCAGGGCGCATTCCGGACAGAGGTTCAGGAACGACGTCCTGCGCATCACGGGGCAGGCCGCCGAGCGCATTGCAAGCGAGGCCTCGGGCGCGCTCAAGCCCCGTCTGGAGGAGCATTCCCATGCCCTGGCGGTCCTGCGCGTGCAGGTCGAACGCATGGGGCGGACTGCGCGGGCATGGACCCTGGCATCGCTCGCCACTCTGGGACTGACGCTGGTGGCATCACTGCTGGTGCTGGGATACGTCAGGCGCGAACTCGCCACCGCCCGGGCACAAGTGCAGCGGTATGACGATGCGATCCCGGTCCTGCGCGCCTTCCACGCATCGGACGCGGTGGTCTGCGGCGACAGGCTCTGCGTGAACGTCGACACCCGCGGTCCGCGCAGCGGCGAACGACGGCAATACTTGCCCGCGCAGGACAGGACGCCGGCCGGCCGGGAGTAACCGCCCTGCCCGCTTGCGCCGGGACGTCGCCCACCCGTCCCTTCGCGTCCGGTGCCGGAACTCAGCCCGCCGGGGCGGATGCCAGGAGCCGCTCGATCAGGGCCAGGTACAGCCCGGGCAGCGCCTCCAGGTCGGCCACGCGCACGTGTTCGTCCACCTGGTGGATGCTGGCGTTGACCGGGCCGACCTCGATGCACTGTGCGCCCAGCGGGGCGATGAAGCGCGCGTCGGAGGTGCCGCCACCGGTGCTCTCCTCGGGCGGGCTGCCGGCGAACGCCGCCAGCACCTCGCGTGCGGCCGCGCGCAGCGGGCCTTCCGGGGTATGGAAGGGCTCGCCGCTGCGGTGCCAGCGCAAGGTGTAGTCCAGGCCGTGGCGCTCGAACAGCGCCGCGACCTCGGCCTCCAGCCGCGGCGCGTCCCAATGCGGGTTGTAGCGCAGGTTGAACACCACCTGCAGTTCGCCCGGGATCACGTTGTTGGCGCCGGTACCGGCGTGGATGTTGCTGACCTGCAGGCTGGTCGGCGGGAAGCTTTCGTAGCCCTGGTCCCACGCCCGCGAACACAGCTCGGCCAGCGCCGGCGCGGCCTCGTGGATGGGGTTGCGCGCCTTGTCCGGATAGGCGACGTGGCCCTGCACGCCGCGCACGGTGAGGGTGCCGGTGAGGCTGCCGCGGCGGCCCACGCGCAGCAGGTCGCCCAGGCGGGCGGTCGAGGAGGGTTCGCCGGTGATGCACCAGTCGATGCGGGTGCCGCGCTGGCGAAAGGTGTCGGCCACCCGGCGCACGCCGTCGATGGCATCGCCCTCCTCGTCCGAGGTCAGCAGCAGGGCGACGGTGCCGGGATGGTCGGGGTGCGCGGCCACGAAGCGTTCGAGCGCGACCACGAACGCGGCCACGCTGCCCTTCATGTCCGCGGCGCCACGGCCGTAGAGCACGCCGTCGCGCACGGTGGGCGCGAAGGGGTCGCTGGTCCAGGCATCGCGCGGCCCGGGGGGCACCACGTCGGTATGGCCGAGCAGCACCAGCACCGGGCCGCCGCTGCCGTGGGTGGCCCACAGGTTGTCGACCTCGCCGTAGCGCAGCTGCTCGACCGCGAAGCCGGCCCGCGCCAGGCGCGCCGCGAGCAGGGCCTGGCAGCCCGCGTCGTCGGGGGTGACCGAGGGCCGCGCGATCAGCTCGCTGGCCAGGGCGAGGACGTCACTGGTCTGGGTCATGTCCGGGCATCCCGTCGGGTCGATCGCAGCAACGGTCGCGGGAGGCGCGACCGCGCCCAGCATTCCGCACCGCGCCCGGGATCACAACCGGCGGCAGCGCCGGGCGCATGGCGGCGATCACATTCCGAACCGCTTCTTGAAGCCGTTGTCGCTGAAGCCCTGGCTGACCTCGCCATCCGCGGTCACCACCACCGGCCGCCGGATCAGCTGCGGGTACTCGCGCAGCAGCAGCTTCCACTCCGCATCGCTGGCGGGGGCCTTGCGGTTGTCCGGCAGCTGCCGCCAGGTGGTGGAAGACTTGTTGACCATCGCGGCGAAACCGCCCAGCTTGCCGGCCCACTCGACCAGCGTTTCGGGCGTGGGCTTGTGGTCGCGGTAGTCGACGAACTCGTGGGCGATGCCGAAACGGTCGAGCCACTTCGTCGCCTTGCGGCAGGTATCGCAGTTCTTCAATCCGTACAGGGTGGTCATGATCCGGGCTCCTCCTCGATTCGCTTCCCCGCAGGAGCGGCTTCAGCCGCGACCGCGACCACGGCGGCGCCATGCCTGCCGGGTCGCGGCTGAAGCCGCTCCTGCAAGGGGTCCGGGCTCAGTCGGCCAGGCCGCGCAGCAGTTCGTTGACGCTGGTCTTGCTGCGGGTCCGCTCGTCCACCTGCTTGACGATCACCGCGCAGTACAGCGAGTGCGAACCGTCCTTCGCCGGCAGCTGTCCCGACACCACCACGCTGCCCGGCGGCACGTAGCCGTAGCTGATCTCGCCGGTCATGCGGTTGTAGATGCGGGTGGACTGGCCGAGGAACACGCCCATGCCGATCACGCTGTGGTGACCCACCACCACGCCTTCGACCACCTCCGAGCGCGCGCCGATGAAGCAGTGGTCCTCGATGATCGTCGGGCTGGCCTGCAGCGGCTCGAGTACGCCGCCGATGCCGGCGCCGCCGGACAGGTGCACGTGCCTGCCGATCTGCGCGCAGGAGCCGACCGTGGCCCAGGTATCGACCATGGTGCCCTCGCCTACATGGGCGCCGATGTTGACGAAGCTCGGCATCAGCACCACGTCGCGGCCGAAGTAGGTCCCGCGGCGCGCCACCGCGCCCGGCACCACGCGCACGCCCATCGCGCGGAAACGCTCGGCGTCGAAGCCGGCGAAGCGCGCCTCCACCTTGTCCCAGAACGGCGCCGGCTGCGCATCCACCACGGCCATGTCGTTGACCCGGAAGTACAGCAGCACCGCCTTCTTCAGCCATTCGTTCACCTGCCAGCCGCCGCCGGGCTTCGGCTCGGCCACGCGCAGCTCGCCCGATTCGAGTCCCTGCATGGCCTGCTCGACCGCCGGCCGCAGGGCCTGGACCTCCTCCGCCGACAGCGCCGCGCGGCGCTCCCATGCCTGTTCGATCGCCTGCTGCGTGGCGGCCAGTCCCGCTGCGGTCATGCCTGTTGCTCTCCTTCGATGCCAAGTTGAAGCGCGTCGCGAAGCGCGGCGCACTGGGATTCGTCCAGCGCCCGGTCCTGCCGGTCGCTGACCAGGAACACGTCCTCGGCGCGCGCGCCGAAGGTGGCGATGCGCGCGTCGTGGACGCGGATGCACTGCTCTCGCAGCACCTGGGCGATGTCCGCAAGCAGCCCGGGCCGGTCGGTGCAGACCAGGCTCATCACCGTACGCCGGCCGTCGGCGCTGGTGTCGAAGTCGACCTGCGGCGCCACCCGGAAGTGGCGCAGGTGGCGCGGCTGCGCTCGCCGCGCGGGACGCACGTCGAGCGAGCCGGCGAGCACGGTGGCCAGCTTGCGCTCGATCGCCGCGGTATCCGGGGCCTGGCGCTGGTCCACCGACAGCACCTGGAAGGTGTCGAAGATCGTGCGCCCCGGCCCGTCGAGCGCGCGGGCACGCTGGATCGCCAGCCCGAGCCGGTCGAGGGTGATGACGATCGCGGCGAACAGCCCGTCGCGGTCGGGCGCGTGCACGAACACTTCCAGCGCCCCGCCGGCCCCGGCCACCCGGCGCACCCGCACCACCCGGGTCCCGGGCGCGGCCTCGCGCAGTGCCAGCACCTGCCACGCCACCTGGTCCGGCCGGGCGCGCAGGAAGCCCGCCTCGGGCATCCTCGCGAACAGCGCGTCGACCCCTTCCACGCCCTCCGCGGCCAGCAGCCCACGGACCTTGTCGCGCGCCTCGGCGATCCGCTCGGCCGCGCCGATCGGATGTTCGAGCCCGCGCCGCAACGCGTAGCGGGTCGCCACGTGCAGGTCCGCCAGCAGGCGGTCCTTCCACGCGTTCCACAGCGCGGGCGAAGTGCCGGCGATGTCGGCGCAGGTGAGCAGGTAGAGGTAGTCCAGCCGCTCCCGGTCCGCCACCTCGACCGCGAAGCGGTGGATCACCGCCGGGTCGGAGATGTCCTGCTTCTGCGCGGTCACCGACATCAACAGGTGCTTGAGCACCAGCCACTCCACCAGCGCGGTGTCGGCGGCCCCGAGCCCGTGCGCCTCGCAGAACTCGCGCGCATCGACCGCCCCCAGTTCGGAGTGGTCGCCGCCGCGGCCCTTGGCAATGTCGTGGAACAGGCCGGCGATCAGCAGCAGTTCGGGCTTGCGCAGCATCGGCCAGACCTCGTGCGCCATCGAGAAGCGCTCGTCGGGGAGGCCGGTGGAGAAGGACGCCAGGTTGCGCAGCACCGCCAGGGTGTGCTGGTCGACCGTGTACACGTGGAACAGGTCGAACTGCATCCGCCCCGAGACGCGGGCGAACGCCGGGATCCAGCGTCCGAGGACGCCCAGCCTGGCCATGCGCTCGATGGTGCGCACCGGGCCCGGGCCGCCCAGCAGGGCGAGGAACTGCTCGCGCAGCGCCTGCGACGCCTCGTGGTAGGCCGGCAACGCATGCAGCGACTCGGCCAGCGCGCGCGCGGTGCGCGAATGCAGGCCCTTGGCCTCGGGGTGGTCGGCCCACAGCGCGAACAGGTGGAACACGCGGGCCATGTCCGCACCGGGCCAGAACTCGTCGCGCGCCACCAGGTAGCCGCGCTTCATCGCGAACTCGGCGTCGAGCGGTACCGCCTCGGCGTCGCCCTCGATCTGTTCCTCGAACCGTTGCAGCAGGCGCTCGCCGATCCGCAGCACGATCGCCGCGCTGCGGTAGAACTGCTGCATCATCCGCTCGACCCGGTCGTTGTCGGCGTCCTCGACGTGCTGCAGCCGCGCCGCCAGCGCCTTCTGGTAGTCGAAGCGCAGACGCTCCTCGCGCTTGCCCGCCACCAGGTGCAGCCCGTAGCGCAGCCGCGCCAGCACCCGCCACTCGCGCTCCAGCGCCGAGTACTCGTCCAGGCCCAGCTGGCCGAGCGGGATCAGCGACTCGATGTCGCGGGTGCCGAACACGCGGCGCGCCATCCAGCGCAGGGTCTGGATGTCGCGCAACCCGCCGGGCCCTTCCTTGATGTTGGGCTCGAGGTTGTCGGCGGTGTCGCCGAAGCGGGCATGGCGCCGGCGCAGCTCCTCGCGCTTGGCGGCGAAGAACGCGCCCGCGGGCCAGACCCGCTCCACCGAGACCGCATCTTCCAGCCGCGCGGCCATCTCCGGCGCCGCCACCAGCGGCCGGGCCTCGATCAGCGAGGTCATCACGGTCACGTCCCCGGCCGCGGCCGCGGTGCACTCGTCGAGCGTGCGCACCGCGTGGCCGACCGGCAGGCCCGCATCCCAGAGCAGCGCGAACAGCCGCGACAGCGCCGCGGTGTCGGCCTCGCACGCCTCCTCGCCCACCACCACCAGCAGGTCGACGTCCGAGCGCGGGAACAGCTCGCCGCGGCCGTAGCCGCCGACCGCGAACAGGGTCAGGTCGGCGTCGGCGGGGATCGTGCGCGCCCAGGCCTGGCGCACCAGCGAGTCGACCGCGATCACCCGGGCCATCAGCAGCCGCTCGATGTCCTCGTCGGCATCGAAACGCCGCGCGAAGCCGGCGTCCTGCGAGCGCAGCGCCTCGGCCGCCGCCGCGGCCCAGGCCGCGTCCCCTTCCGGGTGCGGCGCGACGTCGCTGTCGGGGGCCGCGGTCACGTTCAGAGGTCGTTGTCGTCGCCGGGCAACCGGGTCAGGATCTCGACCCCGTCGCTGGTGACCGCCACCGTGTGCTCCCACTGCGCCGAGAGCTTGCGGTCCTTGGTGACCACGGTCCAGCCGTCCGGGAGCAGGCGGGTGTGGCGCGAGCCCTCGTTGATCATCGGTTCGATGGTGAAGGTCATGCCCGGCTGCAGGACCAGGCCTTCCCCGGGGCGGCCGTAGTGCAGCACCTGCGGGTCCTCGTGGTAGACCTGCCCGATGCCGTGGCCGCAGTATTCGCGCACCACGCTGAAGCGCTCGCCTTCCGCGAACTGCTGGATCGCGTGGCCGATGTCGCCCAGGGTCGCGCCCGGGCGCACCACGCGGATGCCGCGGAACAGCGCCTCGCGGGTGGTCTCCACCAGCCGCCGCGCCATCACCGACGGCGTGCCGACGTAGTACATGCGGCTGGTGTCGCCGTGCCAGCCGTCCTTGATGACGGTGACGTCGATGTTGATGATGTCGCCGTCCTTGAGCACTTTCGACTCGCTCGGGATCCCGTGGCAGATCACGTTGTTGGCCGAGATGCAGGTGGTGCGCGGATAGCCCTTGTAGCCCAGGTTGGCGGGCACGGCCTTCTGCACGTTGACGATGTGGTCGTGGCAGATGCGGTCGAGTTCCAGGGTGGTGACGCCGGGCTTGACGTGTTCGGCCACGACCTGGAGCACCTCGGCGGCCAGGCGGCCGGCGACGCGCATCTTCTCGATCTGCTCGGGGGTCTTGAGCTGGATGGTCATGCCGGCATTATCGCCGAGCCCGGCCGGCCGTGCCGGCGCGCGCCCGGCCGGGCGTCCGGACCTCGCCCGCCCGCGGCCGCCCCGGGCGCCTTGCGCCCCCTTGTTTGCCCCGGCCCGGCCCCGCGGGCTATCATTCCCCGGCTGTGCTTCCGGGATCCCGGCGGCCGGCTGCCCACGCCGGGCATCGCGTCGATGGACGCAGGCGAATACACACCCGCTGCAATCCCCCGTGCCGGGGTGCCTCGCGAGAGGTTCGGCCACGGAGGCAGCGGGGAGGCCCAACCCCGGAACCACGCGCCCGTCCCGCGGGCGCCGCCGCCCATCCGATCGACCCGGCGGCCGGTTCCCTCCACCTGGAGTTCCACCCATGCCCCAGATCACCATGCGCCAGATGCTGGAAGCCGGCGTGCATTTCGGCCACCAGACGCGCTACTGGAACCCGAAGATGGCCCCATACATCTTCGGCGCCCGCGGCAAGATCCACATCATCAACCTCGAGAAGACGGTTCCGCTGTTCAACGACGCGATGAACTTCATCTCGGGCATCGCCCAGAAGCGCGGCATCGTGCTGTTCGTGGGCACCAAGCGCAGCGCGCGCGAGGCGATCAAGGAGGAGGCCGAGCGCTGCGGCATGCCGTACATGACCCAGCGCTGGCTGGGCGGCACGCTGACCAACTTCCGCACCGTCAAGCAGTCGGTGGCGCGCCTGAAGGAGCTGGAAGCCGCCGAGACCGACGGCACCTTCGACAAGCTGGTCAAGCACGAGGTGCTGGGCCTGCGCCGCGAGCGCGCCAAGCTCGAGGCTTCGCTGGGCGGCCTGAAGGAACTCAACCGCCTGCCCGACGCGCTGTTCGTGATCGACATCGGCCACGAGGACATCGCGGTCAAGGAAGCGCGCAAGCTCGGCATCCCGGTGGTGGCCGTGGTCGACACCAACTACGACCCCGACCTGGTCGACTACGCGATCCCGGGCAACGACGACGCCATCCGCGCCGTGCAGCTGTACGCTCGCGCCGCCGCCGACGCGGTGCTCGAGGGCAAGGCCGCCGCGCCCAACGCCGCCGTCGTGCGCGAGGACGAGTTCGTCGAGGCCGACGCGCAGCCCGCGCGCCGCGCGCCGAAGAAGGCCGCCCAGGAAGGCGAAGCCGCCGACCAGGCCCAGGCCGCCGGCTGATCCCGGCAACGCGGCCGCGCCCCCGGGCGTGGCCGCCATCGCGGCCGGCAGCCCCTGCCGCCGCCACCAGCCCCCGCGGCGGGCGCCCTGCCCTCCGCCCGAATTCCACGAATCCGAGGTCCCCCGATGGAAATCACCGCATCCATGGTCAAGGAGCTGCGCGAGCGTACCGGCGCCGGCATGATGGAGTGCAAGAAGGCACTCACCGAGAACAACGGCAATATCGACGCCGCCGCCGAGGCCCTGCGCAAGTCGGGCCTGGCCAAGGCCGACAAGAAGGCCGACCGCGTCGCGGCCGAGGGCCGCGTCGCCGCCGCCCAGGCCGCCGGCAAGGCGGTGCTGGTGGAGATCAACTCCGAGACCGACTTCGTGGCCAAGGACGAGAACTTCGCCTCGTTCACCGACGCCGTGGCCAACGCCGCGCTCGAGGCCGCCGACATCGAGGCGCTCAAGGCGACCAGGCTGCCCGGCGGCGGGACCGTCGAGGAAGCGCGCGCGGCCGTGATCGCCAAGGTCGGCGAGAACGTGCAGGTGCGGCGCATGGCCCGCA
>Ga0123332_1005023_pt1 | contig 11363 bp, 8 predicted proteins | sample BioC12SIPDNA_4_FD_89958 | JGI IMG/M metagenome (GOLD analysis project Ga0123332, IMG submission 89958) | Anaerobic biogas reactor microbial communites from Washington, USA - Biogas_R2_A C12 SIP DNA | ecosystem: Engineered > Bioreactor > Anaerobic > Unclassified | place: Washington, USA...
AAGCCGCACGTCAACATCGGCACCATCGGTCACATCGACCACGGCAAGACGACGCTGACCGCGGCGATCACGAAGGTGCTGCACGAGAAGTATCCGGAGCTGAACCCCTTCACGCCGTTCGACATGATCGACAAGGCGCCGGAGGAGCGGCAGCGGGGCATCACGATCTCGATCGCCCACGTCGAGTACCAGACCGAGGCGCGTCACTACGCCCACGTCGACTGCCCCGGGCACGCCGACTACATCAAAAACATGATCACGGGTGCGGCGCAGATGGACGGCGCGATCCTCGTGGTCGCGGCGACCGACGGCCCGATGGCCCAGACCCGCGAGCACATCCTGCTGGCCCGCCAGGTCGGCGTCCCCGCGATCGTCGTCGCCCTCAACAAGTGCGACATGGTCGACGACGAGGAGCTCATCGAGCTCGTCGAGATGGAGATGCGCGAGCTGCTGTCGGCCCAGGAGTTCGACGGCGACAACCTGCCCATCGTCCGCGTCGCCGCCTTCCCGGCGATGAACGGTGACGAGAAGTGGGCCGACTCGATCGTCGAGCTCATGGACGCTGTGGACGAGTACATCCCGCAGCCGGAGCGCGACACCGACAAGCCCTTCCTGATGCCCGTCGAGGACGTCTTCACGATCACCGGTCGTGGCACCGTCGTCACCGGTCGTATCGAGCGCGGCATCGTCCGCACCGGTGAGACCGTTGAGATCATCGGTATCCGCGAGACAAAGCAGACCTCGACCATCACTGGTGTCGAGATGTTCCGCAAGATCCTCGACGAGGGTCGCGCGGGCGAGAACGTCGGCCTCCTGCTCCGCGGCACGAAGAAGGACGACGTCGAGCGCGGCATGGTCGTCTGCAAGCCGGGTTCGGTCACCCCGCACACCGACTTCGAGGCCCAGGTCTACGTGCTGAACAAGGAGGAGGGTGGCCGTCACAAGCCGTTCTTCTCGAACTACAGCCCGCAGTTCTACTTCCGCACCACCGACGTGACCGGTGTCGTTCAGCTGCCCGAGGGCACCGAGATGGTCATGCCTGGTGACAACACCTCCATGACCGTCCACCTGAACAAGCCGATCGCCATGGAGGAGGCGCTGAAGTTCGCCATCCGCGAGGGCGGCCGCACCGTCGGCGCCGGCAACGTGACCAAGATCCTCAAGTGATCTAGGCCGCGTCAGGCTCAACAGGCCCGCATCCCCGACAAGGGGGTGCGGGCCTGTTACTGTTTTGTTGCACACCCCCGGGGGGTATCGATTGTTGTGCTACGAGAGGTAGTAGTACAATTTTCACCGGTCCGAGGCTCAAGGAGTTGAGCCGCCCGATTTGCTCGGAAGGAGCAACCCTATGAACCTCAAGCCCCTGAAGACCGCTGGTCTGGTCTCCCTGGTCATGGGCATCCTGTTCGTGCTCACCGGTGGCATCGTGTGGGGTGTCATCACCTCGCAGCTCGCCGCCGAGCGCATCACCACGCCGAAGGACGCCTTCATCGCCGGCGCCCCGGTCAACAACCCGCTGACCGCCCTCGCGCAGGCCGACATCATCAACAAGCACGCCCTGGCCGGCTCGAACGGCATGACCTACGCCGAGCTCGGCGCCGAGGCCACCAAGGCGCGTGAGGCCGGCGACACCGCCAAGGCCGACGAGCTCACCAAGCAGCGCACCTCGGTCATGAACGGCTCGTTCCTCCGTGCGTCGCTGTTCACCTCCGTCCTGTCCTACGGCGTCTGCCTCTTCGCCATCGGCGTCGGCCTCACGCTGATCATCCTGGGCTGGGCCCTCAACAAGGTCAGCAGCCAGACTGTCCCGGTCGTGGCTGGCAACGGGGCGACCCGCGCCTGACCCAGGCACTGCCTGACTCGCACCCGCAGGGGGTACCGGATCTCTCCGGTGCCCCCTTCGGCATGCCGGGGCGTCCCGGTTAGGGTGGCCCGGTGACCATCCACTCCTCGCACCCGTTCGCGACCCCTCCCGAGCAGCGGGACGCCGCGCGTCGGCTCCGCGGCCGCCTGGTGGCGCCGGTGACGCTGTGGGCGAGCGGGACGGGACCGGCGAGGGTCGGGCTCACGGTCAGCTCGGTGCTGGTCGCGCTCGGCGAGCCCGCCCGGATGCTGGGGCTGGTCGACCCCGACTCCGACCTCGCCCTGGGGCTGGGGGAGACCTTCGCCGTCACGCTGCTCGCGGAGGGCGACCACGGCCTGGCCGAGGCGTTCGCGGGGTTGGCGCCGGCGCCGGGCGGGCTGTTCCGCCTCGCCGCGTTCGACGACACGGCGTGGGGGCCGGTGCTGGCCGGCCGGTCGTGGGCCGGCGTCCGGCTGGAGTCGACGCGCGAGCTCGGCTGGTCGACCGAGGTGGTCGGCGTCCTGGAGCACGTCGAGCTCACCGAACAGGCGCCGCTGGTCCACCTGCAGGGGCGTTACCGCGGCCTGTAGTCAGCGCCAGTCGGTGGGGACGCCCGCGTGCTCGCACAGGGCCGTCCACCAGGCCTCGCGCAGCCCCGGGTCGGCGAGGGCCCGCGGCGGACGGGCCGCGCCCACCGGTCCGGCCAGCATGCCGGTGGGGCCCAGGTAGCCGCTGCCGCCACCCAGCGCGGAGAGCCCGACGGCCGCGGCGATGATCGCCTGGGCGCCGTCGGCGGGGGACTGGCCCACCCGGGCCCGGCGGCTCAGGTCGACCGTCGCGGTCATGAGCCGCCCGGTGCCGAGGATCTTCGTGAACGTCCACCCGGGGTGCGCCGCCATCGCGGCCGCCCCGGCGCGCCCGGGCAGCTCCCGGGCGATCATGAGGCAGGCCAGCTTGCTGCGCGCGTACGCGCGGGCCGGCGTCCAGCCGCGCTCGAGGCAGACGTCGGACGCCGAAGGGTCGGCCCGGTGCGCCAACAGGGAGCCGACCGTGGTCACCCGCCCGCCCGCGGCGCGCAGGGCCGGCAGGAGTCCGTGGGTGAGGCGCAGGTGGCCCAGCGCGTTGGTGGCCATGGTGCGCTCGTGGCCGTCCGCTGTCTGGTGGCGCACACGGCCGCCGTTGCGACCGGCGTTGAGGACGAGCATGTCGAGCCCGCGGGTGCCCCAGGCGGCGACGGCTCCGTCGACCGAGGCGAAGCGGGAGGTGTCGAGGTCGAGCACCTCCACCCGGCCCGCCCCGGCACCGGGACCCAGCGCCGCGCGGACCACGCCCGCGGCGTCCGCACCCCGCTGGGCGTCGCGCGCGGTGAGCGTGACGTGCGCGCCCGCCCGGGCCAGCGCGGTGGCGGTCTCGAGGCCGAGGCCGGAGGTCCCGCCGGTGACGAGGGCGGTGCGCCCGGTCAGGTCGGGCAGGGCGAGCGGCGGCAGGCGGTCGGTCACGGGTGAACGATAGTCTGGGCCGCACCATGACTGATGTTTCGCTCTCGCCCGCGCGCCTGCGCGTGGCGCCGTCCCCCACGGGTGACCCCCACGTCGGGACGGCCTACATGTCGCTGTTCAACCTCGCCTGGGCCCGCAAGACCGGCGGGGCGTTCGTGCTCCGGATCGAGGACACCGACCGCGCCCGCTACGTGGCCAGCTCCGAGCAGCAGATCTTCGAGACCCTGCGCTGGCTCGGCCTCGACTGGAGCGAGGGACCCGACGTCGGCGGCCCGTACGCGCCCTACCGGCAGAGCGAGCGGCTTGACACCTACGCCCCCTACGTCGAGCAACTGCTCGCGGCGGGGCACGCCTACCACTGCTGGTGCAGCCCCGAGCGGCTGGCTCAGATGCGGGCCGAGCAGCAGGCGTCCAAGCAGGCCAACACGGGCTACGACCGGTTGTGCCACGGCAAGACCCGCGACGAGCGCGCCGCCCTGCCCGGCTTCACCGAGACCCCGGTCGTGCGCATGTACATCCCTGAGGACGTCGAGCTGGTGTTCGAGGACCTCGTCCGGGGGCCGGTGTCGGCGCCGCTGCCCGACGACCAGGTGATCCTGAAGACAGACGGATTCCCGACCTACCACCTCGCCGTGGTCGTCGACGACCACCTGATGGGCATCACCCACGTGGTGCGCGGCGAGGAGTGGATCAGCTCGACCCCCAAGCACATCCTGCTGTACCGCTGGCTGGGCTGGGACGTGCCGGCGTTCGCGCACATGCCCCTGCTGCGCAACACCGACAAGTCCAAGATCAGCAAGCGCAAGAACCCGGCCGCCCGCCTGGAGTGGTTCCGCGAGCAGGGCTACCTGCCCGAGGCGCTGCGCAACTTCCTGCAGCTGCTGGGCTACCCGCCGGCCTCCGACGAGCAGGAGGTCTCGACCTTCGAGGAGTTCGTCGAGGGCTTCGAGTGGTCGAAGGTGAACACGGTCGGGCCGGTGTTCGACCTCGACAAGCTGAACTGGCTCAACGGGCACTACATCCGCGCGCTGTCCTCCGACGAGCTCGCCGACCGCATCGTCGAGCACCTCGCGCACACCGGGGTGTGGGCCGAGCCGTCGGCGGACGACGTCGCCCGGCTGCGCGCCGCGACCCCGCTCATCCAGGAGCGGCTCGTGCTGCTCTCGGAGGCGCTGGACAAGGTGCAGTTCCTGTTCACCCCCGACGCCGAGCTGGAGCTCGACGAGGCCTCGGTGAACGCGCTGCCCGAGGACGCCGCCGCCATCGTGGACGCCTCGTTGGCCGTGCTCGAGGGCCTGCCGACGTGGGACGACGAGTCCATCCAGGCCGCCCTCCGCGCCCGTCTGGTCGACGACCTCGGCATCAAGCCGAAGTTCGCCTTCGGCCCGGTGCGCGTCGGCGTGACCGGCTCGCGGGTCTCCCCGCCGCTGTTCGAGTCGATGGCCATCCTGGGCCGCGAGTCGTCCCTGGCGCGGCTGAAGGCGTTGCGCGAGGCGCTGTGACCGGCGTCCTCGCCGTGTTCGGCGGGCGCTCCGAGATCGGTCTGGCGATCGCCCGGCGACTTGCGCCCGAGACGTCCGTCGTCGTGCTGGCCTCCCGGCCCGACCCGGACGCCGCGGGCCCACCCTCCGACCTGCCGGGCGCGGTGGTGGTCGACTTCGACGCCGACGACGTGGGCAACCACCGGGCGGTCGTCGCCGCCATCGAGGAGCGGCACGGGCCGATCGACACGGCCGTGCTGGCGTTCGGGATCCTCGGCGACCAGACCCGGGCCGAGCGCGACGAGGCCGAGGTGGCGCGCGTCCTGCACACCGACTTCGTCGCCCAGGCGTCGCTGCTGACCGTGCTCGCCGACGTGATGCGCGGGCGGGGCCGGGGGAGCATCGTCGCGTTCTCCTCGGTCGCCGGGGTGCGCGTGCGACGGGCCAACTACGTCTACGGCTCGGCCAAGGCCGGGCTGGACGGGTTCGCCTCCGGCCTCGCCGACGCCCTGCACGGCTCGGGGATCGACCTCGTGATCGCCCGCCCGGGGTTCGTGGTGGGGCGGATGACCCGCGGCATGGCGCCCGCGGTGTTCAGCTCCACGCCCGACCAGGTCGCCGACGCCGTCGTCGCGCGCCTGCGTGGGGGAGGCCCTGTCGTAGTGTGGATCCCATGGCAGCTCCGGGTGATGTTCGCGGTGGCCCCGTTCGTGCCCCGGGCGATCTGGCGACGGATGCCCCGCTGATGGAGTGCTCCACCGCCTGGGAGGGGCTGTCCGCCTGGGGCACCGCCGCCCGCGCCGACTTCTGGGTCGCGCTCGAGCAGCCCGGCCCGTGGGGCCGCGACGCGCTGGTGGAGTCGCGCCTGAGCCCCGAGCTGGGGGAGCGCTGGGGCGCCGCCGTCGCCGCCGTGGGCGGGCGGATGCTGCTCATCCGGGCGCCGGGCCAGCACGCGGCCTCCGACGGCTTCCAGTCCCGGCGGGTCTTCGTCTCCGGCGGTCTGGCGGGCGGTGGCTGGCTGCTCGAGGGCGTGGCCCTCACCGAGGACGAGTTCGACGCCGTGCCGTGGCCCCTGGTCGCGGCCGGTGACGTCGCCGGCGTCCGCGCCGCCTGCCCGTGGCTGCGCCCCGCGGCCCCCGTGCTGCTGGTCTGCACCAACGCCAAACGCGACCGCTGCTGCGCGCTGCGGGGGCGTCCGATCGTGAACGACCTGGCCGCCGAGGGCCTGCGGGTCTGGGAGTGCTCCCACACCGGCGGGCACCGCTTCGCGCCGACCGGCGTGGTCCTGCCGCTGGGCCAGGTCGTCGGCCGGCTGTCGGTCGAGCTGGGCCGCGAGGTGCTGGACGCCGCGGCGTCCGGGCGGTTCGCGATGGGGTCGCTCACCGAGGCACACGACCGCGGGGTCAGCTTCCTGCCCCCGCGCGAGCAGGCGGCGGTCTCGGCCGTGCGCGCCGGGACGGGGGAGACCGAGCCGATCGCGCTGGCGGTGGTGGGCGACGACGGGGCCACCGTGACCGTTCAGCACGCCGGCGGCCGGGTCTGGGAGGTCGCGGTCGTCCGGGCCGAGGGCCAGGCCCTCCCCGAGTCGTGCGGCAAGCCCGCCAAGCCCAGCGAGACGTGGCGGGTCGCCCCGGCCTGATCAGCCGGCGAAGTCGGCCTTGAAGGCGGCCAGGATCTCGGCCGAGGCCTCCACGGCGCTCAGCTCGCCCGTCGACACGGACGCCTCGAGGCCCGGTACCAGCGCCTTGACGGCGGGCGAACGCCGCAGCGCGGTCAGCAGGTCGTCGCGGACCAGGGCCCACATCCAGTCGCGCTGCTGCTCGGCGCGACGCTCGGCCAGCGAGCCCGACTCCTCGAGGGAGGCGCGGTGGGCCACGACGGCGTCCCAGACCTCGTCGAGGCCGTCGCCGGTGTAGGACGAGGAGGTGAGCACGGGCGTCCGGCGGCCGCCGGACTCGGACCGGATGAGCTTCATGGCGATCGTCAGCTCGCGCGCGGCCACGCGAGCCTCCTGCAGCCCGTCGCCGTCGGCCTTGTTGACCGTGATCACGTCGGCCATCTCGAGGATGCCGCGCTTGATGCCCTGCAACTGGTCGCCGGTGCGGGCGATCATCAGCAGCAGGAAGGTGTCGACCATGCCGGCCACCGCGACCTCGGACTGCCCGACGCCGACGGTCTCGACGATGATCGTGTCGAAGCCGGCCGCCTCCATGATCAGCATGCCCTCGCGGGTGGCGCGCGCCACGCCGCCGAGGTGGTTGCCCGAAGGGGAGGGCCGGATGAACGCCTGGTCGGTCACCGCCAGGTCGGCCATGCGGGTGCGGTCGCCCAGCACCGAACCGCCCGAGCGCGACGAGCTCGGATCGACCGCGAGCACGGCCACCTTGTGGCCCCGCTCGATCAGCCGCACGCCCATCGCGTTGCAGAACGTCGACTTGCCGGCCCCGGGAACGCCCGAGATGCCGACGCGGATCGCCTTGCCCGTGTGCGGGCGCAGCAGGGTGAGCAGTTCCCGTGCCTGGTCGCGGTGGTCGGGGCGCGACGACTCGACGAGCGTCAGCGCCCGGGCGACATGAGCACGGGACCCGGCGACCACGTGTTCAGCAAGGGTCGCCGGGTCCAGTGTCTGCCTCATGCCTCGGAGGCCTCCAGCCGCTGCAGCAGCGTCTGCAGCAACTCGTGGGCCGAGGCGGGGATCTTCGTGCCGGGCGGGAAGATCGCGTCAGCGCCCTTCTCGTGCAGCTCGGCGAAGTCCTGGCTCGGGATGACGCCGCCGACGACGATCATCAGGTCCTCGCGCCCGAGCTTGTCCAGTTCCTCGCGCAGCGCCGGTACCAGCGTGAGGTGCCCTGCGGCCAGCGACGAGACGCCGACCATGTGCACGTCCGCCTCGATCGCCTGGCGGGCGACCTCCTCCGGCGTCTGGAACAGCGGGCCCACATCCACGTCGAAGCCGAGGTCGGCAAACGCCGTGGCGATCACCTTCTGGCCGCGGTCGTGGCCGTCCTGGCCCATCTTCGCGACGAGGATGCGCGGGCGGCGGCCCTCCAGCTCCTCGAACTTCTCGACCAGGGCGCGGGTGGCCTCGGTCTCCTCCGTCGTTCCCGACTCCTTGCTGTACACGCCACTGATCGTACGGATCTGCGCCGTGTAGCGCCCGAACTCCTTCTCCAGGGCGTCGGAGATCTCGCCCAGCGAGGCCTTGGCGCGCGCGGCGTCGATGGCCAGCTTGAGCAGGTTCCGCTCGGGGTCGGTCGGGTCGGGGTTCGCCGCGGCCCACGTGAGCTTGTCGAGGGCGGCCTGGGTGGCGGCCTCGTCGCGCTCGTCGCGCAGCTGCTGCAGCTTGGCGATCTGCTCGGCGCGCACGTGGGCGTTCTCGACCTTGAGGACCTCGATGCCCTCGTCGTCCTCGACCAGGTACTTGTTGACGCCGATCACCGGCTGGCGGCCCGAGTCGATCCGGGCCTGGGTGCGGGCCGCGGCCTCCTCGATGCGCATCTTCGGGATGCCGGCCTCGATGGCCTTGGCCATGCCGCCGGCCTCCTCGACCTCCTGGATCAGCGCCCACGCCTTGGCGGCCAGGTCGGCCGTCAGGCGCTCGACGTACGCCGAGCCGCCCCACGGGTCGATCGGACGCACGGTGCCCGACTCCTGCTGGATGAACAGCTGGGTGTTGCGGGCGATGCGGGCGGAGAAGTCGGTCGGCAGGGCGATGGCCTCGTCGAGCGCGTTCGTGTGCAGCGACTGCGTGTGGCCCTGCGTGGACGCCATGGCCTCCAGGCACGTGCGGGTCACGTTGTTGAACACGTCCTGCGCCGTCAGCGACCACCCGGAGGTCTGGCTGTGCGTGCGCAGGGACATCGACTTGGCGCTCTTGGCGCCGGCGTCCTTCACCAGGCGCGCCCAGAGCATGCGCGCGGCACGCATCTTGGCGATCTCGGTGAAGAAGTTCATGCCGATCGCCCAGAAGAACGACAGGCGCGGTGCGAACTTGTCGACGTCCAGGCCGACGGCCTGACCGGCGCGGATGTACTCCACGCCGTCGGCCAGCGTGTAGGCCATCTCGATGTCGGCGGTCGCCCCGGCCTCCTGCATGTGGTAGCCGGAGATCGAGATCGAGTTGAACTTCGGCATGTTCGCGCTGGTGAACGCGAAGATGTCGGAGATGATCCGCATCGACGGGGTCGGCGGGTAGATGTAGGTGTTGCGGACCATGAACTCCTTGAGGATGTCGTTCTGGATGGTCCCGGCGAGCTGGTCGGGGCTCACGCCCTGCTCCTCGGCCGCCACCACGTAGAACGCCAGGATCGGCAGCACCGCGCCGTTCATGGTCATCGACACCGACATCTGGTCCAGCGGGATGCCCTCGAACAGCTGGCGCATGTCCAGGATCGAGTCCACGGCCACGCCGGCCATGCCCACGTCACCGGCCACGCGCGGGTGGTCGGAGTCGTAGCCACGGTGGGTGGCGAGGTCGAACGCGATCGAGAGGCCCTTCTGGCCGGCCGCGAGGTTGCGGCGGTAGAAGGCGTTGGACTCGGCCGCGGTCGAGAAGCCCGCGTACTGGCGGATCGTCCACGGCCGGTTCACGTACATCGTCGAGTACGGGCCGCGGAGGAACGGCGGCAGGCCGGGGCGGGTGTCGAGGAAGTCCAGGCCCTCGAGGTCGTCGTCGGTGTACAGCGGCGCGACGGCCAGCTGCTCCGGCGTCTCCCACGAGGCGTCGGTCGCGCCGGCCGCGGCGAGCGCGTCGGCGTAGGCCTGCGCGGCGTCCGCGGACGGACGGCCGTCGCCGAGCTCGACGGAATCGAAGCGGGGGATCATCGGGCCACTCCCAGGGTGTCGAAGACGGAATCAAGGAACTTCACGACGTCCATGCCCATGGCGATGGTGCCGTCGAAGAGGCCCTCGGGGGCCTCGCCGGCCTCGGCCAGGTTGCCGGCCAGGTAGACCTTCTGCACGCCGGCGTCCTTCAACGCCTGCGCGACGGGCACGGCCTGCTCGGCGTAGACCTTCGCCGAGCTGGCGAGCACGGCCACCAACTGGGCCTGCTCGGCCGCCTTGGCCGCGATCTCCTCGGGGCTGCCGCCGTGGCTCTGGGTGGCGTTGATGCCGCCGACCAGGAGCACGTTGGAGGCGAAGCCCTGGCGACCGCCGAAGTCGCGCTGGGCGCCCAGGCAGGCGAGCAGCACATCGGGGGCCGACCCGGTCGCGGCCTCGTGGGCCCACGCCCGGTCGCGGAGGGTCTCGAAGACCTCGGCGTCGCGGATCTGCTTCAGGCCGCCGAACGCGGGGGCCTCGGGGCGGGCCTTGGCCTCGTAGGCCTTCTCGCCGGCCAGCGGGAACATGCTCACGCCGGTCAGCTCGATGGAGCGGTTGGCCAGCTTGGTCGCACGGTCGGCGTTGACGGCGTCGATGCGCTGCGCGACGTCACCGGACGCCAGCGCCGCGGCCATGCCGCCGGCCGCCTCGACCTGCTGGACGAGCGCCCAGGCGGCCTTGGCGAGCTCGTCGGTCAGCGACTCGACGTACCAGGAGCCACCGGCCGGGTCCTGCACGCGACCCACGTGGCTCTCCTCGGCGGCGATCACCTGCGTGTTGCGGGCGATGCGGCGGCTGAAGGAGGTCGGCAGGCCCGCGGCGTGGTCGAAGGGGAGCGCCGTGATGGCGTCGGCCCCACCGGCCGCGGCCGCGAAGGTGGCGATGGTGACGCGCAGCATGTTCACGTGCGGGTCGACCTTGGCCATCATGCGCGGGCTGGTGACCGCGTGGATGCGCGCACCGCGCGCCGCCTCGGGGACGCCGCACTCCTCGGTCACGCGCGCCCACAGGCGGCGCAGCGCACGGAGCTTGGCGATCGTGGCGAACTGGTCGGCGGTGGCGGCGACGCGGAACTCGAGCTGCCCGGCGGCGTCGGCGGGGGAGACCCCGGCCTCGTCGAGGGCGCGCAGGTACGCGATGCCGGTCGCGATCGCGAAGCCGAGCTCCTGCACGTCGGAAGCGCCGGCCTTGTGGTACGGCAGCGTCTCGACGGTGAGGGCGGTCACGCCCGCCAGGCCGGCGACCTCGTCGACCCAGCGCTTCAGGGCGCCGAGGTCGGGCTCGGTGCCGTTGAGGGCGGCGAAGGCCAGCGGGTCGATGCCCAGGTTGCCCTTGGCGGCGTTCAGGTCGCCGCCGGATCCCTTCAGCACCGCGAGCAGGGCCGCGGCCGCGGCGTCCTGGTCGGTGCGCGAGAACACGCGGGCGGCCGCGAGGTCGAGCTTGACGTCGGCCAGGGCGGTGGCGAGGGAGTCGGCGCTGATCGCGTCGGGGTCGATGCGCAGCCACACCGAGGTGGCGCCGCGCTCGAGGTCGTCCAGGATCGCCTGCCGCGTGACGGCGACGTCCGGGTCCTCGTGCAGCTGCCGGACGCCCCACGCGACGGCCTCGCCGGTGCGCACGACCGAGCCACGGGTGAACGGCATCGCGCCCGGGTAGCCGAGCGGGGCGTCCTCATCGGAGCTGGTGTACAGGGGAGCGACGTCGATGTCGTCCAGGGTG
>Ga0123332_1005024_pt1 | contig 11363 bp, 9 predicted proteins | sample BioC12SIPDNA_4_FD_89958 | JGI IMG/M metagenome (GOLD analysis project Ga0123332, IMG submission 89958) | Anaerobic biogas reactor microbial communites from Washington, USA - Biogas_R2_A C12 SIP DNA | ecosystem: Engineered > Bioreactor > Anaerobic > Unclassified | place: Washington, USA...
CCCCGAGCACGAACCCGACCGCCACGACCGGGGGTGCGAGCGCGGTGGCGACGACCGCCACGTTCGCCGTCCCGGAGACGACCGTGGGCCGGGCCGGGGCCGAGCCGGGCGTCGGACGGTCGGCCTCGGCCCGCAGGCGGCGGGCGACGGTGAGCGCGCCGACCCCGGCGTAGAGGAAGTGGACGGCGGTGAGGCGGACGATCGGCTCCCCGATGTCGAACAGGTCGCGCCCCGCGACGCTCGCCGCCAGCGCGCCGACGGCGACGACCGCCCACCCCGCCGCCAGCGTGCGGACCGCGTCGTCGAGGCCGACCGGGGTCCGGACCGGGCGCAGGGCCCTGACGACGGCGAGGATCGCGGCGACCCCCGCGGGCGTGAGAAGGGACACCGCGGGACGGCCTGCGGGCATGGCGAAGGCCACCGCGGTGCCGACCGCGGCGGCGGTCCACCACCGGGACCGCCCGAGCGCGAGCGGGGCGATCACGCCGAGGCCGCCGACCACCGTGGCGTCGACCAGCGGCCGATGGCCGGTCAGGGTGAGGGCCATGGCGGCGAGGGTGACGACGACGTCGACCCCGGTGAGCGGTCGCTCGGCAGGGGTGCGGTCCTTCACGAGCTATACGATAGCAAACAGTCTCATATCGTTCACTGCGCGATGGTGGCTACGCTCCCGGGCGTGGAGGACGAGCTTCGGATCGACGACCTCGCCCGCGAGGCCGGCGTGGCGACGACCACCGTGCGCCTCTACCAGCGGCGCCGCCTCCTGCCGCCGCCCCGCCTCGATGGGCGCACCGGCTGGTACGGCCCGCACCACCTGGCCCGGCTCCGGCTGATCGCCCGGCTCCAGGACGAGGGCTACTCGCTCGCCGGCATCGGTCGGCTGGTCGAGGCGTGGGAGCGGGGCAGCTCGCTCGACGCGGTCGTCGGGGCCGAGGCCCAGCTCGACGCCATCCTGGGCGGTCGTCGGGCGGTCGATCTCTCGGCCGCCGACCTCGTCGGGCGGTTCCCCGACGACGCGCTCACCCCCACCCTCGTTCAGCGGGCGACCGCCCTCGGGCTGCTCGAGTTCACCGCCGAGGGTGGCGTCCGGCTGCCCGACCACCGGTTCCTCGACACCGGCGCCGCCCTCGCCCGCATCGGCGTCCCGCTCGACGCCGTGCTCGACGAGTGGGAGGCGCTCACCGCCCTCCTCGACGCGGCCGCCGAGCGCTTCGCCGCCGTGTTCGACGCCCACGTCCTGCGGGGCGGTCCATCCGGGGCAACCGAAGGCAGGGCCGACGCCCCCGACGGCGAGGCCGACCTCGATCCGGGCGATCTCGACCCGGCCCGCAAGGAGGAGCTGGGCGCGGCGCTGGCCGTCCTGCACCGCGCCGCCCACGAGGTGGTCGCCGCCGCCCTCGATGCCAGCCTGGCGCGGGTCGGGCGCGACCGCCTCCGTCGCCTCGGCCTCGACGGTGAGGCCGAGGCGACGGACGATCCCGGCTGACGGACCCCGGAGGGTCCCGGGTCAGCCGGCGAGGGCGGGGACCGGGTCTTCGGACTCCTCGGCGGCGAAGTGGGCCCGCACCACGGGGGCGACCTCGGTGGCGAAGCGCTCGATGCTCCCCATCATCAGCGGGTGCGGCAGCGTCCCGGCGCTGTACTTGAGCGAGTACCGGGTGGCTCCGAGCGCGTCGAGCGAGCGGATCACCTTCCTGGCGACCGTCTCGGGCGAGCCGACGGCGAGGGCGCCGTTCGGTCCGGCGGCGGCGTCGAACTGCGCCCGGCTCATCTCGGGCCAGCCGCGGTCGCGGCCGATGCTGGCGTGCATCGCCCGGTAGTGCGGCCAGTACTCGTCCCGGGCCTGCTCGTCGGTGTCGGCGACGTGGCCGGGGCTGTGGATGCCGATCGGCTGCGGGTCCTGGCCCAGCTCGGCCAGCGCCTGGCGGTACAGGTCGGCGAACGGGGCGAAGCGCACCGGGTCGCCACCGATGATCGCGAGCATCAGCGGTAGGCCGTGGCGCGCCGCCCGGATCACCGACTCGGGGCTGCCCCCGACGCCCACCCACGCTCTGAGCCCACCCTCGGTCCGGGGGTACACGAGCTGGTCGCGCAGCGCCGACCGGGTGGTGCCCGACCACGTGACCGGCTCCTCGCGTAGGAGCTGGACGAAGAGGTCGAGCTTCTCCTCGAACAGCACCTCGTAGTCGGCGAGGTCCTGGCCGAACAGCGGGAACGACTCGGTGAACGAGCCCCGCCCGAGCGTGACCTCGGCCCGACCGCCGCTGACGGCGTCGATCGTCGAGAAGCGCTGGAAGACCCGCACGGGGTCGTCGCTGCTGAGCACGGTCACCGCCGAGCCGAGGCGGATGCGCTCGGTGCGGGCGGCGATGGCGGCCAGCACCACGTCCGGTGCCGACACCGCGAAGTCGGGGCGGTGGTGCTCGCCGAGGCCGAAGGCGTCGAGCCCCAGGGAGTCGGCCAGGGCCGCCTCCTCGACCACGTTGCGGATCACCTGGGCCTGTGGCAGCGGGTGGCCGTCCTCGTCGACGGTCACGTCCCCGAAGGTGTCGATCCCCAGTTCGATGTTGCGCACGGCGTCCTCCTCGATCGTGCTCCTACGACCGCTCCAACATATTTGCGCGTGCAAGTATTCCGCCACGGTGCGGCGCCCGGGCCGTCCCCGGGGCCCGCTTGGCTAGCGTCCGTCGCCACCGGCCCGGGTGGCGGAACTGGTAGACGCAGAGGGCTTAAACCCCTCGGGAGCCTCGGCTCCGTGCGGGTTCGACCCCCGCCCCGGGCACCGCCGCCTCAGCGGACGGCGTGGGTGAAGGAGTCGGAGCGGAGGAGGGCGAGGACGAGGGCCTTCTCGCCGCCGGGGCGGCGCACCCGGCCGAGCCAGTAGGTGCGGCTCGCCGGGTCAGGGCCCCAGCCGACGATCTGCTGGTAGCGCTCGGAGATCACCCGGTCGGCCCGCTCCGCGGTGCGCAGCATGGCGATGGTCGCGGCGCGGGCGCCGGTGGTCGTGATCCGGTTGGCCCAGTAGGCCCGCGAGGCCGCGTCGGGGAGGCGGCCCAGCAGAGCGAGGGTCAGGCGGTCGGCGAGCCGGCCGGGATCGTCGGCGACGGGCGGCAACCACATGTTGTCCTCGACGAAGCGGGCGAGGCCGTCCTCCCAGGACCCGCGGGCGGTCTGGACGTAGTAGCCGAGCTCGGAGGAGCCGGACATGCCGCCACCGATGATCTGTGCCGCCTCGGCGATGGCGGTGATCGCGGCCGTCGGGCCACCGACCACGCCGCTCAGCCGGGCGCTGCGCCGGGGCGCGGATCCGTACGTGGCTACCAACCCGTCCAGCTCGGGCCCGTCGTAGGCGGGGCGGGCCCAGGCGATCTCGGCCACCGCGCACGCCCATCGCGCCGCGGCGGTGGGAGCGCAGGCATCGAGGTGGGCCTCACCGGTGGTGGCCCCGGCCGCGGGTCCGACGCGCTCGTCGGTGCCTTCCCGGGTGAAGGCGAGGTCGCTGAGCAGCGCCCGACCGCTGTCGGTGCGGTCGAAGCGCACCTCGACGGTGCGCACCCGGGACAGGTCGATCCCTTCGAAGGCGCTCAACGGCACGCGGACGCCGTTGAGCACGGAGTGGGTCACCCACGACCCGGGCCGTCGGGCGAAGGCGGGCGACCAGTCGCTCACGTCGACGGTCGCCGTGGCTCCGGTCGCATCGACGATGCGGACCGACGCGCCCTGCCGGGCTCGACGGTCGTTGCGGACGTCGGCGGGGAACGCGATGCGGAACCGGATGCCGTCGTAGCTCGTCGCGTCGACACCGGCACCGGGGAACCGCGAGCGGGCCACGGCGGTGGGTTCCACCCAGCCGACGGCGAGCACGGTGGTCGTCCCGATCGCACCCCCGTCGTAGGGGCAGATCGGCGTCGGGTCGTATCCCTCGAAGTACGTGTAGCCGGCTCGACACACGGTTCCGGGGCTGGCGGAGACGGCGGTGAGGGGCCCGCCGAGCGGGTTGAGCCCGGCGGCGTCGGCGTCGGCCCAAGGAGCGATGTCGAGCCGATCGGGGGCGTGGTGGGCGACCGCGTAACGGGCCGAACCCATGGACGCCGGCACGACGGTGACCCCGGTGACGAACGGTTGGAGCGTGGCGTCGTCGAGCAGGTGTCGGCGGAGGAACCCGCCCATGATCGCGGCGCCGGCGGCGGACTGCTCCGGTCCGGTCAGGCGCCCGGGCGTCCCGGCCGAGCACGCCTCGCCCACGGTGCCCGGATAGTCGTAGAACTCGGAGTCGTCGAAGGAACCGGGCCCGTCGGTCCAGACCGTGTTGAAGAAGTTGTGGTTCGCGCCCCAGAGGAGCGTGGTCTGCTTCGGGGCGAGGTCGCCGGGCGTGGCGAAGCGCGAGTCGTCGTAGTAGCCGGCGCCCTGGAGGTCGGACACGTCGCCGTCGCAGTAGGGGAGGACGACCTGGAGCGGCACGCCACCGAGCACCCGTCGCTCGAAGTCGACCGGGGCGAGAGCGCTGACGACGCGGATGGCGTACGGCTGGCTCCGCCGCTGGTTGAGCACCGCCGCGGTCACGGCGCCCTCCCCGCCGCGGGAGTGGCCCATCAGGCCGATGCGCCCGGTGTCGACGTGGCCGACGAAGCGGTCGCCGAACGGACCCGACGTCGCTTCGTTCCACTCGGTCCAGAGCCGCAGGTGCTCGAGGAAGAGGCGGCCCCGGGCGTTCATGCCCTGGTCGGTCGTGTAGCCGTCGACCGCGTTGATGCCGTTGGCGCCGATGCTCGCCACGATCACCCCGTGGCTGGCCAGCAGACGGCCCAGGTCGTCGTAGCCGGCGTAGCTCGGCACCTCGGGGATCGCGGCCGGGCACGGCCACTGCATCGCGTAGTCGTCGTCGGTCGCACACACGACGTGCCGGCCGTGCATCACCACGACGAGCGGGGCCTCGCCGACCAGCGTGGCCGGCGAGTAGACCTTCGCCCGCAGCTCGACCGCGCCGGGAAAGCCCTCCGGGAGGAAGGCCTCGTCGCCGAGGTCGTAGGTGAGCTCCTCGACGGGATGGGGTCCCGGCGTGCCCGGGTCGGGGTCGTCGCCCGGGGCCGGCGCGGCGCCCGCGGCCCGCGTGCCCGGTCCCACCGGGGCGAGGGGATCGACGGGGGTGAGTGCGAGCACCGAGCACGCCGCGGCCAGCGAGGCGAGTACGGCGACGGCGCGGATGGCGCGCCGTCCGGGGCCGCGGTGCGCGGGCGTGGGGTGGGCGGGTCGCTTCACGACAGCACCTCCAGCGCTCCGGAGGCGGTGGGTTCGGAACCCTCCCAGGTGATGGTCACCGCGGCTCCGGCGACGATGCCGGCGCCGTCGGTCGTCACCGCGACCATGGCGTCGAGCGTCGGCGTCGGGTTGGCCAGACCGATCTCGACCCCGCCGACGGCGATCGTCGCCCGGGCCGCCCGCACGGGCGCGTCGCCCGGGATGCGCACCCGCCAGACCAGCCGCCCGTCGGGCAGGGTCACCCGGTCGGCCGTCGGGCCGGTCGCCGTGCGGCCCCGCACGGGCACCGGCGCGGCCACCGCGGCCCGGAGCTCCGCTGCATCGAGCCCCTCGACCGGCGACCCGCCCGGATCCTCGGCCGGGCCGGCCGGGTCCGTGGGCGGCACGGTGTCCGGTGCCGCGTCCGTGGCGAGTTCGGCCGCGGTGTCGCGAGCGGCCTCGGCCGTCGGATCACCGCCGCCTCCGGCCACCACCTCCTCGCCCGGGGAGCCGCCGCAGGCGGTCAGCGTGGCCATCGCGCCGACGGTCGTGATCAGCCCGGCGACCAGCGCCCGTCGGACCGCGTTGGGTCGTCCCATCCCGTTCCCTCGTTCCCCGGGCGCGAGGGTCGCCGCCCAGCGGCGTCAGTGTTGCTCCGGTCCTCACGCCGGTCAACGACCTGGGACGATCGTCATCGGAACGTCATGGCCGCCGCCTCGGCGCTCGGGGCACGCCCCCCGTTCCGTGTGCGGGAACCCGTCGTCGACGGTGGCCAAGCGTCCACGGTCGGACGGTTTTGGTGACCGGATTCCGGTGGATCATGGTCACTTCGTGTCCGGTTTGGAGGCGCAGGATCGACCCATGACCGATCAGCAGCGCACCTACCCCGACGGCGTCCCGAGCTGGGTCGACCTCAACACCCCCGATCCCGGCGACTCGCAGGCCTTCTACCGCGGGCTGTTCGGCTGGGATTTCGAGACGGCGACCCCGCCCGGCGTCCCGCCCTACGAGATCGCCACCCTCGGGGGACTCGACGTCGGTGGGCTGGCCCCGACCTCCGACGCGTCGGTCGCTGACGCCGGTCCGGCGTTCTGGGCGACCTATGTCTCGGTCGACGACGCGGACGCCACCGTCGAGCGGGCGGTCGCCGCGGGCGGCAAGGTCGTGTCGTACCCGCAGGGTGGCGGCGACGGCGGCCGCAGCGCCGTCCTGTCCGACCCGGCCGGGGCCGAGATCCGGTTGTGGGAGCCCAAGCGGCGCCTCGGTGCCCAGAAGGTCAACGAGCCGGGGTCGTGGGTGTTCAACCATCTGCGCTCGCCCGGGCCCGACGCCCTCGACTTCTACCGGGCGGTCTGGGGCTGGGAGGACATCGACATGGGCGGCACGACCATGATCCGCCGCCTCGGCTACGGCGCCCACCTCGCCGCCACCGTGAGCCCGCAGATCATGGAGATGATCGCGTCCGTCGGCGCCCCGGCCGAGTTCGCCGACGTGGTGGCGGCCTGGTCGCCGGAGGTTGCCGCCGGTGACCCGTACTGGCACGTGAGCTTCTCGGTCGCCGACCGCGACGTCGCCGCCGCCCGGGCCGTCGAGCTAGGCGCGAGCGTCGAGGACACCGCCGAGACCGAATGGAGCCGCGACGCGACGATCGTCGACCCCCAGGGCGCCCGCCTCACCCTCAGCCAGTTCGTCCCACCGACCTGAGCTGGTCAGGCGCGTTCGAGGATCCCGCGGAGGAGGGTGGCCTGGCCGATGTGCTGGGCGCCATCGTCGACGATGCTCACCAGCCGGACCCCGAGGGTGACCGGCGGGTCCCAACGGGTGTCGACGATGCGGTCGAGCGCGTCGGGGACGAGGGTCGCCAGGAGCCCGTCGGTGCGGAGGCGGACGGCGGTGAAGTAGCCGCGCAGGTCGTCGGCCGTCGCCCGGACCGCCCCGACCTGCTCGGCGGAGTGCCCGTAGCCGGTGTCGCCGACGTCGAGCGGCAGGGCGAGGCGCTCGGCCCACCCGTCGGTCGTCCAGATCTGGTCGGCGTCGAGGAGGTCGGCGACGTGGTCGTCCTCGACGCGGGTCAGGTGCCAGACGAGCCAGGCGATCGTGTTGGCTCCCGGTTCGACCCGGGCGGTCAGGTGGTCGGGGTCGATGCCGTCGAGCACCGCGCCGACATTCTCGCGCACCCGGGAGTACATGTCGGTGAGGATCTCGGCGACGTCCATCACCCCAGTGTGGCGACGTCATCCTCCCGCCGCGCCGCGACGCTGATGGCGTCCACCCGGCCCAGCCGTGACCTCACGTTCCCGTGACGCTGGCGTCGACGAGGAACGGCTGGGGACGGTCGAGGGCGGCGGCGACCCGTTCCACGGCGGCCTCGGCGCCGACCCCGTTCGCGATCAACCAGGCGATGGCGGCCGCGGGGGTGCGGTTCTCGGCCTGCACGCAGTGGACGAACGGCCGGTGGCCCTCGTCGACGAGGGTGCGCAGGGTGGACGCCAGATCGGTGAGCAGGAACGCCGCGTTGGGGTTGTCGTCGGCGTTGCTGTCGATCAGGCCGAGGACGTGGTGCTCGGCGGGCGGTCGCACCTCGGCGGTGCCCATCCGGCAGAGGGACACGACGACGTCGGCATCGGTCGCGATCGCCCGGTCGAGGGCGTGGACGTTGCCGAAGCGCACCTCCTCGACGTCGACCAGCAGCGGACGCGCGGGGAAGTGCTGCTCGTAGTGGTCACGGAGAGACGGCACTCCCGGCCAGCCCTGCTGATCGGGACGCCCGCCGTCGTGGGCGAGACGAGCGAGGCGCTCGAGGTCGGCGGCCCGCTCGACGGGTGCGTCGTACGTGCGTCGCCCGTGGACGACGCGGCGCCACGCCAACGGCACCGCCGTCGCACCCCAGCGGGCCCCGAGCAGCGACCCGGCGATGGCCGCCACGGTGTCGGTGTCGCCGCCGCAGCGGACCGCCCGGTCGAGCGCCCGTTGCAGTTGCACGCACGAGGGTTCGTCGTCGGGGACCGGCGTGGAGCAGATCGACGCCAGCGCCGCCTGGAACGCGTGCACCACCCAGCCGTTCTCGACGAACTGTCGTGGATCGGCGGTGGTGGCCTCGTCGATCCGCTCCCGCCACGTCGCCCGCCGCGCCGCGGGGATGTGCACCAGCGCGTCGCGAAGCGGACCGGCCCAGTCGTGCGCCTCGGCCGAGCCCGGCGCCTGGCGGACCGTCGCGTCGATCGCCACCGACCACAGAACGCACGCGTCGACGCAGTCGTCGGTGGCGTGGGTCAGGGCCGACACCCGGGCGGCCAGCTCGGCGATCGCCGCCGGATCGCCCGGGTGGGCGAGCGCCACCGGGCCGGTGCGCATGAGCGATCCGTTGCCCGCCGCGCCCGGGTTCCGCTCGGCGTCGTCGGCCGCGGCGACGGCGAGCGGGCGCTCGTCGGACAGCGCCCGGCGGGTCTGGTTGCCGACGTCCGCGGGATCCGACGCGAACCACGCCCGGAACCCGACCTCGATCGCCGGCAGCGGGTCGGTGTCGCCGTCGGCGATCGGGGCGAGGATCGCGAGGGCGAGCTGTGTGTCGTCGGTCCACTCGCCCGGCGCCCAGTCGAACGCGCCGCCGCCCTTCATGTGGACGTCCACCTCCGTCCCCAGCGACGGCCCGAACTCGTAGCCGGCGCCCAGCGCGTCACCGCACGCCGAAGCCACGACCACCCCGGCCGCGCGGTCGGCCCTCACCGCCTCGGGTGCGGCCGCCGACACCCCTCGTGCGCGGCCGGTCCCGCCGTCCGGATCGTGCTTCGGATGATGGCTTCGAGTGTTCACGGTCGTCCCTCCCATCGCTCATCATGCACGCGGGGTACGACAGCCAGCCCCGGCGCGGGCGGGCGGGCGGCGGAAGTTCGTCCGCGTGTGGATGTGGTCGGCGCGATCAGCCGCCCCACCGGTCGGAGGGTGTGGCAAGGTGCGAGCACGGGTCGATCCTCGGGGGGGCAAGTGCAGAAGCGGATGCGACTTCGGCGCGACGACCGGTGCATCGGATGCGGGCTCGCCCTGCCCGCTGGGATCGAGGCCTATTGGTGCCGCACCGAGCGGGTCGTCCGCTGCCTCGGCTGCGGAGCACCCATCGACGCGTCGACCGTCGCGGGGGCCGACGGCGTCGACCCGACCGCGGGGCCACCGAGCCAGTCGTCGCCCGCGCCACCCGTCCCGAGGTCGCCTGTCCCAGGATCGTCCGTCCCGGCTGCGCCCGTGCGCGATGTCGCCGGTCGGTCGGCGGAGCAGGAGTTCCACCGGCGGGCCGGGAGGGAACTCGACGCTCAACGAGCGAGGGCCGACGCGGATCGGGCCTGGCGGGAACAGGTCGTGGTCGAACGGCCGATCATCGGACGCCTACAGGCGGCGGTCACACCGAAGCCCACGGTGGGCGAACTGTCCCAGTCGACGATCGCGTGGAAGGTCGGGGCCGAGGGCGAGGCCCGGGTGGCCGAGGTGTTGGCCCAGGCGCCGGGCGTCGAGGTGCTCCACGACCGGAGGATCCCGGGCTCGCGGGCCAACATCGACCACATCGCCGTCGGTCCGGGCGGGGTGTTCGTGATCGACGCCAAGAAGTACAAGGAGGGCTCGCTCGTCGAGATCCGCGACAAGGGCGGTCTCCTGCGCCGCGACCTCCGCCTCTACGTCGGCGGTCGCGACCGATCGAAGCTCGTCGACGGTGTACGTGGTCAGGTCGACGTCGTGCGGACCGCGCTCGGACCGGAGATGGGTCGGGTTCCGGTCGTCGGGGTCCTGTGCTTCGTGGGCGCGACCTGGGGGTTTCCCGCTCGGCCGAGGACGGTCGACGGCGTGACCGCGGTGTGGCCCAAGCGGTTGCCGAAGCTCGTGGCGGGTAGCCGGGGCCCGGGTCTCGACGTGGTTCGTGTCGCCGCGTACCTGCGCGCGGTGCTGCCACCGGCCGCACGGAGCTGACGCCGAGGGCGAGCTCCACCGTCGGCACCAGTTGGGGTGGCGGTCAGTCGGACCAGAGGGGTGGGAGGTGGTCGAGCTGGGCGAGGAGCTCGTCCGCGGTGAAGCGGGGGCGGACGATCGGCCACCAGCGGTCCGATGTCTCCGGCTTCGTCGGATCGACGAGGCGGACCCGGGCGAACTTCGGGTGCTCCACCCCGTCGCCGTCGACCCGCGTGTAGTGGAGGATCCCGCAGTTCACGATGGCGTGATGGCCCTCGTCGTCCTGGTCGAGCCACTGCTGGATCGTGAGCTTCTCGAGCCGGAACCGGAACGCCCACATCGTGTCCTCGTGGGTCACGCAGACCACCCGCTGCCCCGGCATCTCCCGGGCGAGGGTGGCGAGGACGGCCCGCACCCGTAGGTCGACGTCGGGCGTGCTCTCGCCGCACTCGGGTCGCCACAGGAACTTGTTCCGCTGCTTCTGGGCGGTCGAGTACGGGAACTGCTCGGCCTGCTCGTCCTTGTCGAGGCCCGACCAGTTGCCCCAGTCGCGCTCGCGCAGCAACGGATCGAGCTGCCACCCGGCGTCGGGGATAGCCAACCGGGCCGCCGTCTCCCTCGTGCGCGCGTAGGGGGAGCAGTAGTGGCGGTCGAACGACTCGACGCCCTCGGCCTGCATCCACCCCCGGATCCACTCGCCAGCGGCGTCGGCCTGACCCCGTCCCCGCTCGGTCAGTCGCCAGTCGGACGGGTCGCGCTCGGCGTACTCCGGGGTGCGGTACCGGTTCTCACCACCCTCCTGCTTGACGCGCTTGTCGACCTCCATGGCGAAGTTGCCCTCGCTATGGCCGTGGCGGACCAGGAGCAGGTCGCGCGGCATCCCCTCCGTTGGCTCACGATCGCCCATCCCCGCATCGTGCCACGGGGGTACGACACCCGGCGCTGCGACACCCGGAGCGGGGTTGATCTGTGGTGCGGCCTGGGCGGGGTGCGGTCGGTGGCGGGGTCGGTGGCGTTGTGGTTCTGCGCGTTGAGGGGGACGTGGGTGTCTCGGTGGGCGCGTAGAAGCGGTGCGGCCGGTCTCGTCGAGGAGGTTTCGAAGATTCTTGGGGTTTGGGGTTTCCGTCTCAGGGTGGGAGGGGTACACATGTTCGTATGACGGTGACGGACCCGGCGGACGACGTGCACGA
>Ga0123332_1005027_pt1 | contig 11357 bp, 9 predicted proteins | sample BioC12SIPDNA_4_FD_89958 | JGI IMG/M metagenome (GOLD analysis project Ga0123332, IMG submission 89958) | Anaerobic biogas reactor microbial communites from Washington, USA - Biogas_R2_A C12 SIP DNA | ecosystem: Engineered > Bioreactor > Anaerobic > Unclassified | place: Washington, USA...
ACCCACGTCATGAGCGAGGTCGAGGAGCTCTGCGACCGCTGCAGCATCATCTACCAGGGCCGCAAGATCGCCGAGGGCACCGTCGCCGAGCTGACCGGCCTGACCGAGGCCGCGAACCTCGAGGAGGCGTTCTTCAAGCTCGTGACCCGCTCCGGCCTGTCGGCCGCGGAGGTGGCGGCATGAGGTGGGGCCGCGTCATGGACGTCGCGCGCAAGGAGGTCCTCTCCACGATCAGGGACCACCGCGCGCTGGTCTCGAACATCCTCCTGCCGCTGATCCTCCTGCCCGTGATCATGCTCGGCATGCCGCTCCTGCTGGGCGGCCTGTTCGAGCGCGAGGCCACGACCGTCACGCAGCTGGGCGTCGCCGGCGCCGAGAACATGCCCGCGACCTTGCGGGCCGCGATCGAGGCGCAGAACGTGGAGCTGGTTCCCGTCGCGGACCCCGAAGCGGCCGTGCGGGACGACGAGGTGCCGGCCGCGATCGCGGTGCCGGAGAGGTTCGCCGAGGAGATCGCCGCCGGCGGCAAGGCCGAGGTGCGCGTCTACGGCAAGTCGGGGAACATGCGCAGCGAGCTGAACGCGAGCAAGCTGCAGGCCGCGGTCAGCGCCTACCAGCGCAGCGTGGTCGCCGAGCGCCTCGGGGCGGAGGGCCTCGACCCGTCGATCCTCGAGCCCGTCGCCGTCACGCAGGTGGACGCCAGCACCGAGGCCGAGCGCTCGAGCGGCATGCTCTCCTGGCTGATCCCGTTCTTCATCGCGATCTGGACGCTCACGGGGGGCCAGATGACGGCGATCGACGCGACCGCGGGCGAGAAGGAGCGCGGCACGCTCGAGTCGCTGCTGGTGGCGCCGGTGCGGCGCAGCGAGGTCGTGCTCGGGAAGTTCCTGGCCACGCTCACGTTCGGCCTGACCGCGGCGCTGGCCGCGATCGCCGGCTACCTCGTGGGCGGGATGGTCATGCGCAACGCCTTCCTGCCGCGCATGGGCGCCGAGGGCGGCGAGATCACCGCGATGATGGGCGGCAGCCTCTCGGTCGACGCCGTCAGCGTCCTCCTGCTGCTGATGAGCGCCGTCCTGCTGGCGGCCGTCGTCGCCGCCGTGCTGCTCTCGATCTGCCTCTTCGCGCGGTCGTTCAAGGAGGCGCAGAGCTACATCGCCCCGCTGTCGTTCGTGTTCGTGATCCCGGCGGTGGCGCTGCAGTTCAAGGACCTCATCGGCCTCGGCGAGGGCGCCTACATGGTCCCGGTGTTCAACGCCCTGCTCGTGATGGACGACATCGTGAAGGGCTCGGCGTCGGCGTCGAACATCCTCGTCACCTGGGTCTCGCTGGCGGTCGTGATCGCCGTGCTGCTCGCGTTCGCGCACCGGAACTTCACCCGCGAGGACGTGATCTTCAGGTCCTAGCGGCTCACAGCGAGCTCTGCCGGTAGGGCGTGTCGACGGGACCGCCCGCCGGCAGGCGCCCGTAGAGCGCGGCCATGTCCCGCAGGTGCGGACCCAGCCAGCCCGGCACGTCCTCCCAGGCGAAGCGCCACCGCCAGTTCCCGTCGGCGCGGCCCGGCGTGTTCATGCGTGCCTCCGAGCCGAGGCCCAACAGGTCCTGGAGCGGGACCACGGCCATGTCGGCGACCGAGGCGTAGGCGAGGCGCACCAGGCCGTCCACGACCTCCTCGTCGGGGCGCCCCAGGTAGCGCCGCACGTGGTCCCGCTCGGCCTCGGGCGCGGTGGCGTACCAGCCCGCCGTCGTGTCGTTGTCGTGGGTGCCGGTGTAGACGACGCAGGCGCGCGGGTAGTTGTGGGGCAGGTAGGGGTCGTCGGCGCCGCCGGCGAAGGCGAACTGCAGGACCTTCATGCCGGGCAGCCCGAAGGCGTCGCGCAGCGCCTCGACGTCGGGGGTGATCACGCCCAGGTCCTCGGCCACGACGGGCAGCCCGCCCAGCTCGCGGCGCAGCACCTCGAACAGCCCGCCGCCGGGGCCCTCGACCCAGCGGCCCCTCACCGCCGTCGGCTCGTCGGCGGGGATCTCCCAGTAGGCGGCGAAGCCGCGGAAGTGGTCGACGCGCACGACGTCGACCTGCGCCAGCGCGCTCCTCAGCCGCGCGACCCACCACGCGTAGCCGCTCGCCTCGTGCACGTCCCAGCGGTAGAGCGGGTTGCCCCAGCGCTGGCCGGTGGCCGAGAAGTAGTCTGGCGGCACGCCGGCGACCACCGTCGGGCGGCCGTCGTCGTCGAGGTGGAACAGCTCCGGGTGCGACCAGACGTCGGCGGAGTCGAGGGCCACGAAGATCGGCACGTCGCCGAGGACCCTGACGTCGCGCGCCGCCGCGTACGCCTTCAACCGCGCCCACTGGCGGTGGAACCAGTACTGCCACACCCGCTGCCTCGCCGTCTCCGCGCCGAGGCGCTCCCGAGCGTCCGCCAGGGCGGCGGGGTCGCGCAGCCTCAAGGCTCGCGGCCACTCGGTCCAGGGCGCCCCGCCAGCCTCCTCCTTGAGGGCCATGAACAGCGCGAAGTCCTCGAGCCAGGCCGCCTCGCGCTCCTGGAAGGCGCGGAAGCCCGGGTCGGCGGCGCCGCCGCCGGCGAGGAACGCGTCGGCCGCGCGCCGCAGCAGCGGCAGCTTGACCCGGTAGAGGCCGCCGTAGTCGACGGCGGCCCGCGGCAGGGCCCGTAGCGGCTCGAGGTCGTCGCTGGCCAGCCACCCGTCGGCGACGAGGGCCCCCACGTCGATCAGGTAGGGGTTGCCGGCGAACGTGCCGAACGACTGGTAGGGGCTGTCGCCGTAGCCGGTCGGGCCGAGCGGCAGCACCTGCCACAGCCGCTGCCCCGACTCCGCCAGGAGGTCGACCCAGCGCAGGGCCTCGGGGCCCAGCTCGCCCACGCCGTGGGGGCCGGGCAGGCTCGTCGGGTGCAGCAGCACGCCGGCGGCGCGCTCGAACGGGGTCGCGACCGGCGCCTGGCCGGCACCGCCGGGCGCCGACGCCGTGAGCGCGCCCGTGTCGGCCGCCGCCTGGTCCGCACGGGCCGACGCCGCGGCCGCCGGAGCGGCTCCGTCCGGCCCGCCGCCCCGGCTCACTTCACGAACGGCTTGCCGGACGCGCGCGGGGCCACCGAGCGGCCGACGAACCCGGCCAGCACGAGGATCGTCAGGATGTACGGCAGGCTCTGGACGATCGTCGGGGGCAGCAGGCTACCGCCGCCGAGCAGCACCTCCGTGGCCTGGAACGCCCCGAACAGGAGCGTCGCCCCGAGTACGCCCAGGGGGTGCCACTTGCCGAAGATCAGCGCGGCCAGCGCGATGAACCCGCGGCCGCCCGACATCCCGGCCACGAACTGGTTCAGGTTGCCGATCGAGAGGTAGGCCCCGCCGAGTCCGGCCAGCACGCCCGAGATCACGACGCCCAGGTAGCGCATCCGGTAGACGTTCACGCCCAGCGAGTCGGCCGCCGCCGGGTGCTCGCCCACCGCGCGCAGGCGCAGGCCGAAGGGCGTCCGGTAGACGACGAACCACGTCACGGGCACGAGGACGAAGGCCAGGTAGACCAGCGGGCTGAAGGCCAGGTTGTCGACGCCGAAGAGCTCCCACTGCGGCAGGCGGTTGCGGATCGGGGTCGAGGTCGAGGTGTTGGCGTAGAGGCCGGAGAGGACGACGGCCGGGATCCCCACGGCCATCAGGTTGATCGCCGTGCCCGAGATGATCTGGTCGGCGCGGTAACGGATCGAGATCACGGCGTGGATCCAGCCCACGATCCCGCCCACGACGGCCCCCGCCAGCACGCCCAGCCACGGCGCGTACGGCACGCCGCCGACGCCGCGCTGGGCGAGGAGCGGGGACTCGACGAGCTGGGCGGTGATCGCGGCCGCCATGGCGCCGAAGAGCATGATGCCCTCGAGGGCGATGTTCACGACGCCGGAGCGCTCGCTGAACAGGCCGCCGAGCGCCGCGAACAGGAGCGGCGTGGTGGCGCGGACCATCGACGCGAACAGCGCGAGGAGCACGACGGTGTCCACGCCGCTACGCCCCCTCCCCCGCCTGCTGGGCGAGCGGCTGCGCCTCCTCGCCCTCGACGGTGTCGCGCTGGCCGGCATGGGTGAAGCGGCGCCGGAAGGCGGGGTTCACGAACGACTGCGGCAGGAACCCGCGCGCGGCGATGAACAGCACTACGAGGGCGAGGATCATGCTCACGACCTCGCGCGTGAGGTTGGGGAACGTGATGTTCAGGACCGAGCCGCCGTACTTCATGACGCCGAACAGGAGGGCGGAGAGCAGGATGCCGATGGGGTGGTTGCCCGCGAGCAGGGCCACGGCGATGCCGTCGAAGCCGTCGCTGGTGGGGATCGACTGCCTGAGGGCGTAGTCCTCGAGGGCGCCGCCGAGGACGTAGTGGGTCGCGGTGAGGCCGGCGAGACCGCCCGAGAGGGCCATCGTGATCACGGTGGTGCGCGGGATGTTCGCGCCGGCGTACTCGGCGGCGCCGGGCGCCAGGCCCACGGCCCTGAGCTCGAACCCGAAGCGCGTCTTGAACAGCAGGACGTAGACGAGCACGGCCACCAGCACGGCGATGAAGAAGCTCGCGTTGAGGTTCGTGGGCGGGATGGCCGTAGGCAGGCGGTTCAGCCCCACGAGGACGCCGAGCAGGTAGGCCGCGACGCCCACGCCGGCGGCCGCGAGGAGCCGCGCCGGCCAGCGGCGCAGCGCGCGGTAGCGCCCGAGGGCGAAGAACGCGGCCACGGCCACCACGGGCGCGAGCAGGCGCGCGTAGTCGATGCGCACGACGTTGACGCCGGGCGAGGTGCGCGTGTCGATGCCGACCATGGCGGGCAGCTGGGGCAGGCGGGCAGCGACGCGCAGCGGCTGCGACTTCGGCTCGTTGCCCGGCACCTTGAAGGGCATCTGGACGGTCACGGGGGCGTCGCCGGGGCGGGGCTGGGCGGCGTAGATACTGGCCCCGATCACGACGACGGCGAGCACCGCCAGCATCAAGCGCGGCGACCTCCTGACCGCGCGGCGCACCGGCGGCACGACCAAGAGCGCCAGCGCGACGGCGGCGACGATGCCGATGGCGGCGAGGATGCGCAGCGCGGCGGCCGCGAAGACGTTGCTCGAGGAGAGGATGAAGAGCAGGATCGAGGCGGCGACGAAGTTCAGGAGGATCGTCGTGATGACCTCGTTCGCGCCGAAGCGCGCCTTGAGCCAGCCGGGCAGGGCGCCCCACAGCGCGCCGCCCGCGAACGCGCCCAGGATCGCGGCCGGCATCGCCACGATCCGCGGCCCGGGCAGGTAGAGGGCCACCATCGCCGCGCCGATCGCGCCCAGCACCATCTGGCCCGGCGCGCCGATGTTGAAGAGGCCGGCCTGGAAGCCGAACGCGACGGCCAGGCCGGTGAAGACGAGCGGGGTCATGAGCTTGAGCGACTCCGCGAACCCGCCCACCGTGCCGAGCGCGTCGTGGAACATCGTGTAGTAGGCGTACCAGAGCGTGTCGAGGCGGCCGACGAGGCGTTCGAAGGCGCTGAGCTCGACGCCCGAGCCCACCGGCGTGGGCTGCAGGAGGAGGATCACGACCGCCGCGGCGCCCAGGGCCAGCAGGATCGAGATCGCCGGCACCGCCCCGCCCCGCAGGAACACGTCGATGCCGCGCCGCAGCCGCTCCCACGCCCGCAACCCCGCCACGGCCGTCACGAGCCCCAGGACGATGGCCAGGAACGCGCTCAGCCCGGGCCCCACGTTCGTGTACGGCAGGCGCCGGATGTTCAGGCCGCCGGCGCGCGCCGCGGCGAGGTTCTCCTGCAGGGAGCGCTCGTCGAAGGCGGCCAACGCCTCGCGGAGCACGTCGGGGTCCTGGCGCGCCGTGGGGCTCGCCGCCGCGCGCTCGACCTCGGCGCGGACGGCCGCGGCCCTGGCGTCGTCCACCGCGCCGCCCAGGCGCCCCAGGCCCCAGGTGGTCACGCCGATGAGCGCCACGGCCGCCGCCAGCCACAGACCGTGCCGCGCCCGGCCGCCCGCGAGCGCGCCGCCGGCGGCCAGGAGGACGCCCAGGGCGGTCACGCCCAGCACGACGTTCCCGGCGGGGAAGTCGACGGCAGCCGTGCGGCCGGTGAAGTCGACGTAGCGCTGGGGCAGCAGCACGACGGCGCTGCGGGCGCCCGTCTCGCGGTTCACGGCGCCCCACGGCGCCAGCACGACGACGGCCGCGGTCAGGATCGCCATGGCGAGTACGGCGATCCGGTCGCTCATGAGGGCTTCACGGACGCAATCATACGAGACGCCGCGCGCAGCTTCTCGGCGGCTTCCGCGGCCGATGGCCTCGCGGCCTGGTCCTTCGCCAGCAGGCAGGCCACGAGCTCGTCGAACGGCGCCAGGCGCCTGTCGAGGGCGGAGGGCGGCAGGGGCTCGAGCGCGGCGTGCGACCTCAGCACCTCGGCGACGTCGCCGGTGAAGGGCGCCTGGCCGGTCAGCGCGCGGTACGTGACGGCGCCCAGCCCGTAGACGTCCGACGCCGGCGTGGCCGGCGCGCCCCGCGCCTGCTCGGGGCTGAGGTACGCGATCGTCCCCGCGACGGGCGGGCTCGCGCCCGGCGGCTCGCCCACGCGCGCCGAGAGGTCGAAGTCGAGGAGCTTCGCGTGTCCGCGCGCGTCTACCAGCAAGTTCTCCGGCTTGACGTCGCGGTGCACGACGCCGCGGTCGTGGAGGTAGCCGAGGCCCTCGGCCACGGCGGCCAGGGCGGCGAGGCGCTGGGAGAGGTCGGCGCCCTTGTCGGCCCAGCGCGTGTAGCGCACGCCCAGGACCAGCGGCATCAGCAGGCCGGGCCTGCCGGTGACGGTGACGGCCTCGTCGACCGGGTTCAGGTGCGGGTGGTCGAGCCCGCGGCCGATCTCGAGCTCGCGAGCGGCGCGCCAGGCGTCCTCGACGCGGAAGAGCTTCAGGGCCGCCAGGCGCCTGCCGTCGCTGGCGAGGTAGACCCGCGCCGAGACCCCGCGGTCGAGCTCCCGCAGCACCTGCAGGCCCCCCGCCAAGCGCGTGCCGATGATCCTCACCGCTTGACCAGCACCCCTGCCCTGAGGAGGTCGGCGAAGGCGTCCTTCTCCAGCGCCACGGCCTCGCCGGTCGCGGCCGCCGGCGGGGCGACGAGCAGCAGGTGCCGGAAGCCGGCCCGCAGGACCGCCTCGCGGGTGCGCTCGAGGAACCGGCGCACCTCGCGCCGGTACGCCTCGACCTCGTCGGGCCCCGCGGGGCGCCTCTCCCCCGTCTCGACGTCGACGACCTCGAGCTCGCCTCGCGGGGGGTCGAGGTCCTCGGAGGCGACGACCTGCAGGAACGCCGCGTCGAGGCCGCGCGCCTTGAGCGCCGACAGCGCCGGCCGGAGCGGGACGTCCTCGAAGAGGTCCGAGATCACCAGGGCGAGACCGCTGCCCCGCTGCGGCTGGAGCGAGAGCGCGAACGTCTTCAGGCCGCTGACGGGCCCGCTGCCGCGGGCGCCGGTCGCCTCGTCGATGAACGACCAGGTGGCGGCGACGGTGGCCCTGCCCTGCAGCGGCCGGCTGCTGCCGCCCGAGACGCGGTGGACCTGCGTCGGCGCGTCGCGCTGCGCCACGTAGCTGATGAGCTGGGCGAGCACGCGCGCGTAGGCGCGCTTGCCCCCGACGCCCATGCTCTCGGAGTCGTCGACGACGAGGTGCAGCCGCACCGAGCGCTCGGCCTGGTAGAGGCGCGTGTAGAGGCGGCCGGTGCGGGCGTAGACGCGCCAGTCGACGTACCTGAGCTCGTCGCCCGGCTGGTACGGCCTGAAGTCGTGGAACTCGACGCCCTGGCCGGGCTCGCGGCTGGCCCGCTCGCCGCTCACGGCGGAGAGCGCGCGCGAGGCGAGCGAGTAGCGGTCGAGGAGGGCGCGGCTGCGGGCGGTCAGCATCGCGTGCCGCCGGTCGTCAGCGCTTCTTCTCGACGGCGCCGAGGACCTCCTGGAGCACGGCGTCCGTGTCCACGCCCTCGACCTCGGCCTCGAAGCTCAGCATCAGCCTGTGCCTCAGCGCCGGCAGCACGGCGCGCCTGATGTCGTCGAGCTCGACGTTCGGCCGGCCGGCGGCGAGGGCGAAGCCCTTCGCGGCCAGCGTGATCGCCTGCGCCCCGCGCGGGCTGGCCCCCAGGCGCACGTAGGGGTGCTCGTGCGTGGCCTCGACGAGCCTGACGACGTAGTCGAGGGCGGCGTCGGCGATGGGCACGGCCCTGAGCATGCGCTGCAAGGTGAGGAGCTCGTCCCTGTCGAACACGCGCTCGACCTGGCCGTCGGAGGAGCCCGTCGTCACGACGAGGATGCGGCGCAGGGTGGCGGCGTCGGGGCGGCTGACGAGGATCTTGAACATGAACCTGTCGAGCTGGGCCTCGGGCAGCGGGTACGTGCCCTCCATCTCGAGCGGGTTCTGGGTGGCGAGCACCATGAACGGGTCGGGCAGGGCGTGGCGCGTGCCGGCGACGGTGACCGCGCGCTCCTGCATCGCCTCGAGCAGCGCCGACTGCGACTTCGGCGTGGCGCGGTTGATCTCGTCGGCGAGCAGGACGTTCGCGAAGATCGGGCCGGGCTGGAACTCGAAGCCCTGCCTCCCCTCGACGAAGACGGTGGTGCCCGTGACGTCGGCGGGCATGAGGTCGGGCGTGAACTGGACGCGCGCGAACGCGAGGTCGGTCGCCTCGGCGAACGCCTTCACGAGGCGCGTCTTGCCCAGTCCGGGCACGCCCTCGACGAGCACGTGGCCGCGCGCGAGCGCGGCGACGAGCAGCTCCTCGACGACCCGCTCCTGGCCGAGGATCACGCTCGAGATACCCGTGAGGATGCGGCGGAACTTGTCCTGGAAGGCCTCGCTCGAGCTGCCCGGTACCGGTCCCGTCGTCATGTCAAGCCGGAGTATACGTGCAGGTGGTTCCGGCCGCCCGACCAGCGAGTAGACTCTGCCCATGAGACCGGCCTGCGGCAGGGTCACGCTGCGCCCGCTCGACGAGTTCACCGAGCAGGACTGGCGCAGGCTGCAGAGCCACTTCCGCGACCCCGAGATCTCCTACCTCAACGGCACGCCGCCGAACCGCATGCCGCTGTGGCTCCTGAAGCGCCTGCTCAAGGCCGACGCCCAGCGCTCCGACCGGGAGACGTTCGGGATCTTCGACGAGCGCGACGAGTTCATCGGCACCACGGAGCTCTACGACGTGCGCGGCGGCTCGGCGACGCTGGGCATCATCATCGGCGAGAAGACGCACTGGTCGCGCGGCTACGGGCCCGAGGCCATGCGCGCTCTGCTCGGGTTCGCGTTCTCGCACCTCGGCCTCGACCTCGTGCGGCTCGAGACGTTCGGCGACAACGAGCGCGCCCAGGCGGCCTTCAGGAAGGTCGGCTTCCGCGAGGTGAGGCGCCGCGTCGGGCCCAGCGGCCGCGTCGACGTCTTCATGGAGCTGACCCGCGACGCCTGGCGCGAGCTGGTGGCCGGCAAGCAGCCGGCCGCCAGCGTCGGCTGACCGCCCGTCGCGTCCTCCCCTAGCCGCCCGCCGCGCCGTCCTCGCCCGCGAAGAAGTCCTTCACGGCCTTGGCCGCCGCCTGGCCCACACCGGGGATCGCGGCCAGGGTGCCGAGGTCGGCGGTCCTCAGCTCGTCGACGCTCGAGAAGTGCGCCAGCAGCGCGTCCCGGCGCTTCGGCCCGATGCCCGGCACGTCGTCGAGGACGCTGCGCGTGAGCGCCTTGCCGCGGCGCTGCCTGTTGTAGCCCACGGCGACGCGGTGCGCCTCGTCGCGCACGTTGATCAGGAGCTTCAGCGCCGGGTGCTGCAGGGGCACGAGCAGCTCCTCGCCGTCCTCGAGGATCAGCGTCTCCTGCTTCTTCGCCAGGCCCACGAGCGGGACCGCCACGCCGGCCTCCGACAGCGCGCGCCTGGCGGCGCTCATCTGGCCCTTGCCGCCATCGATGAGCAGCAGGTCGGGCATGGGCATCTTGTCGGCCAGCGTGCCGGTGAAGCGGCGCTTCACGGCCTGGTGCATCGCGTAGTAGTCGTCCGAGCGCTGGGGGCTGCGGATCCGGAGGCGGCGGTAGTCGCTGCGCTTGGCGCGCCCGCCCTCGAAGGTGACGATGCTTGCCACCGTGTGCTCGCCCATGAGGTTCGAGATGTCGAAGCCCTCGATGCGCCACGGCGGGCTCTCGAGCGCGAGCAGCTTCTGCAGCTCGCTCACGCCCGGGGCCTCGCCCCGGCGCTCCAGCAGGGCGATCTCGGCTTCGAGGCCGGTGGCGGCGTTGCGCTGGGCCATCTCCACGAGCTCGACCTTGTCGCCGCGCTGCGGCGCGCGCACGGTCACCTTGCGGCCGGCACGGCCCGAGAGGTACTCGGCCCACACGTCGAGGTCCAGGTCGGCGGGCGGCACCAGCACCAGCGGCGGGACCTGCATCGCGCGGCCGTAGTAGTCGGCCATGAACGCCTCGAGCACCTCGTCGTCGGTGGCGCCCTCGGCGTTCTGCAGGAAGCGCTTGTCGCGCCCCACGACGCGCCCGGCGCGCATCTGGAAGAGCTGTACCATCGCGAAGTCGCCGGCCTTCGCCAGCCCGAGGAAGTCGAGGTCGTCGGCCTCGCTGTGCACGACGCTCGTGTCGTAGCCGGTGACCCGCTTCACCGCCTCGAGCCTGTCGCGGTACGTGGCGGCGAGCTCGAAGTCCTGGCGCTCGGCGGCGGCGCGCATCGCCTCCTCCATGCCCGCGACGACCTCGCCGACCCTGCCCTCGAGGAACGCCTTCACCTGCGCGACGACCTGCTGGTAGTCGGCGTCGTCGACGGGGTAGGCGCAGGGCGCGAAGCAGCGGCCCATGTGGTAGCGCAGGCAGGGCCGCTTGCGCGGCTGCAGGGGGACGCCCGAGTTCTTGCGCAGCCTGAAGACGCTGTAGACGAGGTCCATCACGCGCCGCACCGAGCCGGCGCTGGGGTAGGGCCCGAAGTAGGTGCCGCCGTCCTTGACGACGCGGCGGGTGAAGACGAGGGTCGGGTAGCGCTCGTTGGTGAGCTTGAGGAACGGGTAGGACTTGTCGTCCTTGAGCAGGACGTTGTAGTGCGGCTTGTGCCGCTTGATGAGGTTGGCCTCGAGGATCAGGGCCTCGACCTCGTCGGCCGTGACGATGAACTCCAGGGACGCGGCGGCCCTGGTGAGCAGGCGCGACTTCTGGCCGGCGTGCTTGCCGAAGTAGCTGCGCACGCGGCTGCGCAGGTTCTTCGCCTTGCCGACGTACAGCACGTTGTCGAACGCGTCGAAGAACCGGTACACCCCGGGCGACGTGGGGATGTCGGCCGGGCGCGGGCGGTACGTGGAGGGGTCGGCCATCTACAGGATGTCCTTC
>Ga0123332_1005028_pt1 | contig 11355 bp, 6 predicted proteins | sample BioC12SIPDNA_4_FD_89958 | JGI IMG/M metagenome (GOLD analysis project Ga0123332, IMG submission 89958) | Anaerobic biogas reactor microbial communites from Washington, USA - Biogas_R2_A C12 SIP DNA | ecosystem: Engineered > Bioreactor > Anaerobic > Unclassified | place: Washington, USA...
ACATCGTCGAGGCGGTGCCGCCGCCATTCTACGAGATCATCAAGGAGGAGGACAAAAACGTCGATTTCGGCGACCCCTACACGCCGAGCACCCAATTGCTCCCGCCGATCTGTGTGGGCGACTGGCACGAGGTCCCGGACGAACTGGTCCTGTTCCCGGGCGTGCCCAGTCCGTTTGCCCGCGAGATGCGGCGGCTCTCGGACCGCAAGCAGGTCATCGTGCGGGACGGGTTCAACGCGGCCGCGGACTTCTTCTGCTGCACCCAGGTGCCCAAGGCGGCCCGTGCGGTGGGGTTCGTCAACAACGACCTGGCCGCCGAATTCGACCCGAACAGTCCGATCTACGGCGAAAAATCCGCTCCGGCGTGGATTCCCGTTTCGTTTCAGGACTGGCAGGGGACCGAACTGGTCCGGGTCTATACCGACGAGTTCGGGGCCTACAACGCGTTGCTCCCATCCTCGTTCACCATGTATATTCCGGCGCCCAGCGGCGTCTCGCCCGGCATGTTCACTCTGGTGCTCAACGAGCCGCTGATGACCGACCCGCTTGACCCGAGCCGCAAGATCATCGATCCGTTCTATGACCCAACCTACAGCGTCACCCCGTGGACGTTCAACTACACTCCGGGCAAGGTAACCTATCTGGATACTCCACTGGTCGCAGTCGCGGCGTTTGCCGGTTATCCCAAAAGCCCGCTGGATGTGGAGCCTCCGGACGGCACGCCGATGATCCTCAGCGTGGAAACGTCGCGGGGAGGTCCGGTGGTCTGCCAGCCCACGGACGTGGTGAGCATCCGTTCACCCGGTGTGATGGACGTGCCCAATCCGGACTATGACCCCACCGATCCAGGTAGTTCCACCACCGTCCCGCGCGACTACAGCTTCGGGGCGGCGGGTACGGTCACGGTGGGAGGCGAGCCGCTGAATGTCCAGTTGTGGACTCCGACTCTGATCGAAGCACTGGTTCCCGCGGGCGTGGAGACCGGGCAACTGGTCGTCAGCCGCGAAGACAGCGGCCTCTCGACCCCGATCGGAGTCACCCTGCACATCGGGGTCTGCGGACAGATTGTCCTCTACGTCAAGGAAGGCAAGTCCATCCAGGCGGCCATCGACGCCGTGCCGCCCGGTTCGCTGATCGTCCTGGGCCCCGGCACCCACACAGGCAACCTGATCATGTGGAAGCCGGTGAAGATCCAGGGGTGTGGAGCATTGTCGACGACGTTGTACTGCAATCCCAAGCCTCCCGAGCGACTGGCCGCGTGGCACGCCAAAATCCAGGCCATCCTCGGATTGACCGACGGAACCGATCCCTTCACCGCCAACGAGGCCCCCGGCATCATGGTGCTGGGCAACGCCGGCCACACGTTTACCGAAGGAGATTCCCTGATCGACGGGGTGACCATCCTGGGTGCGCTGGCCGGAGGAGGAATCTACGTCAATAACGACGCCCAATTCCTGGAGATCAGCAACACGCGCATCAAGGGCAACCAGGGCATCCGAGGGGGCGGCGTCACCATCGGTTCTCCGGATATCGCCGGTCCAGCCAACAACAACGACATCTACCTGCACCACAACATGATCGTGCAGAACGGCGGCGTCCAGGGGCCGGGCGGAGTGGCCATCTATACCGGGGCCGACCGCTACCGTGTCGAAGACAGCATCATCGCCGGCAACTTCTCCCGGTTCAGCGGAGGCGGGCTGGGCCACATTGGACTCAGCGACGGAGGCGTGATTGCCCGCAACCGGATCACGTTCAACGAGGCCTTCTACGGTACGCTGCTGGCCGGCGCCGGGTATGGCGGCGGCCTTTACCTTACCGGAGAAGTCCTCCCCGGTGCGCTGTCGCAGGGAACAGGATCCATCCTGGTCGACTCGAACCTGATCCAGGGCAACCTGGCTGGGGCGGCCAGCGGAGGCGGTATCCGAGCGGTGGCGATCAATGGGCAGGACGTCGAAGCCTCCGCCGACCCGAACGACTGGTATTCCCTCCACCTGATCAACAACATGATTATTAACAACGTGGCCGGCCACGCCGGAGGCGGCATCTCCATCCTGGACTGCGCCAAGGCGGTCATCGTCCACAACACGATAGCCCGCAACGACAGCACGGCCACGGCGGCCCTGGCGTTCGAGCCGGGCAGCCTTGTCTCGACGCCGCAGGGGGCGGGGCTGGTCGTTGAGCCGCACACGATCCTGCTGGCGGCCGTGTCCGGCCAGCAGTTCTGCAACCCGATCCTGGCCGATAACATCCTCTGGCAAAACCGGTCGTTCTACAACGACGGCACGCTCAACGGCGGCCGCGGCGGCCTGCTGCCCAACCCGGCTCGGGAGTTCTGGGATATCCAGGTCAGCTACATGCCCGGCGCTTCGCTGGACCCGCGTAGCTGCATCTTGACCGACACCGCCGGATACCACGCGAGCAACATCTCTGCCGATCCACAGTTCGCGTTGGACTACGTCAATGATCTGGTGACCGCGGCGGTTCTGGACGAGGGTGGCAACTACATCACCGTTCGCTACACGCCGCTTCAGGTCGGAGCGGGCAACTACCACCTGGCGTTTGGATCGCCGGCCATCGGGGCGGCCGACCCGGCCTACCTGGCCCAGCATCCGGGATTGCTCAGGGATTATGACGGCCAAACGCGACCCGCCGACGGGGCACCCGAGATCGGGGCCGATGAGTATGCCGTGGCGCTGCCGGGCGATCTGAACTACGATAACCGCGTGGACTGGACCGACTACTTCATCTTCTCGGGGAAGTACCACAACGGCGGCGGACGCCGCGCCAAGGCCTCCTACTCGCCGTGCGACCTGAACGGCGATGGTCAGGTCGACTACGCCGACCTGACCGTCCTGATGGATCATCTGCGTCCATGACGAACGATCAAAAGGAGTGACGCCGTGACAGCTTCAAGAACTGCCATGCTGTTTTGCCTGGTGTTGATAGCGGGTCTCCTGTGGCCGTTGCCGGCACGGTCCGCGCCGTTCCTTCAGTGCCCTCCGGACACCGACGGGGTGGATACCGACGGGGACGGCATCGTGGACAACGATCACGTGTGCCTGCACATCTTCGCCGGCGACGGCTTCGTCAACATGGCCGACGGCCGGTTGATGTACATGTTCGGGTTCGGCGACGCCAACGGCGTGATGGCCGAGCACGTGATGCACCATGGCATGCTGGGCGCTGAGTTCCCCGCCCCCACCATCTCGGTGCGCGAAGGCCAGAAGGTTTACCTGAACCTGACCAACGTGGGCATGATGGTGCGGCCGGACCTGTTTGACCCGCACACCGTCCACTGGCACGGGTTCCCGCAGGCCGCTGCGATCTTCGACGGCGTGCCGGATGCGTCGATCTCGATCAACATGGGCGGGACGCTGACCTACTTCTACAACGTGGTGGAGCCTGGCACCTTCATGTACCACTGCCACGTCGAGGCCACCGAGCACATGCAGATGGGTATGCTGGGCAACCTCTACGTCCTGCCGAAACAGGACCTGCTGGCCGACGGGGAGGATTTGAACGGTTTTACCCACCACAGCGGGTACACCTACGCCTACAACGACGGCGACGGGTCCACCCGCTATGACGTGGACTACCCGATCCAACTGGCGGCGTTCGATCCGGACTTCCATGACGCCAGTTGGACGGTTCAGCCACTGCCGTTCGCGATGATGAAGGACAAGTACCCGATGATCAACGGCCGGGGGTATCCCGACACGATCAACACCGACCCCATCGCCAATACCTATAACGGCAAATTCTCGCAGAAGGTGCACTCCCTGATCCGGGCTACCCAGGGCCAGAAGATCCTGCTGCGGATCTCCAGCCTTTCCACCGTCGACTATTTCACCGTCACCGTGCTGGGCATCCCCATGAAGGTGGTCGGCACCGGGGCTCGGCTGCTCCGCGGGCCGGACGGCAAGAACCTCTACTATGACACCACGTCCCTCACGGTGGGCGGAGGCGAGGCGTTTGACGCCATCCTCGACACCGCGGACGTTCAGCCGGGAACGTATTTCCTGTACACCACGAATCTGAACTTCTTGAGCAACAACACCGAGGACTTCGGCGGCATGATGACGGAAATCATCATCGAGTAGACCGCCGGTTGCTTAACGATCGCGGAGGAGATCCGATGACGACCAATCGATCAAGGCGTGTTGCGGTGATGGCAGTTCCGGTCCTGGCGCTGTTGGCCCTTGCCCCGTCGGTCTCGGCGATGGTCCCCGAGACGCCTGGACCTCCTTTCAACTTCACGGCCAGGGCCGGACACATCTCGACCGCTGACGGGGGGAGTCTGCTGATGTGGGGCTACGCCAACGGCGACGGGATCATGCAGTATCCTGGGCCAAACATCGTCGTTACGCAAGGCGACCTGGTGACGGTGGTCCTGACCAACCAGTTGCCCGTACCAACCTCGATTGTCTTTCCCGGTCAGGTGGAGGTGGCGGCTTCCGGCGGCACGGCCGGCCTGCTGACCCAGGAGGCCGCGCCGGGCGAGACCGTCACCTACACCTTCACCGCCGCTGAGGCCGGAACATATCACTACCACAGCGGCACACGGCCGGACCTTCAGATCGAGATGGGGTTGGTGGGGGCCATCGTCGTCCGTCCGCAGGGCGCGATGGGCATGCACATGGCCTATCCGCACATGGGCGCGGCCTTCGACCGCGAGTACCTTTTCCTGTTTACCGAGATCGACCCGCGTATCCACGACCTGGTCGAGTGCGGCCAGATGGACGAGGTGGACAACGCCGACTACTTTCCCGTCTACTGGTTCATCAACGGCCGGAACGCCCCCGACACCATGGCGGATAACTTCGCACCCTGGCTGCCCAGCCAGCCGTACGCGTGCATGCCCATGATGCACCCGGGCGACCGTATGCTCATGCGGATCATCTCGGCTGGACGCGACCTGCACTCGTTTCACACGCACGGCAACAACTTCACCATCATTGCCCGTGACGGGCGGCTGCTGGAAAGCGCTCCGGGGTTGGGACCGGATCTGGCCGAGTCCAACTTCACGATCTCGGTGACTCCCGGCGGCACCGCCGACGCGATCTTCACCTGGACCGGCGAGAAACTCGGCTGGGACATCTACGGCCACCAGCAGGACATCGACAATGAGCCGCTGGGAGACTTTCCGGGCCCCGGCGATATCGACCACAACAACGACGGTATTTTCGACAACGTGCCGATGGAGGACCACGAGTATGCCCCCGATCACGGCAAGCCGTTCCCGGTCGTGCTGCCGGACGTCAAAGACCTGACTTTCGGCGGGATGTACAGCGGCAGTCCGTTCCTGGGGGCGATGGGCTTCCTGCCGCCGGGCGAAGGCGGCATGAACCCTCATGCGGGGTTCATGTACATGTGGCACTCGCACCTGGAAAAGGAAATGACCAACAACGATATCTTCCCGGGTGGGTTGATGACCATGCCTCTGGTGGTCCCGCACCACGTGGAGATCATGCACTGACAATCGAGGATCGTAACATGAAGTGCGCAAAAATTACTGGCGTCTGTGCCGTGGCCGTCGCAGTCCTGGCCTTCCAAAGCGTGCCGGCCTTTGGTGAAGAATACGTACTGCGGGCCGAACCGCTGGCCAAGGCGATGCCCGACGGGAGGCTGGTCCCGATGTGGGGTTTTGCCCTCGAAGCGGCGTTCGGCGAACAGAACGGTGAGGTGACGTCGCCCGGTCCGCGCCTGACCGTTTCCAACGTCGACCCTCGGCTGGTGATCCGCCTGGACAACAACCTCCCGGTGCCGATCTCGATCGTGATACCCGGGCAGATCGCCGCCATGACGCCGGTCCGCAACGGCGACGGGAGGGCCCGGTCCTTTACCCACGAAACGCCGCCGGGCAATACAGAACCGGTGGTCTACACGTGGGAGAACTTCCGTCCGGGCACGTACCTCTACCACAGCGGCACTCACGCAGCCGTACAGGTCCAGATGGGACTCTATGGAGCGGCAGTCAGAGATTCCGACGCCGGGCTGGCCTATAACGGAGTGGGCTATCAGCAGGAGGCCCTGCTGCTTTTGAGCGAAATCGATCCGGACCTGCACGACGCGGTGGCCGCCGATGACTACGGCCCGGACAAAGGCACCACCAGCACGATTGATTACGAACCGCAGTACTTCCTGATCAACGGCCAAACCAACGACGGGACTTTCGATCCCATCCCGATCGCAGCCCAAGACCAGCCGACGCTTCTGCGCTTTCTCAACGCCGGCCTCAAGACCCGGGCCCCGATCGTGCTCGGAATGTACATGGACGTGGTGGCCGAGGACGGCTACCTCTATCCGTACCGCAAGAAGCAGGTGGCGATCACGCTGCCGGCTCTCAAGACGATCGATGCCCTGGTCGTTCCTCCCGCTGATGGAATCTACCCCGTCTTCGACCGCCGGCTGGGACTGACCAACGGCAAGAACGCTCCCGGAGGTATGCTGCGCCACCTGGTCGCGGCCGCTGGCGCTCAACTGTCCGTTGCTCCGGAGAGCCGGAACGTCCTGAATGCTGTCGGTCAGACCACCTTCGATGTCGCCAATGTTGGCACAGGGGATATGGAGTGGACGGCTGAGGTGATGGAGGGAGGAGGCTGGTTGAGCATCACCGACGGTTCCAGCGGCACCAACGCCGGAACGATCACGCTGCAGTTCACCGCCCACGGCGACTACTGCAACGATCGAACCGGCACCATCCGCGTAACCGCTCCCGGAGCGACGGCCAGCCCACAGGATGTGACCGTGGTTCAGGCCGCGGCCCCGCTGCCCGGTGACGCCAACGGCGACAAGATCGTTGACGTCGCGGACTTGGGCATTCTGGCCGCCAATTACGGGACCACCAGCGGCATGACCTGGGCCGACGGGGACTTCACCGGCGATGAGGCTGTAGACGTCGCGGACTTGGGCATCCTGGCCGGCAACTACGGCCAGAGCCCTTGTGCGGCGGCGGGCATCACGCTGAACTTCGACGAGGCCTATCGTCAAACTTTCGGCACAGCCCCGTCGCACCTGGCGGATGACTCGCAGGAGGCCAAGCCAGCGGAGGCTCCCATCAGCGCGGCCTGCGGAATACTGGGAACGGTTCTGGTCGCCCTGATCCTGTTCGGGTTCTTCCTGTTGCCCGTGGGGTGCAAAGGCTAATCAAAGTTCTGATAGGCTGGAATGGGTTGATGGATGAACGACGGATGAGACGACACGTGTTCTTGAACAGTACGATAATGCTCTGCGCCGCCGCTCTGTGCAGTTGCGCAGCAAGCCAGACTCGCACTTTCCAGGATGAACCGCACTCTTTATCGGTCCAGACGGACCCGAAAGAGCAGTGGGGTATTCAGATTCTCAGTCTTCGCCGGTCGGCGGGCGGCTATATGCTGGATTTCCGTTACCGGGTGCTCGATCCGCAGAAGGCCCAGCCGATCCTGAACCGCGACCTCAAACCGTATCTGATCGACCAGGCGACCGGGGCGAAGTTCATCGTGCCCTCACCACCGAAAGTCGGGCCGTTGCGGCAATCGGCCCAGACCCCGATCGCCGGCCGGACTTACTTTGTGCTTTTCGCCAACCCCGGCCAGTACGTCCAGCCCGGCAACAAGGTCTCGGTGGTGATCGGCGATTTCAAAGCTGAGAACCTGATGGTGGAATAGTGGGTCGATGAACTTTCGCTTCATCTCTCTGTTGTTTCTGACCCCTTTGGGCTTGGCTATGTCCTCTCCGTCGGACCGGGTCATATCGCCTTCGCTGCGAACTCATCTGGAAATGACCGCCCCTGACCAGGACGTTCGCGTCATCGTCCGGTTTGCCGATCCGACGGGACCTGTGGATCTTTCCACCTTCTCCGGCAAAGGCCGACGCCTCGCGTTGCTTGAACATTTCCGCCGTCGGGCGGATGCCGCGGAGCGGTCGATCCAGACCCTTCTCCAGCAAGGGCGGGTCAAGCCGGGACACCGGCTCTGGGCCATCAACGGTATGGCGATCTCCCTGTCCTCCGAGACGATCCGGCATTGGTCGACTGACCCGAGTGTCCAGACGATCAGCCTCGATGCGGTGGTGCAGGGGCCGTCTACTGGCCGCGAGACTTCCGGCGGGTTCTCGTGGAACCTGCCCGCCGTTCAGGCCTTGCGTCTCTGGTCCGCCGGCATCACCGGCCAGGGGGTTGTGGTCGCTAACATGGATACCGGGGTCGATGGCGAGCATCCCGATCTGGCTGCCAAGTGGAGGGGCGGGACCAACAGTTGGTTCGACCCTCACGGGGTCTACATCCAGCCGCATGATACCGACGGACACGGCACGCAGACGATGGGAATCATTGTGGGCGGCAACACCCGCGATCGACCCGTTGGCCTGGCTCCCGACGCGCGATGGATCGCCGTCAAGATATTCGACGACAATGGTCACGCCTTGCTGAGCGACATTCACCGGGGCTTCCAGTGGCTCCTGGACCCCGACGGCGACCCGCAGACCGATGATGCTCCCGACGTGGTCAACTACTCCTGGTCCTTCCCCAGCCACGTCAATGAGTGCTTCACCGAGTTCCAAGCCGACATCCACCTGCTCAAGACCGCCGGCATCGCCCTCGTCTTCGCCGCTGGAAACCAAGGCCCCTTGCCCGCCACCAGCCTCAGCCCAGCCAACAACCCAGGGGCCTTTGCGGTGGGGGCCGTCGGTCCCGACCTCCTAGTCGCCGCGTTCAGCAGCCGCGGACCCGCTCCCTGCCACGAACGCCGATTTCCCGATATGGTCGCCCCGGGCGTGGACATCACCACCGTCGATCTGTCCTTCGGAGGGCGCTTCGACGACTTGGTCACGGTTACCGGCACGTCGTTTGCCGCCGCTCACGTGGCCGGGGCCATGACACTGTTGCTCAATGCGTTTCCCGGCACACCGGTAGAGAGCCTGGAGCAAGCTCTAAGAGAATCAGCTCTGGACCTGAACGTCCCGGGCCCCGATGATCACAGCGGCCACGGACTACTGGACCTTCAAAATGCCTGCGGACTGCTCGCGAGCCCAAGCCCTGCCGGTAACGATCCTGACTGGTCTGTTCCAGCCGGCGATATCAACCGCGACGGCCACGTGGATTGGTCCGATCACGAACTCTTTGCCCGCCAGTGGTCGAATGCAGCCGTGGCCGCTGACGCCCCGGGTTTCCAGGCCGACCTCAACGACGACGGTCGCGTGGACTGGAGTGACTTTCTGCTCCTCCAGACGCACCTGTTCGAGTGCCCCGAACCCGTTGACCATTGAACGCCATAGGTCTCCGTTGCCTTTGAAGACTTCAGATCGGCGCCCAGCCTGCTTTGGCAACAGTCTCGACATCGCATGGTAACGCGGTAAAATGCAGTTGTCTTTGGGGTGAGCGGTCCAGCTTACCTTCGCCGGGCACGGAACCCGCCGAGGGATGCTGGAATCTGGTGCCGATCATAGCCAGGGCAAAGGCGAATACCCATGTCACGCATGTGCTCTATCGTTCTGGCCGTCATCGTTGCGGTTATCTGCGCAGGGTGCATGAATGGTTTGGACGAAGACCTCGGGGGCGGATTCGGTAAGGCGGTTTTCGCCGGCAACGCCGACGGCGGGATCGTGGAGCTAGGTCGGGCGATGTTTTTTGACACCCGCCTGTCCAAACCTCCCGGCCAGTCGTGCGCCTCCTGCCATGAGCCGGCGGCGGGGTTCGCTGACCCCGAACAGGACCTGCCGGTTTCCGGGGGAGCGATCCGCAGCCGCGTCGGCTCCCGCAATGCCCAAAGCGTCTCCTACGCCGCCTTCAGCCCAAACCTGTACTACGACCCGACCATGCGGCCCGGCGTCATGGAGGGCATGTACATCGGCGGGCTGTTCTGGGACGGCCGGGTCGACACGCTGGAGGAGCAGGCCAAAGAGCCCTTCCTGAACCCTCTGGAGATGCACAACCCCAGCAAAAAGACCGTGGTCCTGGCGGTGCGGCGGGCCGCCTATGCCGATCTGTTCCGGGAGGTCTTCGGTCCCGACTCGCTGAAGGACATCGATCACGCCTACGACTGCATCGCCCAAGCCCTGGCCGAATTCATGCGTTCGCCCGAGATCAACCCGTTCACCTCGAAGTTTGACTATTGGCTGGCCGGGCAGGCCGAGTTGACCGAGGCGGAGCATCGGGGGTATCTGCTCTTTACCGGTAAGGGCAAGTGTAAGAATTGCCACCCGGCCCAGAGCTCCGTCGGAGGCGTCCCGCCGCTCTTTACCAACTTCGGCCACCAGAATCTCGGCACGCCGCCGAACCCGGAGTTGCCGTACTACTGGCAGCCGCCGTCGGTCAATCCCGATGGTGAGGCGTTCGTGGACCTGGGACTGGGGGCGGCCCTGAGAGGCCTGGGCGTGCCGGAGGAGGAGGCGGCCAAGGAGGACGGTAAATTCAAGATCCCCTCACTGCGGTACTGCGCGGTGACCGCGCCGTATGCCCACAACGGCGTGCACAAGACGCTGCGTGAGATCGTCATGTTCAACAACACTCGCGACGTGGCGTACTGGCCGCCCCCCGAGGTGCCCCGGAACGTGCACCGCCACATGCCACCGATGCCAGGGACCTTCGGCCAGTTCGGTCTGACCGACGAGGAGGTCGACGACATCGTCACGTTCCTGCACACGCTGACCGATGGATTTGAGCCCTGACCACTCCGGCGGTCAAGCCTAAGCACTGTCCGCCACCAACGCCGGCACCAGAGCAGATACGGCCCCCGGGCTGTCGCCCGACTCTGATGGACGTTCAGTGTCTGCGCTTGCTGCAGCCGTGGCGATACCACAAAGCCTTGCGCCGATAGGCTGGCTGTAAGCCGCTCCGTAATTGATGGTTAAGGCCACTCGTACACTTAAGCCGCTCCGCCCGTGACACTCACCGCCGCTTGGCTTCTCGCCCCTCGTCCGACCCAACCGGTTCGGCCCGAGTATACATCGGGAAGCCGGGGTGGATCAAGTTTTTGGGTTGGAAGCTATGGCTGATGGCGGGGGTGGCAGGGGTGCGGCCACTGGCTTCTTCGGGAATACGGTGTGAAGGCCCTTTTCTGACTCCAGAATCGCTTTTTCGGAACCCACCCGTACCCTGGGACGGCCCCGGCCCGAAAAAAGCATTCTAGATTAAAAGAAGGCCCGTGGCGCGGGGGGTAGACTGCCGCCATCGCCACAACCACCGACAAACGCGGTTCGATTGCCCCACTCTCCCACCGGGCCAGGTGCGGTTGCCGAATGTCCCGCCCCAGTTCCGCCGACAGCTTTTCCGCCGCGTCGCGTTGGGACAATCCGGCTTTCGTTCTCAGGTCCGCCAGCGTCTTCGATTTCTTCATGCGCCAAACCCCTGTTAAACGGCTCGCTGTGTTCTACAAGGCC
>Ga0123332_1005029_pt1 | contig 11355 bp, 10 predicted proteins | sample BioC12SIPDNA_4_FD_89958 | JGI IMG/M metagenome (GOLD analysis project Ga0123332, IMG submission 89958) | Anaerobic biogas reactor microbial communites from Washington, USA - Biogas_R2_A C12 SIP DNA | ecosystem: Engineered > Bioreactor > Anaerobic > Unclassified | place: Washington, USA...
ATCAACGTGACCGATCGTCCCCACGTTCACATGCGGCTTCGTACGCTCGAAAACACCCTTAGCCATACCGGTCTCTCCTTAACTCGAAGGCCCGGGCGGGCCGTTCACCTCGCGGCGGCAGGAGCCGCCCCCGGTTCCGAAGTGGGGGCGGCCTCTGCGCCGTGACCGCTTTGGAGCTCGTGGACGGGATTGAACCGTCGACCTCTCCCTTACCAAGGGAGTGCTCTACCACTGAGCTACACGAGCCTGCCACTACGCGCGCCGCCCGTGTGGGACGCCGCGCCTGGAAGCGGCTGGAGCGGGAGACGGGATTCGAACCCGCGACATTCAGCTTGGGAAGCTGACGCTCTACCGACTGAGCTACTCCCGCGCGCTGGAGCGCCCCTGGGCTCTCGAGCCCCGGGACGCTCCTCGTGGCCTGCGGCGCCGGCCAAGCGGCTGGTGGGCAGGGCTGGATTCGAACCAGCGTAGGCATAAGCCAACGGATTTACAGTCCGTCCCCTTTAACCACTCGGGCACCTACCCGTACCCCGCGCTCGGCCGCGGCAGTTCCCTGCCGCGCGCCGCCTCCCGGGGGAGGCGGCTTGGCGCCTCGCGTGGAGCCACCCATCGGAATCGAACCGACAACCTTCCGATTACAAGTCGGATGCTCTACCGATTGAGCTAGGGTGGCAGCCGAGCCGCAGACCCGAAGAGTAAAGGTAGCATGCGTCCCGGCCCCGAGTCAAGGCCGTCCAGGACGGTGATAACTCCCCGCGCCGGCGCGGCCCGTGGCGGCCTCGCGCCCGGGTCGGCGGGGAGGTGAACGCCTAGGCTCCCGGCACGGCCAACCGGCCCCCCAACCCTGCTAGCATCACCCCAGGAGGAGCACTGATGCCAAGACTGTTCGGAACCATCGGCCTCCCCGAGGTCCTCATCCTCCTCGTGATCGTGCTGCTCGTGTTCGGACCTCGCCGCCTGCCCGAGATGGCCAAGGGCCTGGGGCAGTCCGTCCGCGAGTTCCGCAAGGGCCTGCGCGACATGAAGAGGGACATCGAGGAGGAGGACCAGGGCGAGAAGGGCGCGCCCGTCGCGGCCGCCCAGGGCGCGAGCGCCCCGCCGGTCGCCGCGCAGCCCCAGCCGGCCGAGGCCGCCGCCAACGGCGAGCGGGCCTGAAGCCCTAGGGAGCGTCCTGGCGAGGAGCTAGAGGCGTGACGCTCATCGAGCACTTCGAGGAGCTGCGCAAGCGGCTCTTCATCGCGCTGGCGGCCTGGGTCGTGGCCTCCGGCGTGGCGTTCGCGTTCCGCTTCGCGATCCTCGACTGGCTGAAGGCGCCGCTGCCGGCCGCGATGACGCTGAACTACTTCAGCGTGCTCGAGCCGTTCACGGTCTCCATGCAGATCGCGTCGTTCTTCGGCCTCGTGCTCTCCTCGCCGGTCCTGATCGGCCAGGTCTGGGGGTTCGTCGCGCCCGGCCTCTACGTGGAGGAACGGCGCTACGCCGTGCCGTTCATCCTCCTCTCCGCCGTCGCGTTCGCGGCGGGCGCCGCCTTCGCCTACTACGTCGTCCTGCCGTTCACGATCCCCATGCTGCTCGGCTTCCTGGGGGGCGAGGCCGTCGGCCTCCTCTCGATAGGCCGCTACATCTCGACGATCCTCATGCTGATGGGGATGTTCGGCGTGATGTTCGAGATGCCGGTGCTCGGCTTCCTCCTCGCCCGCATGGGCATCCTCACGCGCGACCGACTCGTGTCGAGCCGCCGCTGGGCGATCGTCGGCGGCACCGCCCTCGCGGTCGTGATCACGCCCACGGGTGACCCGTTCAACCTGGCGCTGGTGGCGATCCCGCTCGTCCTCCTCTACGAGGTCACGGTGATCGTCGTGCGCCTGAGCGAGCGTAGTATCAGGGATGCCCGCGAGCGTCCAGAGCCTTCGCGCACGTATTGACGAGCTGAACCTCCGCATACTCGAGCTCCTCTCTGAGAGGGCTCGCGTCGCGGCGGAGATCGGCCGCATGCAGACCGCCGCCGGCGTCTCGCAGTACGACCCGGTCAGGGAGCAGCAGATGCTCGACGCGCTCGTCGCCGCGAACCGCGGCCCGTTCGACGACGCGACGGTCAAGTCGCTGTTCAAGCAGGTCTTCCAGGCCAGCATGCAGCTCTCGGAGCGCCGGGAGCAGCGCCAGTACCTGATGTCGCGCGCCCAGCACCCCGAGGACACGGTCGTGCGCGTCGGCGACGTCGAGCTCGGCAGCGGCCGCCCGCCGGTCCTCATCGCCGGCCCGTGCGCGATCGAGTCGCGCGAGCAGGTCTTCGCCGTCGCGGCGCGGGCCGCCGCCCACGGCGTGAGGCTGTTCCGCGGCGGCGCCTACAAGCCGCGCACCGACCCCTACAGCTTCCAGGGGCTCGGCGAGGAGGGCCTGCGCCTGGGACGCGAGGCCTGCGACGAGCACCGGCTCTACTTCGTCTCCGAGGTCGTGAGCGGCCGCGACCTGCCCCTGTTCGAGGAGTACGTCGACGTCCTACAGGTCGGCGCGCGGAACATGCAGAACTTCCCGCTCCTCAAGGCCGTGGGGCGCAGCCGCAAGCCCGTGCTCCTCAAGCGCGGCCTCTCGGCCACGGTCGAGGAGTGGCTGATGGCCGCCGAGTACCTGCTCTCCGAGGGCAACCCGAACGTGATCCTGTGCGAGCGGGGGATCCGGACGTTCGAGCGCTACACGCGCAACACCCTCGACGTGTCGGCCGTGGCGCTGGCCAAGCTCGAGTCGCACCTGCCCGTAGTCGTCGACGTCACGCACTCGGGCGGCAGGCGCGACCTGCTCGTCGCGCTCACGAAGGCGGGCCTGGCGGTGGGCGCCGACGGCATCATGCTCGAGGTGCACCCGAACCCCGCCGTCGCCCTCTCCGACCAGAAGCAGCAGATCGACTTCGCGGCCTTCGACGACTACCTGGAGGCCGTCGCCTACCACCGCTCGCTGTCGCGCGAGCGGCTCGAGCTCTCCGGCTTCGCCGCCGAGAGGTAGGGGGTGGCTTGCCCGGCCTAGACGACCTGCTCGGCCTCGTGTTCCGCGCCGTCGACGTCACGCCCGCGTACACGGCCGAGCGCTGCCTCGTCGTCACGCGCGCGTCGAACATCGCCTGCCGCGAGTGCGTCGACGCTTGCCCGCACGACGCCGTGCGGGTCGTGGCGCTGCGCGTCGAGGTCGACCCCGTCGACTGCACCGGGTGCGGCCTGTGCGTGCGCGCTTGCCCGTCGGAGGCGCTCGAGCAGCGCAGCGGCCTGAACGCCGGCGCCCCGGCGCGGTGCTCGCGGGTCGAGGGCAGCGCGCAGAGCGTGCAGTGCCTGGCCAAGCTATCGCCGACCGACGTGCTGCAGCTCGCCGACCGGGACGGCGAGGTGGTCCTCGGCCGCGGTGATTGCGCCGCCTGCAAGATCGGTGGGCCGAGCGTCCCCGACGCGGTCGCCGCGACGGTCGCGCGGGCCGAGGCGCTGGCGGCGGCCCTCGGCCGCGTCGTGTCGGTCGAGGTGCGGCAGACGCGGCGCCTCGACCAGCTGGGCCCGGGCGAGAGGCTCTCGCGGCGCGCGCTCCTCAGGGGCGGCCTGCGGGAGGCCGGCCAGCTCGCCGCCGACGCCCTCGCGCCCCTCGAGCGCGTCCTGCCGGCGCCCGAAGGCGAGCCCGGCCTGAAGGACATGCCGCGCGAGCGCTCGCGGCTCGTCGCGGCGCTGCGCGCCGCCGACCCGCCCCCGGAGACGCGGGTGCCGTTCCGCCTCCCCCGGGTCGACTACGGCTGCATCCTCTGCCCCCTGTGCACGAAGGCCTGCCCGACCGACGCGCTCAGGCGCGAGCTCGGCCCCGAAGGCGGGCAGCTGCTCCTCGACCCCGAGCGCTGCCTGGGCTGCGACGCCTGCGTGCCCGCCTGCCCCGTGAATGTCGTCAGCATGGACGACGACATCACGTGGGGCGAGGTGAGGGCGGGCGAGCAGGTCGCCTACGAGTCGTCGGCCGACCAGGGCCGCCCCGGCGCCTACCACCGCTGACGCCGGCGGCCGTGACGACCTCTGTCCCCGAGCCTCGAGCGGCGGGACCGCGTCGGGCGCGCCGGTAGCCGCGGCGTCCCGCGGACACGGCGAGGCCTGCAGGCAGCGGCGTAACATGGCCCATGACGGTCGACTCCTGGGTCCTCGAGGCCATCGAGTCAAGCGGTAACAAGGGCGCCACCGTGCGCCAGGTGCAGCGCTACATCGACGAGAAGCACTTCGAGGAGCTGGCCCTTGACACCATCGAGGCGTCGTTGGCCGCCCTCCTGTCGGCGGGCCGCATCACGCAGGAGGGCGATAGGTATCATCCGGCCAAGCGGACGTCCAAGGAGGACGCCCTCAAGAAGCTGTTCGGGGACGCCTAGCCGCCAGAGCCCCGCAGGGAGCCGAGATGACCACAGCGACCGTCAAGACAGGCGCGGCCGCGCCGTCCCTCCAGGACTTCTACGACCTCGACGCGCTCTACACGCCCGAGGAGCGCATGATCCGCGACTCGGTGCGCGAGTTCGTGCGCGCCGAGATCCTCCCCCACGTCGGCGAGTGGTGGCAGGAGGGCGTCTTCCCCGAGGACCTGGCCCGCAGGTTCGGAGCGATCGGCGCCCTGGGCGTCACGCTGCCCGAGCGCTACGGCGGCGCCGAGGCCAGCTACAGCGCCTACGGCCTCGTGTGCCGCGAGATCGAGTACGTCGACTCCGGCATGCGCTCCTTCGTATCCGTGCAGTCGTCCCTCGTCATGTACCCGATCCATCGCTGGGCCAGCGAGGAGCTCAAGGCCGAGTGGCTGCCGCGGCTCGCCTCGGGCGAGGCCGTCGGGTGCTTCGGCCTCACCGAGCCCGACGCCGGCTCCGACCCCGCCTCGATGCGCACGCGGTGCCGCAAGGTGGGCGACGAGTACGTGATCACGGGCGTCAAGCGCTGGATCACCTCCGGCTCGCGGGCCGACGTCGCGATCGTGTGGGCGAAGGACGAGGGGTCGGGCGAGGTGCTGGGGTTCGTCGTCGAGACCGACCGCGACGGCTTCAGCGCCGTCGACATCAAGACGAAGGCCTCGATGCGCGCCTCGGTGACCTCCGAGCTCTACCTCGACGAGGTCGTCGTGCCCGCCGCGAACCGCCTCGACGTCGTCGGCATGCGCGGCCCGCTCTCGTGCCTGAACCAGGCGCGTTTCGGCATCGCGTTCGGGGTCATGGGCGCCGCCCAGGCCTGCTTCGAGGAGGCCGTGGCCTACACGAGCGACCGCGTCGCGTTCGGCGTGCCGCTGGCCTCGAAGCAGATCGTGCAGGAGCGGCTCGCGGACATGCTCTCCGAGATCACGAAGGGCAGCCTCCTCGCCTACCGCCTCGGCCGGCTCAAGGAGGAAGGCCAGGACCACCCGACGCGGGTGTCGCTGGCGAAGCGCGACAACTGCCGCTCCGCCCTGGCCGTGGCGCGCGCGGCCCGCGACCTGCTCGGCGGGAACGGCATCACGACCGAGTACGTCGCGATCAGGCACATGCTGAACCTGGAGACCGTCGCGACCTACGAGGGCACGGACACCGTCCACACGCTCGTGCTGGGCAGGCACATCACGGGGATCAACGCGTTCTGAACCGTTCCGCGGTCGCGCCGGGCCGCGACTAGGGCAGGGAGAACCACGCCAGCGCCACGAGCCCGGCCAGCACCGCCCCGCGCGCCAGGTGGTTCTGCCACCTCACCTCGCCCAGCACGAGCTTGGCGTTGAGGAGCGAGGAGCCGAACGTCAGCAAGGCGCCCGCGGCGAGGATCCAGAACGCGCCGCGGAAGGCGTAGGCGTAGGCGACCGACGCCACGGTCATCACCGCGGCCGCCAGCAGGAACAGGCGGGAAACAAGGGGGCGGCGCCGGCTCACGGCCCAGGCGCCGAAGACGTTCACGGCGGCGGTCGCCAGTCCCAGGACCGTCACCAGGACGTGCACGCGGGTCAGTCTACCGGCAAGTTGTGGAGGGCGTCGAACGGGTCCTCGACGCCCAACGCCGCCCGCCACGGCTCGGCCGTGAAGGGGCGGCGCACGACCTGCTCGAGGCGCCGCGCCAGCCAGGCGTCGCTGCCGTCGCCCTCGTCCACGATCAGCCTGACCTCGCCGGCGCCGGCGCGCCGCGACAGCAGGCGCGCGGCCCCCAGGACCTCGGCGTCGGTGTGTACCAGCCTCTCGTCGTAGCGCCAGCCCTCCTCGCGGGCCTTGGCGGGGTCGACGGCGAGCTGCGTGACGACGCGTTCGTCGCGCTGCGCGAGGCGGCGCGCCACGGCGGGCGTCATGACCCAGGGCTGAGCGAGGTAGACGACGGCGCCGCCGTGGGCGAACGCCCTGGCCGCCTCCCTGTCGGCGCCGCGGGCGCGGTGGGTCTCGGCGCGCCCGGAGGCGAGGTGCTCGGCCTTGACCCTGAAGCGCGCCCACACGCGACCGACCTCGGCGGCGCCGCGCACCAGCTCGGTCAGGAGCTTCACGGCGTCCGACTCGACGGCGGGGTCGGCGTAGGCGGCGACGGCGACGTGGCGCACGCCCGCGGGCAGAGCGTCGCTGAGGGCGCCGGGCAGGTCGGCGATCCAGCGGTCGCTGCCCGCGCCGCGCTCGCTGGCGCCCTCTGGGTTCAGGCGCGGCAGGACCAGGAGGTCGGCCTCCTCCAGCGCGGCGGCCTGGGCCAGGGCCAGCCGGAACGGCGCCGAGGGCGCGGCGTCCTCCGGCAGCGCCGCGTAGGCCGCGCGCACCGCCTCGGGCTCGGGGAAGGTCGGCTCGGCGCCGGCGCCGGCGACGAGGTCACGCCAGAAGGGACCGTAGCGGTCCCACAGGAGCTGCGTGACGAACCCTACCCGCACGGAACGGGAGCCTAGCACGCGCTCAGGCGCTGAGCGCGCGCGGCGCCTCCCCGACGCGGCCGAGCAGCGCGTCGGCCAGGACGCGCGCCGCGCCCTTGTCGAGGTACTGGTTGCCGTTGCCGCACTTCGGCGAGAGCACGCACCGGGGGCAGCCGGACTTGCAGTCGCAGGCGGCGAGGAGGTCGCGTGCGGCCCGCAGCCAGTCGCCGAACGCGTGGGCGCCTGCCCAGGCGTAGCCGACGCCGCCGGGGTAGCCGTCGTAGACGAAGACCATCGGCCCGCCCGTCAGGGGGTAGAGCGGGTACGAGACGCCGCCGACGTCGGCTCTCTCGCACAGCACGAACGCGGGCAGCAGCTGTATCAGCGTGTGCTCCAGCGCGTGCAGAGCCGCCGGCATGTCGGCTGCGCTCGGGGCGCCGGTGAGGCCCTCGGCGTCGAACCACACGGCCTGGGTGACGTAGCTCGTCTCCGGCAGGTCGAGCGGCCGCTCCTCGAGCACGGCCTCCGAGAAGTACCGCTTGCGCACGTAGCTGGTGACCGTGTGCGTGACGCGCACGTCGCCCAGCGCCACGCCGGGCGGCAGCCAGTCGACGACGCCGCCCTGGTCGGGCTGGGCGCGGGGGCCGCGCGCCACGACCCTCAGCACCTCGATGTCGGTCTCGGAGCGCGGCTGCGTGTAGTAGTCCTCGATGTGCGGCAGCAGCCGCGCGATGCCGCGCTCGAGGTCGAGGCTGGCCACGACGTACGTCTCGCCCTGGTGGAGGTAGACGGCGCCGGGATGGAGGTCGCGCAGGGCGGCGCCCAGGTCGCTGACGCCGAGCGTCTTCCCCATCCCGTCCTTGAGACGGATCAGCTTGCCGCCGGTGCCCCGCAGGCTGACGCGCCGGTGCGGGTACCGTCCCCGGTGCGCCCAGCCGCGCCGCGTCTCCACCAGACCGGGCACCTGGCTCAGGTCGAGCCAGGGCGCGAGCAGGTCCTCGCCCTCGACCACGGGGGCCTCGGCGGCGGCGCAGGCGACGTGGAGCGGGTGCACGACGCTGTTGTGCGGGTCGGCGACCGCGTTCTCGACGGGCCCGTCGACGAGCCTGTCGGGGTGGGTCAGGTAGTACTCGTCGAGGGGGTCGGCGGCGGGGATGAGGAGCGCCAGCGCGCGACGCCCGGCGCGCCCGGCGCGCCCGGCGCGCTGCCACAGCGCCATCTTCGAGCCGGGGTAGCCGACCATCACGACCGCGTCGACGCCGCCCACGTCCATGCCCAGCTCGAGCGCGCTCGTCGTCGTGAGGACCGTCACCTCGCCGGCGCGGAAGGCGCGCTCGAGCTCGCGGCGGTCCGCGGCCGTGTAGCCGGCGCGGTACGAGCCGACGGCGCTCTCCAGCTCCGCGGGGAGCTGCTGGACGGCGTAGCGCCTGACCAGCTCGGCGGCCTTGCGCGAGTTGCAGAAGAACAGGCTCCTGATGCCCCTGGCGGCGAACGCCGCGGCCAGCTCGGCGGCCTCCGAGTTCGCGCTGCGGCGCCGCCCGTCCTGCGTGGCCCGTGGGCGCCAGATCACGAGCTCGCGGGCGGCGGCGGGAGCGTCGTCCTCGGCCACGACCGCGAACGACCGACCGGTGAGCCTGGCGGCGTGCTCGCCCGGGTTGCCCACCGTGGCGCTGGCGCACACCACGCGCGGCCGCGCGCCGTAGCGCTCGGCGAGCCGCAGCAGGCGCCTGACGACGTTCGCGACGTGGGTGCCGAGCACGCCCCGGTAGGCGTGCAGCTCGTCGAGCACGACGACCTCGAGGGAGGCGAGGAAGCCGGCCCAGCGGTCGCGGTACGGGAGGACGCCGTAGTGGAGCATGTCGGGGTTCGTGAGCGCCACGCGCACGCCCTCGCGCACCGCCGCGCGCCGCTCCGTGGCCGTGTCGCCGTCGTAGGTGGCGATCGCCGCCTCCGGCTCGGGCCCGCCCGGCTCTCGCAGGGCGGCGTAGAGAGCCCTGAGGCGGCCGAGCTGGTCGTGGGCCAAGGCCTTCGTCGGGTAGAGGACGACGCCGGTGCCGCCGCCCGCGACGGCAGCCGCCAGCGGCACCTGGAACACCAGCGACTTGCCCGAGGCCGTGGGGGTCGCGATGACGACGTCCTCGCCGCCGCCCAGCGCGGCCAGCGCCCTGGCCTGGTGGACGTAGGGCGCGATGCCCAGCCGGGCCAGCTCGCTGGCGTACGGCCCGTCGTAGCCGTCGACGACCGCGCCGCGCCGCGGCGGGAAGAAGTGGTAGGCGGCGACCTGGTCCTCGTAGCCCGGGAGCGACGTCAAGAGCGCGTGGAAGCTGGCCACGCCCTCCGGTCCCGCCGCGCGGCCGGACCGGTCGCCGGCCGTCTCCGCCGGCTCCAGCACGTCGTCCCGCATCAGGAGGCGAGCGTACCGCGGCTCACGGGCCCCTGATAGACTCGCGGCGACCGCGGCTCCCGAGCCCGGCTCATCATGGTCCAGGTGTTCGCCGTCGTCCTCGTGCTCCTGGCCGTGCCGCTGGTGGCGGCCCAGGCGTGGGTGATCAGGGGCATGTTCCTGCCCGACGAGCCGCGCCGGCGCGCGGGCGCCCCGGCGTCCGCGTGGAGCCCCTCCTCCCCCACCCCCGCGGTGTCGGTCGTCCTGCCGGCCCACGACGAGGAGGCGCGGCTGCCGCGCACGCTGGCCAGCCTCGCCGGCCTCGACTACGCGGGGCCGATCGAGTTCGTCGTCGTCGACGACCGCTCCACCGACGGCACCGCCGCGGTCGTGCGGCGCTTCGCGGAGACCGACCCGCGCTTCCGGCTGGTGCGCGTCGCGGAGCCCAGCCGTCGCTACGCCCCGAAGGTGAACGCGGTGATGCGCGGCGTGGCGGCCGCCCGCGGCGAGGTCATCGTCACGACCGACGCCGACTGCAGCTTCCGGCCCGGCTGGGTGAGCGCGCTGGTCAGGCGCTTCACGCCGGGCGTCGTGATGGTGTGCGGCTACGTCGAGACCCTGCCGCCGGAGGAGCGCTCCCGGCGCACGCCGTTCTGGCGCCTGTTCGAGGCCGCCGACTGGTTCTCGCTGATGCTCGTCTCCCGCTCGATGCTGCGCCACGGCCACGCCTACGCCTCCTCGGCGAACAACCAGGCGTACCTCCGTAGCGCGTTCGACGCCGCCGGCGGCTTCGGGGCCTGCGCGCGGGCGCCCTCGGGCGACGAGGACCTCCTGGCGCAGAGGCTCGCCAGCCTGCCTGGCGCGCGCGTGACGTTCGCCGCCGAGCCCGACGCCCGGGCCGTGACGGCCAGCGCGGGCGGCCCGCTGCGCTTCCTCCGGCAGCGCAGCCGCTGGGTCTCGCGCTACCGGCACGCCGTCCACTACCGCCCCGCGTTCCTGCTCGGCCTGTGCGTGCTCGGCTTCGAGAGCCTGGCCGTCGTCGCCGCTACGCTCGCCGCGCCGTTCGCGCCTCCCCTCCTGCCGCTGCTCGTCGCGTGCTACGCCGCCCAGACCGCCGCGATGGTGGTAGGCATGACCGTCGGCGCGAGGCAGCTCGGCAGGCCCTACCTGGGCGGCCTCACGGCGCTGGCCTGGGCGCTGCTGCACCCCTGGCTGATCGCCGCGGCTGTGCTCTGGTCGTGGCTCGCGCCGTCGGATTGGCGCGCCGGCGCGGTAGGCTACAGGCGCAGCTTCGTGAGGCGCCGCTGGCGGCTCCTGCTGCGCGCCTTGTCCGCACGACCCGAATGAGGCGTTCGCCGCGAGCCGCGGGCACGGTGCGGCTCGTCCGAGGCGAAGCGCCCACGCGCGCCTGGAGGGACTATGAAGGTCTTCGTACTCGGTGGTGACGGCTTCTGCGGCTGGCCCACCAGCCTGCACCTGAGCCAGCTCGGCCACGACGTCGTCGTCCTCGACAATCTGTCGCGCCGGAACATCGACAACGAGCTCGAGGCCGGGAGCCTCACCCCCATCCAGCCCATGGGCGAGCGCGTCAAGGCGTGGCGCGAGGTCACGGGCCGGACCATCCGGTTCGAGCGCGTCGACGTCGCCCAGGACTACCCGCGCCTCCTCGAGCTGATCAGGACCGAGAGGCCCGACGCCGTCGTCCACTTCGCCGAGCAGCGCGCCGCGCCGTACTCGATGAAGTCGAGCTGGCACAAGCGTTACACGGTCGACAACAACGTCAACGCCACGCACAACCTGCTGGCGGCCGTCGTCGAGTCCGGCCTCGACGTCCACGTCGTGCACCTGGGCACGATGGGCGTCTACGGCTACGGCACGGCGGGCATGAAGATCCCCGAGGGCTACCTCGACGTGATCGTGCGCACCGACGACGGCGGAGAGGTCGAGCAGCAGTTCCTCTACCCCACCAACCCCGGCAGCGTCTACCACATGACGAAGAGCCTCGACCAGCTGCTCTTCGCGTACTACGCCAAGAACGACCGCCTGCGCATCACCGACCTGCACCAGGGCATCGTCTGGGGCACGAACACGCCGGAGTGCAACCTCGACGAGCGCCTCATCAACCGCTTCGACTACGACGGCGA
>Ga0123332_1005033_pt1 | contig 11349 bp, 10 predicted proteins | sample BioC12SIPDNA_4_FD_89958 | JGI IMG/M metagenome (GOLD analysis project Ga0123332, IMG submission 89958) | Anaerobic biogas reactor microbial communites from Washington, USA - Biogas_R2_A C12 SIP DNA | ecosystem: Engineered > Bioreactor > Anaerobic > Unclassified | place: Washington, USA...
CGGTCGTACTTGTTGAGGAACGTGATCACCGGCAGGTTGCGCGACCGGCACACCTCGAACAGCTTGAGGGTCTGGGGCTCGATGCCTTTGGCCGAGTCGAGCACCATCACCACCGCGTCGACGGCGGACAGCACGCGATAGGTGTCTTCCGAGAAGTCGCGGTGGCCGGGCGTGTCGAGCAGGTTGAAGTGATAGCCGCGGTAGTCGAACGACAGGGCCGTCGACGTGATCGAGATGCCGCGCTTCTGCTCCATCTCCATCCAGTCCGACGTGGCGGCCCGGCGGCCCGCCCGGGCATGCACGGCGCCGGCCTCGTTGAGCGCCCCGGCGTACAGCAAGAACTTCTCGGTGAGCGTGGTCTTGCCCGCGTCGGGGTGGCTGATGATCGCGAACGTCCGCCGCAGGGCGGCTTGTTCGAGCACGTCGGGCATAGAGGTTCGAGGCTACCGGCGCGCGAAACGTGCGTTTCGGGCCGTGTCAGTCGCGTACGACGAGGCTGGCGTGGGCCTTCCAGGCAGCCTCGATCGCTTCCAGGCGGGCGCCCGCCGAGTCGCGTAACCGTCCCGCGGTGGCGGCCACGAACAGGTTCAGGAGCGCCAGCGTGCCGACGTGGCTGTCGAAGGGGCTCAACGAGCCGGCGGTGACATCGAAGGCGACCGCGGCACCTGCAGCCAGCGGCGACAGGGCGTTGTCGCTGATCGCGGCTGACCACAACCCCCGCTGGCACGCCAGGCCGTGGGCGTCGAGGACCCACTGCTCGTACCGGCGCAGGTCGACGACGACCAGTGTGGTGGCGGGGCCGAGCAGCGCGATCTGGCGGTGGACCGCGACCTGGCTGCCCGAGATCTGGGTGACGTCGGGCCGGATCTGCCCGAGCTGGACCGCGAACTGGTGGGCGACCCCGGCCGAGTCGTCGCCCGACAACACCGCGACGGGCGCGTCGAGGTCGGCCAGCCGCCCGACCAGGACGTCGAGTTTGGTGGCGTCGACCGAGCCGAGGGTGCCGGTGACGTTGGCCACCTCGATCGCCAGGTGCTCGTCGCGGGCTTCGTCAGGCTCGTCGCCGGAGGCCTCGTGGATCCGTTCGGCGGCGGGGCGCAGTTGGCGCATGAGGTCGCGCTGGACGCATGCCTGGAGTTCGGAGAAGCCGTCGTAGCCCAGCTTGGCCGACAACCGCACGACGGTGGCGGCCCCCACTCCGGCCGCCCGGGCGAGCTCGGCAACGGTGCCGAAACCGACCGCCTGGGGCGACTGCAAGACCACCTCGGCGACCCGCCGCTCGGCCCCCGTGAGGCTGGTGCCGCCGGCTCGGATCCGTTCGGCAACTTCCATATTGGCACCGTACACGGAACGTCTGAACCAGTTTCAACAAGGAGCCCACACATAGAGTCCACACATAATTGACTGGACGGTTAGTTGGGCTCTACTCTGACCCTCGTCGGCCGGAAGGGGAAGGGCGGTCGGCGTGCAGTACTACGCCGCGTGCAGCCGAGGGGGGCTTCATGGTGATGTCACCAGAAATCGTCGAATACGTCCGACCGGAGGACGACGACTGGATGCGCCGTGGGGCCTGCAAGGGCCTCACCCATCTGTTCTTTCCGGCGCCCGCCGAGCGCCCCCAGGCCCGCGAGCGGCGCGAGGCGATGGCCCGCCAGGTGTGCAGCGAGTGCACGGTGCGCCCGCGGTGCCAGGACTTCGCCCGCGAGCAGCACGAGTACGGGTTCTGGGGCGGCGAGAGCGAAGACGAACGGCACGCCGCCGGGTACCGCCTGATCGCACCGATCGGCGTGCGCGCCCGGAACGCCAGCTGACGCCGCCCGCCCACTAGCGTGCCGGCCCATGAGCGGGGCCTTCGATGTGACGGTGTTCGGCAGCGCCAACCTCGACGTCGTCGTGCGCGCCGAACGCCACCCGGCGCCCGGCGAGACCGTGCTCGGCCGCCAGCTCGCCGAGCACCCGGGTGGTAAGGGGCTCAACCAAGCGGTCGCAGCCTCGCGCAGCGGTGCTCGGGTGGCGTTCGTGGGTGCGCTCGGTGCCGACCCGGCCGGTGCCGGCTTGGCCGAGGTGCTCGCCGCCGAGGGCATCGACCACCGCCACGTTGCCACCAGCGACGTGCCCACCGGACGGGCGATCATCGTGGTCGACGATCGGGGCGAGAACACGATCGTGGTGGTGCCCGGTGCGAACGGCACGGTCGAGCCTCCTGCTGCGCTCCCCGCCGCCAAGGTGGTACTCGCCCAACTCGAAGTACCGCTGCCCGCGGTGGCCGGCGCGCTGCGCGAGGCCCGTGCGGCGGGCGCACTGACCGTGCTCAACCCGGCCCCGGCTGCCGCTCTGCCCGACGAGATCCTCGCGTGGTGCGACATTGTGGTGCCCAACGAGCACGAGGTCGCCCTGCTCGGCGGCGCCGAGCACCTGCTGGCGCGCGGGGCTCGGGCGGTGATCGTCACGCTCGGCGGGCGCGGCGCCGAGGTGGTCACCCCCGACGGCACCACCCGCATCGACCCGCACCCGGTCACCCCGGTCGACACCACGGGTGCCGGCGACGCGTTCTGCGGCTCGTTGTGCGCCCGTCTGGCGGCCGGCGACGAGTTGCTGGCGGCGGCGCGTTGGGCCGCGGTCGCCGGCGCGCTCGCCACCACGGCGGCCGGCGCGGTCCCCGCACAACCCACAGCCGCCGCCATCGAAGCCGCTCAGGCGCGTAGTTCGACGGCCGCCCAGCCGTCGAGCTGATCGGTACTGACCGGGCGCAGCGGGGCCAGCGCGGCCAGCACGTGATCGTGCGCCTCGGCGAGAATGCCGCTGACCACGAGCGCGCCATCTGGACTGAGTACCCGGCGCAGGTCGGGCGCCAGGGCGATCAACGTGGGGGCCAAGATGTTGGCGAGCACCACGTCGAACCGGCCCGCCACGTCGCCCAGCGGGCGGGTCGACACGTCGATGCGATCGCCCACCCCGTTGCGCGCAGCATTCTCCACGGTGGCCTCGCGGGCGGCCTCGGCGATGTCGATCGCGACCACCGGCGCGGCGCCCCGCAAGGCGGCCACGATCGCCAGCACACCCGACCCGCAGCCCACGTCGAGCACCGACGTCTCCGGCCCCACCAGGCGCTCGACCGCGCGGGCGGTGAGGCGTGTGGTGGGATGGTCGCCGAGCCCGAACGAGGCGCCCGGTTCGATCGCCACCCCCGGGCCCGGTAGCCACGCCGGCCGGATCGTGAGCGTCGGCGACACCACGATCGGGGCGGCGAACTGGCGCCACGTCTCGGCTGGCTCGGTCGGTCGGTCGAAGTGGCGCACGACCCACCCGCGGGGCAGCGCCCCGAGGCGCGCGATCGAGGTGGCGTCGTCGGCGGCGAGTACCGAGCGGGCCACGCCCAGGTCGCCCTCGACGAACTCTTCGACGGCTGGCGCGCCGGCCTGCCACAGCCGATCGGCGGCCAGTTCGAGGTCGTCAATCGGCACGCGCAGTTCGGTGACGCGGATCAACTGAGGCGCCGCAGCTGATCGGGGTACGTGCGGGCGCGGTACAGGTACGCCTCGACCCCGATCTCGATCATGTCGCGGTTGGCGCGCCCCTCCTTGATGACCGCCGGCGACCCGACCGCCAAGGCCCCCGACGGCACGTCGACGTCGTACAACACGACCGAGTTGGCGGCGACGATCGCGCCCGTGTGCACGACCGAGCGGTGCAGCACCATCGCCATGTTGCCGACCATCCCGCCCGGCTCGATCGTGCACCCTTCGAGGTGCACCATGTGCCCGATCAGGCAGCGCTCCCCCACCACGGTCGGCGAGGTGGGCGTGGTGTGCAGCACCGAGTTGTCCTGGATGCTGGTCTGGGCGCCGATCACGATGTGGCCGTCGTCGCCGCGCAGGACCGCGCCCGGCCAGATCGACGCCTCTGGGCCGATCCGCACGTCGCCGATGAGGACCGCGTCGGGATGGACGAAGGCAGTCGGGTCGATGGTGGGTTCGAGGTCCCCGAGGGCGTAGATCGGCATGCTCGCAAGGTAACCCCCATCGCGCCTCGCTGCCCCAGGCTGGGCGCTTGCAGCGCGGGACAGATGGTCCGGTACCGTTGCGTACCTATGTCCCGACGGATCGACATCGAACTCACGAGCGCGCTCGCCGACGGCACCTGGACGTGGCGGGCCGCTGGCGCCCGTCAGCCCAAGGGTGTCGTCGACGGCTCGGTGCTCCCTGCCGACGCCAAGGTCGGCGACGAGATCAAGGTCGAAGTCGAGCAGGAGATCGACGGGATCACCATCTTGTCGGTGGTGCAGGGCCGGGCCAAGGCCGACCGCACCGACCTGCTCGAGCTGCTGCCGTCTGAGCGGGAATTCCAGCCGGTTGTCGAGACCCGCGCCCCCGGCGGCAGGCCACGCCGCGACGGCGACCGTCGGCCCCGCCGCGACCGTGATGGCGACGGCGAGCGACGCCCGCGCCGCGATGGCGATGGGCGCGGCGGCGACCGCGGCCGGCGCGGCGAGGGCCGCGGCGGCGATGGCGAGCGGCGTCCGCGTCGCGATGGCGATGGGCGCGGTGGCGACCGGGGCCGACGTGGTCCCTCGTTCGCACCCCCGCCCGAAGTGCCCCAGCGGCCTAAGCCCCAGCGGCTCAAGCCGGGTAAGGCCAACCGGTCGGCGGTGCTCGCCGATCTGCCCGAAGAGCAGCGGCCGGTCGCCGAACTGGCGCTCCAGGGCCTCGCCGCGGTTCGGCAGAAGGTGCGCGAAGAGAACGACAAGGCGGTCGCCGAGGGCCGCGCCGCGATGCCCGAGCAGTCGGTCGTGAAGATGGCCGAGGAGTTGTTGCCGCGCTTGCGCGTCGCCGAGTGGAAGGACCGTGCCGAGGCCGCCCAGCGCCAACTCGCGCAGCTCGATCTGCGCGACCTGCGCAGCGTGGTGGCCGCGGCCAACGACCCGATCGTGGCTCGCGACGAATCGACCCGGGCGCTCGCCACCGAGCTCACCGAGGCTCTCACCGTCAAGCAGGAGCAGGAACTCCAGCTCTGGTACGGCGATGTCGATGCGGCACTGGCGGTCGGTCGCGTGATCCGCGCCCTGCGTCTGTCGTCGCAGCCCCCGAAGGCGGGCGTGCCGTTCCCGGTCGAAATCGCCCAGCGCTTGGTCGACTCCACCAACGCGTCGCTGGCGCCGATGGATGCACCCGATCGGTGGGCCGCGATGCTCGAGGCGGCGGCGTTCTCACCGGTGCGCAGCCAGGTCCGCCCGCTCCGCAAGCCCGACGTGGTCACCGACGAACTGCTCGCCACCGTCACCCGCCTGGCGCCGGCGTTGCCGCAGGTCGCCGAGCTGTTCGAGATCGAGGTCGATCCGAAGGCACCGATGCCCAAGCCCCATCGCCCCGGTCCGCGGCCCGACGGCAAGGGCGGTCGCGGCGCCAAGTCCGACAAGGGTGGCAAGGGCGACAAGACGGAGAAGGCGGACAAGCCGCGCCGAGAGCGTGCCGCCGCTGACGGATCTGCCAAGCCGGACGCGCAGCCCGATGAGGCCGAGGTCGTGGCCGAGGCTCCGCAGCCCGAAGCCGCTCAGCCCGAAGCTGCTCAGCCCGAAGCTGTCGAGCCCGAGCCCGTGGCGGAGGCTCCTCAGCCCGAAGCGGTCGAGCCCGAAGCGGTCGAGCCTGAGCCCGTGGCCGAGGCACCTCAGCCCGAAGCGGTCGAGCCCGAAGCTGCTCAGCCCGAAGCTGTCGAAGCTGCTGGGCCTGAGGCGACGGAGCCGGACGCGTAGCGAGTCGGTGCACGGGCGCCGGAGGTTTCGACGGGGCTCAACCACCGGCGAGGTTTCGACGGGGATGAACCACCCCGGGCGGGTTAGAGCGGGGTCGACACGGTGATCAGGCGGGCCTTGATGCCGGCCCGCTCGTAGAGGTTCTTCACGTCACGGTCGCCGGGCAGCGTCTCGCCGTCGAGCGTGGTCGCCCCGAGCCGGCGGGCGACGTCGATGGTTGCCTCCAACAGCCCGTCGCCGAACCCCAGTTGGCGTGCCTCGGGCGTGACGTACACCGACTCGATCAACGCCAGCGGGCCGGTGACGGTCGCGATCATGTAGCCGACGATCAGGTCGCCCATGTGGGCGACGTGCACGATCGCATCCGGTGCGGCCCAGGCCGCTCGGGGGTGGTCGGCGAGCCACCGAGCGCCGCCCCGCTGGCCGGCCAGGAAGTCGCGCGCCTCGTCCTCGAGTTCTTCGAGTTGGGTCGCGTCGGCCGGGGTGGCCGGGCGGACGGTTGGATCGATCACGCCCGGAGCTGGGCGATCCGCCCGAGCACGATCTGACGTCGGCGGTGGCCGCGTTCGTAGTCGGCAACCATCGCCAGTTCCGGGCCGGTGAGCGCGCTCAGTCGGTCGATGACCTGGCTGGCCGCGAGATAGTCGTAGCCCTCGATCGCCAACGCGTCGGCCGGCACATCTGCGGGCGGCGGGTCGGCGTCGTGGAGTGCCCCCACCGCCGCGGGTGACGCGACCGGATCGGTGGCCGGGCCGTGGCGCGAGTCGCTAATGCGGGCCGCGGCCGTCGCGATCGCGCCGAGTGGCGCGAACACCACCAGGTCGACGATCCGCGGGACGCTCATCTCAGCCGAAGATCGGGCAGGCGTCGTCCTCGACCGGGCAACCTGGGGCCGAGCTGCGCACCAACAGGAAGCAGCTCGTGCACAGCTGCTCGTCGGCGCGCTTGGGCTGCAAACCGTCGGGGGTTTCCGGGCCGACCTTGCCCTTGGGCTGCTCGTCGTCCTCGTCGTCGTCGTCCTCTTCCTCGGCGGTGACCATGCGGTCCTTGAGGATGCGGTCCAGGTCGGCCTCGACGTCGTCGGGCGCCAGCATGTCGTCGTCGTCGTCATCCTCGTCGTCGGCCTTGTCCGCCTTGCGCTTGCGCGCCCGGGCGGCGGTGTCGTCGGACTCTTCGGACTCGTCGTCGTCAGATTCGTCGTCGTCGGACTCGTCGTCCTCCTCGAACGATTCGTCGTCCTCTTCGAACGATTCGTCGTCGTCCTCGAGGTCGACCGCGTCCTCGTCGGGTTCTTCGAGGTCGGCCTCGGCTTCTTCCTCCTCGGCCTCGAACTCCTCGTCCGACGCCTCGACTTCTTCCTCGTTCGATTCCTTGTCGCCGGACATCTGACTACCTCACTTGCTGGGGGACGCTGCGCTGGGGGCCAGCGTTCGCGCCGGGAGCATAGACCGCGGAACCCGGTGACCAAACCCGCGATCGCGGGGAACCGCCAACCCGGCGCGAAGCGTTGCTACGGCCCGGTGCGGCGGGCTTCGGCCGCGCGTTCCGACGCGAGCCGCTCCAGCTCGGGTGCTTCGGTGGTGAGGTGTGTCATCGCGGCTGCGATCGAGCGGTGGCCGGCCTGCTCGGCGATCATGCGATGCATCTCGAGCGCGACCCGCCGGTACGCGGGGTGGCCCTGCGGGGCCGACCGCAGTTCGAGCAGGTGGATCGCCTCGCGGGCGTTGAACTGCATCGCGTAGCGGATGCGGTAGGCCATCGACACGGCGTAGCCGGCCTGCTCGTGGAAGCCGGCGCCGGCAAGGTCGTCGTGCAGACGGGCCGAGCGTTCCATCGTGTCGTCGAACAGGGGCCCCGCCCCGGCCGCATCGACCAGCTCGGGTCGCACGTATCCGTGATCGGGGGTGAGCCGCTGCCACTCGATCGTGAGCATTCGATGACGTTGCAGGTCGCGGAACGCGCCGTAATCGGACAGCACGTCGAATCGGTAGTCGACGCGCTCGAACGCGCGTCCGGGCTTGTGGCGGCGGTTACTGCGCTCGCCGACATACGCCCTGATCAGTGCCACCCGCTCGTCGGCCCCCAGCGTGCCAACTCGATCGAGCAGAACCGTCTCGGGGAGGTCGGCGTGTGCGTAGGCGATCGCCGCCAGCAGCTTGTCCTCGGCGTCGGGGTCGAAGTCGACCAGGGTGACCTCGGGCGGGTCGGGGGCCGCGGTGGCCGTCGGGTCGCCGAACAATTGCTGCACCAGCTCGTCGGTGGCGGCCCTGGTGGCGACGAAGTAGTCGGTCCACGCGCCCCCGCGATCGGCCAGATCGACCCGTTTCAGGAAGCTCGGGATGACCTTGCGCAGCTCGTGCAGCATCAGCCCGGCGTAGTGCTGGGCTTCGGGCAGCGGGTTGGCGCGCATGCGCAACAGGAGTGCTTCGAACGCCTGCCCGGTGCCGTAGATGCCGACGTTCGACAGCGACGCGGCCGGCAGCATCCCGCGCACCGCATCGAGCGCCTTGGCCCGCGTGGCCTGGCGCCACACGAAGTCGCTGTCGCCGGGTTCGCGCGGCACCGTGGCGCGGACATGGTCGGTGACCTGCGCGGCGGCCTCGGAGTAGGCGTCGAAGATGCGGTCCATGTCGCCCACATACCGGGTGCCGAGCTGGCTCGTGAGCACGTCGGGGTCGCGGAAGAAGCGATACCGGCCACCCAGGCGCGCGTCGTAGGCGATGTAGCGCGTGCTCTGTTCGAGGTAGCTCATCAAGCGACCCCACTCGAGGATCTTGGTGAGCAGGTTCGAGGCCTGCTCGCAGGCCAGGTGCACGCCCCCGAGCTGGGCCACGGAATCGTCGCCGTACTCGAAGAACACCTTGTCGTACAGCTGCTCGGCGCGGGCCAGGCCCATCGTGGCGTCGATCGTCTGATCGCCGGCCACGTCGAGGTCGCCCACGAACTCGTCGAGGAACAATCGCCGCAGGCTCTTGGGGCTGCGGCTGTAGCGCGCGAACAAGGCACCCTTGACGACCTCGGGCAGGTTCACGAGGGCGAACACCGGGCCGTCGAGGTTCGTGAAGTAGCGCCGCAGCACGTCGGCCTCGTCGGGGCTGAATTCCTCGGGGACGTAGACGGTCATGGGCGCCCCAACCCACCGGCGATCCGGCGCGAGATCAGCGGCAAGCATGGCCGGCGGGGCTCCGAGTGAACCGTCACGAGCCAGCATCGTAGGAGTCGCGCCCCGTGCCGACCGCGGACCACCACTGACCAGGCACAACGACGTCCGGCTCCGGGCTATGACCGGGTCCGGCGTACCGTGCGGCCGTGACCACCTCCCCTGCCCTCGACACCGAGGCCGTCATCGTCGGCGCCGGCTTCGCCGGCCTCTATGCGCTGCACCGATTCCGCCAGGCCGGCGTGTCGGCGGTGGTCCTGGAGGCCGCCGACGACGTGGGCGGCACCTGGTACTGGAATCGCTACCCCGGCGCCCGCTGCGACATCGTCAGCACCGACTACCAGTACACGTTCGACCCCGAACTCGACGCCGAGTGGCGGTGGTCGGAAAAGTACGCGACGCAGCCCGAAATCCTGCGATACCTGGGCTTCGTGGCCGACAAGTACGGGCTGCGCGACGGCATCCGCTTCGGCACCGCGGTCACGTCGGCCACCTGGGACGAGGCAACGTCGACGTGGCAGATCACCACCGCAGCCGGCGACACGGTCACGTGCCGGTGGTACGTGATGGCGACCGGCTGCCTGTCGGTTCCGAAGGAGGTCGACGTGCCTGGCGCCGAGCGCTTCCAGGGGGCGACCTACCTCACCGGCCGGTGGCCGCACGATCCGGTCGACTTCACCGGCCAGCGGGTGGCGGTGGTGGGTACCGGTTCGTCGGCGATCCAGGCGATCCCCCTGATCGCCGAGCAGGCCCAACAGTTGGTGGTGTTCCAACGCACACCGAACTATTCGATCCCCGCCCGCAATGGCGACCTCCCCGAGCGCCAGGCGTGGCGCGACTCCGACCGCGCCGGATACGTGGCGGCGATGCTCGACTCGGCGCTCGGCGTGCCCGGCGAGCGTGCCTTGGAACCGGCCGCCCTGCTGGCGCCCGACGAGCAGCGGCGCCGGTTCGACGAGGCGTACGCCACCGGCGAGATGCGGCCGATCCTGTCGCTGTGGGCGGACCAGTTGGCCGACCCGGCGGCCAACGAGATCGTGGCCGGGTTCGTGCGCGAGCGCATCGCCGAGCGGGTGGGCGACCCGGGCTTGGCGGCCGACCTGGTTCCCACCGACTATCCGTTCGGCGCCAAGCGGATGTGCCTCGACACGAACTACTACGAAACGTATCGGCGCCCCAACGTGCGCCTCGTGAACCTTCGCCGCGATCCGATCAGCGCCGTCACCGAGGCCGGTATCGACACCGCCTCGGAGTCGTTCGAGTTCGACGCCATCGTGTGGGCGACCGGTTTCGACGCGATGACCGGCCCGATCGTGGCGGTCGACATCGCCGGCGTCGACGGCCAGACCTTGAAGGGAAAGTGGGAGCACGGGCCGCGCACCTACCTCGGGCTCACCACCGTCGGCTTCCCGAACCTGTTCCTCGTCACCGGCCCCGGCAGCCCGTCGGTGTTGTCGAACATGGTGGTGTCGATCGAGCAGCACGTCGACTGGCTCACCGATCGGGTCGTCGAGATGCGCGCGGCCGGCTTCGACCGGATCGAGCCCACGCCCACCGCCGAGGACGGATGGGTCCAGCACGGGCACGACTACGCCGCCCTCTCGCTGATGTACGAGGCCAATTCGTGGTACCTCGGCGCCAACGTGCCCGGCAAGCCGCGCGTGTTCCTCCCGTACGCGGGCGGCGTCGACCGGTATCGGGCCGTGTGCGACGAAGTGGCCGAGCGCGGGTTGCTCGGGTTCGAACTGCGCGGGCCGGGCGGCCACCAACTCAACGACGGGATCGTCCGCGAAGTACAGCCCGACGTGGCGTTGATGCTCGAGATGATGGCGGAGCTGGGGCTTCCCCCGCTCGACACGTTGCCGGCCGAGCAGGCTCGCGAGGTGATGGCGGGCTTGGCAGCGATCAGCCCACCGGGCCCCGAGGTCGGTTCGGTGACCGACGGTACGTTGCCGGGCGCCGACGGCAACCCGCTCACCTGGCGGTTGTGGCGGCCCGCCGGCGACGGCCCGCACCCGCTGCTCGTGTGGTTCCACGGGGGCGGGTGGGTGCTCGGCGATGCGGTCTCCGACGAGCCGCTGTGCCGCGATCTGTGCGTGCGCGCCGGCGTGGCCGTGGCCTCGGTCGACTACCGACACGCCCCTGAAGCGCGCTTCCCGGCTGCTGCCGACGACGCTCTGGCGGCCGTCGCGTGGTGGGCGGAGCACGCCGCCGAACATGGCTGCCGGGCCGACGCCCTGCTGATCGGCGGCTGGAGCGCGGGCGGCAACCTGGCCGCGGTCACGGCGGGGAGCTACGCGGGCCCGCTGGCCGGGCAGGTGCTCCTCACGCCCGTCACCGACCACGACATGACGCGCGCGTCGTACGTCGACAATGCCGAGGGGTACGTGCTCACCGCCTCGCTGATGGGCTGGTTCTGGGACCACTACTGCGACACATC
>Ga0123332_1005034_pt1 | contig 11348 bp, 10 predicted proteins | sample BioC12SIPDNA_4_FD_89958 | JGI IMG/M metagenome (GOLD analysis project Ga0123332, IMG submission 89958) | Anaerobic biogas reactor microbial communites from Washington, USA - Biogas_R2_A C12 SIP DNA | ecosystem: Engineered > Bioreactor > Anaerobic > Unclassified | place: Washington, USA...
CGGCGCGAGGCCGTGCCGCGCCCGCGTCGCGACGGCGGCGGGCGCGGCGAAGAGGTCCGGCTGCATGGCCTGAACGCGGTGCAGGCGGTGTTCGCGCGACGTCCGCAGGCGATTCGCAAGCTCTACCTGGCGCCCGATCGCATCCCGACGCTGCAGCCGCTGCTCAAGTGGTGCGTGGCCCACCGCATCGGCTATCGCGTGGTGGAGGACGTCGAGGAACTGCGCCGGCTCTCGGCCAGCACCCACCACGAGGGCGTGGTGGCGGACGTCCTGCGCGAGCCGCCGCTGGCGCTGGAGCAGTGGCTGTCCGCGTTGCCGGATGGTCCGTGCTGCGCGCTGTGGCTGGACGGCGTGGGCAATCCGCACAACCTCGGCGCGATCCTGCGCTCGGCCGCGCACTTCGGCGCCGCCGGCCTGCTGCTGCCGGAGACGTCCACGCTGGCACTGTCGGGCGCGGCCGCGCGGGTCGCCGAAGGGGGCGCCGAGCACGTGCCGCTGGTGCGGCTCGGGCCCACCGACGACGCGATCGCACGGCTGCGCGCGGCCGGGTTGTCGCTCGCGGCCACCGTGGTGCGCGACGGCGACGACCTGTTCCGGGCGGCGCTGCCGCGGCGCCTGGTGTACGTGCTCGGCGCGGAGGGCGAGGGCATGGGCGAAGCGTTGGCCGCGGCCTGCGACCTGCGCCTGTCGATCCCGGGCAGCGGCGCGGTGGAAAGCCTCAACGTGGCGGCGGCCACGGCGGTGCTGCTGGCGCAGTGGGCGCGGGGGAAGCAGTAGTCACGGACGCAGGCCCCACCCCAACCCTCTCCGCTTGCCGCGGTCCGTTCGGGCGTGGCCCCGGCTGCGGTCTGGTGCCGGGGCAGGCAGGGCCGGAACGGATCCGGCGGCCGCGAGACGGCCGGCCCGGCACCTGGCCAAGCGGACGCGCGCCGGAAGCAGGATGATCCCGTCAAGCCCGCGCGGGCGCCGGCGCAGGTCCTACTCGTTGGCGCCCGCCGGCCTGGGTGCGCTGCCGAACCCGCCTTCGGCTTCGGCCGCCAGCCAGGACAGCACCGCGTAGGCGGCGACGTTCTGCGCCAGGTCGTCGGGATCGACCTTGTCCAGCGTGTCGTCGGCGTTGTGGTGCAGGTCGAAGTAGCGGCTGCCGTCCTGGCCCAGCCAGGCCCAGGCGCCGCCGATCGCGGCCAGCGGCGAGATGTCCGGGCCCGGGCCGCCGCGGCCGGGCAGGTGCTCGATGCCCAGCGGCGCGAGCGCGGCGGCGATCTCGCGCACCGCCGCCTGCGCCGACTCCGGCGCGCTGGTGTTGAAGCCATAGATGCGACCGGCGCCGAAATCGCTCTCGGCCGCGATCACGTGGTTGGCCACCTCGCCGGCATGGCGCCGCGCGTACTCGCGCGCGCCGATCAGGCCCTGCTCCTCGTTGGCGAAGGCGACCACGCGGATCGTGCGGCGCGGACGCTGCGGCAGCTGCCCGACCAGGTGCCCGGCGGCCATGGTGATGGCCACGCCCGAGGCGTCGTCCACCGCGCCGGTGCCCAGGTCCCAGGAGTCGAGGTGCGCGCCGATCAGCACCACCTCCTGCGGCGCCTCGCGCCCGGTGATTTCGCCGATCACGTTGTGCGAGGTGTATTGCTCGCCGGTCCAGCCGCAGTCCAGGGCCAGGCGCACGCGCACCGGGCCGCGGGCCAGCAGCCGCGCCAGCTGGTCGGCGTCGGGCAGCGACAGCGCCGCCGACGGGATCGGCTCCAGCCCTTCGTCGAAACGGGTGATGCCGGTGTTGGCCACGCGGTGGCGGGTGGTGCCGAGCGAGCGCATCAGGAAGCCGGCAGCACCCTTGCGGATCGCCTCGGACGGGCCGCGGCTGCGCACCGCGCCGGCCTTGCCGTAGTTGCTGCCGTCGCGCGCGCGCTCCATCGGCTGGTCGACGAAGGCGATCTTCCCGGCCAGCGAGCCTTCGGGCGCGGCGCGCAGCGCGTCCAGGCTGTCGAAGCGCACCACTTCGGCCTCGACCATGCCGCCCGGGCTGCCGCCCAGCGCGGTCACCAGCATCGGCTGCGCGTGCGCGCCCAGCACCTCGGCGCGTTCGGAGCGGCGTTCCCAGGTGGGGAAGCTCACCGGCTCGATCCACACCTTGTCGTAGCCCAGCTCGCGCAGCTTGGCCTGCGCCCATGCCACCGCGCGCGCGTCGGCCTCGCTACCGGGCAGGCGCGGACCGACTTCGGTGGTCAGCGACTCGACCACCTTCCACGCGGTGCCGTCGGCCAGGGCCTGCTCGCGCAGTTGCGCCGCGACGTCCAGCGCGGCCTGGGGGATGCGGGTCTGGCCGGCGACGACGGCCTGGGCGGGCAGCAGGCAGGCGGACAGGAGCAGCGTGGCAAGGCGCATCGTTGGGGTTCCTCCGGGCAAGGCATGTCCGCGCGAGCCTGCCGGCCCGCGGTCGGATCCACATGTGCGGGAAGTCGGGTTATTTCTTCAGCGAGTCGCGAATTTCGCGCAGCAGCACCACTTCCTCGGACGGCTCCGGCGGCGCCTCGGGCGCGGGCTCGGGCTTGCGGTGCAGGCGGTTGATGGTGCGCACCACCATGAAGATCGCGAAGGCCACGATCAGGAACTGGACCACGGTGTTGATGAACTCGCCGACGCCGATCGCGACCGCGGGCACTTCCTCGCCGGCGGCGTTGACGGTGGCCTCGCGCAGGGTCCAGGCGATGTCGGAGAAGTCCACGCCGCCCAGCAGCAGGCCGATCGGCGGCATGATGATCTGGTCCACCAGCGAGGTGACGATCTTGCCGAACGCGGCGCCGATGACCACGCCGACGGCGAGGTCGATCACGTTGCCGCGCATCGCGAATTCCTTGAACTCGGTCATCATGCCCATGGACGTCTCCTGGTGTCGGGGAACGGCTGCCTAGCGGTCGCGCGCACTATGCGACGGACGCGCCCAGCTGGCAATGCAGTTCGAGGAGCTGGTCGAGCCTGGCCACGCAGGCGTCACCCGGCCGCAGCGCGGCTACGCCGGCGGGGGTGCCCATGAAGACCAGGTCGCCGGCGCGCAGCGCGTAGAGCTTCGACAGCTCGTGCAGGATCTCGGGCACGTCCCAGATCAGCTGGTCGAGCGTGGAGCGCTGGCGCAGCTGGCCGTTGACCTCGAGCGACAGCACGCGCGCCTCCAGCGCGCCGACGTCGGCCGCGGGCACCAGCTCGCTCACCGGGGCCGAGGCATCGAAGCCCTTGGCGCTGTCCCACGGCAGGCCGCCGGCCTTGGCCCTGGCCTGCAGGTCGCGGCGGGTCAGGTCCAGGCCGATGCCGTAGCCGAACACCAGCGCCGCGGCGTCGGCCACCGGCAGCACGCCCGGCGGCGCGTCGCGGCCCAGCGCCACCACCAGTTCCACCTCGTGGTGCAGGTCGGACGTCGCCGGCGGGTAGGGCACGACGCCGTCGGTCACGATGGCGTCGGCGGGTTTGTGGAAGAACACCGGGGTGCCGCGCTCGGCCTTCGACGCCGGGGCGGCCGCGCCCATCTCGCGGGCGTGGTCGGCGAAGTTGCGGCCCACGCAATAGATGCGGCGGACCGGGAACGTGCCGCCGCCGCGCACGCGCATGCGCGGCACGGGCGCCGCGGGGACGACGTCGTGGGCGTGCATGGGCCTCAGCGCAGGATCGGCTGGCCCGGCTTGTCCACCACCCGGTACTCGGCGTCGAGCACGTCGCCGCGGGCGGAGGCGGGGCGCCGGCGGAAGGCGGCCCGCAGCAGGCCGAACGAGACCATGGCCGCGCCCACCACCAGGCCCACCACCAGCAGCAGCGACAGGATCGCCACACCGACCAGGCCCAACAGCACGCGCAGCACCGGGTTGCGGGGCTTGCGTGGCGTGAACACCCCGCGCAGCGGCGAAGCGTCGAAACGGGCGTGGAGGGTGCGGAACAGGTGGGCCATCGACATCGGTGCCACAATGCGAGGCGCCCAGTATCGGCGGCCCCCGGCTTTCAGGTGTAACAGGTTCGTTAAATCGGCGTGATGAGCACCCCCGAGACACCCAAGTCACTGATCCTGCTCGAGGCCATCCCCGACGGCGGCTTCGCCGAGGTCGAGGCCGAGGTGGAGGGCAGCGCCGAGTCCCTCATCCTCTACCGCGAAGGCCACGCCGTGCGGGCCTGGCTCAACGTCTGCCCCCATGCCGGCCGGCGCCTGGACTGGGCCCCGGGTCAGTTCCTCAAGACCGGGGATGGCCTGCTGGTCTGCGCCGCCCACGGTGCCAGCTTCGAACTGGCCCGCGGCGAATGCGTGGCCGGCCCGTGCCGCGGCGAGTCGCTGCGCGCGGTGGCGGTGCGGGTGGTGGACGGCGAGGTGCGGCAGGACGTGTCGGCGGGCTGACACCCCGCGCGCGTCGCCAGGACGCCACGGCCCACGGGCCGCGAGTCCTTCCGCGGCTGCCGCCTCAGAACATCAGGTTCACCGCCAGCACCACGATGAACGAGTACAGCAGCGACAGCGGGACGCCGATGCGCAGCAGTTCGGGGGCGCGGTAGCCGCCGGGGCCGGTGATCATCGACATCACCGGATTGGACTGGGTGACGAAGTTGTTCGAGGCCGACAGGGCCACGATCAGGGCGAAGGCGGTCGGGTTGCCGTTGGCGGCCAGGGCGAAGTTGATCGCCAAGGGTACCACCACGATCGTCGCGCCGACGTGGCTGATCACCATCGAGAACGCGGCGGTGAGCAGGGAGACGGCGAACTGGATCAGCCAGATCGGCATGCCCTCGGGCAGGCGTTCGATGGTGTGGCCGGCCAGCCAGGCGGCGGCGCCGCTGGCGTCCATGGCCCAGCCCAGCGGGATCAGGCAGGCCATCAGGAACACCGTCTTCCACGAAATCGCCGAATAGGCCTCGTCCATCTTCAGCACGCCGAACACCAGCATGCCGGCGACGCCGGTCATCAGTGCGATCGAGGTGGGCACGCGCCCGGACACGGCGATCAGCATGGTGACCGCGAAGATCACCATCGCGATCCGGAACTTGTGCGGCCGCTGCTCGCCCTTGGGGAAGTCGGTGACGATCACGAAGTCGCGCTTGCCGGCGGCCTGGGCCAGGTCCTGCCAGATGCTGTGCAGCACCAGCATGTCGCCCGCGCGCAGCGGGGTGTTGCGCACGTTGTCGCGGATCACGGTCTTGTCGCGGTTGATCGCCAGCAGGCTGATGCCGTACTGGCGGCGCAGCTGCAGGTCGGCGGCGGTCTTGCCGATGAAGCGCGAGTTGGGCGGGACCACCGCCTCGGAGATGCCGGCGCGGCTGGGGTTGAACAGGTCGGCGAACTGGCGCAGGCGCGAGCTCATGCGCAGGAAGTGGTTCTGGGCGAAGTCCATCACCTGCTGGCGCGGACCCATCGCGCCGATCACGCTGCCCACCCAGATCCGGGCATCGCCCGGCGGCGCCAGGCGCGCTTCGTTGCCGGTGCGCAGCGCCAGCAGCAGCGGCGCGTTGTGCAGCGCCTCGGCCTCGCCGAAGGTCATGCCCACCAGCGGGCTGTCGGCGGTCACCGTGAGCTCGTGCACGTCGCCGTCGATGCCGTAGGTGCGCGAGAAGTAGCTTTCGGTGCGCGCGGGGGTGACGTTGGCGTCGCCTTCGCCGCGCAGCTTGCGGTCGCCCACGAAGCGGAAGTACAGCAGGCTGGCGACCAGCAGCGACAGGCCGATCGGCAGCGGCGCGAACATGTTCAGCGGTTCCAGCGTGGCCGCGCCGGAAGGGAGGTTGGCGTTGGCGGCCACCAGCAGGTCGTTGAGCAGGATCAGCGGCGAGGTGCCGACCATGGTCAGCGCGCCGCCGGTCACGATCGCCACGGCGACCGGCAGCAGCATCCGCGACAGCGGGATGCCGGTGCGCGAGGACAGCCGCGACATCACCGGCAGGTACAGCGCCATCACCGACGGGTTCTGCATCACCGAGGAGTTGAGGCCGGCGATGCCCGAGACCAGCAGCAGCAGCCGCTGTTCGATGCCGCGCGCGCGCCGCAACAGCCAGGCCGCCAGGCGGTTGAGCGCGCCGGTGCGGTCCAGGCCCATGCCCAGGATCATGGTCGCGATCACGCTGATCACGGCATTCGAGGAGAATCCGTTGAACAGGTCCTCCGGCTGCACTAGGCCGGTGAGGCCCAGCATCACCAGCACCACCAGCGCCACCAGGTCGGCGCGCACGCGCTGGAACAGGAACAGGAGCATCGTCAGGCCCACCAGCCCGAGGACGATCTTCATGTCCGTGGTGAGGACGAGCTGGTCCATCAGCGGCGGGGCGGGTCGGTCGCGGCGCGGAAGGGGCCGGGCGCGCCGGGTGCGGCGGGCGGGTGGGCGCGGGCGATCCGTCGCGGACGCGGTGTCACGTGCCCTCCGGCGCCGTTCCGTCGTGGCGGGCGTCCTGCCGGTCGTACAGCAGGTCCCAGACGCCGTGGCCCAGGCGTTGGCCGCGGGTCTCGAAATGGGTTTGCGGGCGCCAGTGCGGACGCGGCACGTGGCCGCGCGCGCCGGCGCGGTTGCGCAGTCCCGGGGTGGCGTCGAGCACGTCCCACATCTGCTCGGCATAGTCCCGCCAATCGGTGGCGAGGTGCAAGCGCCCGCCGGCGACGAGCTTGCGCACCAGCAGGGCGGCGAAGGCCGGCTGCACCAGGCGCCGCTTGTGGTGGCGCTTCTTGTGCCAGGGGTCGGGGAAGTAGATCCGGACCTCGTCGAGGCTGGCGTCGGCGATTTCGCGCTCCAGCACCTCGACCGCGTCGTGGTGGTAGACCCGCACGTTGGTCGCACCGTCGGCGGCCAGGGCGTTGAGCAGGCGGCCCACGCCCGGCGCGTGCACCTCGATGCCGATGTGGTCGCGGCCGGGGTCGTGGGCGGCGGCCAGGCGCAGTGCCTCGCCGTTGCCGAAGCCGATTTCCAGCACCCGCGGCGCCCGGCGGCCGAAGACCGCGTCGAAGTCGCGCACGGCGCCTTCGAAATCCAGCCCGTAGCGCGGCCACAGCGCTTCGAACGCGCGCTGCTGGGCCTCGGTGAAGCGGCCCTGGCGCAGCACGAAGCTGCGCACCGCGCGCCGGCCCGGCTCGGTGGTGTAGGGCTTCTTCTGCAGCAGGTCGGCCATCGCGCGGCTCAGGCGCGGATGGCCGCCGCGGCGGGCGGGCGGTGCAGTGGGCTCATCCCACCAGCCCGTCGAGCGGCGAGGAGGCCGAGGCGTAACGCTTGCGCGGGATGCGCCCGGCGAGGAAGGCGTGGCGCCCGGCCTCGACCGCGAGCTTCATCGCCCGGGCCATGCGCACCGGGTCCTTCGCGCCGGCGATGGCGGTGTTCATCAGCACGCCGTCGCAGCCCAGTTCCATCGCGATCGCCGCGTCCGAGGCGGTGCCCACGCCGGCGTCGACCAGCACCGGTACCTTCGCGTTCTCCACGATCTCCAGCAGGTTGTAGCGGTTCTGGATGCCCAGGCCCGAGCCGATCGGCGCGGCCAGCGGCATCACCGCCACGCAGCCGATCTCCTCCAGGCGCTTGGCCAGGATCGGGTCGTCGCTGGTGTAGACCATCACCTCGAAGCCGTCGGCCACCAGCATCTCGGCGGCCTTGAGCGTCTGCACCACGTCGGGGTACAGCGTCTTCTGGTCGCCCAGCACCTCGAGCTTGGTCAGGTTGTGGCCGTCGAGCAGCTCGCGCGCCAGGCGGCAAGTGCGCACCGCGTCCTCGGCGGTGTAGCAGCCGGCGGTGTTGGGCAGGATCGTGTAGCGGTCCGGCGGCAGCACGTCGAGCAGGTTGGGCTCGCCCGGGTCCTGGCCGATGTTGGTGCGGCGGATCGCCACGGTCACGATCTCCGCGCCGGCGGCCTCGGTGGCGCGGCGGGTCTCGTCGAGATCCTTGAACTTGCCGGTGCCGGTGAGCAGGCGCGAGCGGTAGGTGCGGCCGGCGATGACGAGGCCGTCTTCGGGGTGGGGGTGCGTGGTCATCACGCGATTATCGCGCAAAGCCACCGGCGTGCGCGGTTGCCGCCGCGCCGTGTTGCGCCTCGCTCAGCCGCCGCCCAGCGCGTGCACGATCTCGATCCGGTCGCCGGGCTGCAGGCGGTGTTCCGCGTGCCGGCCGCGCGGCACGATCTCGCCGTTGACCTCCACCGCCACCCGGCGTGCGCCCAATCCCTGCTGCTCGAGCAGGGCCACCACCGTGATGCCGTCGCCGACCGCGACGGTCTCGCCATTGAGGATGATGTCCATGGCGCCATTGTCGCCCGTCGCGCCGGGCCCTGCATCCGGTCGGCGCGCGCGGCGCTTGAGCGGCGTTGCCGGCTAGTGGACACTTGGGGTTCCGTGCGGCCGCGTATGCGGCCGCCGTCGATTTCCTTCGGAGAGCCAGGATGCCCCAAGCACAGACACGATCCCGCCCCGCGACCCGGCTGCTCGCCGCCGCCCTCGCGCTGGCCGCGGCGGCGCCTGTCGCCGCCGGCGACGCCTTCCCGCGCACGGTGTTCTTCGGCGACAGCCTGACCGACGCGGGCTATTTCCGGCCGCTGTTGGTGCAGCAGGACCCGGCGGCCGCGATCCTCGGCCGCTTCACCACCAACCCGGGCCTGGTCTGGGCGGAATGGCTGGCGCAGTACTACGGTGCCGACGCCACGCCCAACGGCAACGGCCAGTCGGGCGACAACTACGCCGCGGGCGGCGCGATGGTCGCCACCGACCGGATGGGCCCGCCGTTCGGGCTGACCCCGTCGCTGGCCACCCAGGCGACCGCGCACCTGTCGGCCAACGGCGGCCGCGCCGATCCGGACGCGCTCTACACCGTGTGGGGCGGCGCCAACGACCTGTTCTCGGTGGAGGCCAACCCCGGCCAGGCGCCGCAGATCATAGGCGCCGCGGTGACCGCCCAGGTCGGCCTGGTCGGCACCCTGCAGGCGGCCGGCGCCCGCTACGTGCTGGTGCCCAACATCCCCGACCTGGGCATGACCCCGGCCTTCCTGGCCCGCGGCCCGGTCGCGGCGGCCCAGGGCACGGCGCTGTCGGCCGCGTACAACGAGGCGCTCTACGGCGGGCTCCAGGCCCAGGGCCTGCAGGTGATCCCGCTCGATACCTTCACCTTCCTGCGCGAAGTGGTCGCCGATCCGGCCGCCTACGGCTACGGCAACGTCACCGGCACCGCCTGCCAGCCGCAGATCACCGCGCAGTCGATCACCTGCCATCCGGGCACCTACGTGTCCCCGGGTGCGGACCAGTCCTACCTGTTCGCCGACGGCGTGCATCCGTCCTCGGCCGCGCACCGCGGGCTGGCCGACCTGGCCATCGCCCAGATCGAAGGCCCGCGCCAGCTCGCGGTGCTGCCGCGGTCGGCGGCGATGACCGGGCGCGGCCGCGCCGAGCGGGTCGGCGCCCAGCTGCCGGCGCTGGCCGGCCAGGAGGGCCGGCGCTGGTGGGCCGACCTGCGCGGCGACTTCCAGCGCTACGGCCACGGCGACCGCTACGACGGCGTCGGGCCGGCGCTGACCGCGGGCCTGGGCTGGGGCAGCGACGGCCTGGTGTACGGCGGTTTCGTGGGCTACGGCCGCCAGGAGAACGACTGGGGCCGGCGCCGCGGCAGCTGGGACCAGTCCGAGGCCACGCTCGGCGGCTTCGTCGGCTGGCAGGGCGGGAACGGCGCCTGGATTGGCGGACAGCTCAGCTACACCCGGCTGGACATCGACACCCGGCGCACCGTGCCGCTGGGCCCGGCGCTGCGCGCGCACCGCGGCGACACCGACGGCAGCAACCTCACCGCGGCCGTCCACGCCGGCTGGAACCTGGGCGAGGGTGCCCTGCGCCACGGCCCGGTGCTGGGACTGGTGGCGCAGCAGGTCGAGATCGACGGCTTCGCCGAGGATGCGCCCGACTCCTCGACCTCGCTCGCCTTCCCCGACCAGGAGTTCGACTCGCTGGTGGGTAGCGTGGGCTGGCAGGCGAGCTACGAGATCGGCCCGCACCTGGCGCCCTACGCGCGCCTGACCTTCGACCGCGAGTTCGAGGACGGCCCGTCCGAGGCGTTCGCCCGCTCGCAGTCCACCGGGCTCGACTACGCGGTGCCGGGCCCCGGCTACGACGACAGCTGGACCACGCTGACCATCGGCGCGCGCACCCGGCTGTTCGGGTTCGACGCCAACCTCGGCGTGAGCCTGAACCAGGGCGAGAAGGGGGTCGCCAGACCACCGCCTTCGCGACCATCGGGGCCGGATTCTGAGGCTCCGCGGCGCGGCGCCGGGCCCCGGCGCCGCGTTGCACGGCCGCGCCGCATGGGCTTAGACTGGGGCCACGCGCGGGCGTAGTTCAATGGTAGAACTGCAGCTTCCCAAGCTGCTAGCGTGGGTTCGATTCCCATCGCCCGCTCCACATCCAGGCGGCGGCACCATCGTTACGATGGTGCCGCCGTTTTCACTTCCGGCCTCTCCCCGGCGCCGTCCGCATGAAGCTCGCGATCCTCTCCCGCAACGGCAAGCTGTACTCCACCCGGCGGCTGGTGGAGGCGGCGCGCGCCGCCGGCCACAGCGCGCGGGTGCTCGACCCGCTGCGCTGCTACATGCGCATCGCCAGCGACGGCTTCTCGATGCGCTACAAGGGCCGGGCGATCGACGGCTACGGCGCGGTGATCCCGCGCATCGGCGCCTCGATCACCCGTTACGGCTGCGCGGTGCTGCGCCAGTTCGAGCTGATGGGCAGCCACACGCCCAATCCGGCCGCGGCGGTGGCGCTGGCGCGCGACAAGCTCGCCTGCCACCAGCTGCTGGCCGCACGCGGGATCGGCCTGCCGGCCACCGTGTTCGGCGACAACCCCGACGACACCGCCGACCTGCTGTCGCTGCTCGGGCCGCCGCCGCACGTGGTCAAGCTCAACGAGGGCACCCAGGGCGCCGGGGTGATGCTGACCGAGAAGCTCTCCGCTTCGCGCGGGGTGGTCGAGGCCCTGCGCGGGCTGTACGCCAACTTCCTGGTGCAGGAGTTCGTGGCCGAGGCCGAGGGCGCGGACCTGCGCTGCTTCGTGGTCGGCGACCGGGTGGTGGCGGCGATGCGACGCACGGCCCCGGCCGGCGACTTCCGCTCCAACCTGCACCGCGGCGGCAGCGCGAACGCGGCCCAGGCCACCCCCGGGCAGTGCGCGGTGGCGGTGGCGGCGGCGGCGGCGGTGGGCCTGGGGGTGGCGGGCGTGGACCTGATCGATTCCCGTCGCGGGCCGCTGGTGCTGGAGGTCAACGCCTCCCCGGGGCTGGAAGGGATCGAGGATGCGACTGGGATCGATATTGCAGCGAAAATCGTCGAATTTGCGGTGAAAAGCTCGCAAAAGTCCGGTTCCGCGCTGCGCCTGAAGGGC
>Ga0123332_1005037_pt1 | contig 11345 bp, 10 predicted proteins | sample BioC12SIPDNA_4_FD_89958 | JGI IMG/M metagenome (GOLD analysis project Ga0123332, IMG submission 89958) | Anaerobic biogas reactor microbial communites from Washington, USA - Biogas_R2_A C12 SIP DNA | ecosystem: Engineered > Bioreactor > Anaerobic > Unclassified | place: Washington, USA...
CAGCGGGATGGGTGAGCTCACCCTTGAAGGCGCCCTCACCCATCCCTCTGGCCCAGTGGTCGCCCTCGGTGGCCGGCGGCAGGCCCTCGAAGCTGTCGTACACGATGAGCGTGCGACCGGAAGCCTCGGCGATCAGCGAGAGGTTGGTGGTGGTGCCGCCCTTCCAGCAGCCCGCTTCCACCATCACGCCCTCCACCGAACGGGGCACGGAGAACACCTTCGCGGCTATCGCCAGGTGGCCTCGGTAGCTGAGACCCGTCTGGATCTTGGTGGTGTTGCGACGCATCCGCCGGGCCAGAGCGAACCGCTTTCGCCAGGTGAGCTTGTGCGACGGGTCGATGGGGGTCCCGTAGAACATGAACAGCGTGAGGTGGAACCACGACGCTGCCTCGTACACGTCTGCCAGGCGGCGAACCATCTCCGTTCGCCGACCCTTCGAGAACCGACGGTTCAGCGTCTTTCGAGCGCGCCCTCGAAGACCAGATCTCTTGGATGCCATGGCGGGCGACCGTACTACGCGTTGGAGTTGCCACGTCGCCGCAGCGCTCTCACCTCCGTAGTCGCCCCGCTGCCCAGGCCATCGCCCTGGACCACCGGTCGACCCCTCCTGGCCCGCCGTTGTCGTACCATCCGCCGGTCGACCGTCTCCGACCGTTCGTGCGGATCACCTGGGAGCCACCATCACACCAGTCGAAGCTTCAGCGTCGAGGGCATCTGAGGGAGCGGTCGGGCCGCCCACCACCCGTGCCGCTCTGCGCATCGCTGCCGACCTCGCGGTGCTGGCGGTGGTGATGGTGCCGATCATCTGCATGATCATCTTCGTCAGCGACGGAACCCACCTCCCCTGGGGCGACTACTGGATGATGGTCGACACGCTGTTCCACGGCGACGGGTCGACCCGGTTCGCAGGGTTCCTCGACTTCCAGAACGAGCACCCGGTCGTCATCGCCAAGGTCCTCTACTGGCTCAACCTCCGGCTAGGCGACGGCTCCAACATCGTCCTCGGTTACGTCGTGGTGCTGGCGGTGGCGGTGCAGCTCGTGCTCATCAACCGCCTCCTCCTCCGCTCCGCGTTCCGATGGGCCGAGAGATCGCTGCTGCTGATCCTCAGCTCTGCCCTGTTGTTCGGAATGGGCGGGAGCTGGAACTTCACCAAGTCCATGAGCGGAGCCGCCTGGCTCGTCGCCAACCTCTTCGCCGTCCTGGCCATCTACCTCCGACAGAACGACCGATCGTGGCTCGCTGCAGCATCGGCGGCGGCAGCCACCATCAGCTACGGCACCGGCCTCTCGGCCTGGCCCGCGGTGGCGGTGGTCGGCATGGCGAGACGCCCGTGGCGCGAGTGGTGGCGGGAGCTGCCCATGCTCGGTGGCGCGGTGGTCGGGTACCTCTGGTACCAGAGCGCGGTCGACCGCTCGAGCGACTTCAACCCTTCGCTGCGACAACTGCTGTCAGCCGCGTTCGAGCTCCTCGGAGCTCCGCTGCGGATCGACGGTTGGGTGATCCCGGTCCTGGCCGCCCTGGTGGTGGCCGCCCTCGCCGTCCTGGCGTTGGTTCGCACCGACGAGGAGTCGGCACCCTGGTTGGGCCTGGCCGCTTACGGCATGGCCACCAACCTCTCGATCGCCTTCGGCCGGTGGATCCTCATCCAGGACGACCCGGTAAGCCGGTACCACTCGCTCGCCGCCATGTTCTGGATCGGTGCCACCGCAACCGTGCTCGTGGCCTTGCGGGGCGTCGTGACCACGAGGTGGCGGGACTCCACGCCGTCACGCCTGCGCATCACCACGGCCGTCGCCGCCGTCGCGGTGGCCGCTCCGATGCTCGCTCTCACCTGGGACATCACCGACGACTCCACCCCGGCGTCCAACGCCGTCACCAGGCAGGACCTGGCAGCCGTAGCCCTGCGGCTCGACCTGGGTGAGGACTTCGAGTGGGCCACCGGCTGGAAGGAGGACATCGACATGGACGTCCTCCGAGGTCACGGCCAGTACCCGTTCAGCAGCCGCTGGAACCGCGACTGCGGGTTGCTGGGCGACTCCGTGGACACCGACGACATGCCCGAGGCACCGTTCGGCGTGCTCAACGCCACCGCCCCGGGCAAGCTCCCCGGTGGCGTCGTCCTCAACGCCGACGTACCGGACCTCGAGTCGATCCGGTGCGTGGTGGCCGTAGCACCCGATGGCGAGGTGGTCGGGGCCGGCGTGCTCGACGATTCGTCGAACTTCGGCGTCCACTCGGACGGCGCGCGCGGCTTCGTGGTGGTGGCCCTGGACGACCGTCCCAGCTACCGGATCGTGGTGTTCTCCAGCCGATACCCCGACGGGGCCGTGCTGGAGACCGGGATCGATGCGGGTGCCGTGACCCGCTAGCCCGCCTTCTCGGCCAGGAGCCTGGCCACCTCGCGACCGTCTGCCTGGCCCTTGGTGGCCTTCATCACCTTGCCGGTGAAGAACCCGCTGAGCTTCTTGCGGGCCTTGTCGTCGCCTGAGCGGAACTGCGCCCACTCCTCCGGGCTCGATGCGATGGCCTCGTCGACCACGGCCTCCAGCGCTCCGGTGTCCATGGCCTCGAAGCCCTTCGCCTCGGCCACGCCGGAAGCGGTGGCCGACGGGTCCGCCACCAGCTCGGCGAGCACCTGCTTGGCCTGGGTGGCGGTGAGGTCGCCCGCCACCTCCATCCTCACCAGTTCGGCCAGCCGTTCGGGAGCGAGCTCGTCGCCGGCTTCGCCGGCCAGGTTCTGTGCGACGTGGACCAGCACCCGGGCCTTGACCGCGTCGGGAGCGGCAGCAGCCGCGGCAGCCAGCTCTCCCGGTTCGCCCGGCCCGTGGCCGTGGGTGCGGGCCTCGGCGTCGCCGGTGTAGACCTCGGCCCCGTCGACTCCACCGGCGCCGCCGGACTCCGCAGCCGACAAGTGCTTCCAGTGCCCACCGGCGACCGCCATCGCCAGCAGGGCCTGGCTGTCCTGGCCCCGGTCGACGATCACCACCACGGCCTCGGCCGTGACGGGCTCGCCGGTGACCTCCGCCAGCCGGTGGCGCCGGGCCTGCGGCAGCATCGGAAGCGAAGCTGCGATCTCGGCGACCCACGCCGGATCGGGATCGACCGGCACCAGGTCGGGCTCGGGGAAGTACCGGTAGTCGTCGGCCTCCTCCTTGGAGCGCATGGTGTGGGTGCGGCCGTCGGCGTCGTCCCAGTGGCGCGTCTGCTGGACCACCTTCTCACCGGCCGAGTGGAGGTCGGCCTGGCGGGTGGCCTCGTACTCGATGGCCCGACCGAGGGAGCGCAGCGAGTTCAGGTTCTTGATCTCGCAGCGGGTGCGCAGCTCGTCGGTACCTTCACGACGGACCGATACGTTGGCGTCCACCCGCATCGAGCCCTCCTCCATCTTTCCGTCGGAGATGCCGCACGCCACGAGGATGGAGCGCAGTTCGGCGACGTACTGACGGGCCTGCTCAGCCGAGCGGACGTGGGGGCGGCTCACGATCTCCAGGAGCGGAACGCCAGCCCGGTTGTAGTCGACGAGTGAGTGCTCGGCGCCGTGGATGCGGCCGGTCTCGCCGCCGACGTGGGTCGACTTGCCGGTGTCCTCCTCCAGGTGGGCGCGCTCGATCCCGACGACGTGGCCCGAGGGCAGCTCGAGCTCGCCGTCGACCACGATCGGCTGGTCGTACTGGGAGATCTGGAAGTTCTTCGGCATGTCCGGGTAGAAGTAGTTCTTCCGGGCGAAGATCGATCGACGGATCGACTGCGGACCACCCACCGCGCAGCCGAAGCGGATGGCCAGCTCCACCGCCTGCTGGTTGACCACCGGGAGCGTTCCCGGCAGGCCGAGGGTGACGGGGTCGACGTTGGTGTTGGGGTCGTCGCCGAAGCTGTTGGGGGCGCCCGAGAACATCTTGGTGGCCGTGGCCAGCTCGGCGTGGACCTCGAGGCCGCACACCAGCTCCCAGCGGGATCCGTCGGCGGCCTCGACCACCAGCACGTCGTCGGACTCGGGCACGGTGATCGGGTTGCCCAGCGAATCGGTGGGCACCCGAACGGGCCCGGAGGTGGCGGCGGCTGCAGTGTCGGTCATGTCGCGCTCCAGTGGATCTGACGGGTTCTGGTAACCGATCGCGCCGTCTCAGCGCGCAAATCGTGACCAGAAGGGGTGAAGCCCCGCTCGAACTTCGTTCTGGTAACCGATCGCGCCGTCTCAGCGCGCAAACGGTTACCAGAAGGAATGGCGGTCGGACGCCCGGTCACGAGGTGACCTCCGCGGTGGACGAGGCCGGGGCCGCGGCTTCGAGGGCCGCCGCCACCCGGAACATGGGCACCTCACCCAGCGACGGGGCCAGCACCTGCACGCCCACCGGCAGTCCCTCGTCGGTGCCGAACGGAACCGACATGGCGGGGTGTCCGGCGAGGTTGGTGGGGATCGTGCAGATGTCGTTCAGGTACATCGTGAGCGGATCGTGGATGGCACCCACCTCGAAGGCGGTGGTGGGCGCGGTGGGCGACAGCAGCACGTCGAACCGCTCGTAGGCCGCCTCGAAGTCGCGGCAGATCAGGGTGCGGACCTTCTGGGCCTTGCCGTAGAAGGCGTCGTAGTAGCCCGCCGACAGGGCGTAGGTGCCGAGCATGATCCGGCGCTTCACCTCGTCTCCGAAGCCGGCGGTGCGACTGGCCACCATCATCTCGTTGGTGGTGGCCGCGTCGACGCGGAGGCCGTAGCGCACGCCGTCGTAGCGAGCCAGGTTGCTCGACGCCTCGGCCGGGGCGATCAGGTAGTAGGCCGACAGGCCGTAGGTGACCGCCGGAACCGAAACCTCCTCCACCGTGGCTCCGGCCGCGGCCAGCGCGTCGGCGGCCTCCCGCACCCGTGCGGTCACCGCTGGGCTGATGCCGTCGCCCATCAGTTCGGTGACGATGCCCACCCGCAGCCCCTGCACCCCGTCGTCGAGGTGCTCGACGATCGATGGGGCGGGCTCGGGGATCGAGGTGGCGTCGTACGGGTCGTGACCGGCGATGACCTCGAGCAGTTGTGCGGCGTCGTGGACCGTGGTGGCGAACGGACCGATCTGGTCCAGCGACGACGCGAAGGCGATGAGCCCGTAGCGCGACACGAGCCCGTAGGTGGGCTTGACCCCCACCACCCCGCAGAAGGCCGCAGGCTGGCGGATCGAGCCACCGGTGTCGGAGCCGAGCGAGATCGGGGCGAAGCCGGCGGCCACCGCTGCGGCCGACCCGCCCGAGGAGCCGCCGGGCACCCGGGAGGTGTCGCGGGGGTTGCGGGTGGGTCCGAAGGCCGAGTTCTCGGTGGACGAGCCCATGGCGAACTCGTCGAGGTTGGTCTTGCCCACCGAGATGGCACCGGCGGCGGCCAGGCGCGAGACGACGGTGGCGTCGTAGGGCGGGACCCAGCCCTCGAGGATCCTCGACGAGCAGGTGGTGGGCACGCCGAGCGTGCAGAGGTTGTCCTTGAGCGCGATGGGCACGCCGGCCAGCGGGCCCACGTCGTCTCCCGCCGCGACCCGTCGGTCGACCTCGGCCGCTGCGGCCCGGGCGGCGTCGGCAGTGACCTCGTTGAAGGCGTGGACCGACGGTTCGGCGCCTTCGATCCGAGCCAGGTGCTCGTCGACCACCGAGGAGGCCGACCGGCTACCGGAGCGGACCTCGGCGGCGATCGTGACGGCTGACTGCGCGCCGGCGGTCACGGGGCCTCGCCCAAGATGGTGGGCACGCGGAAGCGGCCGTCCTCGGCGCGGGGCGCGGCGGCCAGGGCGGCCTCGTTCGACAACGTCGGCCCCACCTCGTCGGCCCGCAGCACGTTCACCAGCGGATAGGGGTGAGACGTGGGCGGCACGTCGGCGAGGTCGAGCGCCTCGACGTCGGCGGCGTGGTCGAGGATGGCGTCGAGCTGGCCGGTGAAGGTGTCGATCTGGTCGTCGGCCAGCTCCAACCGGGCGAGGCGGGCGACGTGGACCACGTCGTCACGTGAGATGCGGGACATGGCTCCGATCGTACGGCACCCCTGCGGGGCCACCGCCAGGCAGGGGCGGTCGCTTGGCACCGGTGAAACGGTCCGGAGCCCTCGTGCGTCTCTGACGGTGATGGCACCTTCCGTCCAACCAACGAGGCAGCATGGTCCGGTGACCCGGGCGTCGAGCTTCGTCGACCTGTACCGGGACCGGTACGACCCCATGGTCCGCCTCGCGTACCTCCTGGTCGGCGACGCGGCGGTGGCCGAGGAGCTGGTGCAGGACGCGTTCGTGAAGGTCCACCGCCACTGGGGATCGGTCGAGCACCCGAACGCCTACCTCCGCACCGCGGTGGTGAACACGTGCCGCTCCTGGGGCCGCCGTCGAGCCCGGGAGCAAGATCACCAGCGCCGGAGGTTGGAAGCGGTCCCGGACCCCGAACTGGTCGCCGACGAGATGTGGGACGTCCTCGCCACCCTCCCGGAGAGGCAGCGTTCAGCGATCGTGCTGCGCTTCTACGAGGACATGCCCGAGGCCGAGGTGGCGGCGGTCCTCCGATGCCGGCCCAACACCGTCCGCACGCTCGTCCACCGCGGGCTCGCCGCCCTACGCAGAGAGGTCCCCCGATGACGACCCCGATCGAGCCCCCCGACACCCGTCACGACGACGGCGACGTCCGCCGCATGTTGGATGAGCGCGCCCGCTCGGTCACGCCGCAGGGCACCTTCGCCGACATCGAGGCCCGGCTCGGCGAAGCCGACGCAGGCCGGCGTCGCGGCCGGGTCGTCCTCGCCGCGGCAGCCGCGGTGGTCCTGGTGGTCCTGGCGGCGGGCCTGTTCGCCTTGGGCGAAGGCGACCCCGACGAGACCCAGCGGATCGACGTTGCCGACTCGAGCACCACGGAGATCCCACCGACGAGCGAGTCCCCCCAGACCACCGGACAGGTCACCACCACCGACGGAACCGACGGAAGCGACGCCACCGTCACCACGTCGTCCGCGGTCGACTCGAGCGACTCGGTCGAGGATCCCGACGTCGACACCGCCGACGAACCTCCCCCCGGCCGCGCCGTCTCCGAGCTGACGCCGGTTCGGATCGACGGCATCGGCGCCATCTCGGTGTCGATGACGGTGACCGAGGCCAGCGCCGCCACCGGCCAGGACGTGGCGATCGATCCCAACTCCTACCTGAACGGCACCGGCGGCTGCGGCTTCGCCCAGATCGACGGGCTCCCCGGGATCTGGTTCATGGTCGACGGCGACAGGATCACCCGCGTCGACATCACCGGGGCCGGGACCCCCAACCCCACGGATGCGGGCGTGGGTGTGGGCAGCACCCCCGCCGAGGTGCGGGCCGCATACCCGGGCATGGTCACCGAGGAACCGCACCTGTACCCGATGGACGACGAGAGCCGGAACCTGGTGGTGACCGACCCGGCCCACCCCGGCCACCAGATCATCTTCTCGGTGCACCAGGGGGCCGTGGTCGACTACCGCGCCGGTCTCTCCGACTGGGTCGCCATGCCCGAGGGCTGTGCCTGACGGGCGTGAACGCCAGCCCCCGACCGGAGCCCAGCGCGCTCGGCTCAGACGTCGGCGGTGACCTTCTTGGCGAAGTCGACCGTGGCGCTCTCCACGAGCTCCGCGTCGTAGTCCATGGTCACCACGTGGTAGCTCCGCTCGCAGCGGAGGCGTTCGACGGGTCCCGCCACCGCTGCGGCGAGGATGTCGGAGTTCTCAGGCGGCACCACGTGGTCCTGGGTGCTCGTGACAATCAGCACCGGCGAGGTGATCCGGGGCAGGCGCTCGGAGAACTCCGCCGCCGCGTCGAACAGGGTGAGCAACGGCTGGAGCGGCGTGTCGGCGTAGGCGGTCTCGACCACGCCGGGCTTGGCGATGTCGGAGCCGATCCCCGCGAAGCGATCGGCTCCGGTGGCGATCACCTCCTCGACCGCCTCCCGCATGCCCTCCGGCGCGCTGACGATGGCGTTGATGCAGACGAGCCCGGCGATCTCGGGGTGCTCCGAACCCAGCCACGCGGTGAGCGCACCGCCCATCGACAGGCCGACCACCACCACCTTCTCGCAGCGGTCAGCCAGCCGCTGGTAGGCGGCTTCGGCTTCGCCCAGCCAGTCCTGGAAGCCCGTGGGGATCATGTCGGCGATCTTCGTTCCGTGACCGGGGAGGCGCGGCAGCTCGACGGTGAAGCCGGCATCGGCGAGCACCTCGGCCAGGTGGCGCATCGACCCGGGGTTGCCGGTGAAGCCGTGGAGCACGAGCACCCCGGCGGGACCACCCTCGTGGCTCCAGGGCTCGGCTCCGGGGATCAGGTCGGCTGGCATCGAATCGGTCATGGCGGCGCTCCTGGGTCGATCGGCCGGATCCCCCTCCGGTTCCGGCTACGAACAACACAACCACATCGGGACCGCCCGGGGTGGGTCGGACCGGGCCGGCGCACGGGCACCGCAGGTCGCGTCCTTGACCCGCGGGTCAATGCGATGCTCCACTTGCGGCCATGACCGACGACCGGCGACTCACCGCGCAGGGGCAGGAGCGCAAGCAGCAGCTCCTCGACTGCGCTGCCACGCTCTTCGCCGAGCGGGGCTTCGCCGAGACCCGGGTGGTCGACATCGTTAAGGCGGCCGGCGTCGCCAAGGGCCTCTTCTACTGGTACTTCGAGAACAAGGAAGCGCTGTTCCGCGAACTGGTCGAGCTGAACCGCCTGCGGCTCCGTCAGTTCCAGGCGGCGGCCATGGACCCGGAGGCGGAGCCGCTCCTGCAGATCCGCCAGGGCACCGAGGCGTCGGTCCGCTACATGGCCAGCTATGCCAACTTCTTCGCTCTGCTGGAGGTCGAGAACCTCGACAAGAAGTTCGCCGACGAGCTGCGCAAGGGGACCGACGTCCACACCCGCGACATCGCGGTGATCCTCCAGCGGGGAATCGCCGACGAGACCATCCGCGACGAGAACGTGGACCTCCTCGCATACGGCGTCGTGAGCATGGTCGGCCTCTACGGCCACTTCCACCGCACCGGACGCATGCCGATGCCGGTGGAGGAGCTGGCCGCCTTCGTCGCCCGCTTCGTGGTGTGCTCGCTCGCCAGCCACGAGAAGGTGGCCCGCCGGGTCCTGGCCGCGCCGCTGACGCCCGCCGTCCCGGCCTGACCGACCGATGCGGAAACGCCGGCCCTACCGGCGGGTAATGTCGCCGGCGCACGGACAAGGGGCTCGTGCGGAGACGACGTCCGAGGAGGACACGTGGCGCAGTTCTTGAGTGAAGAGTGGCTGGAGTCAGCCGCTGCAATCCGCGAGGAGTTCAAGGGCCAGGGCGGTGCGCCGCCCCACAAGATGCGGATGAACCTGGTGATCACCGAGGCCCCGGCCGAGGTCTCCGAGGGCTCGATCGACGCCCACATGGACACCACCGAGGGCGACATGCAGATGGACACCGGCCACCTCGAGGGGCCCGACCTCACCGTCACGCTCGACTACGTCACCGCCAAGGCGATCCTGGTGGAGGGCAACCCACAGGCCGGGATGCAGGCCTTCATGGCCGGCAAGATCAAGGTCCAGGGCGACATGACCAAGCTCATGGCCATGCAGTCGGCCACGCCCGACCCCGTGGCCCAGCAGATCGCCGAACGGCTCCAGGCCATCACCGACTGATTCTGCGGCTCATCTCCGTCGAGGTGTGTGCACTTCGGTCGAACTGTTCGACCGAAGTGCACACACCTCCGGTGCTTTTCAGGCCACGGCGGGTTCGACGCCGGGTTCGGCGTCGCTGGCCCGACCGCGACCCCGGCGGCCGCCCTGAGCGAGCGGGGTGCCAGTGGCGGCCACGATGCGGGGCGCGCAGATCACTCCCAGCGCGGCGATCACGATGCCGACCCCGTAGCCCCAGTGGAAGCTGGCCTCGAGGCCCACGGCGTCGACGCGCGACTCCTGCACCGCCTGCATCACCTGGATGCCGACGACCATGCCCACCTGGTTCACCATCTGCTGGGCGGCGCCGCCGACGCCGAGGTCGGACGGATCCACCGAGGCCGTGACCGAGGCCGACAGCGACGGCACCGCAATGCCCATGCCGACGCCGGCCATGGCCAGCGCTCCCATGATCACGATCACCGACGACGACGACCCGAGCGTGGCCATCCAGGCCATGGCGAGGGTGACCGAGATGGCACCACCGGTGGCGGCCCAACGCGGCCCGACCTTGGCGGCCACCGCACCGGCGACCGGCCCGGCGAGGGAGAACGCCAACGGCCGGGCGATGCTCACCAGACCGGTCTTGGTCTCGGTGTAGTCCAACACGTGTTGCATGAGCAGCGGCGACAGGACGAACGAACCCATGTAGGCCGCGTTGATCAGCGTCTGGGCGCCGATGGCGAACGTGAAGCCCGGGCGGCTCAGGTATCGCAACGGGAGCAGCGGGCTCTCCGCTCGTGCCTCGGCCTTCACGAACCCCACGAGAGCGAACGGCGACACCACCAGGCAGGCGAGGACGATCGGATCGGTCCATCCGACGGTGGCCGCCTGGCTGATGGCGTAGAGCGGCGGGGTGACGCCGAGCGCCAGGAGGACCGCCCCGGCCACGTCGAACCGACCGTGGGCCTCCCGCGGCGTCTCGGGCAGGAGGCGCAGCGCGAACATGAACGCGACCGCCGCTATGGGGATCTGCAGCAGGAACAGGGTCCGCCAGCCGAACGCCTCGATGAGGGGTCCTCCGGCCACCACCCCGACCACGGGACCTCCTGCTCCGACCATGGCCCAGTAGCCGAGCGCCTTCACCCGCTCCTGGTGCGGGAACACGCGGCTGACGATGGCGAACGATGCCGGCCCACTGGTGGCACCACCGATGGCGCTGAGGGTGCGGACCACGATGAGGCTGCCCGCCGACCACGCCATCGCCGACGCTCCCGCCAAGATGGCCGTCAGGACCATCCCCCACAGGAACATCTTGCGGTGGCCAAGTCGGTCTCCGAGCTTGCCGACCAACGGGCCGATCACGCCGAAGGCGAGCATCGGGGCGGTGACGGCCCAGGTCATGGTTGACTCGGTGGTGCCGAACTCCTCGGCGATCCCGGGGATCGACACCGCCAGGATGGTGATGGTGACGTTGACGGCGAACAGCCCGGCCAGCACCGTGGCCAGGATCCGCCAACGCCGGTCGTGCACCGACGGATCGGCGAGAGCGCCAGAGGTGGACGTCGACCCCGGGTCTGAGGGGGGATCGGCGACGTCGGACATCTCGTCGAGGCTACTTGACCCGCGGGTCAAGATTGCAGGTGGAGCGCGTCACATCGGTCACGTCCCCACCGGACGCAGTGGGCCGTTCGCGGAAAGTCGAGACGCTGGTTCTGGTCACCGAACACGCGCCCACAG
>Ga0123332_1005039_pt1 | contig 11339 bp, 10 predicted proteins | sample BioC12SIPDNA_4_FD_89958 | JGI IMG/M metagenome (GOLD analysis project Ga0123332, IMG submission 89958) | Anaerobic biogas reactor microbial communites from Washington, USA - Biogas_R2_A C12 SIP DNA | ecosystem: Engineered > Bioreactor > Anaerobic > Unclassified | place: Washington, USA...
ATCCGCATCCACCGTCGCGACGTGCAGGCCAGGATCTTCCGGTGCCTGGGGTACGAGGACGCGGAGATCCAGAAGCGGTTCGGCCATATCCTGGACGCCTTCGAATACGGGGCCCCGCCGCACGGGGGGATGGCGCCCGGGATCGACCGCCTGATCATGCTGCTGGCCGACGAGCCGAACATCCGCGAGGTCATCGCCTTCCCGAAGACGGCCAGCGGCAGCGAGCTCATGTTCGACGCCCCCGCCGAGCTTGAACCGAAGCACCTGGGCGAGCTCCACCTCAAGATCACCGAGTGACCCGGGTGGAACCGCTGCGGGCCCCCACGGGCGCCGCCGGCGCTGCCTGGCATTGCAGGCGGGCGTCCTTGAGGATCAGCCCCCCCTTTTGCGCGCCGAGGCTTCGCACGATCACCGGGCATTTGACCTTCAGCAGGAAGAACAGGGGCCCGGCTTCCTCCGACAGGCACTCCAGGTTCCCCTGCCCTTTGCTGATGATGACGTCGGCCGTGCGGTACAGGTCCATAAACTCCCGCGAGCAGCGGTCAAGGATGGTGCCCGGGGCGTCGCAACCGGAGGAGATGATCCGGGACGCCGCACCGAGGCCGCTTTTCCGGGCGTCCTCGATGGTGGCGTCATTGATGATGGGGGCGTCGCGGACGGCGTAGACGGTGTTTCTCCCTATGGTTTCTATCAGAATCCGGTCGAACACGGTTTCCCCCGCGTTATCGCCCAGGTAGAGCACCATCCGGGCCTTTTCGAGGCCGGCCCTGAACGACGGGTAGTGATCGATGGCCAGGGGCATGTCCAGAACGCCGCGCATCTCCTCGTCCAGGTCGAAATGCTGGTGAGCGCCGAAATCGATGACGTTGCCGGCGATCGCGATGCCGGCGGCGGTCCGGAGGGGGTCGGCGGAACTCTCGACGGCGGATTTCATGGCGGCGTAGTACTCCAGGGCGTTTCGAATGCTGCGGTCTTTGATCTCCCTGAAGGGGTCCGAAACGCCCGTTATGTCGCGGACGGCGCCGTAGATGAACCGGGCCGTCCGGGGCGGCGGACTGTCCAGGGGGATATCCGGGATGCGTCGCGCGACGGCGTCGAGCACCTGCTTGATGGTTTTCTCGTCCTCTGTGGCCGCCCTGGCGGCGAAAAGGGCCTGCTTCATAAAACAGGGGATGCATTCCAGGTACGTCTTCATCCTCTTGAATCAATCCTTTCTCCCGGCCGCCGAGAGCGTGCCGGCCGGTTTTTTGCCCGCCGAGATCACGGTGAACCCGGCCTCGGGGAAGTAGCCTTTCCTGGGGCGCTCCAGCCGGCGCACTTCGCCCGGTTTCTCGAAAAGCGTCGACAGGGTTTGTTCGGGCACAAAGCCCGTCCCGTCGAGCATCCGCAGAATTTCTTCGTAGCCTAACAGGCGGGCGTGCCGGTAGTAGCGGTGCCCTTCGAGTTTCTTCGTCAGGCAGAGCTGCCCCCAGGGACTTTCCTTCAGCACCAGCCCGGCGACCAGCTTGCCGCCGGGGGCGAGGATGCGGTGCGCCTCCAGGAGCGCCTCCTGCGGCGATTCGAGGAAGCACAGCGTGACGATACAAAAAACGGAGCCCCAGGAGCCGTCCCGGAACGGCATCTGCTCTCCACGGGCTTCGACGGGGCAGAGGCCCCTGTTCCGGGCCAACAGGAGCATTTCTCGGGACGGGTCGACGCCCGTTTCTATCCCGAGGGCCCGGGCGAAGCGCCCGCTCCCCAGGCCCATCTCCAGCCAGGGCTTCGGCAGGGCGGGCAGAAGCGGTCGGAACGCTTCGGTCTCCATGAGAAAAAGGAGCCGTCCCTTGCCGTCGAACCAGCTGTCGTATTCCCCTGCCAGGGGGTCGAAAGGGGAACGGGGGCATCCGTTTTCTGTCATGGTCCCATGCGCCGCGGCGCCGGCAGGGCCGCCGCCGGCCTTTCCATTTCCTGCTGCATCCGGCCTGCAAGCGCATCCGCTACGGCCGGCGCCTGCGTGCCCGGGCGCCCCCGGCCATCCGGCCGGCGACGGTCCTGCCGCAAATCTTCCGGGCGGGCGTTTCCGCCCATGCCGGGAACCTCGCAGCAACCTTCCGCCTTCATGCGCCGTCCCCCTTGTCCCCTTTCCGGTCCAGGTAATCCTTGACGGCGGCGTGCAGCGTATTGGCCGCCAGGAGGGCGCAATGCCGGCTCTCTTCGGGCAGGTCGCCCAGGGCATCCAGGATGGTTTGCCGGCTGACTTTTTGAGCGTCGGCCAAAGAGGCGCCTATGGCCTGTATCGTGGCCATGCTGGCCGAGGCGATCGAGGTGGTGCAGCCGTCGGTCGTGAACCCGGCGTTGAGGATCGTGTCCCCGCTGATTTTCAGCCAGACCGAAATGGTGTCCCCGCAGGGGCCGGTGATCGAGGCAAACCCGTCCGCTTCGTCGAGCTCCCCCAGGTTTTTCGGATTCATCCCGAGTTCAACGACCGTCTCGGAATACACGGTTCTCATCTTCGCTTTGATGAGCTCCTCGAACTTTTCCCATGATGAAGCCATGGCTGAACCTCCGTTACACAGAAACTGCCGGAAGAAAAGGCGGGATGACGATCGGGATATGGGGCGCGAACATCCCCGGACCCTCGGGCTCCCGGCGCTATGCTGTTGTATCGCCCCGAACCATCGCCTGCCGCCCTGCCGCCCCGGATCGGGCGGCAGGGAACCCCCCGGACGACGCACGCGCATCGCCGGCAGGGGGCCCGCCGCGGTGTTCCCGGGATCGGGGACGAAGGGGAGATGCCGATCAAGGCTCCAGCCCCCTTTCCGCCGGCCGCCCGCGCGCATACCGTATCCCCCCGGCGCCGGGCGGAGCGGCCTGCGCGGCGGGAACCGAAATGATGCTGGGGGAATCGCAGCTGGGGCAGACCTCAGGCGGCGTCCGCACCAGTGTTTCAAACGGGACGTCCCACTCGTGGCCGGCAGGGCACCGGTAGCGGCGGACGGCCATCTCGAAACTGCCGCCCTCGATGCGGATGGCTTTTCCGCCCAGCAGGGCATCGGCGATCTTGCGGCGCGCCGCATCCAGGATGCGGGCGAACGTGGTCCTGGAAATGCACATGGCCGCCGCGCAGTCCTTCTGCGCCAGCTTTTCCAGGTCCCTGAGCCGTACGGCCTCGGCTTCTTCAACCAGCAGGGTGACCTCGTTCAGGGCGCCGAGCGGCACCCCTGCGGGTTTGAACCAGGTGCACGGGGGCACGGAGCTGACCTTCCGCCGCAGTCGCCGCCTGCCCATGGCCCCTCCCCCCGGCGTCGCAGCACCATGCCGCCGGCCGGGCGATTATGAACATATGACCGGAATCATGGTAGCCCCGGAAACAGTCTTTATCAAGGGGGACATTTAAGGGATACTGGGGCCGTTGGGGAAAACGGATGCGCGGGGAGGGGTGTGCGCGATGCATAAAATCGAACGTCTCGACGCCGTGCTGCAGCACCGGCGTCCTGACCGGACGCCCGTATCGTTCTGGTACCACTTCGGCCCGGGGCGCGCCTCCGGCACGGCGGCTGTCGAAGCCCACGTCGGTCACATGGAACGATTCGACCTGGATTTCCTGAAGATCATGGACGACAACCGCTATCCCCGCATCGGGCTGCCCGGGGGAGTGGTTGCGTCAACAGACGGCCTGGAGGCGCTCCCCGTGCTCGGAGGGGACGAGGGCAGCTTCGCCCGGCAGCTGGAGCTCGTCGCCCGGCTGGCCGGACGATTCCGCGGGGAATGCCGCATGATGACGACGGTCTTCAATTCCTGGACCGTTCTCCGGCAGCTGGCCGCCCCGGAATCGGCCCTCCACCGGCCGCCGGTGCTCCGGGCGGCCGCGGATCCGCGCGACGCCCTTCTGGGCACATTTCTCAGGGAGGCCCCCGGCGCGCTCTCCCGGGCGCTCGACACCATCAGCCTCTCCACCGCGAATTTCGTGCGGCGCTGCCTGGACGCCGGTGCGGACGGCATCTTCCTCTCGGTCCGGGATGACTGGGTGGACCGCCCGGAAAACGGGGAAGGGGTCTACGACCGGCTGGTGCGCCCCGGCGACCTGCGCATCCTCTCCGCCGCCCGGGAAGGGGCCTGCAACATGCTGCATGTCTGCGGCCGGGCGGTGGATTTCGGGAGGTTCGCCCGGTACCCGGTGCACGCCATAAACTGGGCGGACCGCTCCGCCGGGCCCTCCATCGCCTCCGTGGCCGGCTGGCTGCAGCCGGCCATATGCGGCGGGCTGGACAACCTTGCGACGATGGCGACCGGGTCGCCGGAGGACTGCCGCCGGGAGGCGGCCGACGCGGTCTCGGCTTCCGGCGGCCGGCCGATCATCCTCGCCCCGGGCTGCACGTTCGACCCCGCGGCCGTCCCCGAGGAGAACCTGCTGGCCATCCGCAGGTTCGCCGGCCAGGGCGCCGGTCACGCGACCTCGATGTAGGATCGCAGATCGTCGCGGAGGATGCGCTCGAGCTCTCCGGTGCCGCCCCGGTCGGTTTCGACGAAAAGGAACCCGAACAGGGGGTGGCTCCGGAAATCGATCCTGGTCAGTTCCAGCGGCTTCGAGAAAAGCCCCAGGACGGCGTCGTAGTCGAACGCGCGGATGTCGGCGCCGTCGATGCCGGTCGAGTTCTCGAGCACGACCAGGCTCGAGGCGGTATCGCCCTTTCCGGAGAGCAGCGCCGGCCAGTCGGGCCTTTGGCCGCAAAGGAACTGCTCGTACACGTTCAATCCCCAGGCGTAGCGGGCCAGGTCCGGGGTCGTGCACCAGCCCCCGAAGCGCAGGGGGTTGACCTCGACCGGCACCAGCGTCCCGTCCTGCCGGCGGCGGAACTCCGCGTGCAGCGGGAACTGCCGCACCCCGGCCAGCCGCCCGATCTGCCCGAGGATCCCGGTGACGGGCTCGAGGTTCGGCCCGACGACGCCGGCCGAGGTCGTGTAGACGCGGTCGCTCACGTCGGAGCCGGAGGCGAACAGGTGCCGGAAGATGCCGAGGACGACCGGCCGGCCGCGCTCGTCGAAATAGGCGTCGACCGCGTACTCGTCCCCCGGGATGTAGTCCTCGATGAGGAAGCTCCGCTCATGGAACGCCCCCTCGGGGGCGGGGGGGAAAATCCTCTCCAGGTCCGACCGCAGGCCCCGCTGCATCTCGAGGAAATCCTCCCCGGTGAAGACGGGGCGGACGCCGAGGCTGAAGAATCCCGTCGTCGGTTTGACCACGCAGGGCAGGGCGAGGCCCGCGGCCGGCATCCGGAGCAGGGTTTCGGCCTCCACGGTTCGGAAACGGAAATCCGGGTACAGGGGGCGGAGCAGTTCCCGGAACCGCGCCTTGTTCTTGAACAGGGCAATCTGCCCCGGCCAGCGGGTGCCCCGAAGGTGCCGGCCGACCCAGGCGAGGGCGTTTTCCGAGGGGGTGTACAGGCGCTCCCCGGGGTTTGTTGCCAGCCGCCTGACGGCGTCGGCCTCGGGGACAAGGGAAAGGGGGCGACTGCGACAGGCGGACAGGGCATACGGCGTGTCGATGACGGGAAACCCGTTCCGAGCCAGGGTGTCGAGAAGGAAATCCGAAACATGGGGACCGTCGAGCAGAATCATCGCGCACCCGTGAAAAAAAAGCCGCCGCACCCCGCCGGCCGGTCATTCGGAAAGACGGAGGCAGCGGACATAGTGGCCCTCCCCGGCTTTCTCCATCTCCACGCCCGACTCCGTGCAACGGGGCGCCACATGCGGGCAGCGGTGGGCGAAGCCGCAGCCGGCGCCCGTCCCGGGCATTTCCGGGGGCCCCGTCCGGAAATCCTCCGGGGGCCCCGTCCGGAAATCCTCCGGGGGGACCCGTCCGGGACGCCCGGGGTCGGGGATCGCCGAAAGCAGCAGGTGGGTGTAGGGGTGGCGCGGGCTGTCGAACAGCGCGTCGGCCGGGGCGTACTCCATGATCCGGCCGCGGTACATGACGGCCACCGTGTCGCACAGATACCCGACGACATTGAGATCGTGGGAAATGAACAGGTAGCTCAGGTCCAGCTTCTTCTGCAGATCCTTGAGGAGATTGAGGATCTGGGCCTGGATGGACACGTCCAGGGCCGATACCGGCTCGTCGCAGACCACGAGCGATGGCTCCACGCTCAGGGCCCGGGCGATGCCGATGCGCTGCCGTTGGCCGCCGCTGAATTCGTGGGGGTACCGGTCGATGCCGTCCGGGGACATGCCGACCATCCCGAGCAGCTCTTCGAGGCGGGCTCTCTGTTGCGCGCGGCCTGCGATGCCGGCGACGGACAACCCTTCCGCGATGGATTGCCCGACGGTCATGCGCGGGTTGAGCGAACCGTAGGGATCCTGGAAAACCGTCTGGATTTCCTTGCGCAGGGGCCGCATCTCCCTGTCCGCCAGCTCCGTTATGTCCCTCCCGTTGAACAGGATCCTCCCCGCATCCGGGGCCAGGAGCCTCAGGATCATGCGCGCCACGGTCGTTTTGCCGCAGCCGCTTTCGCCGACCAGCCCCAGGGTGTGCCCCCGGCCGACGGTGAAGGAGACGTTCTCCACCGCCGGGATGTACCCCGCCCGCCTCTTGAGCAATCCCCGGAGAACGGGGAATCGCTTCTCGAGCTCCCGGACCTCCAGGATGGCTCCCGCGCCCGGGGCGGCTTCGGGTTGCATGCGGCGGTCTCTCAAATGCGCCCCCCGTTTCTGGCGAATACGACCGGGCAGCGGGCCAGGTGGTCGCCTCCGTAGGCGCACATGTCCGGCTGCGCCCTCCGGCACTCCGGGACCGCTTCGGGGCACCGCGGGTGAAACGGGCACCCCGCAGGCTTGTAGGCCGGGTCGGGCACGGTGCCCGGGATGCTCCGCAGCGGCTCCCCCCTTTTGGCGCGGGAGGGGAGCGATTCGAGCAGCGCCCGCGTGTAGGGATGCCCGGGCGCCCGGAAGATCGGGTCCGTGCGGCCGGTTTCGGCGACGATGCCCGCATACATGACGTAGACGCGGTCGGCCACCTGGGAAACGACGCCCAGGTCGTGGGTGATGTAGAGGATCGACATGGCGCGCTCGGCCTGGATCCTGTTGAACAGGCGCAGGATCTGCGCCTGGACCGTGACGTCGAGCGCCGTCGTCGGTTCGTCGGCGATCACCAGGTCCGGGTTGCAGGCCAGGGCCATCGCGATCATGACGCGCTGCCGCTGGCCGCCGCTGAGCTGATGGGCGTAGTCGCCGAGCCGCCCGGCGGGGTTCTGGATTCCGACGCTTCCCAGCAGGTCCAGGCTCCGCCGGGCCACCTCGGCCCGGGAGGCCTTTTCGTGGGCCAGGATGGTTTCCCGGATCTGGTCCCCGACGGTGAAGACGGGGTTGAGCGAGGTCAGCGGCTCCTGGAAGACCATGGAGATCTGGCTCCCGCGGATGTGCCGCATCCGCTCCTGGTCCAGATCGAGCAGGTTCCGGCCCTTGAAGACGACCGTGCCGCCCGCGACGAACCCCGGCGGCGCCACCAGCCCGAGGATGCCGAGGGCGGTCACGGTCTTGCCGCAGCCGCTCTCCCCCACGATGCAGACTGTCTCCCGGTGCCCGACGTCAAAGCTCACCCCGTCGACGGCGCGCGCCGGGGTCGCGCCGGAGCGGAAATATACCCGGAGATCCCGCACGGAAAGAAGGGGGTCGGCTGCGCCCTCGATGGTTTCCGGTGTCTTCAGGTGTTGCATATCATTGCCGATGCTCGAGCTTCGGGTTCAGGGCATCCCGCAGCCCTTCCCCGAAGAGGTTGAACGACAGCACGACGATGAGGATGGCCGTACCGGGTATGAACGTGAGCCAGGGTGCGTCGAAAATGAACCGCTTGCCGTCCGAAAGGATATTGCCCCAGGTCGCGTGCGGCGGCGGCACGCCGAAGCCGAGAAAGCTCAGCCCGGCCTCGGTCAGGATCGCGGTGGCGATCCCGATGGTGGCCGACACCAGGACCGGGGCGACGGCGTTGGGCATCATGTGCCGGAATATGATGCGGAAGTCTCCCAGCCCCAGGACCCTGGCGGCGGAGACGAAATCCTGCTCCCGCAGCGAGAGGAATTCGGCGCGGACGAACCGGGTCGTGCCCATCCAGCTCGTCAGCCCGATGATGATCATGATGTTGTAGATGCTGGCCGGGAGAAGGGCGACGACCGTCAGGATCAGAAAGAAGCTCGGGAAGCAGAGCATGATGTCGACGAAACGCATCACGACCGTGTCGACCGAGACCGTGTTTCGAAACCACACCGCAGGCCAGAAGCCACGGGGCCGGCCCCCGGGGGCCGGCCTCTTCAGGATCGAGGCGGCCACAGCCGCCCCCCCGAAGGCCAGAAGCGCCAGGCCGGCGCCGGTCCTGTCCGCAAGGATCAGCAGGGCGGCCGAGACGGCCAGGCCGGCGGCCAGGAGCTGGTCGACGCGGATGGCCCGGGTCCCGTAGTACCCGGCCAGCCCGCCGAGGAGAATGCCGATCAGGACCGAGATGCCGACGGCCACGAACCCGACGGTGAGCGACACCCAGGCGCCCTGGAGCATCCGCGCGAAAATGTCCCGTCCCAGATCGTCCGTTCCGAGCAGGTAGACCCCCAGCGGGGGGGCCTCCCCGGGTCCGAGCGCGTCCAGGTCGGCTTCGGCCAGGGGGGGGCGGAGCCTTTCGGGCAGCCGCACCAGGGACGGGTCCAGGACCGGGTCGTTGCCGGAGGTCAGCACGAGCACCGCCGTGGCGGAGAGGAAGAACGCCACAAAGCACACCAGGCCCAGCAGCGCCAGCCTGTTGCCCCGGAACAGGCGCCACAGGGTGGCATACCGCGGGCGTTTCGGGGCCCGGGGCCCGTCGAGGAAGGTGCCGCCCTCTGCTCGAGCGCGATGGTCCGCCATCAGAGTCGAATCCTGGGATCTGCGAGCATGTACAGCAGATCGGAAATAAAGGTGCCGGCCAGCACCAGCACCGCCGAGATGAAGTTCACGGTCAGGATCACCGGGTAGTCCCGCGCCAGGATGGCCTCATAGGCCATGCGCCCGATCCCGGGCCATGAGAAGATGGTTTCGATGATGACCGAGCCCCCGATCAACCCCGGCAGGACGAGGCCGAACATGGTGATGAACGGCAGCAGGGCGTTGCGCAGGGCGTGCCTGTAGTGGACCTGGTCCTCGGGCAGGCCCTTGGCCCGGGCGGTGCGCACGTAGTCCTGCCCCTCGACTTCGAGCATCTGGCTGCGGACGTAGCGCGACAGCACCGCGATCCCCGTCATGGCGCCGAGGACCGACGGGAGCAGAAGGTGCCAGGTCCTGTCCATGGCGACGCGGAACCAGGAAACGTTTTCGATGCCGAACGTCTCCATCCCGAGGACCGGCACGTGCAGCCGGGTCACCACCAGGATGATCAGGATGTAGGCGAAGAAAAACCCCGGGATCGACAGCAGCAGGTAGGAGACAAAGGTTGCGCCCCGGTCGAACCCCCCTCCCCTGCGTATGGCCGAGCGGATTCCCACGGGGAACGAGATGGTCCAGGTCAGGATCGTGCCGACGACAAACAGCGGCAGGCTGTTGACGAACCGGTCCCCTATCTTCCCTATCACCGGCTGGTTGTCCTTCCAGCTGACGGCCCTGCCCGTGAACAGGTCGCGGTAGAAATAGGCGTACTGCACCGTCAGCGGTTCGTCCAGGTGAAAGGCGCTCCGGTAGCGCTCCACCATTTCGGGGGTGAACTTCGGATTCATCGGGTCCACCTGGCTCGGCTCCCCCGGGGCCAGGTGGATGATCAAAAATGAAATGATGGAGACGAACAGAAGCGTCACGGCTTTCTGCAGAACGCTTCGCCTGATAAACGAGACCATCGGCGGATCCTTCCCTCTGGTGGAGGCCTCAATCGCTGCGCTCCGGCGGGCGCTGCAGCCGCGTCCACCTGTTGAAAAGAAAATATATATCATCAATGGGCGGGGGCGGTATTTTCCTGTAGACGGTGCGCCCGTTGGCGTCGGTTTCCTCCAGGACGATCCTTTTGTCCAGGACGATGTTCCAGGTGTCGACGTACAGAAACGTAAACGGCTGCTCGTGGGCGATGAGCTCGTGCAGGCGGTGGCAGTACCGGATCTGTGCCTCCCGGTCGTATTCCTGCCGGATTTTTTCGATGAGCCGATCGGCCTCCCGGTTGCTGAAGCCGGAGTAATTCATCTCCTCCGGGTCGGTTTGCCTCGAGTGCCATATCTCGTACTGGTCCGGGTCCGGCGTGGTCATCGCCCATCCCAGAACCACGGCGTCGAAGTCGAGCTTGTGCATCCTTTCCTGGATGAAGACGGACCATTCCAGCAGGTCGGTGCGGACGTCGATGCCGAGCTGGCGCCAGGCGTTCTGGGCGATGGCCAGGACGGCTTTCCGCTTGTCGTTGCCGTTGTTGGTGATGAGCGTGAACTGCAGGCGCCGCCCGTCCTTTTCGAGCCATCCCTGGCGGTTGGGCTTCCAGCCTGCGTCGGCAAGCAGCCGTTTGGCCCCCTCGGGGTCGTACTCCGGCGGCGCGACGGCATGGTTGTAGAAGTCCGACTGAATGGCGAAAGGCCCGGTGGTGCGCCGGCCCTGGCCGTCGAGCACGTACCGGATGATCCTGTCGACGTCGATCGCCTTGCCCAGGGCCAGCCGGACCCGCCGGTCGTCCAACGGCGGGCGCCGCATGTTGTAGGCGATGTAGCTGTAGCCCAGGCGCGGGACCGCGATTTCCTGGAACCTGGGATCCCCTCTCAAACGCTCCACCTGCCAGGGCGGAACCTCGTAGTAATCGACGGTGCCGGCGTACAGTTCCATTTCCCAGGCCAGGTAATCGGGGATGATCCGGTAGATGAAGCGCCGGAAGTTCGGCGGCCCGTCCCAGTAGTTTTCGAAGCGGTCCAGGATGATGTGCCGGTCCGATTTCCATTCGCGGAACCTGTAGGGGCCGCATCCGACCGGGTTGCGGTTGAAGGCGCTGTCGCGGATGGTGAACGTCTCCGGGTCCCGGCCGGCGGCGGCGGCCTCGCGCCGGAGCGCTTCCCTGTCGAGCAGGTGTTGGGGCAGGATCCGCATGGTCCACTGGTACAGGGCCACCGCGTTGAGGGTCTTGTAGGTGACGCGGACAGTCAGGGGATCGAGGATCTCGATCCCCTTGACGGGCTCGAAGTTCCCGGTGCGCGGGGAAAGATTCCGGGGGTCCATGATGGCCTCGTAGGTGAATTTCACGTCCCCCGCGTCGAAGACGTGCCCGTCGTGAAACGTCACCCCCGGGCGGAGGCGGAAGGTGATGACGGGGTTGTGCTCGGTCGCCGGAAGCAGCTCCCGCGCGGCATCGGACAGGTCCACTGGCTCGACCGGGGACCCGGCCC
>Ga0123332_1005040_pt1 | contig 11338 bp, 4 predicted proteins | sample BioC12SIPDNA_4_FD_89958 | JGI IMG/M metagenome (GOLD analysis project Ga0123332, IMG submission 89958) | Anaerobic biogas reactor microbial communites from Washington, USA - Biogas_R2_A C12 SIP DNA | ecosystem: Engineered > Bioreactor > Anaerobic > Unclassified | place: Washington, USA...
CCCTGTGGTTGCTGCTCATCGCAGTCAAGAAGGGGATGCGTTCATGCAAAGATGTCATACGCTAAGGTCTGTGGCGGCAATTCTCGTTTGCCTGTCCGCTGGTTCGCTTGTGGCTGAGACCGTCCAGGTCCAATTCCCGGGTCCGCTGCGTATGGAGATCGTCGAACGCGAGGTGCCGCCCGGTGAGTCACCGCTGGAGGTCGCCGTCCAGGCCGTGATTGCCGGCCCCACGCCTGAGGAACAAGCCGCTGGGCTGACTACGGATATCCCATCGGGAGTCGATCTCGTCGGACTTGCGATCGTGGGCGACTCTGCCGAGATCGATCTTTCGGATGAAATCCTCAGCGGTCTTGACGAGTCTTCCCTTCGGAGTGTCTTCCTGCAATTCTCGGCCACGATCGGCGGCTTCCCCGAGATCCGCAGCATCAGACTCACCTGTCGCGGCCAACTACTTGCGGACTACCTGCCGCCGACCAAAGTCGATTTCGACGTAAATCCTCCCCCGCTGGATCCGCGGGCTATCCCCGGCGGCATCGGGCCGGATGCGGTTCAGGGCCTCGATGGTCTGAACATCACCATCGGCCCGTCGCATGGTCGCTATTGGAATGGTTCCGCCTGGTACTGGCAACGCAGCGACCCCTGCGGGCTTGGCGAAGCCGTTCTGGAAGATACCAACAGCGTGCGATTGATGCAGTTCCTGTATCAGTACCTGACCCAGGATGGAGCCTCCGTGCATGTCCCGCGCGAGTTGAACGAGTCCAACTGCTGCCACTCGGGCACGGGCCTGCATTGGTGGAAGATGGCCGCCCGATACTGGCTTCAGGCGAATGGCTTGCCTTCCAGTGTCTGGGACAGCTCGACCACCGATCTCAACGACGACATTCGTGCCCGTCCGCTCTTTGCCGACTATCGCGGCTCACACATTTACATCTCGCACCACACCAACGGTGCCGCGGGCACCGGCACCGAAACCTACCGCGATACCGCCATGGAGTACCCGGCTCACGAGGCCAACAGCCTGAATCTGGCCAACAATGTGCACAACAACATCATCAGTGCCGTCCGCGACATGTACGACAGCGGCTGGACAAGTCGTGGGGTCAAAGATGCCGCCGGTGGGTTCGGCGAGATCCGCATTCCTAACCGGCCGGCCATCCTCATCGAGCTCGCCTTCCACGATCGCTGCGACAAGGATGCCCAGTACCTGATCGACAACTTCTTTCGCTCCGTCACCCAGTGGGGCATCTACAAGGGAGTCTGCGATTACTTCGGACGCTCCCCAACCTGGGACAAGTACTCCTGCGAGCTGGTCAGCAACACCATCCCCAGCTCCATGGAAATCAACAAAACCTACAGCGTGAACATCGTCTATCGCAATCGCGGCGTGCTGTGGAGCAACGGTCGCGACTTCCGGCTCGGGGCCGTCGGCGACAGCGATCCCTTTGCCGCCGGACGGCATAACATCTCCGGCGAAGTCCGACCCGGCAGTACGTACACTTTCAGCTTCACCATGACCGCCCCGGCCACACCCGGCACCTACACCACCGATTGGCGCATGGTCCGCGACGGCGTTGCTTGGTTCGGCCCCACGCTGACCAAACAGGTCACTGTCACCGGCGTGCCGACCATCACTGCCCACCCCGCCAACCGCAACGTCTGCGCGGGCGAGAACACGACCTTCAGCGTGACCGCCACCGGGTCCGGTACCCTCTCCTACCGCTGGCAGCGGAACAACACCGACCTCAGCGACGGCGGCAAGTTTTCCGGCACGGGCACGGCCAAGCTGACCGTGTCGAACGTCGACGCCACCGTCACCGGCGACTATCGCTGCCGCGTCACCAACTCCGCCGGCTCGGTCAACTCCAACAGCGCTTCACTGACCCTCAAGACGGCGACGGCCTTCACCACCCACCCGGCCAACCAATCCAAGTGTGCCGGCGAGTCGGCAGCTTTCACCGTGGCCGCTTCCGGCGACGGCACCGTCTCGTACCAGTGGCAAAAAGATGGCAACAACCTGAGCAACGGCGGGCATTACTCCGGCGCGACGACCGCCACCCTGACCGTCGCCAACATCGAGCCCAACGACGTGGCCAGTTATCGCTGTATCGCGACCGCCGGTTGCGGCAGCGCCACCTCCAACAACGCGACCCTGTCGCTCAAGACTGCCACCAGCATCACCAGCCATCCGGAGGCTCGGTCCCGCTGTCCGGGCCAATCCGCAACGTTCAGCGTCACGGCCGCCGGCGACGGAACGCTCAGCTACCAATGGCAGAAAAACACAAGCAACCTCGGCAACGGCGGACACTATTCCGGCGTGACCACCGCCACACTGACCGTCTCGGACATTGACGCCGCCGACGAGGCCGCTTACCGCTGCGTGGTGACTGCCGGTTGCGGCAGTGCGGTCTCGAACGCGGCAGACCTGACGCTCAAGGCGGCTACTGTGGTGACACAGCATCCCGAGCCCCAGGAGATCTGCGAAGGCGGTGTGGCCGGCTTCGCCGTGGCCGCTGTCGGAGAAGGCGAGGTCAGCTATCAGTGGCAGAAAGATAGCGCGGACCTGGCGGACGGCGGTTCCATCGCCGGTGCGCAGACCGCGACCCTGGCTATCGATCCCGTCCAGGAGGGCGACGGCGGCGTCTATCGCTGCGTGGTGACCGCCGGCTGCGGATCGGCAACCTCGCAAGGGGCGACACTGACCTTCCAGCAGGAGGCAGGCATTGCCGCTGGTCCCACGAGCCTGGAATTGTGCCCCGGCGCTGAGGCGACCTTTGCCGTGACCCCCTCGGGCAGCGGGCCGTTCCATTTCATATGGCTCAAGAGTAACGCCCCAATCGACGGCGCCCCGGACGCCGCAACCTACGTGATCGCTGCGGTGAGCCCGGAAGATGAGGGCGATTACCGCGTCGAGGTGACCGGGCCTTGCGGTCCGCCGGTGCTGTCAGACGCGGCCTCACTGGTGGTCCTCGAGGATACGAGCATCGAGGCTGACCCGACGCCACTGGCCCTATGTCCAGGCGAGCCGGCCCTGTTCACCGCACAGGCCGCGGGTACCGGACCGTTCCACTACACATGGCTCAAGAATAGCGAGCCGATCTCCGGTGCCCCGGATGAGCCGGCCCTGAGCATTCCCGCCGTGAACCAGTCGCACAGCGGCGACTACAGCGTTCGCGTACAAGGAGCCTGCGGCGGGCCGGTCACCTCCGCCGTGGCCAACCTCGCGGTCAATCAAGCTCCCGTGATCGTGCAGGGGCAGATCGCCTCCCTGGTCGTCGATACCGGCAGCACCTGCCCCAGCCAGGCGAACGAAGTCCAGTTGTCCGCGACCGACCACGAGGGCGATCCGCTCACCTGGCGGGTCAAGGCGGGCAGTGAACCCACCAAGGGCATTGTATCCTTCGTCGATGGCGCCGGCGGTAACAGTGTGCGCATCTGCTACCAGCCGACCGTGGCTATGGGCTGGGAGACATTCGCCATCGAGGTGGTGGATGCCTGCGGCCAGACGGCCGTCGCCACGATCGACGTGGCCATCTTCGACCTGAGTACCGTGCTCTCGTGGCAATCGGTGCAGCAGCGGGGGGCCGCCGGCGAGTGGGTCATCAGCCTGGACCCCAATAAGACCGACGCGGACACAGGCTCGGCCGGCCCAGTGGTCGAGCCGGCGGTGTACGGGCTGCGGCTCATCCGCATCGAGTTCGAGGAGCCGGTGATGCCCGACGACGGGCAATTGGGGGGCAACGACGTTGTGATCACCGGCTCCGACGGCACGCTACCGCCGACAAGCTATGTGCCGACTTCGGTCGCTCTGGTCAACGGCAACCGCGTACTCGAGGTCCGCTTCGACCCCGCGGCGGGCGAACGCTTTTCCCCACTGCCCGACGGCCGCCGATATACGATCGACGTGACCGGCAAGTTCGTCGGGCTGTGGACCGGGTTGCTGGTGGGCGGCGATGCCAATTGCCAAGTGCGAGCCCTGGCCGGCGACGTGAGCGGTGACGGCGAGGTCAACCTGGCCGACCTCGGCCTGGTCGCCGCAAACCTCCACGAGGCGCTCGCGACCGCCAACGCCCTGTGCGATCTCAACCTCGACGGCCGAATCAACCTCATCGATTTGGCCATCGCTAAGAGTCGCCAAGACCAGACCGCCCCGTAGCGCCCGGTCACTATAGCGCTTGCCCCCATAGTCCAGATTACTCGCGATCGGAATCGAACCACGGATGGACACGGACGAGCACGGACGAGCACGGATGAGCACGGATGAGACAACAGCTCAACGCCAAACACAGTGCCGTGGGATCAGGATCCGATGTGATCTCAACTCATAGTCTTATCAGTGTTGATCTGCGTTCATCGCTGGTTCCGATGACTAACTCGGGATAGCGCCCGGTGGATGCTGTCAACGGCGGCCACACCAAGCCGGCGAGTCAATCATGCTCACGGCTTGCCGCTTCGCGGTGCGCCCGCGACGTCGTGTCATGGACTTGTCACCCCGACGTCATCGCTTGACGCGACTTCCCTCTGGGTTGCTTTGCGCTTTGGTGGTGGCTTCGGGAGGCGGGATGCGGTTCTTTCGTTCGTCCGCGCTCACCCACATTGACCTTGAGTTTGTCGGCCTCTTAACGTAATCTTAACGGTTGGAGGCAGGATTCATGGCATGTTTCTGGCGGGTGGCGGGACGCGCTGCGACATTCGTTTCACTCTGCCTGGCAACGCTGGCCTTCATTCCGCGGGTTGATGCCGAGACCCTCGTCTTCCAGCAAGGGGCCGACGGGTACGGCGGGACCGTGGATACCTTCCTCAAAGGGGCGGCTCCGGACACTTCACAGGGCTCCGCCGCGGTGATCGAATGGGACGGTGAAGATGGCGGCGGTATCAACTATGCCCTGCTGCGTTTCGAGGATCTCTTTGGCTCCGGGGCCGGACAGATCCCCAGCGGCTCGACGATCCACTCCGCGATCCTGACTTACGACATCGCGAACACCGGCCATCTGGGCGACGTTAACGAGGTCCTGGTGCCTTGGACCTCCGCAACGACATACAACAACTTCGGGGGCAGTCCCGGCGTGCAGCCGGATGATTACGGTGTTTTCGTCGGTGGTGCCCCCGGCAATGCTCTGGGCAGCGCAAGCCTTAACGTGACCGCCAGCCTCGTTCGCTGGTTGTCGAACCCGGCGTCCAATTGGGGCTGGATCTTCCGGCCGACCGGGACCGACGGCGTCGAGATCCGCAGCGGCGAGAACGCCGAACTCGCTCTGCGCCCCAAGCTGACCGTCACCTTCACCCCTCCGGTCATCGGCATTCGCCTCACACCCGATCACATCCAGACCGTGGTGGGCAAGGCGGATTGTCCGGTCACGGTGGCCATCGAGGCCGGCGCCAATGCCGATCGGGCCGTGCAAGTCACGCTGACCTCGGACAACCCAGCCGTCGCATCTCCCACGGGCGGTACGGGCGGCGAGCTGGCCGTCATTTTTCCCGCTGGTGGGGCCGAGCAACAGACGGCCAATGTGGCGATCGGCGCCGCGGGCTCGGCCAGCATCACGACGACCAATGATGCCGGCCTCGACGACGATTCGCTCGTGGTCGAGGTGGCGGTCGGTCATGTCACCTTCAGCCCGCCAAGCATGACAGGCCTGGAGGAACGCGACGTATGGATCCAGGTCGCCATCACGCCCGGCAGCAACGAGACCCGCCCGGTGGCCGTGACTCTCTACGCCACGCAACCCGATATCGCCGTCCCTGCGAATGCCGTGAATGGAGAGCTTGTGCTGCTGTTCGCACAAGGGGGACCGCCTGCCCAGCCAGTTCTGTTGCGTCTCGGGTCGCGCGGCCCGGCAGCGATTGTCTCGGCCAACGACGGCGGGCTCGATGACACCAACTTGTCGGTTCAGGTGATCGCCCGCGAGTGGATCACGGTCGTAGACCCTTACGCGGATGTTGACTGGACCACCTTCGGCCAGCACAAGTCCAACCTGCACACGCACACGACGCAAAGCGACGGCTCGCTCACGCCCGCAGAGGCGATCGACGAATACCACCAGCGGGGATACTCGATCCTCGCCCTGACCGACCACAACCGCGGCACTTGGCCATGGCAGAACTGGGAGCGCGATCCGAACGCCCTGGGCATGGTCGCCATCGCGGGCAACGAGGCCTCTGATCATCATCACATGAACAGTTTCTTCATCCAATACGAAACAACCTCCAACAACCTGGAGCGCACGCTGGGCGAGGTCGGAGCGGCCGGCGGCCTGGCCATGCTCAACCATCCCGGACGCTACAGCTACACCGTGCAGGACTACGTGGGCTGGTTCACTACGTACGAGCATCTCATCGGCCTCGAAGTCATCAACCAGGGCGGTCGATACAACGGCAACTGGTCGCCCGTCTGGCCTGGTAACGACATCTACCTCTGGGATCAGATCCTCTCGATCCTCATGCCCGACCGGCCCGTGTGGGGACTCGCCTGCGACGACATGCACACGCTCAGTCATCTGGGCCGCGATTGGAGCACCTTCCTGCTCGCCGACCTTACCGAAGCCCAGGTCCGCGACGCCATGCAACGCGGGCAGTTCTACTTCAGCTCGGTGGCCACCCATCCGACGGCGGCCCGCGATGTGACCCAGACCCCCGTGATCGACGGCATGGTCCGGGACGAGGCCGGCGGGACCATCACCCTATTCGCCTCCTCCGGCGGGCAGCCGCTGCCCGCTCCGGACTACCGCTGGATCTCCATGGGCATGCCGATCCACGTCGGCCCGACGCTGGATTACCTGAACACGCCCGGCGTCGGTACGTATGTCCGGGCGGAGCTCATCGGCCAGGGCGGCACCTCGTTCACCAACCCCTTCGGCATCGTCATCGAGGTGCCGACTCTGTGGCTGAGCCACGACCGCATCGAACGCTGTGTCCATTGGCGTGACAGCCTGGCCGCCGATAGCTTCACGGTAGCCAACACCGGGCCGGGTACGCTCAGCTACACCGTGACGGTAGATGCCCACTGGCTCTGGGTTGCTCCCGAAAGCGGCACCTGTGCCGGCGAGCCTGTTGCGGTGGGGCTGTCCTACGATGTGGCCGACCTGCCGATCGGGCTCCACGAGGCCGTCGTGACCGTCTCCTCACCGGAGGCCTTCAACGGCTCGCGAACCATCGCGGTGTCCGTCGATGTACGGTCTGTCCGTCCTGACCTCGACTGGGATGGCGACGTGGACCTCGACGATTTCGCCTTGCTGCAAGCCTGCCTGACCGGCGCTTATGTGCCCCAGAATGATCCAGTCTGTGCGAGGGCCAAGCTGGACGACGACCGTGACGTGGATATCTACGATCTCAGCCGCATGCGCCTGTGCTTTGCCGGGGCAGACATTCCCGCCGACCCCGCCTGCGACGACTGAGGTAGTCGCCGTGATTCACGGCAACCGGGCCGCACGAGCCCTTGTTCATGGTCGAGCCCAAGCTCGCGCTTGCCGTGTCACGTGGGACGTCGTCTCCACGAGCTGCGAACGCGAGCTGGCCTTGACTTGTGGGAGGCAAGCGACTGAGCACGCGCCCAGCCAAGCGGTTTTTTGTTCAGTGTGCCGAAACAGCATAGTTGATCGCCTGAAGGCCGTCGGTTCCGTTGGACGGCGAAATTCAGCCATGCCGCGTGGACTGGTCGCTGAGCCAAGAACGTTTTTGTTGCGCCGCGTCGAACAAAATGCTTGCGTCGCCCGTCCGATTGTCGTATACTGCCAAGTGTGCGAGCAGTCGTGGGGTTTGCCTTCGTGATGGGTCGCGGATGGCTAAGTTCCCGATCGACAACGTGATCGGGGCGATCGCCGACCTGCACAGCCGGAAGCATGCTTCCACAACGCAAAGGATGTTCCGGGGGGACGGAATTCCGCTGGTGGCGCGTACCGGGGGAGTGGGATCTGACGTGGTGCTTGTTTGGCGAGCCTGCCTGTCGCGATGCCTTGCAGGACATTGGCATCGCAGCCCTGCTTGTTCTTGACGTCGCGTGCCCGATCCCCGTTTTCCCGCGAATCTCAAGCGAGCTTACCGAGCGTGGCACAACGCCATGGCGGTGTGGATTGGCTTGGTTTGTTGCGGAAAGTGGGGTGGCGGGCTGACCGCTCGATGGCGATTTGTCTTCCATGCTTTTGTCGGGTTGGGTGCCGGCGGTCTTGGGGAAGCGTAAACCCGGGACACCGGGTTGTTGCGAGTGAGGTGTCAATTTGTTCCTGGATTGGCTCAGAATCGTGTGTGTCGTGTTCGTATCCTTGTCCATGGCGGCTGTTCCTGTCTTCGGGCAGGGGTTGGCTCAGTTGGTCAGCGTCCAGAAAATATGGGATTCTGCCCCGTACAACTCGTTTACCGATCTCGTCGCGTACAAAGGAGCGTGGTACTGCTGTTTCCGCGAGAGCACAACGCACGGTGTGGCCCTGCCTGGAACGATCCGGATCCTGCGATCCACCAACGGGAGTACTTGGGCATCCGTTGCGGTTCTCACCTCGGCCGCGGAGGACCTGCGTGATCCTCATATGGTGATCACGCCCGATAACCGACTCATGCTGTATGCCGCCGCAGTCACCCCAGTGGCGGTCGACGGTGTGACTCACCGCAACTTCGTCTGGTTCTCGCAGAATGGCACGAACTGGACACAGCGCACTGAGATCGGCGAGCCGAACGTCTGGCTTTGGCGGATCACGTGGCACAACAGCACAGCGTACGGCATTGGGTACCAATGGAACCCCACGGTTCTGGTTCGCCTTTACACGAGCACCGATGGTACGAACTTCTCAACCCTCGTATCCGACATGCAGGCATCGGGGATCATCAATGAGACCTCACGGATCATCTTCCTTGAGGACGGTACGGCCAAGGTGCTCCTGCGCGACTCGCTATGGGGAACCGCCCAGCCGCCGTACACAGACTGGACGTGGACGCCAATGGGTACCAACATGGGCGGTCCGGATATGATTCGCTTGCCGGACGGGCGATTCGTTGCGGTCACCCGTCTCTATGACGGGATCGTGCGGACCAGTGTGACTTGGGTTGATCCGGTCACGGGCGCCCTCACCGAGTGCCTCACTCTGCCGTCCGGCGGCGACACCAGCTATGCGGGACTGGTCTGGTACAACGACCTTCTCTGGATCAGTTACTACTCGTCACACGAAGGCAAGCCGTCGATCTACCTGGCGAAGGTGGCCTTTCCAGATTCGACGCCTGTCAGCGTGACTGACACCTTCACACGTGCCGACAACGACGCCCTCGCATCGACGGAACAGCCGCGGGTGGCTTGGGTGGAGCGCCAGACGGTCGGGGCAGCCGCCAACGTCGCGAGCATCACCGGTGGGCAAATGCTGCTCTTCGGCGTCAGCACCACCCCGGCCGGCAGTGGAGCGGGTGTCGCTGCTCTGGATGTCGACCTGCCTGACCTGGCGATCTCCGCGGATCTGCGTTTCGCGATCAACAACCCGGCCCAGGCGCTCGGCAACAACACTGGAGGTTTCTTGCTGCGTCGGCCCAGGTCCGACGGCAATATCGGTGACAGCAGCTCCGGCGGTCAAATCAGCGTCCAGATCCATCCCAGCGGCGGCATCTACATCGGACAGATGCCTGCCGGCGGCGGTGCGATCAGCACCCTCTTCGCCGACAACCCTTTCGTGTCGGGCCAGCAGGAGTTCTCGCAGTTGAATTCCTTCTTCGGCCCCGGCAGCCTGCCCACCGCGCTGAACGGCCTCGCGTTTGATACGGATGGCGACGGCGTGCTCGAGCTGGCGGAACCATTCCGTGTGACCGCCGTGCTTCTCGGTGAGTCCCTTCAGGTGCTCATCAATGGCGTCCAGGTCGCTTCCGCAACGGTGGCGGGGACCGCCAGCACGCCATCGAGTTTCGTCGCGTTGCTGAAGAACCGCTGGACCGGCAACGCGGCGGGTGTTCCCTCGTCAGTCTACTTCGACAACCTGGACATTGCCCGGATCGGCATCAACGATGACTGCGCTTCGGCTCTGCCGATCACGGATGGCACGATCAGAGGGTCAACACTGGGTGCAACCGGCGATGGGACCGCTTCCTGCGGGGATTCCAACAACAGCCCCGACGTCTGGTATCGATACGTCGCGCCGGTGACCGGGGATCTCATGATCGATACTTGCGGGAGCCGCTTCGACACCGTCGTTTCCGTGCTCGACGGGTGTGGTGGGCAGGAACTGATCTGCAACGATGACTGCGACGGCACGTTGTGCGGCGGTCCGGATTCCTGTCTCATCGTGCCCGTGACCCAAGCACAATCGTATCTTGTTCGCGTGAGCGGAGCCCAGCAGGCAAGCGGCGATTTCACACTGCGGGTTCAGACCCAAGAGACGAGAACGGCAACCCATCGCGGCGGTGCGGACCCGCTCACCGAAGCCGGAGCTTGGACCTTGGATACCAACACCTCAACAGGAGAACGCACCCTCGTAACGGGTGTCTCGGGCAGGCCTCATTGGCAGGTCAGCGTCAACGCCGGCCGACGAGCCAACTACCAGCACACGTTGAGTCCGTCCCAATGGTCTGATCCTGCCGGCTGGACGTTGACTGCCCGGGTACGTGCCATCTCCGCCCTCGACATGTTCCAGAGCTGCCTCGAAGTCAACGACGACCGGGACTTGTGGCTGCTGAGTCTGGTGACGTCGGGCGGTACTTTATCGCCCGGCTTGTGGACGACAAACGCGTCGCCCCAGGTGCACCAGCAATTGGCCGCCTTCGATCCTTCCGCCGAGTATCACACCATTCAGATGGTGTATGACCCCGCGGCGGATGATGGCAACGGAGCGGTGTCATTTTACCTTGATGGCGACGTGGTCGGCACGCAGACGCGAGCTGAGTCGCTGAGTCGCTCTTTCAAGAGAGTGGTTTGGGGAGACAACAACTCGGGTGGGCTTGCCTCGGACGCACGCTACGCTTTCGTCCAATTTGAAACCGGTCAGAGACCGTTGGGGCCATGCGGCAACCCGTTCGCGGATACGGATGGCGATGGCGACGTCGACCAAAGCGATTTCGGCAGATTTCAGGCGTGCTACGGCGACATCGTTACGGAGGTCGAGGATTGTGCTTGCCTTGATATCGACAGCAACGGCGAGGTTGACGGCGGCGATTTCGATTACTTCATGGATTGCGTGAGCGGCGCGGAGGTATCAGCTGGCGTGACCTGCGACGATTAGAGCGATTCACGCCCCATCGTAGCGGTCGCCCCCCGTGGCGACCGGCGTATTCCTTGCGAGTTCGCGGGCCACCAGGGGCGGCGGCCGCTACGCCATTGCGTGAAATGCTCTAGGGTATCTTGCGAGCCGGGAGTAGCCGCCAGGCCCAGCGACCTGCG
>Ga0123332_1005044_pt1 | contig 11331 bp, 9 predicted proteins | sample BioC12SIPDNA_4_FD_89958 | JGI IMG/M metagenome (GOLD analysis project Ga0123332, IMG submission 89958) | Anaerobic biogas reactor microbial communites from Washington, USA - Biogas_R2_A C12 SIP DNA | ecosystem: Engineered > Bioreactor > Anaerobic > Unclassified | place: Washington, USA...
AGCTGCATCACGCCCTCGAGCAGCTCGCGCAGGTTGAACGCGGTGGTCTCGAGCTCGAGCTTGTCGGCCTCGAGCTTGGAGTAGTCGAGGATGTCGTCGACGATCCGCAGCATCTGCTGCGAGGACAGGTAGGCGGTGCGCACCAGTTCGGCGTGGTCGGGCGCGAGCCTGGCGTGCATCAGCAGGTCGAGCATCGGCACGATGCCGTTGAGTGGGGTGCGGATCTCGTGGCTCATGGTGGCCAGGAACTCGCCCTTGGCCAGCACCGCCGACTCGGCGGCCTGCTTGGCCAGGCGCAGCTCCTGTTCGAGCTGGGCGTGGCGCTCGAGCTCGCGCTGCAGTTCGCCCAGCAGCTGCTCGTCGCGCTGGGTGCGCTCCTGCGCCTCGCGCAGTTCGCGCTCGCGCACGCGGATGTTGTAGAACACCGCGATCGCCGCGAACGCGGCCAGCAGCGCCATCACCAGGGCGACGCCGAGCCATGGGCCGTCCAGTCCCAGCGCATGCAGCGCCATGGTCACCGCGGCGCCACCGGCGGCACCAAGGGTGAACCATCGCAGCATCGCGCTGGAGGGTTGTCTGGTGCTGATCATCCCCATCAGCGTGCGTCCTTACAGGACCGAGTTGTGGAAATCGAATTCGAGCTCGCCCGCGGGCCGCTGCACCAGGTTGCCCTGGATGAAGTCGACCCCGGTCATCCACAGCGTCGCGGCCGACTGCGCGTCCTCCACCTGCTGGCCGATCACCTGCAGCCCGAGCCGGTGCGCGTGGTCGATCGCGCTGCGCATCTCGTCGCGCACCGCCGGCTCGTGCAGCTGGCTCGAGTAGCGCGCCGCCAGGCGCACGTAGCCCAGCGGCAGCTGGCCGAGCAGGGCATTGGCCTCGGGACCGTAGCTGTACTGGCTCAGGCACAGCTGGACGCCGCCGGCCACCATCTCGCGGCAGAACTCCTGCAGCGACAGCGCGTGCACCAGCGCGTCCTCCTGGCGCACGTCCACCACCAGCGAGCCGCCGTCCACGCCGGCCTCGGCCAGCGACTGGAGCAGCCACTGCGCGTGGCCCTGGTGGGCGAGGGTGGTCGGGGCCTGGGTCACGAACAGGCGCAGGGCGCGGTTCTCCAGCTTCTGCCGCCGCAGCGCGCCGATCGCGATCTCCATCACCCGCCGGTCGACGTCGATGGTGGCGCCGATCCGCGCCGCCGCGGCCAGCACCTGGCCGGCCGCGTGTTCGATGCCCTGCGAGTCGCGCATCCGCAGCAGCACCTGGAACTGGGCCTCGTTGCCGCCGGCCACCGCGACGATCGGCTGGAACGCGGTCTGCAGCCCCCCGGTCGCCAGTGCGTCGCGCAGTTCCTCGGCCAGCGCCGCCAGCGCCTGGTCCTCGACCGGCACCGGCCGCTCCCAGGCGGCGATGCCATGGACGTGCCCGCGCGCCGCGCGCAGCGCCTCCTCGGCTGCCGAGAGCGCATGGCCGGGGTCGTCGAAGCGCTGCGCCAGGTCGGCGAAGCCGACCACCGCGCGCAGCCGCAGCTGTTCCTCGCCGACCGCGAACACGTGCCCGCCCAGCCCGTCGCGCAGCTGGCGCGCGAACGCGGGCTGGGCGCCGGACGCCAGGCCGGTGGCCAGGACCAGGAAGGTATTGTCGTTCAGGCGCGAGGCGGCGTGCTCGCCAGCGATCTCGCCCAGGCGCCGGCCCGCGTCGGTGAGCAGCGTTTCCAGCGCCGCGTAGCCGAAGCGGTCGCGCAGGGCGGCCACGCCGGCGATCTCGACGAAGAACACCGCCCCGTCGCCGCCCCCGGGCACGGTGGCGTTGAGCATCTGCAGCATCTGCGGCCGGGTGTGCAGCCCGGTGGCCGGATGCCGGTGGCTGGCCCCGGCCGGCGACTGCAGGGCGCGCGCACGCACGATCCGGTTCTGCACCGCCGAAACCAGGTGCTTGGGTCGCACCGGCTTGCGCAGGAAGTCGTCCGCGCCCAGGTCCAGGGCCTCGAACCGGCGCTCGGGGTCCTCGTCGCCGGTCAGGAACACGATCGGGGTGGTGGCGAATTCGGGCCGTTGGCGGATCAGCGCGGTCAGCTCGGCGCCGTCCAGGCCGGGCATGTGCAGGTCCATCAGCACCAGGTCGGGGCGCAGCTGCTCCAGCGCGCCCATCACCTCGCTGGTGACCGATACCACCTGGGCCTGCATGCCTGCGCCATTGAGCACGCTTTCGGCGAACAGGGCCTGGCTCGGGTCGTCCTCGACCACCAGCACGCGCCAGGGCTCGGCCTGCTGGCCGGGGGCGGCGGCGGGCGGCGGCGCGACCTGGGCCGGGGCCGGGGGCGGGTCGGCGCGCGGCGGCTCGGGCGGCGCCGCGTCCCCGCACCAGCGGCGCCAGTACCCGGCCGGCGGGAATTCCGCGCGTTGGCGATTGTCGGCGTCAGACACCGCGGAAACCTTGCCGGAAAGGACGTGCACGGGCAACCGCGCACGTGCGGCACGACGGATGATCGGGCGGGTAGCCTGCCTGCGCAGCCACGCGAATCGTTCCACTCCCCCTGGGCCGGGCATTATCGCCCAAGCGCGCGCACCCCCACGACAGCCGGTGCCTCTGGACGCGCCGCCGGTCGGCGGGGCCGCGATCCGGACGCGGCCGGGCGCTCAGGGGGCCGCCGGCCGCGGCGCCCGCCGGAACAGCCGCCGCCACGCCCACCAGAGCAGCAGGAGCAGGCCGACGCCCAGGGTGACCACCACGCCCAGCACCAGCCACGGCCAGGTCCACATCAGGCCCAGCGCGCCGACCACCACCACGTCCTCGGTGGCCGAGGCGGTCCAGTTGCTCACCGGCTCGGGCGAGGTGTTGAGCAGGGCGCGCGAGCCGGCCTTGACCGCGTGGCTGGCCAGCGCCACGCCGGCGCCGGTCGCCAGCATGCCGGCCCCGAGTTCGCCGTCGGGCGAGAGCGCGGCGGCGGCGAGGAAGGCGCCGGCCGGGATCCGCGCCAGGGTCTGCAGCAGGTCCCAGGCCGAGTCCACGCCCGGGATCTTGTCGGCGAGGAACTCGGCCAGCGCCAGCGCGCCGGACACGCCCAGGACCCAGGGCGAGGTGGTCGCCTCCAGCGCCGGCGGCAGGTCCAGCCAGCCCAGCACCCCGGCCAGGCCCACCCCGAACACGGTCAGGTAGGCGCGGATGCCCGCCAGCCAGGCGAGCAGCACGCCGATGGCGAACAGGTGGGCTTCGGACATGGGCACTCCTCGCGGGCGGCGACCTTCGGCGCCTGCGGTCGGAGTATAGGGCGCGCCTTGACGCGGGCGCCGGCGCGTCGCTATACCGGCGCGATGACCGAGCCTCCATCCAGCCAGGCGGACGAGCGGCCCGCCGGGCGCGAGGAACGGGCGCCGGGGCCGGCCGAGGTGGTGCCGTCCTCGCCGGCCGGCTACGCCGTGCTGGCGGTGTTCGTGGCCGCCATCCTGTTCGGCCTGTGGGGGGTGTGGACCACGGTGGCGCGCTCCGGCCCCGGCGGGGAACTGGACGCGGCCGCCGCCCGGGCGCGGATCGAGGCGCTGGAACAGGAGGTCGCCACCCTGGCGCGCTCGGACCAGATCAGCCGCGATGCCAACCGCGACCTGCAGGGCGCCCTGGCCGAGCGCGAGGAGGAGATCTCGGCGCTGCGCGCGGACGTGGCGTTCTACGAGCGTTTTGTCGGGTCCACCGCGCAGCGCCGCGGGCTGGCGGTGCACGAGCTGGTCCTGACGCCGCGCACCGGGCAGGCCTGGCACTACACGGTCACCCTGACCCAGAACCTGAACCGCGGCGCGGTGAGCAGCGGCCGCCTGACGCTGGCGGTGGAAGGCACCCGCGAGGGACGCCTGGAGCGGCTGGACTGGGCCGCGCTGCGGCAGCAGCCCGACGCGGAGGGGGTGGAGTACTCGTTCAAGTACTTCCAGCAGCTCGAGGGCGAGGTGGTGCTGCCGCCGGGCTTCGAGCCGCTGCGGGTGGTGGCGCGGCTGGCGCCCACCTCCGGCAAGCCGCTGGAGAAGACCCTGGCCTGGCAAGAGGCCGTGCAGGCGCCGGCGCCGGCGGCCGAATGAACGCTGCGTGCCGGGCCCCGGCTTGAAGTCGCGGCGGCCGCGCCCCATCCTGATCCCATGTCTTCGCCCGCTCCCGACTATCTCGCGCTGCAGCGTCCGCTGGAATTCACCCCGGCGGCGGCCAGCAAGGTCCGCGAACTGATCGCCGAGGAAGGCAACCCGGCGCTCAAACTGCGCGTCTACATCCAGGGCGGCGGCTGTTCCGGCTTCCAGTACGGCTTCGAGTTCGACGAACAGCAGGCCGAGGACGATCTGGCGATCACCACCGACGGCGTGACCATGGTGGTCGATCCGCTCAGCCTGCAGTACCTGATGGGCGCGACGGTGGACTACGCCGAGAGCCTGCACGGCGCCCAGTTCACGATCCGCAACCCGAACGCCAGGTCGACCTGCGGCTGCGGGTCCTCGTTCGTCGTCTGACGGCCATGGCCGGCGCGACCCCGGGCTTCGCCTTCGTCGAAGGCGCGCTCGACCGCGCCGAATTCCTGCGCACCCGTGGCGACCGCCTGGCGGAGCTGTGGCCCGATGCGCGGCTGCTGCGGCTCGACGCGGACGGGCGCGCGCTGTGCGCGACCGGCGGCGCGCCGGTGGACGAGCGCGGCGCGGCGCATCCGGCGCTGCAGGCCGAGGCGGTGCTGCTGGGCATGGAGGGCGGTCGGGCCTGGTTCGCCGCGCCCGATCCCGCCACCGACCCCGGCGCGCCGCGCGTGGACCTGCGCACCGCCGCCGCGAGCTGGCCGGTGCGCGAGGCCACCGCCTTCGCCCAGGCGCGCGCGGTGCTGCACTGGCGCGCGCGCCACCGTCATTGCGGCGCCTGCGGCGCACGGCTGCGCTTCGAGCGCGCCGGCTGGCTCGGGCGCTGCGAGGGCTGCGCCAGCGAGCACTACCCGCGCACCGACCCGGCCGTCATCGTGGCCGTCACCGACGGCGAGCGCCTGCTGCTCGGGCGCCAGGCCGACTGGCCGCCGCGGCGCTACTCGACCCTGGCCGGCTTCGTCGAGCCGGGCGAAACGCTGGAGCAGACCGTGGTGCGCGAAGTGTTCGAGGAATCGGCTGTGCGCGTGCGCCGCTGCCGCTACCTGGCCTCGCAGCCCTGGCCGTTCCCCTCTTCGCTGATGCTGGGCTTCATCGCCGAGGCCGAGCCGGACGTGCCGCGCCCCAGCGACGAGGAGCTCGAGGACGCGCGCTGGTTCACCCGCGAGGAGGTGGGCGACGCACTCGAAGGACGCACGCGCGAACAGGGCCTGCTGCTCTCGCCGCGGCTGTCGATCTCGCGCTGGCTGGTCGAATACTGGCACCGGGGCGGCGCGGCGTGAGCGCGGACGCGGCCGCGCGGCGGCCCGGATTCGCCGGGCATCGCCGCGGCCCCTAGAATCGGCCCATGTTCGCCACCCTGCTCGCGGTCGTCGTGGCGCTGGTGCTCGGGCACCTGGCGCGCGAGCTGACTGCCCTGCTGCGCCACTACGGCTGGTTCGAGGGCTGGCTGGACTGGCTGCGCGCGCGCCTGGGCGAGGGCGGCGTCCTCGCCGGCCGCTGGGGCCTGGTCCTGGCCCTGGGTCCGCCGCTGCTGCTGGTGGCCCTGCTGCAGTGGCTGCTCGATGGCGTGCTGTTCGGACTCCCGGGATTGCTGTTCGCGGTGGCGGTGCTGTTCCACGCCTGGGGCCCGCGCGACCTGGACCGCGACGTCGAGGACGTCGTGGAGGCGCCTGATGGCGACGGCCGCCGCGCCGCCGCCGCGGCGCTGTGGCCGGAGAGCCGCAGGGACCAGGCCAGCCTGCGTCCGCCGGCGCTGGTGGGCGCGGTCGCCGGGGCCGCGCTGCGGCGCTGGTTCGGCGTGCTGCTGTGGTTCGCCCTGCTCGGTGCGGTGGGCGCGCTGCTCTACCGCCTGGCCGCGGTCGCCGCCGAGGAGGCAGTGGCCGCGCGCCTGCCCCCCGCGCTGGCCGGGGCCGCGCGCACCCTGCTCGCGGTGCTCGACTGGCCGGCGGCCCAGCTGGCGACGTTGTCGCTGGCCCTGGTGGGCAACTTCGACGCGGTACTCGAGGCCTGGAAGGAGGCTGGCGGCGCCGACCTGCGCCTGGACGCCGGCTTCCTCGCCGCCGCCGCGCGCGCCAGCGTGCGCAGCGAGATCGCCGACGAGGCGGAGGAGTACGCCGGGGCCGGCGTGCCGCCCGGCAGCGCGCTGGTGCTCGAACTCGGGCCGCTGCCGGAACTGCGCGACGCGATGAGCCTGTTCCGGCGCAGCCTGCTGCTGTGGCTGGCGGTGATCGCGCTGTTCGTGATCGCCGGCTGGGTCAGCTGAGCGCGGACCTCGCGCTCAGGCCCGGTCGCCACGCAGCGCGCGCACCTTCGCTTCCAGCTGCTGCGCGGTCACGTCCGGATCGGTGATCGGCGCGTCCGCCATCACCACCACGTGGGCACGGAAGCGCCGCGGCACCCGCATCCGCCCCAGCCGCGAGTCGCGCCGGCTCCACATGCTGGCCCACATCCCGCACAGCGCCATCGGCACCACCGGCACCGGACGCCCGGCCTCGGCCGCGCGGCGCACGATCCGGTCCACGCCCGGCTTGAACGGCGCGATGTCGCCGTCCCGGGTCAGCGCGCCTTCGGGGAAGATGCCGATGATCCCGCCTTCGGCCAGGGCCGCATCGATCGCATCGAAGGCGCGCTCCATCAGCGCCGGGTCCTCGCGCGCGCCGGCGATCGGGATCGCGCGCGCGGTGCGGAAGATCCAGCGCATCACCGGCACGTTGAAGATCTTGTGGTACATCACGAACCGCACCGGGCGCGGGATGGTCGCGGCCAGGATCAGCGCGTCCATGTAGCTCACGTGGTTGCACACGATCAGCGCCGGGCCCTCGTCGGGCACGTGCTTCTCGATCCCGTGCAGCTCCAGCCGGTACAGCGTGCGCACCATCAGCCAGCTGACGAAGCGCATCGCGAATTCGGGCACGATGGTGAAGATCCAGATCGCGACCAGCGCGTTGGCGATCGCCAGCGCCAGGAACAGCTGCGGGATGCTCCAGCCCAGCAGCTGCTGCACGGCGATGCCGATCAGGGCCGCGGCGACGATGAACAGCGAGTTCTGGATGTTCATGCCGGCGATCACCCGCGCCAGCTCGCCCCGCGGCGTGCGGCTCTGGATCAGCGCGAACAGCGGCACCACGAAGAAGCCGGTGAACATGCCGATGCCGGTGAGGTCGGCCACGATCCGCCAGCTGCCCGGCGCGTCGAGGAACTCCCGCACCGACAGCCCCGCCGCCAGCGCCGCACCGGGGCGGGCGAAGTACAGGTCGAGCATGAAGGCGCTCACGCCCAGCGCGCCCAGCGGCACCAGGCCGATCTCCACCGTGCGCCCGGACAGCTTCTCGCACAGCAGCGAACCGGCGCCCACGCCGATCGAGAACAGGGCCAGCGCGAAGATGTACAGCGCCTGGGTACCGCCGAGGTTGGCCTCGGCGTACATCGGCAGCTGCGCGGTGAGCACGGTGCCGATGAACCAGAACCAGGACACGCCCAGCACCGCGTTGCGCACCGCCAGCTGGCGCCGGGTGAGCTTCCAGATCCGCCAGGACTGGCGCAGCACGTTCCAGTCGATCCCGAGCGCCGGATCGCCTGCCGGCACCCGCGGGATCCTGCGCGCGACCAGGTTGCCGGCCACGGCCAGCAGGATGATCGCCACCGCGGCCACGTAGGGCCCCGACGCGCCGGCGAGCAGGAAGATCGAGCCGCCCGCGACCATGCCCAGCAGGATCGAGATCGAGGTGCCCATCTCGACCAGGCCGTTGCCGCCGGTCAGCTCCTCGGGCGCGAGCACCGAGGGCAGGATCGAATACTTCACCGGGCCGAACAGCGTGGACTGCAGGCCGGTGCAGAACAGCGCCACCAGCAGCAGCGGCATGTTCTGCAGCACGAAGCCGACCGCGGCCAGCGACATGATCGCGATCTCCATCGTCGTGGTGATCACGATCAGGCGCTGCTTCTCCAGCTTCTCCGCGATCTGGCCGGCAGTGGCCGAGAACAGGAAGTAGGGCAGGATGAAGATCGCCGGCGCGAGCTGGGTGTAGAGCGCGCGCGTCCCGGTCGAGATCGTGCCGGCGATGGCCATCGCGCCGAGCAGGCCGATGATCGCCTGGCGGTAGACGTTGTCGTTGAACGCGCCCAGCGCCTGCACCGTGAAGTACGGCAGGAAGCGGCGCTGGCGCAGCAGGTCGAACTGCGAATGGTGGTTGGGCGCGTCGTGCCCGGGCTCGTGCGCCATGCGTCCTCCGTTGGCTGGCGCCGAGTGTAGCGGGCCGTCGCTGCCCGGCGCACCGCGGGCCCGCCCGCGCCGGTGCGTTCCGGCGTTGGCCACGCCGCCCTCCGGCCGGGTTGCTAGAGTGGCCGCGTCCCCGCCCGGTGGAGCGCGCCATGTCCACGCCCCTGATGCCCGCCGCCTTCCTCGGCCACGGCTCGCCGATGAATGCGCTCGAACGCAACCGCTACACGCAGGCCTGGCGCGCGTTCGGCGCCTCGGTGCCGCGGCCGCGCGCGATCCTGGCGATCTCCGCGCACTGGTACGTGCCGATGCTGGCGGTGACCGCGATGCCGCGCCCGCGCACGATCCACGACTTCTTCGGCTTCCCGCCCGAGCTGTTCGCCGTGCAGTACCCGGCGCCGGGCCTGCCGGACCTGGTGGAGGAGGTGGCCGACCTGGCCAGGCCCGACCGGGTTGGCGCCGACCGCGACAGCTGGGGCCTGGACCACGGCACCTGGTCGGTGCTGGTGCATGCCTTCCCCGATGCCGATATCCCGGTGGTGCAGCTCTCGCTCGATACCCGCAAGCCGCTGGACTGGCACCTGGAGCTGGGCGCGAAGCTGTCCGCGCTGCGCGAGCGCGGGATCCTGGTGGTGGGCAGCGGCAACGTGGTCCACAACCTGCGCGCGATCGACTGGCAGCGGCCCGACGCCGGCTTCGACTGGGCCCACCGCTTCGACGAGCGTGCGCGCCAGCTCATGCGCGAGGCGCCGCACGAGGTGCCGTCGCTGTCCGCCCATCCCGACTACCGCGCGGCGGTGCCGATCACCGACCACTTCCTGCCGCTGCTGTACGTGGCCGGGATGGCCGCCGCGGCGCAGCGGCCGGCGTCCACCCTGGTCGAGGGCTACAGCTACGGTGCGCTGTCGATGACCGCGTATGCGCTGGAGGCGCGTTGCCCCGATGCGACGACCGGCGGAGGCGGCGCGGCCCCGCTCGCGACCAGCCTGCCGCCGGACGCGGCCAACGTCTGAGGCCGCGCGCGCTCAGCCGATGCGCGGCTGCGCCGCGAACCAGGGCGCGAGCCTGCGCAGCGCCTCCTCGACATGGGCCGTGGCCGGCGCGAAGCTGAAACGGATGTAGCGGTGGCCGTCGACCGGGTCGAAGTCGACGCCTGGCGCCAGCGCCACCCCGGTCTCCTCCAGCATCCGGGTGCAGAAGGCGAGGCTGTCGCTGGTCAGGTGGCCGACATCGGCCCACAGGTAGAACGCGCCGTCGGGCGGCGCGATGCGTTCCAGGCCCAGCGTCGGCAATGCATCAAGCAGCAGTGCGCGGTTGCGCGCATACGTGGCGCGGTGCGCTTCGAGCTCGTCCGTGCAGTCCATCGCCACCAGCGCCGCCTGCTGGCTGGGCGAGGGCGGGGTCAGGAACAGGTTGCCGGCATGGGCGCGCGCGGTGTCGACCAGGCCCGGCGGCACCAGCAGCCAGCCCAGGCGCCAGTCCACCATGCTGTAGTACTTGGAGAAACTGTTGACCACGAGCGCGTCGGGCGCGTACTCGAGGATGGAGTGCGCCGGACGGGTGTAGTGCAGGCCGTGGTAGATCTCGTCCGAGACCAGCACGATGCCGCGCTCGCGGCAGACGCGCGCGATCTCCGAAAGTTCGTCGCCGGGGATGATCGTGCCGGTGGGATTGGCGGGGCTGGCGAGGATCACGCCGGCCGGCGCGGGGTCCAGCGCCGCGATCGCCGCGGCCGAGAGCTGGTAGCGCGTCCCGGGCCCGCAGCCGATCTCGAGCGGCACCAGGTGCGCGGCGCGCGTGGTGTTGCGGTAGGCGACATAGCCCGGGCGGGCGAACGCGATCCGGTCGCCGGCTTCGAAGCGCGCCAACAGCGCAAGCAGCAGCGCGGGCGAGGCACCGCAGGTGAGGATGATGCGCTCGGGATCCACGTCCACGCGGTAACGCTCGCGGTAGTGGCGGGCGATGCGCGCGCGCAGCGGCTCGCTTTCCCAGTAGCCGGGCGGATCGCGATCGAGCGCCTCGCGCACCGCGGCCAGCGCCGCGGCCGGCGCGGGCGTGGACGGCTGCCCGAACTCCATGTGCACCACCGGCCGGCCGGCGGCTTCCAGCCTGCGCGCCAGCTGGCTGATGGCGATCGCGCGGAACGGTTCGACGCGACCGCCCATGCTCAATGCCCCCGTTCGCGCTCGATCGCGCGCCAGCCGATGTCGCGGCGGCAGAAGGCGTGCTCCCAGGAGATCGCGTCGACCCCGGCGTAGGCGCGGCGCTGGGCGTCGGCCACGGTGTCGCCGAGCGCGGTCACGCACAGCACGCGGCCGCCGGCGCTGACCACGCGGCCGTCGCCGTCGAGCGCGGTGCCGGCATGGAACACCTTGACGTCGTCCGGCACCGCGTCCAGCCCGGCGATCGGATCGCCGGTGACCGGGGGGCCGGGGTAGGGCCGCGCGGCCATCACCACGCCCAGCGACGGCCGCCGGTCCCACACCGCCTCGGTGCTGTCCAGGCGGCCGTCCAGCGCGGCCTCGACCAGGTCCACCAGGTCCGACTGCAGGCGCAGCAGCACCGGCTGGGTCTCCGGATCGCCGAAGCGCACGTTGAACTCGATCACCTTCGGCGCGCCGTCGGCGCCGACCATCAGGCCCGCGTAGAGGAAGCCGGTGAAGGGATGGCCGTCAGCGGCCATGCCGTCCACGGTCGGCTGCACTACTTCGCGCATGATCCGCTCGTGCACCTCGGGCGTGACCACCGGCGCCGGCGAGTACGCGCCCATGCCGCCGGTGTTGGGGCCGGTGTCGCCGTCGCCCACGCGCTTGTGGTCCTGGCTGGTGGCCATCGGCAGCGCGGTGCGGCCGTCGACCATCGAGATGAAGCTCGCCTCCTCGCCTTCGAGGAACTCCTCGACCACCACCCGCGCGCCGGCGTCGCCGAACGCGTTGCCCGAGAGCATGTCGCGCACCGCGGCCTCGGCCTCGGCCAGGGTCATGGCCACGACCACGCCCTTGCCCGCGGCCA
>Ga0123332_1005047_pt1 | contig 11328 bp, 6 predicted proteins | sample BioC12SIPDNA_4_FD_89958 | JGI IMG/M metagenome (GOLD analysis project Ga0123332, IMG submission 89958) | Anaerobic biogas reactor microbial communites from Washington, USA - Biogas_R2_A C12 SIP DNA | ecosystem: Engineered > Bioreactor > Anaerobic > Unclassified | place: Washington, USA...
GCGCGAAGTTCCCGTTTCCGACCACTTGGTTCGCTACACGCTTTCTCTCGTCCGCCAGACACGGACCGGCGAGCCGGGAGTTCCTGATTTCGTCGGGGAGCAACTCAGTTGGGGCGCGGGACCGCGGGCGGTGCAGTTCTTGATCCTGGGGGGCAAAGCGCGGGCCTTGCTCCACGGCCGCACCCACGTGACGGTCGACGACATCCGCGAGTTGGCCAAACCGGTACTTCGGCACCGCCTGGTGTTGAGCTTTACGGCCGAGAGCGATGGGGTCACACCGGACGACGTCATCGAGCGGATCCTTCAGGCAACCCCCACCCAGGAAGACGAGTTGACCGGCGATGCCCGATTCCAGAAGATTTTTGCATCCTGAAGCGGTCCAGCGGATCTCGCGACTCGACCTCCGCGCTCGCCACATCGTGGAGGGATTTCTCGCCGGAATGCACCGCAGCCCCTATTTCGGCCAGTCGGTCGAATTCCTGCAACACCGCGAGTATGCTTGGGGCGACGACCTGCGGTTCGTGGACTGGAAGGTCTGGGCAAAGCAGGACCGATTCTACGTGAAGCAATTCGAGGAAGACACGAATTTTCGTGCCACGCTGCTGGTCGACGTCTCCGGCAGCATGCGCTACGGCTCGGGACCGTTGAACAAATACGAGTACGCCGCCACCGTCGCGGTCAGCTTGGCCTACCTGCTGTTGCGACAGCAAGACGCGGTCGGCTGTATCGCTTTCGACGACCGCCTGCGGACCGCCGTTCCTCAGCGGACGAAACGAAACCACCTCGACGCCGTCATCAAGGCCCTCGGCTTGAGCGGACCCGAAAACAAGACCGATATGTACCCAATCCTCCGCGAGGTGGCCGAGACGTATCCTCGCCGTGGAGTGATGCTGCTCATCTCCGATCTGCTCACCGACCGGCCCGGCTTGTTCCGGGGGCTGAAGTTGCTGCGGAGTCGGGGGCATGACGTGATGGTGTTTCACATCCTCGACGACGACGAGATCGATTTTCCCTTCAACGGCTCGACGCGGTTCGAGGGTCTGGAGGACGCCTCTGAAATACACTGCAATCCGCGGGCGTTGCGGGAAGGCTATCTTGCCGCGCTCGCGCAGTATCTGGAAGAGATCCGCCGCGGCTGTGCGGCCATTAACCTCGATTACGTCCTTTTCCGCACCAGCCAACCGCTCGACGGCGCGCTGGCGACCTATTTGAGTCGTCGCTCGGCGATGACCCGGACTTGAGCCATGGCCACCTTCGTTTACCCGGCACTACTATGGGGACTGGCGCTGGTCGGCATTCCCGTGTTGATCCATTTGATCAACATGATGCGCCATCGTCGCGTGCCGTGGGCGGCAATGGAGTTTCTACTGGCAAGCCAGAAGAAGAACCGCACGCGGGTGCTCTTGAAGCAACTTCTCCTGCTCGCCACCCGCATGGTCGCCGTGGCGTTGGTGGTGCTGCTGCTGGCGCAGCCGATGCTCCGCAACCAGTTGGGGCGCTGGATCGGCGGCAGCAAGACGCACCACATCGTGCTGCTGGATGACAGCTATTCGATGTCGGACCGGTGGGCGGACTCCAGCGCAATGGACGACGCCAAGTCGGTCGTTCTTCGCATCGGCGAAGAGGCCGCCCGCCAGGTGCAACCGCAGACGTGTACGCTGCTGCGGTTTTCGCGGGTCGGCCGTCCGTCGCTCGGCACGCAGCCCGATTTGCTGGAGGAGCCGGTCGGCGCGGATTTTGTCGAGAGCTTGCGGCGAATCGTCGAGCCGCTGGAGCCGTCCCAAACGGCGGCAGGCCCGATCCCGGCAATGGAAGCCGTCGCTCAGTTGCTGGGCGATTCCGACGATGAGAATCGCGTCGTGTATCTCGTCAGCGACTTCCGCGCCCCTCAATGGGAGGACGCCGCTGAAGTGAAGCGCGAGCTGGCCAGGCTGGAATCGGGAGGGGCGAGGCTCCACTTGATCCACTGCGTCGATGCGATGCGCCCCAATCTTGCCATTGCCTCGCTGCGACCCGATTCCGGCACCCGCGCCGCGGGCGTGCCGCTGTTTCTGGAAGTGACGGTGCGGAATTTCGGCACCGCGGCGGTCCGCAACGTCCCCGTCTTTCTCGAAGCGGACGGCCTGGCGCGGCCCGCCGTCACCATTGCCGAAATCCCCGCGGGCAAGACGGCGGCGGAGCGGTTCCCCGTCCAGTTCACCACGGCGGGCGAGCATCGCATCACCGCGCGGCTGGAGAGCGACTCCGTTGACGCGGACAACTTCCGCTATGCGGTGCTCGATTTCCCGCTTGCCGTGCCGGTGCTGCTGGTCGACGGCAATCCGGCGTCGACCGACGCGGGATATGTCCGGGCGGCGCTCGATCCGGGAGGGCCGGTGACCACCGGCATTCGGCCGCGGATCGAGGGCCCTCGTTACCTCAATGCCAATCCACTGGAGCCGTTTCGAGCGATCTGGATCATGAACGTGGAGCGGCTCGACCGCTCGGCTGTAGAGGCCCTCCAGCGCTACGTCCAGCACGGAGGCGGACTGGCGTTTTTTCTCGGCGAACGATCGTCGGCATCGTGGATCAACGAGGAACTTTGGCGCGAAGGGAAGGGGTTGTTTCCATCGCCGCTTGAATCGCCGGCCCAACTGCTGGTCGACCGGCTTCAGAAGGCGCCGGATCTGAAGGTCGGCGATCATCCGATCTTTCAGGTCTTCGCCGGCCAGCGCAACAGCTTCCTCGCCATGGTCATCGTCGACCGTTATTTCGCAGTGCCGACGTCGTGGGAAGCCCGGCGGCCCTCCTCGACCCAAGTCATTGCGCGGTTGCGCAACGGGGCGCCGCTGGCGGTCGAGAAGACGTTCGGCAAGGGGCGCGTGGTGGCTTTTTTGACCAGCGCCGCGCCGACCTGGAACAATTGGGCTCGCAACAATCCCAGCTTTGTCGTGGCGATGCTGGAACTGCAATCGTTTCTCGCTGGCGAGGATGCCGACGCCGGCTCCCGCCTCGTCGGAGCGCCTTTGCCGTTGAAGCTCGATCCGGCCGTCTATACTCCCCAGGTCGGATTTCTCGGTTCCGACGCCGCCGCACCGCCGATCGACGCCGCCGAAGCGACTGCCTCGGCGGATGGCTCGTGGTCCCTGACGCTTGCCGGCGCCGACCGCAGCGGGTTTTACACCGCCGCCCTGACGCGCACCGATGGCGCCCGGGAAGATCGCTTCTACGCCTTCAATGTGGATCCGGCCGAGGGCGATCTGAGGACGATGGACAGTTCGGCGTTGGCGGCCCGACTCGACGGGCTTCATTACCGCTACGATCAGGCGGCCGGATTCCAGGCTGCCACGGAGGAACTGACCGGCTACGATCTCGCGGAGCCGTTGCTCTACTTGTTGGTGCTGCTACTGGTCGGCGAACAGATGCTGGCGTGGTCGGCGAGCTACCATCCCTCGCCGCGACGGCAGTTGGCCGAGGGAGGTGCGCAGTGAACGGCATGCCTCTGCTTCTGGCCGAAGCGACGACCCGCGCCGTCTTCCAGTGGGGCCGCATTCAAGCCAATGCCGATTGGATCCTGCCGATTGGGGCCGCCGTCTTGCTCATACTCCTCGTGCAGTGGATCTACCGCCGCGACGCCGTCGAACTGCGGCCTTCGATTCGCCGGCTCCTCGCCGGATTGCGCGCGGCGGTGATCGTCATACTTCTCGTCCTCTATCTGCAGCCGCAGTGGCGGACGCAGCGCGAAGAGGTTCAGCATTCGCGTGCGATTCTGCTGGTGGACACTAGTCTGAGCATGGGGCTGAACGATCTGGAGCAAACCGCGAGCAAAGCCCCGGCGACCCGCCTGGAGCAGGTCGCCGGCGCACTCGACCGGACCCGGTGGCTCGACGAGCTGAGCAAGGTCCACGACGTGATCGTAGCGCGGTTCGACAAACAGACCAACCGTGTCGGGTCGATCAAGAAACGGGGACTGCAGGAAGCAGGCCCGCCGCCGACCGCCGCCGGCGATGCCTCTTCGCCGCCGGCAAGTTCCGGAGGCCGTATCGAGGAACCTCTCAACTGGGAAGAGCTCCTTATGCCGACCGGAACCGAGACCCGGCTGGGGCAATCGTTGCGGCAGTTGATCTATGAGGAACGCCAATGGCCGGTTTCGGGCATCGTCGTTTTCAGCGACGGAGGTCAGAACGCAGGCGCCTCGCCGGAATCGGCGGCCGAACTTGCCAGGGAGGCGAAGATCCCGGTTTTCACGGTCGGCGTCGGCTCCAAGCAGCAACCGGGCAACGTCCGGGTGTACGAACTCGAGTGCCCCGAGCGCGTGCAGCCCGGAGATCCTTACTCGGTTACCGGGCTGATTCAGGCGGAGGGAGTCGCCGGTAAGTCGGCTACTGTCGAACTGCTTATCCGGCCGTCGGACCGTGAAGCGGCCGGCAAGCCGGGCACGGGCAGGCTGGTCGATACGCAGCAAGTTATCTTAGGCAGCGATGGCGAGGCCGTGCCGGTGAAATTCGAGCGGACCGCTGCGGAGGTTGGCCGGCAGACGGTGTGCCTGCGGGTGACGGCGCCCAGTTCCGATCGCAATCCCAACGATAATTTCCAGGAATCGGAAATCCAGATCGTCGACCGCAAGACCCGCGTGATGCTGTTCGCCGGCGGGCCGACACGCGAGTACGGATTCCTGCGAACGATGCTCTTTCGCGACGCCTCGGTGACGGTCGATGTGTTGCTCCAGACGGCCCAGCCCGGCATTTCTCAGGAGGCAGATGCGCTGCTGGAAGAGTTTCCCGCCACACGGGAAGAGATGTTTGCTTACGACTGCGTCGTCGCCTTCGATCCAAACTGGAAAGAACTCACCTCGGGGCAGGTCGATCTGCTGGAACAGTGGATGGCGGAACAGGGAGGCGGCCTGATCGCCATCGCCGGCCCGGTGTTTGCAGGCGAATCGCTCAACGGCTGGGTGCAGGGCGAGAGCCCGGCCATGAGCAAGGTTCGAAGCCTGTACCCGATCCAGTTCCCGCGGCGGTTTTCTGTCCTCGAAAGCGGAACGTACTCGAGTAAGGAGCCGTGGCCGTTGGAATTCACGCGTGAAGGGGTGGAAAGCGAATTCCTTTGGCTCGACGACACCGCCACCTCCAGCCAGCAGGCGTGGTCGAGGTTTGCCGGCGTGTACGGATTCTATCCGGTCGAGGGACCGAAAGCCGGCGCCACCGTCTACGCGACGTTCTCCGATCCCAAAGCTGCCCAAGGTGGCGGCCCGCCGGTCTTCATGGCCGGCCAGTTCTACGGTTCCGGCCGATCGTTCTATCTCGGCAGCGGAGAGATGTGGCGGTTGCGGCAGGCGGATCCGGCCTGGTTCGAAACGTTTTACACCAAGCTCATCCGGCACGTCAGCCAGGGGCGTCTGCTGCGGCAGTCGAGTCGGGGCGTGTTGTTGGTCGATCGCGATCGCTACTTGCTGGGAAGCACCGTGCAGGTCCGCGCGCAGTTGACGAGCGCCCAGTTGGAGCCCTTGGCCGCAGCAGAGACGCCGATCGAGGTGTTTCGGCCGGACGGCAGTGTGGCGACCCTTTCGCTCACTGCGGATCCCAGCCGCGCGGGCATGTTTGTCGGACAGTTCACCGCCTTGGAGGAAGGGGCCTACCGGCTGGAGCTTCCCGTCCCGCAGAGCGAGGAACGACTGGTCCGCCGCCTGCAGGTGGCGATTCCCGATCTGGAACGCGAAAACCCTCGACTCAACGAGCCCCTGCTGATCCGCGTCGCCGAAGCCACCGGCGGCAAGTATTTCGCGAGCGTGGATGCGGCGCTATCAACCGCCTCGCCCGAGAACCTCCTGGCTTTGCTCCCCGACCGCACGAAGACCATCTTGCGGACCGCGGCTCCGGACCGCCGCTGGGAGGCGATCTGGCGACAATGGCTGATGTTTGGGCTCTGCGGACTATTGTTTTCAGAATGGTTGATCCGTCGATTGGCGAAACTGGCATGACCGGCAATCCTCCCCCACCTCAACTCGAACCCGCGATTGGCTTCGCCCTGGCCGCGCTGCGGCGACGGATCCGCCGCTACGTTTGGCTGGAAGGGATCGCCGCGGCCGTTGTCTGGCTGGGCGCGGCGTTCTGGTTGAGCCTGGCGGTGGATTGGCTTTTCGAGCCTTCGCGGACGGTGCGAGGACTGGCGCTGGCAGTTGCTCTTTCGATCCTTGCCGTCGTGCTCTACCGGCTCGTCGTTCGACGAGCCTTCGTCCGGCTCAGCGACCGCAACATGGCGATGCTGCTGGAACGAAGATTTCCGCAGTTCCGCGAAAGCCTGTTGACAGCCGTGGAGCTTTCCGAACGCCGGGCCGACGCCGCATCGTGCAACCCCCAGATGCTCAAGCGGACTTGCCGGCTCGCCGCCGAACCGTTTCAGGACGTTCGTCTTGACGACGTGTTTGATCCGCGGCCGCTCCGCCGCTCCGCCGCGGGCGCGTTATTGTTGACGATGTCCGTCGTCGTGCTGGCCGTCGCGCTGCCCGAGGCGACGAAGACGTGGAGCCGCCGGAATCTCTTCTTTTCGAACGAGCTTTGGCCGCGGCGGACAAAGCTCATCGTGGACGGATTCGACGGCGGCGCGGTGAAGGTGGCTCGGGGCGCGGATTTCGACATGGCCGCCCGCGCCGATCTGCGCATGCCGATGGTCCCGGAAACCGTGGAGATTCGCTACCGCTCACAAAGCGGCGCACGGGGTCGGGCGGCGATGGCCCGCGAAGGCGCGGTCGATCGCGGCCGCGACCGCTTTCAGCGCTACACGCACACATTCCGCGGCGTACTCTCGCCGATGGAACTGGACGTTCTCGGCGGAGACGATGCGGTCCGTGGCTTGAAGATCGAAGTGGTCGACAACCCGACGCTCGCAGAGATGGTCCTCGATTGCCGCTATCCCGACTACATGGACCGGCCCGCGCGGACGCTGCCCGTCAGCGGAGCGATGCAGATTCCTTTCGGCACGGACCTGACCGTCCGCGCCCGCGGCAACAAGGATCTGGTGGAGATCGAGGTGCGATCGGCGTCGGACGACGCCGGCAATCCCGCGACGCTTAAGATCGCCGGCGACCCGCGCGCCGTCGAATATCCTGCCGGGCCGCTTCGCGGCGACCAGACATTGCTGTTCACCCTCTTGGACCGCGACGGGATCAAGTCGCGCGAGCCGATACGGCTGATCCTGGCGGCGTTGGAAGACGAGACTCCCCAATTGGCGTTGCGGCTGAAGGGGATCGGTACCGCGATCACGCCCTTGGCGCAATTGCCCGTGGCAGGCCCCGTCACAGACGACTACGGATTGGCCAAGGCATGGTTCGAGTTCGGAGTTGACGAGCAGGAGTTACGCGATCATCCGATCGCCACGCCTTCGGGAAACCCAACACGACTGGAACTTCAGCAATCCCTCGACGTTCGCGACTTGAAGTTACAGCCGGGGCAGAAACTGTTGGTTGGCGTGAAAGCGGCTGACCGGTACAACTTGGCCGACGGCCCCCATATCGGCGTTAGTGAGCGCTGGCTCTTGGAAGTGGTCACGGCCGAGCAGTTGCGAGCGATGCTCGAAGCGCGGGAACTGGTGCTGCGACAGCGCTTCGAGCGAATGATCGAAGAGGTGGTGGAAACCCGCGATTCTCTGCTGCGGCTGCAGTTCACAGCCGGCCCTCCTGCAGAGTCGGCGGCGAGCGACGAAACCGCCGCGGCGGCGGAGCCGGGCGATGCGACGGAAACCACGTCCGACTCGCCGGAACGCCGCCTGGCGTTGAACGCGCTCCGCACGGAACGGGCGTTGCAGAACAGCCGCAAAGACGCCTACGAGGTGCTGGGCGTCGCCGAAGCCTTCGACGAGATTCGCCAGGAACTCGTAAACAACCGCATCGACACGGCCGAGTTGCGGATGCGTTTGGAGCAAGGGATCATCGCACCGCTAGAGCGGATCGGCGGCGAGATGTTCCCCGAGTTGGAGCGGCGTCTGGACGACGTCCGCGGCGCCCTTACCGATGAGAATCTGGCACCGGCGCCACGAGACCGTGCCCGCGAACAATCGGAGGCGATCCTGGCCGCGATGCGCGAGGTGCTCGGCAGGATGATCGAGCTGGAGGATTTCAACGAAGCGGTGGAATTGTTGCGTCAGATTGTCGAGATGCAAGAGAAGCTCAACGACCAGACGAAGCAACGGCACAAGAGCCGGCTTCGCGATTTGCTGGAGGACTAGCCATGCCTGTCCCGCCGCGAAGTTCTCTGTTGGCGCTGTGGATTGCGCTCTGGTCCGTGACGGCGCACGCCCAGTTTCTCCCCGGGGAACTGATGCCTGTGGAAGAGGAAGAGCAGGAGGAGACCAGTGAGGCGGCGCCGGCCGAGGCGAACCGTGGCCCCAACGACGAACTGGTTGTCCGGCAGCAGGAGATCTCCGACAAGTTCCGGCGTCTGGAGGAAATCCTGCTGCGGATGGCGGAACTGTCGGCTGGCGTCGATCCTCGCCGCGCCGCCCTCTTGCGCAAGGCGGTCGCCCAGAGCAAGGACCGCTTGATCAATGTCCAATTCGAGACGCTTGTTTCCCTCTTGGAGAAAGATCAACTTTCGCGGGCGATCGAGAATCAGGGAGGCGTCCGCGAGGATTTGAAATCGCTGCTGGAGTTGCTGCTGAGCGAGGACCGCGGACGCCGCATCGAATCGGAGAAAGCACGGATCCGCGAATACCTCAAGCGGCTCAACGAGATCATCAAACAGCAGAAGGGGCTCCAAGGTCGAACATCCGGCGGAGCGAAAACCAACCGGCTCGCCGACGAGCAGGAGAAACTGGCCGGGAAGACCGGCGGGCTCGCCGACGATATCCAGCGGAACGAGGAAGGCGGCGACAGAGAGCAACGCGAAGAAGAGGATGCCGCCGAGTCGGACTCCAAACCGTCCGGCCAAGACAAAGAGAGGGCGGGCGGCAAAGACGGTGGACAGAGCGAAAAGGAAACATCGCCGTCAGGCGATTCCAAGCCTGAGGAGAAAAGCCCGCCCGAAGGCGGCCAGCCGTCGAGCGGAGAGAAGAGTGAAGGACCGTCGCAGCCACCGGGCCAGGGGCAGAGTGAGAGAGAATCCGGAGAACCGTCGCAGCCCTCGGCGAGCGAGCAGGAGAACCCGGCGCGGAAGCGATTGGAAGCGGCGCGCCAACGGATGCGCGAGGCCGAAGAGAAACTGAAAGAGGCCCAGCGCGAGGGCGCCGTCGACAAGCAGGAAGAGGCGATCCGGGAATTAGAGCAGGCGAAAGCCGAGTTGGAGGAAATCCTCCGTCAACTCCGCGAAGAGGAGATCGGGCGGATGTTGGCCCTGCTGGAGACCCGCTTCCGCAAAATGCTCCAGATGCAGCGCGAGGTCTACGAGGGGACCGTGCGATTGGACAAAGTGCCCCGGGCCGACCGGGCGCACAGCCACGACATCGAGGCGGGGCGACTCAGCGGCCAGGAAGCGGACATCGTGCTCGAGGCCGACAAGGCGTTGATGCTCATGCGCGAAGACGGCACCGCCGTCGCCTTGCCGGAAGCAGTCGAGCAGATGAGGGATGATATGGAGCAGGTGGTCCAACGTCTCTCCCGTTCCCTAGTCGATCCCATGACGCAGGGTATCGAAGAGGACATCCTTGCCGCTTTGGAGGAGATGATCGAAGCAGTCAAGAAAGCGCAGCAGGAATTGGAAGAGAAGCAGCAGCAGCAAGGCCCGCCGCCGCAGGGTGAACCTCAGGATCCGCCTCTGGTGGACATCCTGGCGGAACTGAAAATGGTCCGGGCGCTGCAGATGCGGGTGAATCGACGCACCGACCGCTATTCCAAGCTGGTTGAAGGCGAGCAGGCGACCAGCGACGACGTGATCCGGGCGCTAAAACAACTCGCCGACCGGCAAGACCGGATCTACCGAATCACGCGTGACCTCGAGCGAAAGCGAAACCGATGACCACCACTCTCCCTCACACTCGTTCCCACAAACCGTGGGGCAGGTTGGTAACCTGCCATCTTGACACGCCAATGCAAGGCAGGTCACGAACCTGCCCCACGGCGCGATCCTACTCTCTTGGCCGGTGGCTGTTTTTCTCAGCCGTCGCGTGGCCCCTCACCCTATTGCTAAGGGGGTCGGGAGTCTTTTTCCGTATCGGCCGCCAACCGGGCTGGACCTGCCGAGCGGCGGTGGGGCCGATACGGAAAAAGACTCCCGACCCCTTTTGGGTTGCGACACTGATTTTTTCGCCACTGCTCACCGCCCCCGTTCTTCTTGGCGCCGATCTCCCCGCTCCCATACTCGCCAAATCCCCAACGTGGCAGACGCCCACAACCGAGAAGGTCCGCTCCCAGGTCTTCCAGTGGTTCGACGAGAGGAAGGCTGACGACAAGACTCGTGCGGAGGCCGAAAAACTCTGGAACGACGCCTCGGGCGAACTTCCCGCCGTCGATCTGCTCGATCGGACGGTTCGCAGCTTCGCTCTGGCCGATGAAAACGCCCGGCAACTACTCGACCTCTGTTCGAAGCCGCGGGCCAAGCTGCTCTTGCCGAGCCAATCATGGCTCACGGACACAGCCACGCCGAATTTCGTTTCCAACAATGTCCGTCTCTACTACGCCCGCTGGCTCGTCCACGAACGGATGTTCGATGAAGCCCTGGAGCAGCTCGACGGTCTGCAACCGAACGACGTCGTCGATCCCGCCGGCTTGTTGTTCTACCAGGGCGTCGTTAATCATCGGCTGCTCAACGGGGAGATGGGGTTGAAGGCCATCGACCGCCTACTCGACGGCACCGCCGACAGCCCGAAGCGTTATGCGGCGGTTGCCCGGCTGATGAAGGAGGATCTCAAAGACCTGGAAGAAGACACTCTCGATCACATCGCCCGCCGCATGGAAGACATCGAGCGCCGCCTTGAACTTGGCCGTGCCGGTCCCAAGGTCCGCGAGGTGGAGGGAGGCGTGATCGAATCGCTCGACAAACTGATCAAGAAACTTGAGGAGCAACAACAGCAGCAACAGGCATCCAGCAGCGGAGGCCAACTGCAACCGCTCCAACCTGCCGGCGACAGCCGGATCATGGGCGGCAAGGGCAAGGGGGAGGTGACCAAGCGCGACATCGGCGGCGAGAGCGGCTGGGGCGATCTTCCGCCCAAGCAGCGGGAAGAGGCGATGCAGCAGATCGGCCGCGATTTTCCCGCCCACTACCGCGACGCCATCGAACAGTATTTTCGCCGTTTGGCGAAAGAGGGAAATGCGGACTAGAAAAAGGGGGCGGCGTGGACGTGTACTCGGCCGAGTTCGAGAACTGCTCCGTAGAGACCTGGAACTTCTGGTTCACGAACGACAGGATGGCCGCATAC
>Ga0123332_1005051_pt1 | contig 11325 bp, 9 predicted proteins | sample BioC12SIPDNA_4_FD_89958 | JGI IMG/M metagenome (GOLD analysis project Ga0123332, IMG submission 89958) | Anaerobic biogas reactor microbial communites from Washington, USA - Biogas_R2_A C12 SIP DNA | ecosystem: Engineered > Bioreactor > Anaerobic > Unclassified | place: Washington, USA...
CCGCGAGCCCGGCAGCACCGCCAGCACCGGCCCCTCGTCGTCGAGGCCGAGTTCGGCGCGCGCACGCCGCCGGTCGGGGTTGAGCGGCATGGCGTCGGCCATCGGATGGCCGACGAAGCGGGCGTCCACGCCGTGGCGGGCGTAGATCGGCGGCTCCATCGGGAACAGGCACAGCACCAGGTCCGCGCTGCGCCCGATCTTCGCCGCGCGACCCTGGCGCCAGGCCCAGACCGACGGGCTCACGTAGTGCACGGTGCGCACGCCGCGGCGCTTGAGCCAGCGCTCGAGCCCCAGGTTGAAGTCGGGCGCGTCGATGCCGATGAACACGTCCGGGCGCCAGTCGAGCAGGCGGCGGCGCAGGCGCCGGCGCAGGCCCAGCAGCCGCGGCAGGTGGCGCAGCACCTCACTCAGGCCCATCACCGCCAGTTCCGAGGCGTCGTGCCAGGTCTCGACCCCGGCCTCGCGCATCCGCGCCCCGCCCACGCCGGCGAATTCCGCGCCCGGGAACCGCGCCGCGAGTTCAGCCACCAGCCCGGCGCCGAGCAGGTCGCCCGAGGCCTCGCCGGCACACAGCGCGATCCGCGGCGGGCGCGCGTCGGCCAGCGCAAGGGACGGAGCCTCGCCGGCCGCCGCCGCGTGGCGCATCATCGTGTCGTCGCTGCCGCCGGCCATGGCCTTCAGCGCAGCAGCGGACGCTCGCCGTGCTCGATGAAATCGAGCATCGCCCGCACGTCCTCGCTGCCGGACGCGGCGATCTCGGCCAGCTCGGCGCGGGCTTCCTCGAGCTTGGCGTCGCCCAGGTAGAGCGCGCGGTAGGCGCGGCGGATGGCGGCGATGCGCGCGGGATCGAAGCCGCGGCGCTTGAGGCCTTCGGCGTTGATGCCGCGCGGACGCGCGTACTTGTCCTGGGCCACCATCAGGAACGGCGGCACGTCGCCGTTGACGAACGCGCCCATGCCGATGAAGGCGTGGGCGCCGATGCGGCAGAACTGGTGCACGCCGGCGAAGCCGCTCAGGATCACGTGGTCGCCCACGTGGACGTGGCCGGCGAGGCTGGCGTTGTTGGAGAACACGCAGTGGTTGCCGACCACGCAATCGTGGGCGACGTGGGTGTAGGCCAGGAACCAGTTGTCGCTGCCGATCCGGGTGACGCCGCCGCCGTCGCCGGTGCCGCGGTTGAAGGTGACGAACTCGCGCACCAGGTTGCGGTCGCCGATCTCCAGCGACACGGTCTCGCCGCGGTACTTCTTGTCCTGCGGATCGCCGCCGATCGCGGCGTGGCCGACGATGCGGTTCCCGCGCCCGATCCGGGTCGGGCCGTGCACGCTGCAGTGCGGCCCGATCGTGGTGCCGTCGCCGATCTCCACCCCGGGACCGATCCAGGTGAACGCGCCCACCGACACCCCTTCGCCAAGCCGCGCCGATGGATCCACGACCGCGGTGGGATGGATGTCCGTGGCCATCTCAGGTGCGCACCTCGGCACACAGGATTTCGGCGCAGGCCACCTGCTCGCCGTCCACGCGCGCGACGCCCGAGTACAGGGTCATGTTGCGGATCTCGCGTTTGATCCCGACCTCCAGGTCGAGCCGGTCGCCCGGTACCACCATGCGCGAGAACTTCGCGTTGTCCACCTTGACCAGGTACGACAGCCTGCCCTCGAGGCCGCCGCCGTGGGTGAGCTGGCTCAGGATGCCGCCGGCCTGCGCCATCGCCTCGATCACCAGTACCCCCGGCATCACCGGACGGTCGGGGAAATGCCCGGTGAAGAACGGCTCGTTGGCGCTGACGTTCTTGTAGCAGAGCACGCGCTTGCCCGGCTCGGCCTCGACCACGCGGTCGACCAGCAGGAACGGGTAGCGGTGCGGCAGCATCTCGCGGATGCCCGGGATGTCGATGGGGAACGTGACCTGCTGCTTCATCCTGTGTCCTTTGGCGACGTTCCCACGCGGCGGGCGAGGGCGTCGAGCTGCTTGAAACGGACCGCGTTGCGGCGCCAGCTGCGGCTGTCCATCAGCGGGGTGCCGGAAGAATACTCCCCGGGCTCGCGGATCGAGTGGGTCACCAGGCTCATCGCGGTGACGACCACGCGGTCGCAGATCTCCAGGTGGCCCGCGATCCCGGCCGCGCCGCCGATCATGCAGTATCGCCCGATCGTGGTGCTGCCGGCCACGGCCACGCAGCCGGCCATGGCGGTGTGGGCGCCGACGCGGACGTTGTGGGCGATCTGGATCTGGTTGTCCAGGCGCACGTCGGGCCCGAGCACGGTGTCCTCGATCGCGCCGCGGTCGATGGTGGTGTTGGCGCCGATCTCGCAGTCGTCGCCGACCTGCACGCCGCCGAGCTGCGGCACCTTGATCCAGTGCGGTTCGGCGGCGGCGCGGTCGAAGGCCAGGCCAAAGCCGTCGGCGCCCAGCACCGCGCCCGGGTGCACCAGCACCCGGCGGCCGAGCCGGACCCGGCGCACCAGCGTCACCCGCGCCACCAGGCGGCTGCCGGCGCCGATTTCGCAATCCTCGCCGACCACGCAGCCCGGGCCGATCCACGCGCCGGCTGCGACCGTGCTGCCGGCGCCGATGCAGGCCAGCGGCCCGATCCACGCCGCCGGGTCGACCACCGCGTCGGGATCGACCACCGCGGTCGGGTGGATACCCGGCTCGTGCGCCGGGGTCTGGTCGAACAGGGCGGCGATGCGGGCGAAGGCCACGTACGGGTCCGCGGCCAGGAGCACGTCGCCGGCGTAGCCCTCGGCGTCGCGTTCGCGCATCACCACCAGGCCTGCCGCCGTCGTCGCCAGCTGCCCGCGGTAGCGCGGGTTGGCGAGGAAGGACAGGGAGGCCGGCCCGGCCCCCGCGAGCGTGCCCACGCCCTCGACCACGCGTCCGGGATCCCCCCGCAGCGCCAGGTCGAAACGCTCGGCGAGATCCCCTGCGCGGAACTGGACGGCCCGGCGCGCCATCGGCCCCGGGGCTAGAACGCGCCGCCGAAGGTGAACTGCAGGCGCTCGAGCTCGTCGCCGTGCTGGATCACCCGGCCGTTCGCGTCGCGCACCTCGTCCTGCGAGCGTAGCGGGTAGGCGTAGCTGATCGAGATCGGGCCCACCGGCGCGCGCCACATCAGCGCCACGCCCGCGGACGCCCGCAGTTCGCTGCTCTCGAACGCGTCCACGTTCCGGAACACGTTGCCCACGTCCACGAACGCGGAGACGCGCGCGGCCGGCGACTTGATCAGCTGCGGGAAGAACATCTCCAGCGAGCCCACGGTCTTGAGTGCGCCGCCCATCGGCTGCAGGTAGCCGCTGTTGAACGCGCTCTCGCGCGGGCCGAGGGTGTTGTCGCGGAAGCCGCGCACCGAGCGCGCGCCGCCGGCGTAGAAGTTCTCGAAGAACGGCAGCCCGCTGGCGACCAGGGTCTTGTCGTACACCGAGCCGGGGCCGCAGGCCTCGCCGCCCGGGGTCGGGCCGGCGTCGGCCGCCTGCAGCCCCGGGGGCGGCAACGGCTGGGAGCCCTGCGAGCGGCAGAACACGCGCGTCCTGTCGTCGCCGTAGCTGTCGCCGTAACCCACTTCGAAACGGGTGTTCAGCACCAGGGCGCGGTTGATCGGCCAGTACTTGGAGAACTCGTAGTTGACCTTGTAGTACTCGACGGTCGAGCCGGGCAGCGTGGTCTCCAGCGACACGCGCTGGTAGGTGCCGCGCGTGGGCTGCAGGTAGTCGTTGCGCGAGTCGCGCGCCCAGGCCAGTTCCGCGCGCCAGGCGTGGAAGGTGCGCTGGCCGACCGCGTCGATGTAGTCGACGATCGACTGCGGCGAGGACCCGCGCCAGGCGAAGATCTGGTTGCGGTCGATGCCGAACAGCGCCGAGATCGTGTCCGACTCGGTGATCGGCAGGCCGAAGAACACCTGCCCGGCGGCGTTGGTCGAGGAGAACTGGGCGGTGTTGAACTCCGAGTTGTCGAACTCGCGCCACCACAGGTTGTAGCCCAGCGACAGGCCCTCGTCGGTGAAGTACGGGTTCAGGAACGAGAACGAGTAGCGCTGCAGGTAGACGTTGCGCTGGGCCTCGACCGAAACCCGGTTGCCGCTGCCCAGGAAGTTGTTCTGCGACAGCTGCACCGAGGTGGTCACGCCCGCGAGCTGCGAATAGCCCAGGCCGAACACGAAGCTGCCCGAGGTGGTCTCGGTGACGCTGAACACCACGTCGACCTGGTCGTTGCTGCCGGGCACCGGCACCGATTCGACGTTCACGCTGCCCGATTCGAAGTAGCCCAGGCGCTGCAGGCGGACCTTGGAGCGGTCGATCGCCGCCTGCGAGTACCACGCGCCCTCGAACTGGCGCATCTCGCGGCGCAGCACCTCGTCGGAGGTGCGGGTGTTGCCGCGGAACACGATCCGGCGCACGTTCACGCGCGGCCCCGGCACCACCTGCAGCTTGATGCCGACGGTGCGGTTGTCGCGGTCGATGTCGGGGATCGTGTTGACCTGGGCGAAGGCGTAGCCGATGTTGCCGAGCGTGGCGGTGATCGAGTCGGCGGTCAGCTCCAGCAGCGCGCGCGAGAACACCGAGCCTTCCTGCAGGATCACCAGGCGCTCGAGGTCTTCCTTGGGCAGTACGGTGTCGCCGGTGAGCTCGATCGACGAGATGGTGTAGATCTCGCCCTCGGTCAGCCCGGCGGTGATGTACATGTCGCGCTTGTCGGGGCTGATCGAGACCTGGGTGCTGTCGATGCTGAAGTCGACGTAGCCGCGGTCGAGGTAGAAGTTGTGCAGCTTCTCCAGGTCGCCGGAGAGCTTCTCCTTCGAGTACTGGTCGTCGCGGCGGTACCAGCTGAGCCAGTTGCTCTCGGCCGACTCCCAGCTGTCGGTCAGGTCGTCCTGGTCGAACAGTTCGTTGCCGACCAGGTTGATGTGCCGGATCTTGGCGGCCTTGCCTTCCTTGACCTCGATCGCGATGTCGACGCGGTTGCGGTCGAGGCTGGTGACCGTCGGGATGATCTCGACGTTGTACTTGCCGCGGTTGTTGTACTGCCGGGTCAGCTCCTGGGTGACACGGTCCAGGGCCAGCCGGTCGAAGGTCTCGCCCTCGGCCAGCCCGATGTCGCGCAGCCCCCGGGTCAGGTCCTCGGTCTTGATGTCCTTGTTGCCGCTCAGGGTGAGCCGGTTGATCGCCGGCCGTTCGGTGACGGTGACCACCAGGATGTCGCCCTGGCGCCCGATCTGGATGTCCTCGAAGAACCCGGTGCGGTACAGCGCGCGGATCGCCTCGCCGACGCGGGTCTGGTTGACGGTGTCGCCGCGCTCGATCGGCAGGTAGGTGAACACCGTGCCGGCGCCGATGCGCTGCAGCCCGTCGATGCGGATGTCGCTGACGGTGAAGCTCCCCGGGCTCGCGGCGGGCGCCTGGGGTGGGACCGCCAGCGGCGCCTGCGGACCGGCCGCCTGCTGGGCCCAGGATGGCGCGATGACGGTCGCGAGGGCGAGTGCGAGCATGTGGCGGGCAGGGATACGCGTCATCGATCGGTCCGGATTGGGGAAGATCTCCGCTGCTGACGCAGCGGCGGTCGGAAGGCGGGCATCAGCGCACCAGCTGGAGGATGTCGTTGTAGAACGCAAGGCCCATCAAACCGGCCAACAACACCAGGCCGACATACTGCCCGGCGGCCATCGCACGTTCGCTTAACGGACTGCCTTTGACCAACTCGATAAGGTAATACAACAGGTGTCCGCCGTCCAAGAGCGGGATCGGCAGCAGGTTGAGCATCGCGATGCTCAGCGAGAGCAGGGCGAGGATGGTCAGGTACCAGGCCACGCCCTGGCTGGCGTAGGCGTTGGTGGCGCGGGCGATGGTCAGGGGCCCGGCGACCGTGTTCTCCAGCGCCAGGCGGCCGGTGAAGGCGCGCTGGATCATCCCCAGCAGCTGGCCGGTCAGCTGGCCCATCTCGCGCGCCGCGGCCGGGACCGCGGCCACCGGGCCGTAGCGCTGCACCGCGTCCTTGGGCGGCAGTTCGACGCTGCCGGGCGCCTCGATCCCCAGCACCCAGCGACGGTTGCCGTCGGCGTCGGCCATCTCCCGCGGCCGCAGCGGGAAGGCCAGCCGCTGGCCGTCCCGGGACACCTCGACCATGGCCTCGCCCCCGCGCTCGCCCAGGGCCTGGACCAGCGGGGCGATGTCGGAGAAGCTCTCGACCGGGCGGCCGTCGATCGCGGTGATCCGGTCGCCCTCGGCCAGCACCCCCCAGGCGGCGCCGTCGGGCAGGACCCGGCCGATGTCGGCCGGGACCACGAAATGGCGGGGGACCATGCCGATGCTGCGCAGCACCTGGCGCTGGTCGAAGTCCGGCGGCAGGCGCGACAGCTGCAGCACCACCTCCCGTTGCGCGCCGTCGGGCCCGGTCACGCGCAGCGGCACGTCGGCGCGGTCGAGCGCGGCCGGCAGCAGGGCCATCTGCAGTTCCATCCAAGTGGCGGTCGCACGCCCGTCCACCGCGTCCACCCGGTCGCCGTTGCGCAGGCCCGACTCGGCGGCGATCCCGGTCGACGGCCCCAGCGCCGGCGCGTGGTCGGGGCGGCCCACCACGAACATCGCCCACAACAGCAGGAAGCACAGCAGCAGGTTGGCCGCCGGGCCGGCGGCGACGATCGCGATCCGCTTCCACACCGGCTGCCGGTTGAAGGCCTGGCCGGCGTCCGCCTCGGGAACCTCGTACTCGCGCTCGTCCAGCATCTTGACGTAGCCGCCCAGCGGGATCGCCGCGACCCGGTACTCGGTGCCGTCGGCGCCCAGGCGCCTCCACAGCGCGCGGCCGAAGCCGATCGAGAACCGCAGCACGCGCACGCCGCAGCGGCGCGCGACCCAGAAGTGGCCGAACTCGTGGATGGTGACCAGGATGCCGAGGCTCACCACCAGCCACCAGGCGGAGGCGAGGAATTCAGTCATGGCGGCGGCTCATCGGATGGCACCCGTGGCAATGGCCCGTTCGGCGTGGCGCCGCGCGCGGGCGTCGATGCCGCGCAGCGCTTCCAGTGACGCGGCCGGCTCGACCGCGATCGCCGCGAGCGCGTCCTCCACCAGGGCGGCGATGGACAGGAAACCGATGCGGCCCTGAAGAAAGGCTGAAACCGCCACCTCGTTGGCGGCGTTGAGCGTGGCCGGGGCGGTGCCGCCGGCGCGCAGCGCCTCGCGCGCCAGGCGCAGGCAGGGGAAGGTCTCCAGGTCGGGCGGGCCGAACTCGAGCGGTCCCTGGGTGGCCAGGTCGAGCGCGCCCACGCCCGATTCGAGGCGCTGCGGCCAGCCCAGGCCGACCGCGAGCGCGGTACGCATGTCCGGCAGGCCCAGCTGGGCCAGCACCGAGCCGTCGATGAACTCGACCAGCGAGTGGACCAGGCTCTGCGGATGGACCAGCACCTCCAGCCGGTCCTCGGGCAGGCCGAACAGGTGGCGGGCCTCGATCAGTTCCAGGCCCTTGTTCATCAGGGTCGCCGAATCGACCGAGATCTTCGGCCCCATCGACCACTTCGGGTGCGCCACCGCCTGGGCCGGGGTGACCCCGGCCAGTTCGGCCCGGCTGCGGCCGCGGAACGGGCCGCCCGAGGCGGTGAGCGTGACCCGGCGTACCCGGGCGTCCGCGTCGCGCCCGTGCAGGCACTGGAAGATCGCGTTGTGCTCGCTGTCGATCGGCACGATGGTGGCGCCGCCGGCGCGGGCGGCCTGCATCAGCAGTTCGCCGGCCAGCACCAGCGATTCCTTGTTGGCGAGCAGCAGGCGCTTGCCGGCCCGGGCCGCGGCCAGGGTCGATTCCAGGCCCGCGGCGCCGACGATCGCCGCCACCACGGTGTCGCAGTCGTCGCCGGCGACCAGGGCGGCGAGCGCGGCGTCGCCCGCGTGCGCCCGGGTCGCGCAGCCGGCCTCGCGCAGGCCATCGCGCAGCGCTGGCAGGGCGGCCTCGTCGCCGATCACCGCGTGCGCCGGGCGATGGGTGGCGCACAGGGCCACCAGCGCCGCGACGTTGCGGCCGGCGGCCAGGATGCTGGCGCGCATGACGCCGGGATGGCGGGCGATCACGTCCAGCGCCGAGCCGCCGATCGACCCGGTGGCGCCCAGCACGGCCACGCGCTGCATCAGCGGCTACCCCGGTCCGTCCGGCGCCGTTGCGCGCCGAGGGTGCGTGCGACTGCCCCGGCCATGCTCAGAACCCGAGCCAGAACTTCGCGACCGCGAACGCCGGCAGCGCGGCCAGCACGCTGTCGATCCGGTCCAGCACGCCGCCGTGCCCCGGGATCAGGGCCCCGGAGTCCTTGGCCCCGACGTGGCGCTTGAGCAGGCTCTCGAACAGGTCGCCGACCACCGAGAACAGCACCGTCCCCAGCGCCGCCACCGCCACCAGCGGCAACTGCGCGGCGGTCGCGCCGGCCAGCGGGGCCATCGCCACCGCCACCACCACGCCCAGCACGGCCCCGCCGGCCAGGCCCTCGAAGGTCTTGTTCGGGCTGATCCGCGGCGCCATGCGGCGTGCGAACCAGCGCCCGCCGAAGCGGCGCCCGGCGAAGTAGGCGCCGGTGTCCGTGGCCCAGACGATCATCAGCGCCGTCAGCAGCCAGACGTGCCCCTGCGGCACCAGCCGCAGCCCGGTGGCCGACGGGTCGCCGGCGTGGATCACCGCCAGCGCGCACCACGCCGGCACCACCGCCAGGGTGCCGGCGGCGAGCTTGAACACCCGCGCGTGGGTGTCGTGGTCGGAGGCGAACTCGTAGTGCCGCAGCCACAGCATGGCCAGCAACCACCAGATCACGCCGAAGGTGGCCACCAGCTTGAACAGCACCAGCGAGCCGCCGCTGCCGGTCGGCGAAGCCCACACCAGGGCCGCCATCAGCAGCAGGTTGGCCAGCAGCAGCAGGGCGCGCTGCAGGGTGTCCTCGACCTCGCACAGCCGGAACCACTCCCACAGGGCGGCGAGGAACACGATCGCGCTGGCCGCCACCAGCCACGGGGTGGGCAGCAGCAGCACGGCGGCGATCGCCAGTGGCGCCATCAGCAGCGCGGTCAGGACGCGGGTACGGGTCAAGTCGTGCTCCGTTGCGGTCCCGGCACGCTGCCGGACACCTGCTCCCCGGTCAAGCCGAACCGGCGTTCGCGGGCGGCGAAGTCGCGTACCGCCGCCTCGAGCGTGGCCCGGTCGAGGTCCGGCCACAGCGTGGGCGTGAACCACAGTTCGGTGTAGGCCAGCTGCCAGAGCAGGAAATTGCTGATCCGGCAGTCGCCGCCGGTGCGGATGAACAGGTCCGGTGGCGGGAGGTCGGCCAGGGAGATCCGCGCGCCGACCGCGGCCTCGTCGATCTCGTCGGGCCGCAGCCGCCCGGCGGCCACGTCCTCGGCCAGCGCACGCGCGGCGGCGGCGATGTCCTGGCGCCCGCCGTAGCTGGCGGCGATGGTCAGGGCGAGGCGGCGGTTGCCGCGGGTGAGCGCCTCGGCGGCCTGCATCCGCGCGCGGATGTCGGCCGGGAAGCGGGAGCGGTCGCCAATGAAGCGCACCTCGACCCCGCGCCGGTGCAGCTCCTCGACCTCGCGGTCGAGCGCGGCCAGGAACAGCTTCATCAGCGCGCCGACCTCTTCCTCCGGCCGGCCCCAGTTCTCGCTGGAGAAGGCGAACAGGGTCAGGGCCCGGATGCCCTGCTCCAGGCAGTAGTCGATGCACACGTTGACCGCCCGGGCCCCGGCGCGGTGGCCGATCGCGCGCGGGCGGCGGCGGCGCGCGGCCCAGCGGCCGTTGCCGTCCATGATCACGGCGACGTGCCGGGGCATGCCGGACGGATCCTGCGCCCCGGCGGCGTGCGTGGATGCCGGGTGCTCCCCGGTCTGGGCGTCACTCAATGGCATGGTCCCTCCCGCGCCGCGCCCGTGGCCGGATCCGGAAACTTCCAGGCCCGGGACGTCCACGGGCCGCCACCTGCGGATTCCGGGTCCGGTGCCGGGTCAGACCGCCATCAGCTCCTGTTCCTTGGCCTTGACCACCTCGTCGACGTCCTTGATCGCCTTGTCGGTGATCTTCTGGATCTCGTCCTCGGCGCGGCGCTCGTCGTCCTCGGAGATCTGCTTCTCCTTCTGCAGCTCCTTGACCCGCTGGATCGCGTCGCGGCGGATGTTGCGGATCGCCACCTTCGCGTCCTCGCCCTCGCCGTGGACCACCTTGGCCAGGTCGCGGCGGCGCTCCTCGGTCAGGGCGGGCAGGTTGAGCCGGATCGTGGTGCCCGCGGTGTTCGGGGTCAGGCCGAGGTCGGAGGCCAGGATCGCCTTCTCCACCGCGCCCACCATCTGCTTCTCCCACGGGGTGATGGTGAGCGAGCGCGCGTCGGACACGGCCACGCTGGCGACCTGGGACAGCGGCATGTCCGAACCGTAGTAGTTGACCTTGATGTGGTCGACCAGGGCGGTGGACGCGCGGCCGGTGCGCACCTTCTGCAGGGCGTGGCGCAGTGCATCGACGCTCTTGGCCATGCGCGTCTGGGCGTCGTTCTTGATCTCGTTGAGCATCGCCGGCTCCGGGGCTTGGTGCGGTTGAACTGCGGGATTATAGGCGCTGCCGGCGCCACCGGACGGGGCCGGCGGCGGCGCGGAGGCGGGACGGCGGCCGGCCGCGGTCGGCGCAGCCGGCCGGGCGGGGCCGCTCAGCCCCGCGCGTGCACGAGGGTGCCGATCGGTTCGCCGCGCAGGATGCGCAGCAGCACGCCCGGTTGCGACATGTCGAAGATCCGCAGCGGCAGCTCGCTGTCGCGGCACAGGGCGAAGGCGGCGGTGTCCATCACCTGCAGGTCGCGGGCGATGACCTCGTCGTAGCTCAGGCTGTCGTAGCGGACCGCGTCGGGGAACTTCTTCGGGTCCTTGTCGTAGACGCCGTCGACCTTGGTCGCCTTGAGCAGCAGGTCGGCGCCGATCTCGATCGCGCGCAGCGCGGCACCGGAGTCGGTGGTGAAGAAGGGGTTGCCGGTGCCCGCGGCGAAGATCGCGATCCGGCCCTTCTCGAGGTGGCGGATGGCGCGCCTGCGGATGTAGTCCTCGCAGACGTCGTTGATCTTGATCGCGCTCATCACCCGGACCTTGGCGCCGAGCTTCTCCAGCGCGTCCTGCATCGCCAGCGCGTTGATCACCGTGGCCAGCATGCCCATCTGGTCGCCGGTGACCCGGTCCATGCCGGCGGCGGCCAGGCCGGCGCCGCGGAAGATGTTGCCGCCGCCGATCACCAGCGCGATCTCGGCGCCCGCGGCCTGCGCCTCGATGATCTCGCTGGCCAGGCGGCCGATCACCTTGGGGTCGATGCCGTAGTCCTCGTCGCCCA
>Ga0123332_1005057_pt1 | contig 11317 bp, 6 predicted proteins | sample BioC12SIPDNA_4_FD_89958 | JGI IMG/M metagenome (GOLD analysis project Ga0123332, IMG submission 89958) | Anaerobic biogas reactor microbial communites from Washington, USA - Biogas_R2_A C12 SIP DNA | ecosystem: Engineered > Bioreactor > Anaerobic > Unclassified | place: Washington, USA...
CATAGTTATTGAAAAGACGTATGTATGCCGGATGCAAGCCGTTGTCGATTGTCGTTGACTGTCGTCGGCTGTCGTCGAGTTCCGGAAACGTTACGGCGAAAGGGCAGCGCTGCGCTTTTACCCTCTAAATTGCGAGCCACTGTGTGGTCGCAATAATCGTCCCTGCCACTGCCTACTGCTACTGCCGCCGCCCCCGCAGGGGCGGCGGCCCCCCTGAACCCTGTCTCCTGCCCCCTGTCTCCTGTCCCCTCACAATAATCCCCCACCCTGCCGCGTTATGCTAAGATGTGGGCACATCTGCGCCTGGGGGTGCGGTACGGTTCCCGCGTTTGACGTTTGTAATGTAGGGAGAAACACCATGAGGCAGATAGCAGTCTATACGTTGGCCGTGGCACTGGGTGTGCTGCTGGCGGGTCAGGGATATGCGCAGGAGGGTGCGCCCAAGGGTCCCTTCGGGGGCGGCCCGGGCGTGGCGCAGCGCGAACGGCGCGGCATGCCGCCGGGTCAGCGTGGCGGTCCGGGTCGCGGCGGTGCCGGCATGCAGAACGAGATGCTCTTCCGCATGCTGCAGGATCCGCAGGTCGTCAAGGAGATCGGACTCTCCGACGATAAGGCCACGGCTCTCAAGGAGGGCTTCCGCAAGGTACAGGAGAGGCAGATCGACCTGCAGGCCGAGCTCGACAAGCTGAACCTGCAGCAGACCAGCCAGATCGCCGGACTGCTCGGCAACCGCGACAGCAAGGCCGACGAGGCGCTCAAGACTGTCGAGGAGATGGGCAGGATCAATACCGAACTCTCCAAGCTGGCTGTCGAGCGCATCCTCATCGTGCGCGAGAATCTGGACGATGCCCAGATCAGGAAGGCGCGCGAAATCGGCGAGGAGCGCATGAAGCGCATGCGTGAGAACTTCCGCAACCGGCAGGGCGGCGAGGGCAGGCGCCCGCGCGAGGGACGCGGCGAGGGCCGTGGCGATGGCAAACGCCATCGCGAAGGCCGCGGCGAGGGCAAGCATCAGCGCGAAGGCCGCGACGGTGCCGCAAAGGCGCGCGATTGAGATGCTCTTGGGGCTCTTGCATCACGCCTCGCGGCATGGGCGTTCCGCCCATGAAGCACGGGCAGGATGCCCGTGCTACGTGTGCCTGCAAGGGTTTGCAAGAGCCCCGCATGGTCTGAAACCTGCTTGCGACTAAGTTACCGACAAAGCTCGCGACAAAGCGGGTTTTCTGGTTGATGATGGGATATATGATGCAGACACCACACCTTACGGCCGCCCAACTGGCGGCCATGATCGATCATACGTTTCTAAAGGCCTCGGGCACGCCGGACGATGTTGAACGGCTCTGCCGTGAGGCCATGCAGTATCACTTCTGCTCGGTCATGGTGCATCCCTGCGAGGTTGTGCGCTGTCTGCGTCTGCTGGCCGGCACGCCTGTGCGCGTCGGTACCGTGGCGGGTTTCCCTCTGGGCCAGAATACCCCGGAAGTCAAACTCCACGAGATCCGCAACTCACTCGACAACGGCGCACAGGAGATCGATCTCGTGATGAATGTGCGCGCCCTGCGGGCCGGCGATACGGCGCTTGTGCGCGACGAAATGTCCGCCTTGGCCACGGCATGCCGCGACGCGGGCGCCATCAGCAAGGTGATTCTTGAAACCTGCTACCTTACCGACGACCAGAAGCGCCTCGCCTGCCGACTGGCCGTCGAGGCGGGGGTCGATTTCGTCAAGACCTCGACCGGCTTCGCTACCGCCGGCGCCACAGCGGCCGATGTGCGGCTCATGTCCGAGGCCGTGGCCGGAAAGGCCGGGGTCAAGGCCGCCGGGGGCATCCGCACACTGGACGACGCCCTGGCGATGGTGGCCGCCGGTGCCACACGCCTCGGCTGCTCCGCCAGCGTGGCGATTGTCAAGGCTCTCGCCACTCCTCCGGCAGGTGGCTGATAACGGTCGCGACCACCTCCTCGATCGGCATCCGCGTGCTATCTATGACCAGCGCGCCCTCCGCCACCTTCAGCGGTGCCACGGCGCGCGAGCTGTCAATGCGGTCGCGGTTCAGCAGCGAGGCCATGACGGCCTCGCGGTCCTGTTTCGGCAACCCCTTGGCCTGCTCCTCCAGATGGCGCCGCCGCGCGCGCTCCTCCGGCGCGGCGTCGAGATAGAAGCGCGCCGGCGAATCGGGAAAGACCACCGAGCCGATGTCGCGCCCCTCGACCACCAGATCGCCGAGCCGCCGCAGGTCGCGCAGCCATGCCGTGACTTTCGCGCGCACCTCCGGCACCTTGGAGACGGGACTCACGGCGGCATTGATCTCCGCCGTGCGGATGGCATCCCCCGGCTCGACGCCGCCCACGGAGAAGCGCACGGCACCGTCAACGGCCGTCATCTCCACCGCCAGCCTGCCGGCAAAAGCCGCCACGGCGGCCGCATCATTGGGATCGACCCCATGCAGCAGGCCCTGCCAGGTGACAATGCGGTAGAGCGCACCGGAGTCAACATGCAGGAAGCCCAGTTTCTGACCGATCGCGCGCGAGACGGTCGACTTGCCCGAGCCCGAAGGCCCGTCGATGGCGATTACACGGTTAGTCATGATTACGTTCCGTTTTCAGAAGGGCTAGTGTGCCACGTTATGCCGCCCTTCGCAAGTGCGGGGTCGTAATCACACTTAGTCCCCCCACCTAGTCCCCCCACTTAGTCGCTTCACACTTAGTCTTCCCTCTGTCTGTCCCCACATTTCGACTAAGTGTATTCGACTAAGTGTTGCGACTAAGCGTATGAACTAAGTGTACCGCGACTCACGCCAACACAAGCCCACGGTAGCGAGCCGCACACATGACCCGGTACTGTCGTTTAAACGCCCGTTTGGCCACCCCGTACAGGCCGTTTTGTATCTGTACGAGGCTTCCGGCTTGCATACGCGGCGTCCCCGCCGCGTGCCAGTCCTGTGCCCGCCGTTTACGGCGGCCAGCGCGTCTCCGTGTCCCCCCTTTCGCCTCCTCTGTACACACGGCATGCCGTGCGTCTATTGAGCCCGCATCCGCCACTGCCTACTGCTTCTTCCCTGTCCCCTGTCTCCTGTCTCCTGTCCCGCTGGCTGTCACGGTACCGCGCGGCCCAGCCGCACGGTACCGAGCCTGTTCACCCCCCTCCCCTCCCAGTCGCACCACTCTATCCTGTTTGCCAGCCGGATGGCATAGTCGGGGCGCAGGCGCAGGGAGGCGCGCGCATCCGGCATCCAGAGGCCGAGGCTCCATTCGCCCGCCGGCAGGTCGGCGGGGAGCCGGGCATCCACCGCGATACTGTGCTCGAGCAGCGTGTAGCTCTCGTCGCCCGGCTGGTAGGGCTGTAGCGTCTGGGCATTGATGAAGGTGGGAATCTCATACACCGCCCCATCGGGGTGGGCCAGCACGAAATAGAACTCGCGCGGGTTGACCGGTGCGGCAAAGCCGCGGTTGACCAGCGTCACTTCGGCCCGCATACGGCCACCGGCCGTCACGCTGCTGTCGAAGCGCGCCTGCAGAGCCTCCAGACGGTAGCCCAGATGGTCGCGGATATACTCAAAGGCGGTGCGCTCCGCACCGGCGAAATAATCCGGCGAATACGGGAAGTTGCCGGCATCGAGTTCCTCCGCCGTGATGGGCGTCTCCTTCCAGGCGTCGATGGTGCCGTAGATCGGCTTCTCGAGGCCGGAGAAGCCATGCACGTAGCTGAAGGTCGAGTAGTGGTGCAGGCGGAAGCGCTCGATGGCCTTCTGCGCGGAGCAGTAGGTCATGTCAAGCCCGCGGTATGGCAGCCGGCTCTCCTCGGCGGTGGGGGCGTCGTGCAGCGTCCAGAAGAGTTCGCCATCCACCGGCAGGTAGGGCGCCTCGCGGCACAGGTAGTCAAACTCCCAGTTGCCCGGCGCCGCGTAGGGCGGATCTGGGAAGGTGAAGCCGTCATTGACGCCGGCAAGGGTGCCGTCGTTGAAGAAGCCGATCCTGGCGGCCGGGCGCTGCGAGTAGGCTGTCTCCGCCGTCACCTCCTCCATGCAGCCAAGGGTCTGGAGGTTGCGCTTCTTGTAGGCCATGCGCCGCATCATGGTGCGCCGGTCGGGCGGCAGGAGATCGAGGGTGCCCTCGACGATCATGGCGGTCTTGGCGGGATCGTTCTCGGTATTCTGAATGGCGGTGTGGAACTCGCCCCAGAGCCCGACCCAGCCGATCTGCAGCACGTAGATCACATCCCAGTTGCGGTCGAGCACCGGTCTTAGCTGCTCCATGTGACGGCATATCTGCTCCGCGGTCGGACCGTGCATCACGCCGTCGGACTCATAGGCGAAGCGCAGCAGGAACTTGGCACCCAGCCCGAGACCGCGCAGGATGTCGAAATCGCGCTGGATGGCTACCAGTTTCTCATCCGAGATGGGCGAGTTATGGAACTGCGTCAGGTAGCAGTATCCCTGCCCTACCGAGACGCCGTCCGCGAGCCATTGCCGGAAGGGCCAGTTTGCGGAGTCCGCGCCCTGCTTCACCTCATCGCTGGCGATGCGTCCGGTTCCGATCTCGAAACGCAGACCGCGCTCCGGATTCATCAGGGCGTTACGTCCGCCTGGTGCGCCGGGGCCAAGCCCCTGGAAAGTGATACTGGTCTGCGTGCCCATCGTGCAACTCCCTCTATTTTGGCATCCTGCTGCAGAGGCGCTTGCAGAGCCCCTGCAAGCATTTCAGTACTTAGACCAGCATACCGCGTTTCCGCGCCGATGCAATCCTAAAACTGTACGGGTGTCACGCATGCCTCCCCTACTCCACCATGAAGATCGTGCCCTTCGCCGGCGGCGGGTCATTGGCCGTGTCGTAGCCGGTGAGGCGCACGCTGTCGACGTACCAGCCCGGGCTGGCCGTGAGATAGTCGGTGCTTAGCCGCCAGCGCGCGCGCAGCGCGGTGCCGCTGTAGACCGCTGTGTCCAGCGCCACGACCACCTCCGTGAACTGGCTGCCGCCGCTGACGCTCCAGGCCGGTCTGCCGTGGAGTTCAGCGGCTTTGCTGGCAGGAGTAAAGAACCGCTTCGTAATCGTGGTTGTGTAGCCGCCCCGCACAAAGGAGGCACCGGAGCCTGCGGCGCCTATTTCATACCAGTTGGTGCCGTTGTCCGGCGAGACCTCCAGCAGGCCGCCATCGTAGATTTCCGTGTCGTATGTGTGCCAGAAGTGCAGGCGCAACTGCTGAACTGTGGCGGTGAGGACGAAGGGTTCGGAAACCAGGTTGTCCGTCACTTTCTGCGCCGGGCCGGGGCAGAAGTAGGCATTCGATGGCGAGTGGCTCTGGTTCGTTGTCAGCATCCAGCCGGGGGAGCCGGTGCCGGTGCTGCGTGTGGCGCTCCATCCCGGCGTGCCGGCTTCGAAGGATTGGCTGTGCAGCGTGGTGACTACAGCCAGGGCATCCGCGAGCGTGCCGCTCTTGCCGTCGGGATTGGTGACGCGCAGGCTCCAGGATCCCGGCACCATCGCCGTGGTGTCGAGTGTGCAGGTGATGGCGGTAGTCGTGACATTGGAAACCGTCGCCGCCACGTCCGCCTGTCCGTCGCGGTAGAAGGCCACCGTGGCGCCCTGGGTGAAGTATTCGCCGTCAATCGTCAGCGCGCTCAGATCCCCGGCCTCGGCATAGCCGGGCGTGACCGTCAGTGGCTTCGGCGGACTCGTTGTGGCCCCGGAAATCAGCAGCGAGTAGTGTTGCAGGTTGTTGGAGAGCAGACCGCTGAAGGAGACCACCGCCCAGTACTCCCCCGCCGCGGGCGGGGCGGCGATGTAGACTTGCTCGACATTGTCGGTATTGTTGGTGCCGGTGGTGGCGGGAGCCGACATCGACTCCGTCGTCCAGGTGCCGACAAAGGGCATGACCCAGGGAAGGTGTACCGAACCCGACGGCCCGGTTACGCGCAGATTCAGGTCGTTCACCAGTCGCGGGGTGCGGTTGTCGGCGGCCGTCGTCATTGCGCCGGCGGGATCGGTCCAGCAGAGCGTGACGCGGATGGGCGAGACGCCGTCCCAGGTGAAGGCATGCGTGCGCGTCGTGACGAGGGTGGTGAGCTGCTGTTCGATCATGCGCGGCACGGCGGGGCTGGTCTGCATGGCGGTCAGCAGCTCGGCCGCCGCCACGCTGTTGATCAGCCCCCAGCCGTAGCAGTAGTCCGGTCCCGGTCTGCCGAGATCGTCGGCGGTGTGGATCAGCAGCCCCTTGAGCGTGCTGGCCCGCATGTGCTGCCCCGGGAAGAGCCTGCCGTGGAGATCCAGCAGTAGCACGGCGGTGCCGGTGGCGTTGGGCGAGGCCATGCTGGTACCGTTCCAGGTGGCGTAGGTGGCGTCGCCCGACGCAGTGCTGGAATAGAGCCCATAGCCGTTGGCGACCAGATCGGGCTTGATGCGTCCGTCGTCCGTCGGCCCCCAGCTTGAGAAGGTGGTTATGGTGGCCTTGGCGGGATCGCGCACGCCGCTGGTGACGGCGTCGTTGACCGCGCCGATGGTTACCACGTTCTTGGCCACGGCGCAGAAGCCGATGTTCTCGTAGCCTCCGCGGTACTTGCCGTCGCCCGCCGGATGCAGCGTCGGATCGTAGGCCACCATTGCGGAGGGGTTGGCGGGGTCGAGTGCCACCTGGGCACCGGTGGGGGGATTATCGGAGCGGTCGTTTCCCGCAGCCCAGAAGATAAGGTAGTAGGGCAGGTTGTAGGCGCGCGTGTCAACATCGCGGGAGTACCAGTTGTACTTGCCGAACTCCTCATCGCAGTCCGCTGCCGTGGTACCCGTGGTGCCCCACCATTCCCAGGCCGGTGAGGAGGAGCCGGTCTTGTTCCAGCCCGAGAGCATGCCGTAGCTGTGGTTCGAGAGCGCAATCTTGCCCGGCTCGCCGCCGTACGAGGCACCGCGGGCGGACATCTCGCTACCGTCGTCGTTCCAGTCGTAGCTGTCTATGGTCGCGGCGACGGCCATGCCGCGGGCGCTGGTGTTCACGCCGCTGGCGGCGATGGTGCCACCGACGTGCGTGGCATGGGAGTCTGCGGTCGCACCGTCCATGTTGTTGACGCGGCCCGCCAGTTCACGATGGGTGGTGCGCACGCTGCCGCCGTCCCATACGCCGACCGTCCAGTTGGTGCCGTCGACCTGATAGGGTGCCGTCCGCAGGAGGTTGGCGCCGGTGCTGATGGCGGCATTGGCATTGTAGGTGACGTAGTAGACCGGACGCCCGTTTTCCCACCGCATCAGCTCGCGCACCCTTCCATCGGGTAGTTCCTCGCGGACCGGCAGATTGAGCCGATGCGCCTGCTCGATGGCCCGCCGACGATGAGCCTGGTTGATTTCCCGCAGCTCCCGCACCACGGCGGCGCGGTTTTCCGGCTCGCGGATATCGCCCGCCCGCAGCCAGACCGCCGCCTCATCCGTTGGTGGCGCCGCCCAGCTCACGCCAGACAGCGAAAAGAGGAGAAAAAGGCACGTCAGAAAAGTGCCGAGGAGCGGTAACCGCAGTATGTAGAACCCACGACCCAATCGCAAGTCTCCCTATTTTCAATTTGCTTAAGACATGGTGGAGCGACGGGGATTCGAACCCCGGACCCCTACGTTGCGAACGTAATGCTCTACCAACTGAGCTACCGCCCCATGCAGAAAACCGCAAAACAGCCCGCATATTACCGGATTCCCCCTCCCCGCGCAAGCATTCTTGCAACAGCCAAGTCCTGTGCCCGCCGTTGACGGCGGGTAGCGCGCCTCCCTTCCCGTGCCTCCGTGTCTCCCGCACCTTTCCCTTCGCCTCCTCTGTACACACGGCATGCCGTGTGTCTATTGAGCCCCTGCCCCCCATGCCTGATCTCCCGCCTCTGCCGCCTCTGCCGCCTCTGACGGCAGCCCCTGTCTACTGCCTACTGCTACTTCCCCTGTCTCCTGTCCCCTGTCCCCTGTTCCGCAGCGGCCATTGACACCCCCGCCCCCATGCCCGATACTTTACCCCTCATGAGCACCTCTCCCGCCCCTGCCGCCTCCGGCGGCAGCCACTGCCTACTGCCACAGCCTACTGCTACTTCCCCGTTCCCTGTCTCCTGTCCCCTGTCTCCCGTTTCCGCGCGGCGGCCATGGATCGCGAGCCTGGCCGCGGCGCTCATGACGGGCGCGCTGCTGGTGCTGATGGCCTACACCCAGAGCTTCCACTTCATGCCGCCCTCCGCCCTCTGGCAGCCCCTCGGCCTTGCATTGGCGGTGGCGCTGGGCTTCTGGTGCCTGCTCGTGGCGCTGACCCGCTCGCCGGCCGTGGCGGGCGTGCTCTCCGTGCTGCTGCTGCTCTTCAACCACGCCCTCCATCCCCTCCTCTTCGGCTGGCTGCAATACGGCGTGCACTGGCCGGCGCCGTTAAATGACTGCCGCCTGCTGCCCGTGCTGCTCGCCTCGCTGCCCGGCGTGGCCCTCCTGGTGTGGAGTTTCCGGCTCGGCCGGCGCCGTCCGGTCTGGTGCAACGCCCTGCTGCGTCCGCTTTGCCTCTTTCTGGCCGCCAACCTGCTCTTTGCCGCGGCGCGCCTCGCCGTGCTGGAGTGGCAGCGTCCGCGGGCCGACACCCTCTTCGCACCCCTCGCCGCGCCATCCTCCCCCACCCCGCCGTCGTCCTCCCTGCCGACTATCGTACACCTTGTACTCGACGGCTTCGCCAGCGACGAGATCCTCGCCACCCGCTACGGTACCGATACCGCGCCCCTGAGCGGCCCCCTCAAGGAACTCGGCTTCCACATCGTTCCCAAGGCGCGCAGCAACTACATGCAGACGGCCCTCTCGCTCTCCTCGACCCTCAACCTCGACTACGCGACCATCCCGCCACACCTCCTCGATACCTACGACCGCACACCGCTGCTCAAGCATATCCAGTCCAGCCGGGCGGTAGAGTGGCTGCGGGCGGCAGGCTACGAGATCGTCAACTTCCCCTCGGGCTACGACTTCACCGACAAGATCGGTGCCGATATATGCATCGCGCCGCGCATCTTCAACGAGCTCGCCGCCAACCAGTGGGAACGCTCATGGATCGGCACGCTGGCCGGCGGCGGCCGCGGCGAGGGTGCCAACCATGTGCGCCGCATCATGACCGTCTTCCGTGAACTCCCCGGCCTCTGCGCCCGCCCGACGGCTCGCCCGCGGTACATCTTCGCCCACGTCGTGGCTCCCCACCCTCCCTTTCTCTTCGACGAGCACGGTCCGCGCCGCGAGCCGGTGGCCTTCGACCTGATGGACGGCAGCCACCGCGTCGGCCCGGACGTGGCCGACCAGGCCGCCTACCGCGCCGCCTATCTGGCGCAACTGCGCTATATCGCCTCCTCGACCGCCACCACGGTGCGTCAACTGCCGGCCACCTCCTCCCGCCCCCTGGTGATCCTGCTCCAGGGCGACCACGGCCCCGGCTCCGGCCTGCGCTGGGAGTCGCGAGAGGCCAGCGATGTCGAGGAACGCCTCGGCATCCTCTGCGCCCTCCGATTCCCCGACGGCGATTACGCGGCCGTTCCCGACGACCTCTCGCCCGTCAACCTCCTCCGCCTGGTCTTCAACCGCTATCTCGGCACCAGCTATCCCATGCTCCCCAACCACAGCTTCTTCACGCGCTGGCGCGCCCCCTACCGCCTCGAACCTATCCCACCCCCGCGCTGAGTTCCGCTCAGCGCGGGGGACACCTTGTTCCCCACACCTTGCCCACTGCCACTGCCTACTGCTACTACTAATGGCCGCCTCCGGCGGCAGCCAGCCTTCCCTACTTCACCACAAAGATCGTGCCCTGGGCCGGCGACGCGGCATTGGCCGTGCCGTAGCCGGTGATGCGCACGCTGTCGACATACCAGCCCGGACTGGCCGTTCTGTTGTCCGTGCTCAGCCGCCAGCGTGCGCGCAGCGCGGCGCCGCCGTAGACCGCAGCGTCCAGCACCACGACTACCTCCGTGAACTGGCCGCCGTTGGCGCTGCTGCCGCTCCAGGCAAACTTGCCGGCGAGTTCGGCACCCAGATTGGGGTTGAACGTGCCTAGTGGAATTCTAGATTTATAGCCGCCCTGCAAGAAGGTGGCGCCGGAGCCTGCGGCACCGATTTCATGCCAGGTGGTACCGTCGTCCGGCGAGACCTCCAGCAGACAACCGTCGAAAAGGTCAAGTTTGTAAATATGCCAGAAGTGCAGCCGGAACTGCTGGTTCGTGACAGGGAGGAGGAAAGACGGGGAAATCAGGTTGTCCGTCACACGCCCTGCCGGGCCGGGGCAGAAGTGGGCGTTGGTAGGCGAATGGCTCCGTGCCGTCGTCAGCACCCATCCGGGGGAACCGTTGCCGACGGTGCGCGTGGCGCTCCATCCCGGCGCACCGGCATCGAAGGAGTGATTGTACAGAGAAGTGACCACGGCCAGGGCATCCTCTAGTGTGCCGCTCATACCGTCGGGATTGGTGACGCGCAGGCTCCAGATCCCCGGCGCCATCGCCATGGCGTCGAGTTTGCAGGTGATGTTGGTGGGCGTGACGCAGGAAACCGTCACCGCCACATCCGCCTGGCCGGTGTGGCAGAAGGCCGCTGTGGCACCCTCGAAGAAGTTTTCGCCGTCAATTACCAGCAGTTCGTTCCGACCACCGGCCTCGGCGTAGCCGGGCGTGACCGTCTGCGGATTCGGCGGGCTCTTCGTGGCACCGGAAATCAGCAGCGAGTAGTGCTGCCGGCCATAGGAGAGCTGGCCGCTGAAGGATACCACCGCCCGGTACTCCCCCGCCGTGGGCGGGGCGGCGATGCAGACCTGCTCCACATTGTCGGTGCTGTTGGTGCCGGTCGTGGCGGGAGCCGACATCGCCTCGGTCGTCCAGGTACCGACAAAGGGCATGACCCAGGGGAGGTGTACCGAGCCCGATGGCCCGATGACGCGCAGATCCAGATCGTTCACCAGTTGCGGGGTGCGGTTGTCGGAGTCCGTCGTCTCGTCGCCGGCGGGGTCGGTCCAGCAGAGCGTGACGCGGATGGGCGATACGCCGTCCCAGATGAAGGAGTACGAGCGCGTTGCGACGGTGGTGGTGAGCTGCTGCTCGAACATCCGCGGTATGGCTGGATTGGTATGTAAGCCTGTCAGCAGCCCGGCAGCGGCCATGCCGTTGATCAGCCCCCAGCCGTAGCAGTAGTCCGGTCCCGGTCTGCCGAGGTCGTCGGCAGTGTGGATCAGCAGCCCCTTGAGCGTGCTGGCCCGCATGTGCTGCCCTGGGAAGAGCCTGCCGTGGAGATCCAGCAGCAGGAGGGCGGTGCCGGTCGCGTTAGGCGTGGCCATGCTGGTGCCGCTCATGTTGGTGTAGCTGGCG
>Ga0123332_1005062_pt1 | contig 11314 bp, 14 predicted proteins | sample BioC12SIPDNA_4_FD_89958 | JGI IMG/M metagenome (GOLD analysis project Ga0123332, IMG submission 89958) | Anaerobic biogas reactor microbial communites from Washington, USA - Biogas_R2_A C12 SIP DNA | ecosystem: Engineered > Bioreactor > Anaerobic > Unclassified | place: Washington, USA...
CGTAGCCGACGCCGCCGAGGCGACGGCCGAAGCGCAGGTCGGAGCCGCCGGCGGCGACGGTGGGGACGACGGGCACGCCGGGGAAGAATTCATCGAAGGTGGCGAGGAGGGCGTCGTAAAGCGGGCCGGAGGTGGGGGAGACGGTGGCGGGTTCGGAGATGAGGTGCTCGATGCGGACCTCGTCGGCGAGGTCGCCGAGGGCGTCGGTGAGGATGGCGTCGACGTCGTCCTGGGTCGTGCCCGGCAGGGGGCGGATGTCGAGTTCGAGGATCGCCGACGACGGCAGGACGTTGATGGCGCCGCCGGCGCGGACCACGGTCTGGGAGATGGTGAGGCGGGACAGGGCGTGGGCGTAGCGGGAGAGTTCGCCGAAGTGCTCGAAGGCGGTGGTGTCGGTGCCGTCGAGAAGCGCCTGCTCCACCTCGGGGGAGAAGCGGAAGGCGCGGACGAAGCCCTGCCAGAGCGGGTCCTCGGACACGGGGACGTCGATGAGCGCGATGCGGCGGGCGACCTCACCGATCTTCGCGATCGCCGATTCCCGCCCGTAGGGGTTGGAGCCGTGTCCGGCATCGCCGGTGACGTGGAGGCGACGCTGGGCGGCACCCTTCTCGCCGACGACCAGGACCAGGGCATCGGAACCGTCAGCGACCGGCAGGTGGGAGCCGCCGGTCTCGGAGAGACAGTTGCGCCAGGAGAACGCGTCCGGGTGTTCCTCGGACAGCCACTTCGCGCCCAGGCCGCCGCGGGCCTCCTCGTCGGCCACGCCCACGAAGTGCAGGGTGCCGGTCGGGCGGCCGGAGCGGGCGACGTCGCGGGTGACGGCGGCCATGGTGGCGGTGATGAACAGCATGTCCATGGCGCCGCGGCCGTAGAGGCGGCCGTCGATGATGTCGGCGCCGAAGGGGTCGGTGGTCCAGCGGTCCGTGTCGACGGGGACGACGTCGGTGTGCCCGAGCAGTGTCAACGGCTCGGCGGCCGGGTCGGTGCCGGGGACGGTGACGACGATGGTGACCCGACCGGGGGCGGACTCGTAACGCGCAATCTTCACGCCGGGGGTGTCGGCGAAGAAACGCTCGAGGGTGTCGGCGTTGCGGACCTCCTGCCCCGAGGCCGGGGTGAGGTCGTTGACGCAGGCGTTGCGGATGAGCTCGCGGAGCAGGTCGAGGGTGTCGTCATAGAGGGACATGGGATTCCACCCTAATCAGTCGTTGTCGGACGCGGTATTGAACACCGTTCAACTCACACCCGACAACCAGGGGCAGCCCATGACCGACATCCTCGCCCGCGCCCGCAGCATCGCCCTCGACCGGGGCGAGGGGCTGTCCGAAGCCGACCTGCTCGAGGTCCTCCAACTCGACGACGACCACCTCCCTGAGCTTCTCGACCTCGCCCACCAGGTGCGCCTGCGCTGGTGCGGCGAGGAGGTGGAGATCGAGGGCATCATCTCGCTCAAGACCGGCGGCTGCCCCGAGGACTGCCACTTCTGCTCCCAGTCCGGCCTGTTCGAGTCCCCGGTGCGCTCGGTGCAGCTCGACATCGCCGAACTCGTCGAGGCCGCGAAGCAGACGCAGAAGACCGGCGCCACGGAGTTCTGCATCGTCGCCGCGGTCAAGGGTCCGGACGAGCGCCTCATGACCCAGCTCGAGGAGGCCATCGCCGCGGTCCGTGCGGAAGTGGACATCAACATCTCCGTCTCCGTCGGCATCCTCACGCCTGCGCAGGTGGCCCGCCTCAACGCCGCCGGCGTGAAGCGCTACAACCACAACCTCGAGTCAGCCCGTTCCTTCTTCCCGCAGGTGGCCACCACCCACACCTGGGACGACCGGCACCGCACCCTCGAACTCGTCCGCGACGCCGGCATCGAGGTCTGCTCCGGCGGCATCCTCGGCATGGGCGAGTCGCTGGCGCAGCGCGCCGAGTTCGCCGTCCAGCTCGCCGCCTTCGCCCCGGAGGAGGTGCCCGTCAACTTCCTCGATCCACGCCCCGGCACGCCGTTCGCCGACCGCCCGCTTATCGACGCCCCCGACGCCCTCCGCGCCACCGCCATGTTGCGGTTCGCCATGCCCCGCACCACGCTGCGCTTCGGCGGTGGACGCGAACTCACGCTCGGCGACCTCGGCGTGGAGAAGGGTCTGCAGGGTGGTGCCAACGCCCTCATCGTGGGCAACTACCTCACCACCCTGGGTCGGCCGATGGAGCGCGACCTCGACATGCTCGAGGGTCTGCGCATCCCCATCAAGGCCGTCGGCCAGGTCATCTGATGGGCGAGCTCGCCGCCGGGATCGCCACCGGGGAGCTCACCCTGGCCGACGTGCCGGAACATGAACCGCCGCGTCGCTGCCCGATCTGTCAGCGGCGCATGACGGTCCAGGTCCGCCCCGACGGCTGGCGGGCGCGGTGTTCCCGGCACGGGAACCTGGACTCCGTCCTCCTGGACAAGTGACGTGGCGCACAGGGGTAGGGGGCGGTATTTTCGGGGGCGTACCCGCACTCAACGACCGGAAGGACCGACCACCATGGGCATCATGGACAACGCCAAGGGCAAGGCCAACGAGTTCCTCAACTGCGAGAAGGGCGAGCAGAAGACCGACGACCTGATGGACAAGGGCGCCCAGCACGCCACCGACCGTCTCGGCGAGGACAAGGCCGAGCACATCCAGAAGGCACGCGACGCCGCGGACGACCACATCGGTGGCGTCGACAGTGAGACCGACGCCCCGGCCTCAGAGGACCCGCAGGCCGACGACCGCCCGTAACCTCCGCAGCCACCAGAGCGCCGACCTGCCCCGGTCGGCGCTTTTTCATGGCGCCGGTCACGCCGCAGGCGTATTTTGGGGACTCCCGGACACCCCCGAGAAAGGACCAGTGTCATGAGCCTCATCAGCAAGGCCACCCGCGCCGCGACCCGATTCCTCCAGACGGAGAAGGGCCAGCAGGTCTCCCGCCAGGTCATGGACAAGGCGGGAAAGATCGCCTCCGACAAGCTGGGCAAGGGGAAGAACCCCTCCGGCACCACTCCCGGTGGCCCCGGAGATCCCGCGAACCCCGACCCCACCACCCGGCCCGGAACCCAGCCGGTGACCAACCCCGACCCGGTCACCCAGCCCGACCCCGAGTACGTCCCCGAACCGACCACCCCGCCCGAGCGAACGGATCAGCCATGACCCACCCGGACACCAACCCCGACCGCCCAGCTGACATCGAGGAGATCGAGGACATCGCCGGAGAAGCCGTGCGCGACGCCGACGAGGCGGAGGCCGCCGAGCTCGGCGAGGCCGCCGCGTCGGAGGAGGTGGACATCCCCGCCGCGCAGGATGAGCCCTGACCCGCTACCGCAGGATCCGCTTACCCGCCTTGAGCACCGACGTCAGGGTGGTGGCGTAGGACTCGGCTGACATCCCCGCCGGCCCGCGCAGGGGCAAGAGCCGCTGCACGGCGACCGTGCGGGGTTCGGTGTATTTGAGCAGGCCGTCGTCCGCGTGCCGGCGGCCCACACCGGAGGCCTTCCAGCCACCCATCGGCGCGTCGACGGACGCCCAGGCGGCGGCGAAGCCCTCGTTGATGTTCACCGTGCCGGAGTGGAGTGTCGACGCCACCTCCCGGGCGGTGCCCACCGACCCCCACACCGAGGCGTTGAGGCCGTAGGCGGAATCGTTCGCCCGGGCCACGGCCTCGTCGTGGCTGGCCACCGTCTCCAGGTAGACGACGGGGCCGAAGACCTCGTCGTCGTGCAGCTCGGCGTCGGCGGGCACGTCCGCCAGCACCGTCGGGGCGTAATAGGTGGGGCCGAGGTCCGGGAGGGCACGGCCCCCGGTGAGGGGGCGGGCGCCGGCGGTGACGGCGGCGTCGACAAGCGAGGAGACCCGGTCCAGCTGATCGGTGGAGATGAGCGCCCCCATGTCATCGGTCCAGGCCTGGCCGAGACGCATCGCCTGCGTGAGTTCGACGAAGCGGGCGGTGAACGCGTCGGCGACGGCCTCGTGCACGTAGATCCGTTCGACGGAGATGCACAGCTGGCCCGCGTTGGAGAAGCACGCCGTCACCGCCCCCTGTGCCGCGCGTTCGACGTCCGCGTCGGCGCACACGATGAGCGGATTCTTGCCGCCGAGCTCCGCCGAGAAACCGATGAGCCGCTCACCCGCCTGCGCCGCCAGCTTCCGGCCGACGGCGGTGGAACCGGTGAACATGAGGTAGTCACACTCCGCGACGATTCCCTGCCCCACGGTCTCACCGGAACCCTCGACGACCTGCATGACCTCCCCGGGCAGGCCGGCCTCCTCCAGGAGCCGGAGGGCCAGCTGCGCGGTACGTGGGGTCTTCACGTCGGGCTTGAGCACGACCGCATTACCGGCCAGCAGGGCCGGGATCGCATCCGAAATAGCCAGGCTCAGCGGGTAGTTCCACGGGGCGATGATGCCCACCACCCCCACCGGGTCCCGCTCCACACGGGTCTGCGTGAGCAGCGGCAGCGCCCCCTTCACCCGACGGTCCTTGAGCAGCCGGGCGGCGCGGTAGGCGTAGTGGCGGGCGGTGATGGCCACGTCCATGACCTCGTCGAACGCGTCCGAACGGGTCTTGTTGGTCTCGCGCTGGATGACGTCGAGCAGCTCCTCCTGCCGGTCCAGCACCAGGTCATGGAAGGCGAGCATGATGCGTTTCCGGTCCGGAATCGGCGTGGTGGCCCACTGGGCCTGGGCGCGCCGGGCACGGAGGAAGGCGTCACGGACATCTGCGGTGGCGGTCGCGGCAGTCATAGGATCAACGGTATGCCATCCATCTTCATCTCGGGCGCCGCCACAGGTATCGGCCGCGCCGTCGCCGAACGATTCCTCGCCGAGGGCTGGACCGTCGGCGCCTACGACATCGACCCGGTGACCTGGTCCGATGAGGTTGTCGCGGGCCATCTCGATGTCCGCGACGCCGCGTCATGGGATGCGGCGCTGGCGGACTTCGCCACCCACACCGGCGGGCGTATCGACGTCCTGGACAACAACGCCGGCATCATCATCGACGGTCCGCTCGCCTCAGCCGCGGTTGCCGACGTGGAGCGTCTCCTCGACGTCAACTGCCTCGGCGTGGTGCTCGGCGCCCGGACCGCGTTCCCGTACCTGCGCGGCGGCGGCACCCTGGTCAACATGTCCTCGGCCTCCGCGATCTACGGCCAGCCCGACATCGCCGCCTACTCGGCGTCCAAGTTCTTCGTCTCCGGCCTCACCGAGGCGCTCGGCCTGGAATGGCGACGGGAGCAGATCCGCGTCATCGACATCAAGCCACTGTGGGCGAAGACCAAGGTCGCCGACGTCGACGCCGCCTCCGTCCGCCGCCTCGGCGTCCGCATCACCCCGGAGCAGGTCGCCGACGCCGTGTGGGACGCGGTCCATCCGCGGGGACGCTGGGGCCGCGCCAAGGTCCACCACGGGGTCTCCCGCCTGGACAAGGCCCTGGCCCTGGGGCGCAAGTCCGGCTCGGACCGCATGGCGAAGGTGATCACCCGATTCCTGGCGGGGTAGGGGTGGAGATGGATTATCGGATCAGATAAGATTGGGACATGGCAGATAGTGTGAGGCCCAGCGTCGATCCGCTGATGCACAAGATCCTGGCGTCGGCGGCCCGCCTCCAGGAGGTCGTGCCCGACGCTGTCCGGGTCGGGGGAACCGCAGTGGGCCTCTACGCCCATCACCGGGTGTCCTTCGACCACGATCACGTACTCACGGATCTGGTGTCCCGGTACGACACCGTTCTCCAGGCGATGGAGGACACGGAGGGATGGGTCCTGGCGCAACGCTACTCCCGACCACCGGTGACCATCATGGGCAGCCTTGACGGCGTGGAGGCCGGCCTGCGGCAGCTACGACGCGCCCGACCACTCGAAGTGGAGGAGGTCGCACTGGGAGACGGTCGAACGGTCACCGTGCCCACCTTCGACGAGATGCTCCGGATCAAAGCGTGGCTGGTGCTGCAACGACGATCCGTCCGCGACTACCTCGACGTGGCGGCGCTCATTGACGCCGGTTCAGTAGACCGCGCGACTGGGGCGCTGCGCGGCATGGACGATTTCTATGACGCCGGAGAACCGGAAACGGTGACCGTGCGGCTCGCCGAGGCACTCATCAGTCCGAGCGTGTCCGACCCCCGTGTCCTGGACGACCTGCCCCGCTACCGGAACCTGGACAGAAGGTGGCACGACTGGTCAACGGTCGAGGCGCTGTGTCGGAAGGTGGGGGCGCGACTATGACGATGACATTCCGCAATGTTGACGCACACGTTGATGATGATCCGGCCTCCTGGCCTTTTGAGGCGAAGATCATCGCCGTCGAGCGGGGCGTCCTCTCCCACTACCACCGGATTGTCCGCGCCTGTCGACGGGATCCGAAGGTGGCGCAGGAGTTCCTCGAGGCGTGCGATGTCCTCGGCCGGGAAGGTGGTGCCGGGGTCGTGGCGTACCTCATCGAGGGCTCCGATGAGGGGAGCCACCGCCGTGCCTGCGCGTTCGATATGCGGCGCGCGGTGGAGATGTCCGGGTTGTCTCAGAACCAGGTGGCTGAAGTGTTGGGGACCTCGGCATCCCGCCTGTCGACCTATCTCGCCGGACGCGTCGTACCCTCCGCCGTCATGCAGGAACGCATTCTGGCCCTCGCACCGCCGAAACCCTGGCCGGTCGGTGTGCTGCCCAGTGCGAGCATGGCGGGGTAGGCGTGTACACAGATCCGTTCATTCTGGACGGGGTGAGGACTATTTCCGCAGGTCACCATTCTCGACGCCGGAAAGATGAACGAATCTGTGCACGAGGGTCACGGGAGCGATCCCGACTTCCCGGTTAGGGTGGGACACACAGCCGTCCCGCAGAAGGAGAAACGACCCATGACCACCCCGAACCCCGAGGAAGGCCAGCGGGCCTTCGAGCTCGACCGCGCCCACGTCTTCCACTCCTGGTCCGCCCAGGACAAGATCACCCCGATGCCGGTGGCGGGTGGCCGGAACGCCGTGTTCTGGGATTACGAGGGCAACGAGTACCTCGACTTCAACTCCCAGATGGTCAACGTCAACCTCGGGCACCAGCACCCGACGCTGGTGAAGTCCATCCAGGACCAGGCGGCGAAGCTGAGCACGATCGCGCCGGGCTTCGCCAACGACACCCGCTCCGAGGCCGCCCGCCTCATCACCTCGGTGGCACCGGAGGGTCACAACCACGTTTTCTTCACCAACGGTGGCGCGGAGGCGGTGGAGAACGCCGTGAAGATGGCCCGCATCCACACCGGACGCGACAAGGTCATGGCCGCCTACCGCAGCTACCACGGCGCCACGGCCACCGCGATCACGCTCACGGGTGAGCCGCGCCGCTTCAACAACCGGCACACCGACTCCGGTGTCGTCCACTTCATGGGGCCCTACACCTACCAGTCGCCGTTCTGGTCGGAGTCCGAGGAGCAGGAGTGCGAGCGCGCGCTGGCGCACCTCGAACAGCTGATCATCCTCGAGGGCTCCCACACCATCGCCGCGGTGATCATGGAGCCGGTCGTCGGCGGCATGGGCGTCATCGTCCCGCCGAAGGGCTACCTCAAGGGACTCAAGGAGATCTGCGACAGGTACGGCATCCTCTTCATCGCCGACGAGGTCATGGTCGGTTTCGGCCGATGTGGCACCTGGTTCACCTTCGACAACTTCGACGTCACCCCGGACATCATCACCTTCGCCAAGGGCTCCAACTCCGGGTACGTCCCCCTCGGTGGTGTGGTCATGTCCGATGCCATCTACGAGACCTTCGCCGAGAAGGTCTTCCCCGGCGGGCTCACCTACTCCGGTCACCCGCTGGCGTGTGCCCCGGTGGTGGCCACCTTCGAGGTGTTCGAGGAGGAGAAGATCCTCGACCGCGTCAACGACCTCGCCGACCGCGTCATCCGTCCCCGCCTCGAGGCGATGCGGGAGAAGCACGCCATCGTCGGTGACGTCCGCGGCCTGGGCATGTTCTGGGCGATTGAGCTGGTCAAGAACAAGCAGACCCGCGAGCCCCTGGTGCCCTACAACGCGCAGGGTGACGACGCGAAGCCGATGAACGAGTTCGCCGCTGCCTGCAAGAAGGCCGGCCTGTGGCCGTTCGTCGGCATGAACCGCACCCACGTCGCCCCGCCGCTGACCATCCCGGAGGAGGATCTCATCCGCGGACTGGACATCATCGACGAGGCACTCGAGGGTCTGGCGAAGTACGCGGAGTAGGGCCGGCGCGGTCTTTTGTAAAAGAATAAAAAAGATGTAAAGCCGTACAACGTCCGGGGCGGCTTGCAGATGTGAACGCAGTGTGCGCCGCCGTACCCGGAGATGGGGACCAACCCCGTCATTTCAGATCAGCCGATCGGCCCGATGACCTGCGAGAGCAGGGAAACGGTGTCGAGGATGACGTTGAGGTCGCCGGCGTCGACGATGACCTGGCCGATCTCGACGTTGACGGGTCCGACCAGGGACGAACCCTGCGGGAACACCGTGATCTGGGTGGGGGTGGTGTTGGTCTGGACGTTGATCGAGTCATCGACACCGGCGCTGGCTGCCGGGGCGAGGGCGGCCGCGCCCAGCGTCACGGAGAGGGCGGCGGTGGCGATGGCAGTGTAGCGGGACGTGCGGGTCATGGGAGGGACTCCTTGCGTGGTCGGTGTTTTATGCGGGGGAGGGGTCAGCGGGCGATCGGGCCCTGGACCCAGGAGAGCAGCGACACGGTGTCGAGGATGGCTGTGACGTCGCCGGCGTCAAGAATGAGCGAGTCGATCTGTGCGTTGACCGGCCCCACAGCGGAGGACCCGAGGGGGAACACAGTGATCTGGAAGGGATCGCTGTTGGTCTGCACGTTGGTGGCGTCGTTCGGGGCGGCCGCGGCAACCGGAGCAAGGGCGGTCGCGCCCAACGCAACGGAGACGGAAGCGGCGACGAGAGCGGTGTGACGAAGAGTGCGGGACACGGGTCCTCCTATAAGAGACAGCGAATGTCATTACCACCGTAAACGAAGTCCCGGCTGCGCCGGTCCTCCGCTGCCCGCGCCATGGAACCTGCTGGTCACCGAGGTGAGGGGTAGGGTTGCGGTCGTGACCACCCCGCTTTCCGACGCCCCCTTCCCCGACCCCGGCATCAACGACTCGCATCGCGCGGCGCTGCGCTCCATCGCCCGGGTGGTGGAGGAGACGGCCACGCCGACGCCGCCGGGGCAGGCACTGGAACAGATCGTCGACCAGTTGCGGCATGGCCCGGCGCTGGTGCTCACCGGGGCGGGCGTGTCCACGGATTCCGGCATCCCGGACTACCGGGGCCCACGCGGCAGTCTCAGCCGGCACCGGCCGATGACCTTCCAGGAGTTCAGCCATGACAGGGCGGCGTCGCACCGCTACTGGGCGCGCAGTTTCGTCGGGTGGCGGCAGATGGACGTGGCGGGGCCGAATCGGACCCATTACGCGCTGGTGGAGCTGGAGCGGGCCGGGGTGATCGGCGGGGTGGTGACCCAGAACGTCGACGGGCTGCACCGGCAGGCGGGGACGGAGAATCTCGTGCACCTGCACGGGGATCTGGACACGGTGATGTGTCTGGACTGTCATCACCGGGAGGACCGGCACGAGTTCGATGAACGGCTGGAGGACGCCAATCCCGGGTACCTCGAGTCCATCCTCCTCGACCCGGAGATGGTCAACCCGGACGGTGACGTGACGTTGCCGCAGGCCACGGTGGACCGCTTCCGGATGGTGGGGTGCGCGCGGTGCGGGTCGCCGCGGTTGAAGCCGGACGTGGTGTATTTCGGTGAGCCGGTGCCGGCGGCGCGGAAGGAGCGGGCGTCGATAATGCTGGGGCAGGCCGCCTCGCTCATCGTCGCCGGCTCCTCCCTGGCGGTGATGAGCGGTTACCGGCTGGCGTTGGACGCGCGGCAGCAGGGCAAGCCCGTCGCGGTGATCAACGGTGGTCCGGGGCGGGCGGACCGGCACGCGACCACGCTGTGGCGCACGCGCGTCGCCCCGGCGTTCGACGACCTGCTCGACGCCCTCGATCTCTAGTGCGGGATGCCGTCGAGGGCATCGCGGACGATGCGGCGCACGCGGGCGTCGGTGGGCATCTCCACGTGGAGGATCCGGGCCTTCGGCGCGACGTCCTGGACGAAGAGGTTGGTGATGTCGGCGTCCGGGTCGGCGGAGTGGAGGAAGCAGCTGTCAGGGGGTTGGATGATGGCGTCATAGCGTGTGGCCACGCACGTGTAGCCCACCCCCTCCTCCACGTCGCCGTCGGCGTTGATCTCGGCGAGTACCGGGTGGCCGGTGATCAGTTGGAACCCGGAGGGGCCGAACCAGGACTGCACCGCCGAGTTCATCATCGATTCGGCGACACGGGTGGTGAGCACCGAGGAGAGCATCCCGCCCATCGTCGTCCCGTGGTTCGGGGCAGCCAGGCACACCAGGTGCCGCACCTTCGGGGCGCCGTCGAACACGCGCATCCAGTAGCGGGCGAGCACCCCACCCTGCGAGTGGCCGACGAGCACCGCCTGCCGCGCCCCGGTGATGGTGAGCACCGCGTCGATGTACGCGCCGACCTGTTCGGCCGACTCCTCGACCGGCAGGGTGCAGCGGTTGCCGAACTCCGGCGCGAACACCGCCCACCCGTCCGTCCGCAGCTCCCAGGCGAGCTTCTCCCAGATGCCGTTGGTGTCGCCGGTGCCGTGGATGAGGATCACCGGCCACGGGCGGTCCGCGGTGGGGCGGGCGCGCCAGTCATCCTCCACGTGCCCGCGCGCCGGGAGGCGGGCGCCGAGCGGGAACGCGCTGGAGGGGATGTGGCGTTCCACGGGAGAGTGATCGGCGGTGGAGGGGTCTGCGGTGGTGTCCTGCGCGGCGTCGATACGCCGGGGGATGCGGGTGGGCAGGTAGCGGGTGATGCGGTTGCTCAGGTCGCGCTGGAGTTCAGCCAGGTAATCGGTGGCCATGACCCCACCATAGTGGTGGGTGACACGGGCCACAGATGTGCCTAGCATGGGCGTATGAACATGGACAAGAAGCTCCGAGACGCAATGAACGACCAGGTCATCGCCGAGCACCAGGCCTCGCTCATCTACAGCCAGCTGGCCTACGACCTCGACGCCCAGAGCTTCACCGGCCTGAGCACGTGGATGGCCGCGCAGGCCGACGAGGAACGCGTGCACGCCAAGAAGCTCGCCGACCACCTGCTGGCCCGCGGCGAGAAGGTCGAACTCGCCACCGTCGAGGTCCCGTCGCTCGAGGCGGACTCGCCGGTCGCCGCCTTCCGCGCGGCGCTCGGGCACGAGCAGAAGGTCTCGGAGATGATCCGCAACCTC
>Ga0123332_1005066_pt1 | contig 11308 bp, 9 predicted proteins | sample BioC12SIPDNA_4_FD_89958 | JGI IMG/M metagenome (GOLD analysis project Ga0123332, IMG submission 89958) | Anaerobic biogas reactor microbial communites from Washington, USA - Biogas_R2_A C12 SIP DNA | ecosystem: Engineered > Bioreactor > Anaerobic > Unclassified | place: Washington, USA...
GATCCGGGTGGGTGCGGACCGCTGCGCCGCGACAGACTCGTCGGCCGTGACCGAACTGGCCGCGCCGCCGAGCCGCTCGACGAGCCCGTCCCCCACCCGACCCGAGGTGCCCACATGAGCGAGGTGCCCACATGAGCGAGGTGCCCACATGAGCAAGGTGCCGCTCCCCCGGGGCTTCCACGCACACGTCGCGAACGTCGGGATCAAGGACGACACCGACGACTTCGTGGTCGTCGCGTCGGACACGACCTGCGACGCGGCGGCGGTGTTCACCCGGTCACGCTTCGAGGGGCCGAGCGTGGAGCTGTCGCGCCGCCACGCGGCGGACGGACGGCTGCGTGCCGTGGTCGTCGTGTCGAAGAACGCGAACGTCGCCACCGGCGAGGCGGGCAGGGCCGACGCGCGGGAGCTCGCCGAGGGCGTCGCCCGCGCGGTCGGGTGCCCGGTGGAGGAGGTGCTCGTCGCCTCGACCGGGGTGATCGGCCGCCGCTACCCGATGCCGGCGCTGCGGGCGCACCTGGACGAGCTGCGCTGGCCGTTCCAGCCGAGCGACGCCGTCGCGGCGGCGACCGCGATGATGACCACCGACACGCACCCCAAGACCTCGGTCGCGACGCTCCCCGCCGAGCGCGGCACCGCGAGCGTGGTGGGGATCGCCAAGGGCGTCGGGATGATCGAGCCCGACATGGCGACGATGCTCGCGTTCGTGTTCACCGACGCGGCCGTGCCCGCGGCGGAGCTGGACCCGATCTTCCGGCGTGTCGTGGCGCGCACGTTCAACAGCCTCAGCGTCGACACGGACACCTCGACCTCGGACACCGCGGCGGTCCTCGCGAACGGCGCGGCGGGGGCGGTCGACCTCGCCGAGCTCGAGACCGCGCTCGGGCGGGTGTGCCTCGGCCTGACCCGCCAGCTCGCCGCCGACGGTGAGGGCGCGACGAAGCTGCTGGTGGTGCGGGTCACCGGGGCCCGCGACGACGACCAGGCGAAGCGGGTGGCGAAGGCGATCGTGAACTCGCCGCTGGTGAAGACCGCGGTGCACGGCGCGGACCCGAACTGGGGCCGCGTGGCGATGGCGGTCGGCAAGTGCTCGGACGACACCGACATCGACCAGGAGCGGGTGGCGATCCGGTTCGGTGACGTGCAGGTCTACCCCGACGGCGACGAGGGCGACCTGGCCGCGCTCGAGGAGTACCTGCGGGGCGGCGAGGTGCACATCGGGGTCGACCTCGGCATCGCGGACGGGGACTGGACCGTCTACGGGTGCGACCTGTCGGACGGGTACGTCCGCATCAACGCCGACTACACGACCTGAGCCCCGGGCGGCCTGGACCCGCCCGACGCGGCCTGCGGCGCCTCGCGCTCCCGGCGCGGCCGGCGCTCGCAGCAGCCCGCCGTCAGCCGAACGCGCCGGCGCTGCGGTGCTCGGCGAACGCCTCGGCGTCCACGCCCCACCCGGCGAGCACCTCGGCCGGGTCGGCGCCCTCGACCGACGCGGTCGGCGCAGCGGCCGGCGTGCGGTCGAAGCGTGGTGCGGGTGCCGGTTGGGCGACGCCCTCGACGTCCGCGAACGCGCCCCGGGCGACCGCGTGCGGGTGGTGGGGCGCCTCACCCATGTCGAGCACCGGGGTGACGCACGCGTCGACGCCGGCGAAGTGGTCCGCCCACTCGTCGCGGCTGCGGGTGCGGAACGCCGCGGCGAACCGCTCGCGCAGCTCCGGCCAGCGCGACCGGTCGTGCTGGTCGGGGAGGTCGGTCGCGTCCGCGAGGCCCAACCCCTCGAGCAGCGCCGCGTAGAACTGCGGCTCGAGCGCGCCGACCGCGACCCACCCGCCGTCCGCGCACTCGTAGCAGTCGTAGAACGGGGCGCCGGAGTCGAGCAGGTTCGTGCCCCGCTCCGCCGACCAGAAGCCCGACGCGAACGCGCCGAACAGGGGCGCCATGAGCAGGGCCGCGCCGTCCACCATCGCCGCGTCGACGACCTGGCCGCGGTCCGAGCGCTGCCGCTCGACCAGCGCGGCGAGGATCCCCGCGGCGAGCAGCATCCCGCCGCCGCCGAAATCGGCGACGAGGTTCAGCGGCGGCGTCGGCGGCTGGCCGCGCCGGCCGATGTGCGCGATCGCCCCGGCGAGCCCCGCGTAGTTGAGGTCGTGCCCGGCGCGGGGCGCGAGCGGGCCGTTGCGACCCCAGCCGGTCATGCGGCCGTACACGAGGCGCGGGTTCACCCCCAGCAGGTCGTCGGGGCCGACCCCGAGCCGTTCGGCGACGCCCGGTCGGAACCCCTCGATGAGCACGTCGGCCCGCTCGGCGAGCTCGTGGACGAGACGCCGGCCGGCCTCGGAGCGCAGGTCGACGGCGACCCCGGTCCGGTTGCGGTTGAGCACGTCCCACGGGTTGGTGTGCGCCTCGGGCTGCGGCGCACCCCCGCTGCCAGCGCCCCTGTCGCCAGGGCCCTCGCCGGTCGGGAACCTCGGGCTGCCCGCCGGCCGGTCGATGCGCAGCACGTCCGCACCGAGGTCGGCGAGGAACATCGCGCAGAACGGCGCGGGACCGAGCCCTGCCAGTTCGAGGACGCGCACGCCCTCCAGGGGACCTGCCACTCACTCCTCCCGGAACGTGACGGGCAGGGGACCCGCGGACGGGCCCCCTGCCTCGATCGATCTCACGACCCCGAAGGGTGCCCGATCAGCCGGCGTCGGTGACGGACCAGCGCAGCGTGTAGGGCCGGAACAGGTTCGGGAACTGGCCCGGCAGGAACCACTGCAGGGTGCCGCTCACGGTCTGGCCCCCGCCGGACACCGGACCCAGCACCGGGCTGGAGTGGTTGATGCCGGCGGGCAGGTCGACGATCCGGACCTGACCGGCCCACAGCGGCAGGATCCACACCCGCTGCACCGACACCGTCACCTGTGCCTCCCCGCCGTTGGCGCCGGGGATCGTCAGCGTGCCGCTGATCGAGCTGACCCCGAAGCCGTCGCGCGCCACCCGGAGGTCACCGGTGCCGGAGCCCTGGTTGGAGTAGGTGAGGGCACCGCTGAGCTGGACCGCGACCGAGTCGTCGCTCGGCGACGGCGTCGTCGTCGGCGTCGTCGTCGGCGTCGTCGTCGGCGTCGTCGTCGGCGTCGTCGTCGGCGTCGTGGTCGACGGTCCGCTCAAGCTGAAGTCGAGCTCGTACTCGTCGAAGTCACCGTCCGCATCGACCACCCTGAGCCGGGCGTAGTGGTCACCACCGGTCTCGTAGGTCGTCTCCACGACCGGACCCGAGGCGGTCGTGCCGTTGCTGAACTCCCACTCGTAGGTCGCCGGGCCCTTCGCCACGAACGAGTCGCGGGCGTCGAAGGAGACCGTGAACGGCGCCTCGCCCTGGAGGCTCCGGTTCGGGGTGAAGGTGGCGTTGATCCCCTCACCGATCGCCGGGGTGATCCGACCGCCGAGCACGACCTTGTTGTGGCCGCGCGGGGTGGGCAGACCGACCACCTCGCTGAGGATCCCGTCGAGCAGGCCGCAGTTGGTCACGCGGGGCACGTTCCACGCGTTGTCGACCATCGTGAGTGTGCCCTGCGTCGGGTCGTACGGCGTGCCCGTCACCGCGTTGTCGAAGCCCGGCACCGCCTCCTTGCGGCCGGTGACGAGGTTGAGGTGGATCGGGCTGGCGGCCGTGCCGATGGTGCATCCCGACGGGAGCGCCCCACCGTTGATGGTGCCCGAGATCTTCACGCGGAACCGCACGTCGAGCTCGCCCTCGCCGGTCATCGGGTCGATGAACCCGGTGGCGTCATGGGTCGGCATGACCTCGATCACCGCGTGGCCGCTGAAGCCGTCGACGCCCCGGTAGACCTTCGGGAACACGACGTTGTCCTTCGGGATGGTCACGTTGCCGGCACCGTCGATCGACCCGGTGATCGACACGTCGACCTTCGGCTGGTAGCCCGCGGCGAGCTCGCTGTCGTCCGGCTCACCGTTGGGGCCGGGCACGCACTGCGGGTCGGCGGTGTCGATCCGGCCGTCGCCGTCGTTGTCCAACCCGTCGATGCACTGTGCGAGCGCCCTCGGAGCGAGGCTCATCGCGGGCAGCTTCCCGGTCGTCCCGATCTGGAGGAACCCGCTCTCCCCCTCGAGCTTGAACGTCCCGGGGTTCGCGACCTTCTGCGCCCCCACGGTCGCCGGCAGGATCGCTGCCGCCAGGCCGAGCACGCCGATCGCGGCCGCGACCGCACGCCAGTTTCGCCTCATCTGCACTCCCTCGCTGGCGCCCACCCCACAGCAGACCCGGGCGCGATCGGACAAGTCTCAACCGAAAGCTGAACCACCGTCAACCCTTTCGGGCGAGGGAAATCTCTTGAGTCACCCGCCGGGTGCGCCGATGCAACGGCACCGGCGGGAACCGGAACGCCCCGGGTGCGGCTCAGCGTCGTGCCCGGGGCGTCGCCTTCTGGGTGAGGGCCGGGTCCCGGGCGACGACGGGGTCCAGGATCTCGTCGATGCGGGCGACGAGGTCGTCGTCGAGGGTCACCTCGAGTGCGCCGACGTTGTCCTCGAGCTGCTCGGGCCGCGTCGCGCCGACGATCGCGGACGCGACGTCGGGGTTGCGCAGCACCCAGGCGAGCGCCATCTGCGCCATCGAGATGCCGGCCTCGCGGGCGAGCGGCACGAGCTGCTGCACCCGCTCGAGCACGTCGTCGCGCAGGAAGCGCTTCACGAACTCCGCGCCGCCCTTGTCGTCGGTCGCGCGCGAGCCCTCCGGCACGGGCTGGCCGGGCAGGTACTTGCCGGTGAGCACGCCCTGCGCGAGCGGCGAGAACACGATCTGCGACATGCCCGCCGCGCGGCTCGCGGGGATGACCTCTTCCTCGATGACGCGCCACAGCATCGAGTACTGCGGCTGGTTCGACACGAGCGGCACGCGCAGCTCGCGGGCGAGCGCGGCGGCCTCGGTGATCTGCTCGGCGGTCCACTCCGAGACCCCGATGTAGAGGACCTTGCCGGACCGCACGAGGTCGGCGAAGGCGAGCATCGTCTCCTCGAGCGGGGTGGACAGGTCGTAGCGGTGCGCCTGGTACACGTCGATGTGGTCGATGCCGAGCCGGCGCAGCGAGCCCTCGCAGGACTCGAGGATGTGCTTGCGCGACAGGCCCATGTCGTTCGGTCCGGGGCCGGTCGGCCAGAACACCTTGGTGAGGATCTCGAGGCCCTCGCGCCGCTGGCCGGCGAGCGCCCGCCCGAGCACCGACTCGGCGCGGGTGCCGGCGTAGACGTCCGCGGTGTCGAAGGTCGTGATGCCGAGGTCGAGCGCCGCGTGCACGCACGCGATCGCCGCGTCGTCCTCGACCTGGGATCCGTGGGTGATCCAGTTGCCGTAGGAGATCGCGCTGATCTGGAGGCCGGAGCTGCCGAGGAAGCGGTGCTGCATGTGCCGCACGTTAGATCGCACCCTCCCGACCGGGCTCCGTTCTCCCCCAACCCCGGTTCTGTCCCAACCCCCGTTCTGTTCAGCAGATGACCACTCGAACCGCGTCATCTGCCGAACAGAACGGGGGGGTGGGGAACCGGAAGGGGTGGTGGTGCGAGAGTGGTCGACGTGAGCACCGAGTCCGTCCCCACGATCGACATCGCCGCGCTGCTCCCCGGCTCGGGGGCCGGTGACGAGGCACGGCGCGCGGTGGCGGCACGCATCGGTGACGCGTGCCGCCGGTACGGGTTCCTCCAGGTCGTCGGCCACGGGATCGACCCGCAGATGCGGCGCCGCCTGCGCGACGCGGCCGCGGAGTTCTTCGCCCTCGACGAGGACGAGAAGGACCGCATCTCGATGCGGCACGGCGGGCGGGCCTGGCGCGGGTGGTTCCCCGTCGGCGGCGAGCTCACCTCCGGCGTGCCGGACGGCAAGGAGGGCATCTACTTCGGCTCCGAGCTCGGCCACGACCACCCGCGGGTGCGCGCGGGGGTGCCGCTCCACGGACCGAACCTGTTCCCCGAGCGGCCCGCGGAGCTGCGCGACGTGGTGCTCGAGTGGATGGACCGGGTGACCGAGGTCGGCCGCGCGGTGCTGTCGGGCATCGCGCTGTCGCTCGACCTCGACGCCGACTGGTTCGACCGGTGGTGCGCGGACCCGACCGTGCTGTTCCGCATCTTCCACTACCCGCCCCCGCCCCCCGGCTTCGCCGGCAGCTGGGGCGTCGCCGAGCACACCGACTACGGGCTCCTGACGCTGCTGGTGCAGGACGACACCGGCGGGCTCGAGGTGCGCGTCGACGGCCGGTGGGTCGAGGTGCGGCCGACCGAGGACGCGATCGTGTGCAACCTCGGCGACATGCTCGAACGGGCGAGCGGCGGGCGGTTCCGCTCGACCCCGCACCGGGTTCGGCTCCCGAGCACCGACCGGTACTCGTTCCCGCTGTTCCTCGACCCGGCGTGGGACGCCGAGGTGGAGCCGCTGCCGGGCACCGACCTCGCCGAGGCCCGCCAGGGCGACCGCTGGGACGGCGCGAGCGTGTTCGACGCGGAGGGCACCTACGGCGACTACCTGCTGTCCAAGGTGTCGAAGGTGTTCCCGGACCTCTACCGCGAGGTCATGGGCGCCGCGACGCAGTAGGCGCCCGGCCGACCACCGGCACCGGCCGACCACCGGCACCGGCCGACCACCGGCACCGGCCGGGGACCGGCTCAGAGCGCGTCGAGGACGACCTGGCGCAGCCCGGCGAGCTCCGCCGCGACCTCCGCCTGGTCGCAGCGCACGGCCACCCCGTCCGCCACGACCTGCTCGCCGTCGACCCACACGTGGCGCACGTCCGCCCGCCCCGCGGCGTACACGAGCGTCGACACCGGGTCGTACACGGGCTGGGTGTGGGGCTGGTCGACGTCGACGGCCACGAGGTCCGCGCGCTTGCCCGGCTCGATCGAGCCGAGCTCGTCGTCCAGGCACGCCGCACGCGCGCCGTGCAGGGTCGCCATGCGCAGCACCTGCGCGGCGGGCACGGCGAGCGGGTCGCCGCGCACCCCCTTGTGCAGCAGCGCGGCGAGGCGCATGGCGGCGAACATGTCGAGGTCGTTCGAGCTGGCGGGCCCGTCGGTGCCGACGCCGACCGCGACGCCCGCGGCGAGCAGGTCCGGCACGCGGGCGATGCCCGAGCCGAGCTTCAGGTTCGACGCGGGGCAGTGCGCGACCGAGGTGCCGGTGCGCGCCAGGCGGCCGATCTCGTCGTCGGTGAGGTGCACCGCGTGGGCGAGCACGGTGCGCGACCCGAGCAGCCCGAGGTCGTCGAGGTGCTCGACCGGTCGGCGCCCGTGCGCGCCCTTGACCGATGCCACCTCGGCCTCGGTCTCCGCGGCGTGGAGGTGCACGACGGCGTCGTGCCGCTCCGCGAGGTCACGGATCTCCTCGAGGTGGTGCGGGGTGACCGTGTAGGTGGCGTGCGGGTTGAGCACCGGCCGCCACCCGGGCCTCGCCGGGTGCCGCTGCAGCCACCGCTGCGCCGCCTCCAACGACCGGCCGACCGGCTCCGCGCCGGAACCGGTCGCGTCGAGGAACACCGGCCCGCCCAGCAGCCGCAGCCCCGCGGCCGAGGCGGCCGCCAGCGCCTCGTCGACGAAGTAGTACATGTCGAGCGCGGTCGTGACCCCCGCGAGGAGCGACTCCACCGCGCCGGCCAGGGTCGCGGTCCGCACCCGCTCCGCGGAGAGCACCGCGCCCTCGGCGGGGAGCAGGCGGGCGAGGAACGCGTCGAGCGACAGGTCGTCCGCGACGCCGCGGAACATCGTCATCCCGAGGTGGGTGTGCGCGTTCACCAGCCCCGGCATGAGCACGTGGCCGCGCAGGTGCGCCACCTCGGCCCCGGGGTGGTCCGCCAGGACGTCCTTGGCGGGGCCGACCGCGCCGATCCGCCCGCCCTGCACCGCGACGGCGCCGTCGGCGAGCACGGTGTCGGAGGCGTCGACGGTGACGACCCAGTCCGCGCGCAGCACTCGGACGGGGCCGGGGTCCTGCTCGCTCAATCCTCGACGGTGTACTGGGCGCGCCCGGCGCGCAGGTCCTCGCAGAACCGCTGCAGGCGCTGGGCGGTGTCCTCGGGGACGTGCGGCCGGCAGCGCTCGAGCGAGGCGATGATCCGCTTGTAGACGACCATCTCGAGCTCGCACGGCGGGCAGTCACCGAGGTGCTCGGCGATGCGTGCGGTGGCGTCCGCGTCGATGAAGTTGTCGACGTAGAACTGGATCAGCTCGTTCGCCTCGACGCAGGACATCTGTCCGGGACCGCCGCAGATGCCCGACGACTCCGACAGGGGCGGCAGGAGCGGGATCTCCGGCTCGTCCCTCGCGTCCTTCGCGCTCATCGCGACTCATCCTCCACGACGACCCCCCTTGCCGATCCTCCGCGGCCGCCCTCGGCGCCGCTCCCCCCGGCACCGCTCGTGCCCGTCGCGCCGCCGCCCTCGGACCCGGAGTCGTCCGGACCGTGGTCGTGCGGTGCGCCGGGGCCGAACCCGGCGGGGACGAGCATGTCGCGGATGCGGCGGCGGGCGCGGTGCAGCCGGCTCATCACGGTGCCCAGCGGCACCTCCAGCACGTCGGCGGCCTCCTGGTAGGTGAGGCCGTCGACGTCGACGAGCTCGACGACGCTGCGGAAGTTCTCGGGGAGCTGCTCGAGCGCGGCGGTGACCGCCGCGTCGAACTCGGCGTCCTCGGCGCGGCGCTCGACCGCGTCGGGCTCGGTGGCGGGGACGCGCTCCTCGGCGATCTCGGGTTCGCGCAGCAGCTCCGGCCGGCGGCGGCGGTGCCGGTTGCGCTCGGTGTTGCGGAGGATCGTCAGCAGCCAGGCACGGGGGTACCGGCCGTCGAAGGTGTCGATCGCGCGGTAGGCGCGCAGCAGGCTCTCCTGGACCAGGTCCTCGGCGTCGGCGCGGTTGCGCGTCAGCGACAGCGCGACGCGCCACATCACGTCCACCTCGGGAAGGACCAGGCGGTTGAACACGTCGTCGCCGGTCTCGCCCTCCTGGATGGAGCTGGCGGGCGGTGGGACGTCGTCGCCGACCACCGGGTCGTCGGCCGACGGGTCGAGGTCGGGGTCTGCGTCGTCGAGGTGGGGCGCTGGGGGCGCGACGGCGAGGCTCACGTCGGCGGCAACCCCGCGCTCCCCGTCCGGATTCCCCGTGCCGTTGGAAGGCATCGCGATCGAACCTACCCGAGGCCGGGTGGCGCGATCCGTCCGCGGCGGCCCCGGGGCGCCCGCAACCTGAGCGCACTTTCGGGTGCCCCACGCCCGTTCCCCGGACCCCACTCCCGTTCTGTTGACCGGAAGTGAGGGTGCACCCGCAGTTCCGGTCAACAGAACGGGAGTGGCGAGGCAACAGAACGGGAGTGGCGGCTCGCGGTGGGGCCGCTCACGGAACCCCTCCGGCAGTCGGTACTGTGACCTGCGACGGCGCCGTCGGGCGCGCACGTTCCGAGGGGGTAGCAACGGATGATCACCTACGACCGGCTCTACATCGGCGGCGAGTGGGTCGAGCCCGCGGGTTCGGACCGCCTGGAGGTCGTCAACCCGGCGACGTTGGAGGTGATCGGCTCCACCCCCGAGGGCACCGCCGCCGACATGGACCGCGCCGTCGCCGCCGCGCGGGCCTCCCAGGAGTCGGGGCCCTGGGCGGGCATGCCCGCCGCGGAGCGCGCCGAGATCATGGCCCGCCTGCTCGCGCTCACCAACGAGAAGGCGGGTGAGCTGGCCGACCTCATCACCGCCCAGGTCGGCTCGCCGATGGTGTTCTCGCACTTCGCGCAGGTCGGTGCGGCGAACATGGTCCTCGACTACTTCACGAACCTCACCCGGACCTACGAGTTCGAGGAGGTCCGCCAGGACATGCTCGGCCCGGCGATCGTGCGCCGCGAGCCGGTCGGCGTGGTCGCGGGCATCATCCCGTGGAACGTGCCGCTGTTCATCACGATGCTGAAGCTGGGCCCCACGCTCGCGTCCGGCTCCTCGATCGTGCTGAAGCCGGCGCCCGAGACCCCGCTCGACGCGTTCGTCCTCGCCGAGCTGGCGCACGAGGCCGGCGTGCCCGCGGGGGTCATCAACATCGTCCCGGCGGGCCGCGAGGTCGGTGAGCACCTCGTCACCCACCCCGGCGTCGACAAGGTCTCCTTCACCGGGTCGACCGCGGCGGGCCGGCGCATCGGCGCGCTGTGCGGCGAGCGGCTCAAGCGCTGCACCCTCGAGCTGGGCGGCAAGTCCGCGGCGATCATCCTCGACGACGCCGACCTGGAGTCGGTCGTGCCGCAGCTGCTGCCGGTCGCGGTGATGAACAACGGCCAGGCCTGCGTCGCGCAGACCCGGATCCTCGCGTCGCGGAACCGCTACGACGAGGTGGTCGACGCGCTGACCGCCGCGATGTCGAACCTGAAGGTCGGCGACCCGACCGCCCCCGACACCGAGGTCGGCCCGCTCATCTCGGAGCGCCAGCGCGAGCGCGTCGAGGGCTACATCGCGACCGGCCAGGACGAGGGCGCCAAGATCACCACCGGTGGCGGCCGCCCTGCCGACGCGGGCAAGGGCTGGTTCGTGGAGCCGACGCTGTTCAGCAACGTCGACAACTCGATGCGCATCGCGCAGGAGGAGATCTTCGGCCCGGTGCTCGTCGCGATCCCCTACGAGGACGAGGCGGACGCGCTGCGCATCGCGAACGACAGCGACTACGGGCTGTCGGGCTCGGTGTGGACCGCGGACCTGGAGCGGGGCACCGACATCGCCCGCGGCGTGCGCACCGGCACCTACTCGGTGAACGGGTACGCGATGGCGTGGAGCGGGCCGTTCGGCGGGTTCAAGAGCTCCGGCATCGGCCGCGAGCTCGGCCCCGAGGGGCTGTCGGAGTACCTGGAGCCCAAGACCATCAACCTGCCGGCGGGCTCGGAGCCGAAGCTCAAGTACTGAGCTGCCGCGCCCTGCGGCGCTGCCACCCGATCCTGTGCTGCCAGCCGGTTCCGTCCCGCAGTTCGGCCGCCCCGGTGACCGGACTGCGGGACAGAACGCAGGGTCGACGGGTCCGGGACCGCCGGGTCAGGGGACCGGTGCGGGGCGGTCGATCCCGCCGAGCTTCTCGGGGTTCATCACGATGTGCACCGCGGCGATCCGGCCGTCGGGCCCGGCATCCGCGGCGAGCACCATGTGCAGCCCCGGCGCGCGGATGACGTAGGCGGCGGCACCGTTCAGCTCGGTCAGCGACACCTCGACGTCGTCGACGACCCTGGACGTGAGGTGCACCATGAGGCGGCTCACCCGGTCGGGACCGACGACGGGTCGGCGTGCGGCGCGCCGCGCCGGGCC
>Ga0123332_1005070_pt1 | contig 11300 bp, 7 predicted proteins | sample BioC12SIPDNA_4_FD_89958 | JGI IMG/M metagenome (GOLD analysis project Ga0123332, IMG submission 89958) | Anaerobic biogas reactor microbial communites from Washington, USA - Biogas_R2_A C12 SIP DNA | ecosystem: Engineered > Bioreactor > Anaerobic > Unclassified | place: Washington, USA...
CTCCACGACGGATAGCTCTCCGGCGCTTCGACCGCCAGGCCCGTGTAACTGGTGCCATGATAGGTGGGCACCTCGACGTTGGCCTGGATGCTTTCGCGAGACAGAATGCGTCGTACCTCGGTGAGTGCCCGGGTCTCCGTGTCACCGGCCGTGAGGCGACGGTCGATGTGCACACGGCAATAGTCTGGCACGACATTGCTGCTGCCGGCGCGACTCTCGATCTCGGTGACGGCAATGGTTGCCTGCCCGAGGAAGGCATCGGAGGCCAGTTGTGGAGCCAAGAGTTGTAGGCCAAACACAAAGCGCGCCGCCTCATAGATCGCGTTGACACCCCGTTGCGGAGACGAGGCGTGGCAGCTCTTTCCCTGGATCGCGACCTCGATCTCCATTCTTCCCCGCTGCCCCCGCGCGAGGTGCAGATTCGTGGCTTCCCCCAATACGACCGCCCGCGGGCGCAGGCCTTCGACTTCTACCAGGTGCCGCATGGCCAGCCCCTCACAGGGCTCCTCCTGTACGACGGCTACAACGTAGACGCCGCTCGTCAGGCTGTCCTTGTTCGGCACAAGGGATCCTATGCCATGGATCATGGCAGCCAGGCCGCCCTTCATGTCAGACGCGCCCCGACCAAAGAGGATTCCGGACTCGACCACGCCGGCATAAGGAGGGTGAGGCCACAGGTCGACATCGCCTATGCCCACGGTATCCATATGCCCGTTAAAGAGGACGGTTGGCGTCGACGCCGGGCCCACGCGCCCGATTACGTTGCCCATGCCGTCCATGCGGGCCTCGTCATAGCCGAGGCGCTGCATCTCGGTCAGGATACGCCGAGCGATGTCGCGCTCCGATCCAGAGACGCTCGGGATCTGCACCAGTTCACGGCAAAAATCGTCCAGCTCCTGTCTGTCGGGCTGTGGGTTGTATGATGGCATACGCTACACCTCGGTATCTGGCTGTTCGCATCGGGGAGCGGCCGGTGCTAGTACGCGCCGCTCCCAAACAACATGGTGGGTATCGTCTTGATCAGGATGCGTAGATCCAGCAAAGGCGACCAGTTTTCGATGTAGTAGATATCCAGCAACACCATCTCATCGAAGGTGAGGTCACTCCGCCCGCTAACCTGCCAGAGACCTGTGATTCCTGGCGAGACTACCAGCCTGCGCAAATGCCAGGGTTCATAGACCTCTACTTCGGCAGGAATCGGCGGCCTGGGCCCGATGACACTCATCTCTCCGCGAAGTACGTTCCAGAACTGAGGCAGTTCGTCCAGACTGAGACGGCGGAGGATGCGCCCGACCCGAGTACGGCGGGGGTCATCACGCATCTTGAACAGCGGGCCGTCCGCTTCATTCCTTTCCTTGAGCTCTGCCAGGCGTGCTTCGGCGTCCGTACCCATGGTCCTGAACTTGAGGCAGGTGAACTGGCGTCGCCCCCGGCCGACGCGAATCTGACGGAAAATCACCGGTCCGGGTGAATCCAGCGTGATAGCCAGGGCGATGACGGTATAGAGGGGCAGCGCAACGACGAGGACTAGCAGGCTAAACAGGATGTCGCTGACACGTTTCCAAACTCTTTGCCATTCCAGCGTGCTGGGCTCTCGAACGCCCAGAAGCGGAATGCCATCCAAATTCTCTATCACGACGGAGCTCATCGCGATCTGGAACAGGTCCGGCACGATTCGAGCGCCAGCGCCGACGCTCTCGCAGACGCGCGTGAGCTGAAGCGTCTTGCGATGGTAGGCTGAGGGCAGGGCGATGATCACCTGATCGATCTTGTGCGCGACGATCGCCTCGGCAAGGCCCTCTGTGCTGCCAAGCCCGGGGTAGGGGCCAATGCTCGCGTGGGTTTTGTTCGGATCATCGTCTAGGAAACCAACGATGCGGTAGCCGAGCTCCGGGCGAGCCATGATGGCGCGAATCACAGAGCGCCCGGTCTCACCCACGCCGACCACCAGCACGCGTTCGATACCCTTCCCGGCCCGATGCCGGCGATTCAGGATGATGCGCTCAATGGTGCGACTGACGCCGACGAGGATCAGCGAGGCGATGCCGGCATACCCGAATATCAGGCGGGAATAGTAGCTCGGCGAGGCCAGGAACACGAAAAAGATGAGCGCTGCAATGCCCACCAGGGTGCTTCGAAAGACGATGAACCACTCGTCCAGGAGCGTTCTGCCCCGAGTCGGCCGGTACGCGCCTTCCACCCAGTGCACCGTGACGAGCAGGACGGTCAACGCGAGGATGCTCGGAATGTATACACGAATCGGCACCAGAAAGGACGGCTCTACCTCTCGGAGCCATTGCAGCCTGTATCGCACTAGGTAGGCAATCAGAAAGGCCAACGCGAACAGACAGGCGTCAACGAGGGGCTTGACATACTGCCAGGGCGATCCAAAGCGAGCCTTGCGGTGATGCTCAGCCATGCGACAATACCTGTCTGTAGACCTCCGCTGTCCGGCGGGCCGTCTCCTCCCAGGTAAATCGCGCGGCCTGGGCGAGCCCCGCGGCCCGCATACTGCGCCGTCGCTCCGGCGAAGCCAGGAGCCCGGCGATGCTCTCCGCCCACAAGGCGGGCTCCTCCGGGGGGAGGTGCAGACCGGCATCTCCGACGACTTCAGGCAGTGATGACCGGTCCGATACGATCACGGGAACTCCCTGAGACATGGCCTCCAGCGGGGGAAAACCAAAGCCTTCATAAAGGGACGGAAACACAAAGAGCGTTGCAGCCGCATACCAGCCAGCGAGATCGTCGTCAGGGATGAACCCGGCGAATCGAACCGAATCCTCGAGCCCAAGCGCGCGCGCACGGTCTTCCAGTTCCTCATAGAACCAGCCTTTTCCGCCAGCGATTACCAGAGGCGGACACTCGGGATCTCGTCGAACGAGGATCGACCATGCCTCCAGCAGCGTCGCGATGTTCTTACGGGGCTCGAGCGTCCCCACGAACAGCACGTATTCATCAGGCAGGTGTTGCCGGCGCCGGAAGGCGCTCAACCGTTCCTCGGATGGCGCCGGGCACAATCCGGCGTTCAAACCCGGGTAGATCACGTGCACGCGGCTCTCTGGAACGCCCAACAACTCCACGACATCTCGTCCGGTGCTGGCCGAATCCACAATCACGGCAGCCGAGCGCCTGGCGGTTCGGCTCGCCATGTATTGCAGATAAGCTCGATTCGCCCGGGGGAACAACTCCGGAAACCGGACAAAGGCGAGATCATGGATCGTCACAACGATCGGGCAACGCCCGGCGATCGGCCCGACATTGACCGCTGCATGCAACAGATCGATTCGATCGCGCCGTTCTGCCAGGGGCAGGGCAAGCTGCTCCCACAGAATGCGGCGCATCGGCTTTGCGGTGTTCCAGGACGCCTGTCTGACGTGCCAACCCGGTATGTCTATGCCCGGCCGACTCACATATGCAAGGCAGTTCCAGTCTGGCAGGGCGGCGGGCAAATGTGCCATCAGATTCGAGATGTAGCGAGAGAGCCCGGCGTTCCGGTAGCTAGCGTCCAGCGATAACAGGAGGGCATTGAGCCCGAGGGTGGGCTGGCCAGCCAGGACTGTGTGGGCCTCCTGCATTGGGTCCTGTGCATGTATGTGCATTGCGATTGCGATTATAGGCCCACGTCGCCTGCCGCCAACTGCGCCACTGGCGACGAGTCGAGCTGGCCGTAGACGTAGCGGCGGCGACGGAGGCTGCACATGACGTCAGCCCACTGCAATGGCGACGGGCTTGCCCGATGCGAGCGAATCTCGCGCGGCGATCGCCAACTCCAGAGCCTTGCGGCCATCCACGCCGCTCGGCGAGGGCGGCCGACCGGCCAGGACCGACTCTACAAACGATCGCGTTTCGAGAGCATAGCTCTCGGCATAGCGCTCCAGGAAAAAACACATAGGCAGATCTCGACGCACGGCGTCAGCCGTGCTGATAGTGACCTCGTTGGGGAACATGTTACCGGTGGAGATGCCCCCACGGCTTCCCAGGAGCTCCACTCGCTGATCGTATCCGTATACCGCCTGTCTGCTGTTCTCGATGGTGGCGAGTGCGCCACACTGAAAGACGAGGAGCAACATGGCCGTATCTATGTCTCCTGCGGCGCCAATCTCGGGCGAGATGCGAACGGTGCCTTGCGCATAGACCGAGGTCACCTCGCTCCCCACCAGAAAGCGGGCCATGTCCAGATCATGGATCGTCATATCGGCGAACAGCCCGCCAGAGTGCTGGACGTAAGCCAGCGGCGGAGGAGCTGGGTCACGACTGATGATGTGTAGCAGGTGCACGTCGCCAATGGTGCCATCCAATACGGCTTGCCGGACTCGTCTGAAGGTGGGGTCAAACCGGCGGTTCAGGCCGATCTGGAGCAGAACGCCCGCTCGGTCCACAGCATCCAGAGCCCGATCTACCTCTGCGAGATCGAGCGCCACCGGTTTCTCGACAAACAGGTGTTTGCCTGCGGCTGCAGCCGCCACCATGATCTCAGCATGCGTGTTTGTGGGCGTGCTAACACAGATGGCGCCTATGTCCGGGTCGTCCAGAAGCTCCTGATAGTCTCGATAGGTGCGCAGGACGCCGCACCTCTTTGCGAGACTCTCGGCTGCATCCAGGTTCGCATCGGCGATCGCGACCACGTTCGCCTGCGGCACACGATGTGCAAGCGCCTCAGCCCTGAGCGATCCGATTCTGCCGGCTCCCACCAATCCAACGTTCAGCAGACTATCTACGGGTACCGTCATATTACTCCTGTGTCACGGAGATAGGCGTGGTTGCGTCGTGCACTGGCAACGGGCGATCCCATGGAGGGGAGGACGTCCTGCTCGACGACGAGCCAGCCATCATAGCCATTGGCTCTCAGATTCTGGGTGAGCGTACCAAAGGGGACCGCACCTTGCCCCAGCTCGCAAAACACCCCCTCAGCGACTGCACGGAAATAGTCCCAACCACGCTCTCTCGCGCAACAGGCCACGGCCGCGGACATGTCCTTCAGGTGCACATGCCAGACGCGTGGCCCATACCGTTCCAGCAGTGCCAGCGGATGCCCTCCACCGTAGGCGGCATGACCCGTATCCAGACAGAGCCCGAGCAGAGAGGCGTCGGTGCGGGACATCAGTTGCTCGATCTCGGCAGGCGTTTCCACATAGCCCCCACAGTGATGGTGGAATGCCGTTCGGAGCCCTGTGCTATCGAGCACGATCCTTGCGATATCCTCGACGCCCTGGGCATACACGCCCCATTGGTCGTGGCTGAGGCCCATCGAGGACACGATCCGGCCGGCGTTCAGGGTTCGCTCCCGAACCGTGCCATTGGCGTCCGCCAGCACCAGGACGGACCGCTCACCTCCGACTTGAGCCAACAAGCGTGCCGTGCGCAAAGCAAGGGCCAGGTTTGAGCGATGCGCCTGGGGAGTCGCCAACGGCAGGGGGACGAATCCTGCGACGAGGCGTAGGCCCCGTGAGGCCAGTTCGCGGCTGAGTATGTCCGGCTCAGTGGGCAGGTAGCCCCAGTCTCCCAGCTCGGTGCCAGCGTATCCCGTTTCAGCCATCTCATCCAGCACCTGGCGCCATGGCGCTATCTCACCCTCGAGTTCGAACTCGAGCACACCCCAGGAGCAGGGGGCATTGGCCACACGCAATGATCCGCCCAAGGATCCCCCCTGTTGGCTACAGGTAGTATCGCTGACGTCGTTGTGCCTGTTCGTACTCGCCTCGGGCGCGACGTACCTCCTCGCTGGTCGACACCTCCGCGACGGGAACGTCCCACCAACTCTCGTAGGTGCCGACCCGCTGGTCGCGATCGGTCTCCACGACGATGCATACCGGCCGATTCTGCACGGACCGGGTCTCCTCGATGGCGGCGGCCAACTCGTCCCGACTGTGTGCTCGAACAACGTGGGCGCCCAGGCTGGCGGCGTTGGCCGCATAGTCGATGGGGAGCAGGTCACCGCCCAGGCTGCCGGCTTTGCGGTACCGGTACTCGGTGCCGAATCCTCCGCTACCGACACTGTCGGACAGGCTGCCGATGCTGGCAAAACCGTGATTGTCCAGCAGTACGATCGTGACCTTGATCCCTTCTTGAACCATCGTCGCGATCTCGCTGTTCATCATCAAGTAGGACCCATCGCCAACCATGACATATACGTCCCTCGATGGGTCCGCCAATTGAACGCCCATGCCTCCAGCGATCTCATAGCCCATGCAGGAGTATCCGTACTCTAGATGATAGCCCTTGGGATCCCGGGTACGCCAGAGCTTGTGCAGGTCACCCGGCAAGCTCCCTGCGGCGCACAGCACCACATCCTGAGGACGCGAGAGTGTGTTTACCACCCCGATGGCCTCTCCCTGGCTGATTGGTATGCCGTGCTTGAGGGTGTATAGGCGCTCGACCTCTTCGTCCCACTCTCGGTTGAACGCGGCCGCACGCTCCGCGTACGAGGATGACACATGATATCCGCCCAAGAGCGGCAGCAACTCCTCCAGCGTGACGCGCGCATCGCCCACCAGGGGAATGGCCGCCTGTTTGTAAGCATCGAACTCGGCGACGTTGATGTTGACAAAGCGCACACCGGGATCCTGGAAGGCCGTCTTGGAGGCTGTGGTGAAATCGGTGTACCGGGTGCCGACGCCGAGGATCAGATCCGCCTCGCGCGCCATCAGGTTGGCGCCCAACGTGCCGCTGGAACCCATCGCACCCAGATTCGCCGGGTGGTCATAGGGCAAACACCCCTTCCCGGCCTGCGTCTCCCCGACGGGGATCCCCGTGGCATCGACAAACCACCGCAGGGCGGCGGTCGCATCCGAATATTGGACACCCCCTCCGGCGATGATCAGAGGGCGTTCTGCGCTCCGAATCCACTCGGCCGCTCGCCGCATCAGAGACGCATCCGGCCGGTTCCTTGGCACGGTCCAGACACGGCGCTCGAAGAGCGCGCTGGGATAGTCGTGGGCAAAGGTCTGCACATCCTGAGGAAGCGCCAGCGTAACCGCCCCGGTATCCGCGGGGCTGGTGAGAACGCGCATCGCCTCGGGCAAGGCGGTGATCAGTTGCTCCGGCCGGTAGATCCTGTCCCAGTAGCGCGAGACCGGTCGAAAGCAGTCATTCACGCCGATGTCCTGCGAATGTTCCCACTCCAGTTGCTGTAAAACGGGCGCCTGCAACCGTTGCGCAAAGATGTCCCCGGGTAGGAGTAGGACCGGAAGGCGATTCACCGTCGCTGTGGCCGCTCCGGTGATCATGTTGGTGGCGCCAGGGCCGATCGAGCTGGCGCAGGCAAAGGTCTGTAGCCGGTTCTTGAACTTGGCATAGGCGATGGCGGTATGGACCATGGCCTGCTCGTTGCGTGTCTGGTAGTAGCGGAAGGAGCTCGCATCCTGTTCGAGAGCCTGGCCGATGCCCGCCACGTTTCCGTGACCGAAAATACCCCAGCATCCCGCAAAGAAGGGCTGAAGGATGCCATCACGGGCGACGTACTGGTTCTGGAGAAAGCGGATTACGGCCTGGGCCATGGTCAAGCGGGTAGTCGCCATGGGGCTCAACCTCCGTTGCTTTCCGGCGAGGCGCGCCGTGCGTTCCACCTTTGCCATTATAGCCATGGCGACCAAGCCCCGTCAACGATCTGACGAGGCGGCGCTCAGCTGGACGTCGCGATCTGCCGGTAGAATGCGACGGTCTCCGACGCTATCCGCTCCTGAGTGTACTGTGCGAGAACGCGGGATCTACCGAGTTGCCCCAGCTCTGCGCGGAGAGCGGGGTTGGCACGGAGGCGCGCCAACGCCTGAGCCAGGGCGCTGGGATCACCTTCGGGCACCACCAGGCCGGCGGAGTCGATCACGTGCGGGATCTCACCCGAATCCGAGCCCACGACGGGCGTGCCACAGGACATCGCTTCGATCAAGACCCGGCCGAACTGCTCCATCCAGTTGTGGCGTGTGAGCGAGGGAAGAACGACTGTGTCCAAGTCGGCTAACGCGGCGGGCATCTCCTGTGAAGGGATGCGGCTGTGCCAGGAACAGTGACGTGCGAGCCCGAGGGCCTCCGCGCGTGCACGGAGCGCCGGGCCCAGGGGCCCATCGCCCAGAAAGCGCATCTGCCATTCGCCGCCCAGCGCCTGGAGCGCCTCCAACAGCACAAAGAGCCCCTTTTCCTCCACAAGGCGTCCGGCAAAGCCAATGGTGAAGGGCCGGTCACCATCCGTCAGGCGTGGGCAAGGCCGAAAGACGTCGGTGTCGACTCCGAACTGGGGGATCACGGGGATTGGTCCGTCGTACCCCTTGCTCGATAGCACGGACTGGGCCGCGTGGTTGCCCGCGATCGCTCCATCGGCATGCTGGTGAACATAACGTTCCAGCCAGCAAAAAGGCGGTGGATACCTACGGTTGAGGTTCTGCCATGTAAAGAACAGCGTTCTCGCGCCGATGTGCCTGGCCGCGCGGATTGCCAGGTAGGTGGCGAGATTGTAGGGCTCCTCGTCGATGTGCACGAGATCCGGGCGAATGTCCGCCAGGATTCGGGCCATCCGCGGATAGTAGTGGGTGTGGTACGAGCCATTCATCGCCATGGGCGTCTGGAGCAACCGGTATCCCGAGGCTTCAGAGGGCTCCAGCGCGATCCGGTTCGTCCCCTCACGCCAATAAGGTGGGACAATTACGGTGAGCTCGATGTCGGCAGCCTGTGCTATGGCGACGGCTTTGCGCCGGTAGGTGCTGACGATGAGCGCTTTGGATATCATAACCACACGCATGCACGTGCCCCCCAGTTACACTATGGGGGGATTCTAGCGCGAAGGGCGCCTGGCGCAAGGCCGCACCGGTCATTGACAGGCACGGCCTTGCGCCATATGATCTCCAGCCAGGGGCGGTGGCGGAATGGCAGACGCTGCGGACTTAAAATCCGCTGGCCGCAAGGTCGTGAGGGTTCGATCCCCTCCCGCCCCATGATCGGACTATCCGATGGCCCCCGAATTCCTCAGTCCCGCGAGTTCCTCGCCCGAAAGCCCCAGCCACTCGATCAGTACTTGCCCTGTTTGTTCGCCCAGCAGGGGCGCCGGACGCCGGATGGTACCGGGAGTCTGGCTGAGCTTGATGGGTATGCCCGGGATGATGGTGCGGCCAGCCACAGGGTGTACGACGTCCTGGAGCATCTCGCGAGCCGCAATCTGCGGGTCCTGTACAAGATCGGCGATGCTGTTGATGGCCCCGTTGGGTACTCCCGCAGCGTCCAGAATTGCCCGCCACTCTTCCGTTGTTCGCTGGATGAAGGCCTCTGATAGGATTTCGCGCATCGCCCGGTAGTTGTCATGCCTGAGTGGGTTCGTGCGGAAGCGAGGATCGGAAGCGAGCGAGGGGAGCGCGAGCGCGCTGCAAAGCCGGCCCCAGAGATCGTCGTTGCCGGCAGCCACCATGACTTGCCCATCCGCCGTGTCAAAGGGCTCGAATGGAAAGATGGCCGGATGCCGGTTCCCGAGTGGGGCCGGTACTTCGCCCGTGGCCACAAAGCGGGCGACGGCGTTTTCCAGTACCGCGACCACCGAATCCAGCATGGCCACGTCCACCATCTGACCCACCCCCGTCTCCTGGCGGCGGTAGAGTGCCGCCAGGATGCCGATCACGGCAAAGAGGCCGGCCGTTACGTCCGCAATCGATGTGCCCACGCGAGTGGGCGGCCCACCCTCGGGGCCTGTGATGCTCATGAGACCGCTAAGCGCCTGAACGACGGCATCGTAGGCCGGACGCTGAGCATACGGTCCGGTCTGACCAAATCCCGATATGGCAGCGTATATGAGGCGAGGGTTGGTCTGGCGCAGGTCGTCGTAGGCCAGGCCCAGCCGTGCCATGGCGCCGGGCCGGTAGTTCTCCACGAGTACATCCGCTTTCGCCGCCAGGTTCGTGAGCAATCGGCGACCGGCGGGGTTCTTGAGGTCGAGCGTGACACTGCGCTTGTTGCGGTTGAGGCTCATAAAGTAGGCACTCTCCCCCTCGATGTATGGAGGGTAGGCCCGAGCATCGTCGCCTCTACCGGGCATCTCGACTTTGACCACGTCGGCGCCCAGATCCGCCAGGACCATGCACGCATAAGGCCCCGCCAGTACGCGTGAGAGATCGAGTACGCAAAGTCCCTCCAGCGCCAGGGCCATGTGGCACCTCCCGATAGCTGTTGACGGCGTAGCTTGATGCTCACAATCGTAACGCAACCCGCGGCACGCGTCCATCGCTGGTCGCGTAGCGCCCATACGGCTGCGCGGGAGAGGAGGGTGGTTGGCCGTGAGATCCTGCGCGCGAGCGCCGGATTGTGTGCCAGCCTCAGGCGCAGGGATCTGCGGGCCGGGCACAGTACGATACGGAGTCATGCGGATACGCCCGTGACAACCAGCGGGGAGTTGATGCCGAGCCATGCATCCGTGTCGGCGCGATCGGATCATCAGCCGGCGAGCGAGATGGCGCTCGGCCACGAGCATGCCCGTCAGGGCTGCCGTTCGTCGCTAGTAGCCGGTCTTTTCAACGGCCTCCATCAGGCCGCGCATATACCCGATGGCATAGAAGCGTCCCCAGAGGCTGTAGCCAGGCCGATCGTTGGGCTCTCCCTCCAGGGCGGGGACGTGGTCTGGACGCATGGGGCCCTGGAAGCCGATCCGGTAGTATGCCTGCATGGCAGCGAACATGTCCGTGTCGCCATCGTCGTGAAAGGCTTCGGAAAAGTCGCGGGCCGTTCCACGAACGTTCCGAAAGTGAGCGAAGAACATCCTGTCCTGGCGGCCGAATCGCTCGATGGTGGCCGGAATGTCGGCGCCCATCTCCGCAAAACACCCCTGGCAGAATGTGATTCCACTGGATGGGCTGGGCACGAGATCTATGACCCTCTGGAAAGCATCCGGATGGGTTAGGATGCGGCCGATGCCAGCGATGGGCGATACAGGAGGGTCATCGGGATGGATCGCCAGGCGGACGCCGGCTTCCTGTGCCACTGGCACCACGGCCTGCAGAAAGTAGGCGAGAGCGCTCCAAAGCTGCTCCTCCTGCACTTGGCCAGCCCAGGTGAGGGGGGCCCGTTCCATGAGCGCATGTTTGTAGCTGGTGGCCAGCGCATCACCTCGCACCCGCGTTGTGTAGGAGGTGCGCAGCCATGGCAGCACAGCCATCCAGTTGTAGCACATGATCGGGATGCCGGCCGCGCCGATGTTGCGCACCGAAGCGATGTAGCGCTCGATGGCCTCGTCACGTCCGTCGAGACCGAGCTTGATGCAATCGGGCATCGGCAGGCTTTCGATCACGGACCACGTCAGCCCAGCCTCCTCAATGCGCTGCCGCTGTATC
>Ga0123332_1005075_pt1 | contig 11290 bp, 8 predicted proteins | sample BioC12SIPDNA_4_FD_89958 | JGI IMG/M metagenome (GOLD analysis project Ga0123332, IMG submission 89958) | Anaerobic biogas reactor microbial communites from Washington, USA - Biogas_R2_A C12 SIP DNA | ecosystem: Engineered > Bioreactor > Anaerobic > Unclassified | place: Washington, USA...
GAGGGCTTCTCCACCACCAGGAACACGTCCAGGCCGAGCTTGCGCCCGATCAGCGCCAGGCGGATGTACTCGCGGTCCTTGTAGCCGTTGCACACGATCAGCCCGCCCGGGCGCGAGAGCGCCAACACCGCCATGAGTTCGGGCTTGCTGCCGGCCTCCAGGCCGAAACTCCCGCCGTTGTGCGCGGCCAGGGTGCCGGCCACCGCGGCGTGCTGGTTGACCTTGATCGGGTAGACCGCGGTGTAGCCGCCGCGGTAGTCCCAGTCGGCCTGGGCCTGGGCGAAGGCGTCCTGCAGCCGGTGCAGGCGGTCGCCCAGGATGTCGGGGAAGCGCACCAGCAGCGGCAGCTTGGCGCCGCGCGCCAGCGCCTTGTCCACGATCTCCGGCAGCGGGATCGCCGCGCCCGCCCCGCCCAGCGGCCGCACCACCACCCGGCCGTCGCCGTCGACGTCGAAATACCCCTCCGACCAGTGCGGGATCGAGTAGGTCTTGCGGGCGTGGTCGATCGACCAGGCGGTCATCGCGGTCACCGGGCGGGGGGGGGCCTGCATTCTAGGCCCTGCCCGGCGGCGGCAGGGCGAAGCGGCGCTCAGCCGGCCCGCTTGCGGTAGACCGGCTCGCCGCAGGCCTGGCGCACCTGGCGGGCGAGCGGGCGCTGGTTGGTGCCGGTGAACAGGGCGAAACGGATCCCCGGCAGCGCCAGCGACCGGTCCAGCCGGGCCAGCCCGGCGGTCTCGCCGGCGACCGGGCCGCGCCAGTCCAGCAGCACCAGGTATTCGGCCGGGGCGCCCGCCAGCGGCGCCGCCCGCCGCGCGATCCAGGCCCGCGCGACCCGCGGCTCGCAGGCCAGCCGGGACGCCAGCCCGCGCAGTGTGTCGGGGTCCAGGTCGTGCGGCTGCAGCCCGTGCGTCCGGTCCTCGTGCGCCGGCGCCGGGTCGGCCAGCGCCGCGAAGGCGTCCCGCAGGGCGCTGGCCCGGGCGGCGGCCTCCGCGGCGAGGTCGGGGTCCAGCGCGAGCGCGTCCAGTTCCTCCAGCGCCGCCCGTGCAGCCCGCCGGTCGAGCGCCACCGCCCGCTGCAGGCGGGCCGCGCCGGCGTCCGCCTGCCCGTCGCGCAGCTGCAGCAGCCCGGCGCGCAGCAGCGACGGCACGTGGTCGGGGCTGGCGGCGAGGGCGCGCTCGTACAGCGGCAGGGGGTCGACGTCGCGCCGCACCCGTTCGGCGAGCCGGGCATGCTCGGCGAGTTCGGCCGCGGTGGGCGCGGCCAGCGCTTCGAGCTCCGCCAGCCGCCCGCGATCGGCGGCCGCTGCGTCGTACCGCGCCCGCCACTGCGCGCGCACGGCGTCGCGCCAGGCCGCGTCGAGGCGGCGTTCCAGCCGCTCCTCCAGGTCGCCGAGCATGGCCGCGGCCGGCGCGCCGGCCGCCCCGGCCCGCGGCCGGGCCCGCAGCGCCTGCAGCCGCTGGGCCAGGGTGGGATGGGTATCGGCCGGGTCCGGCCTGCGCCCGGGCGCGTCCGGCGCGGCCAGCCGCGCCGGATCCAGGCCGCCGGCCGTCGCGGCCTGCAGCAGCGGCGCCTGCAGCTGCGCCGGCGGGTGCGACTGGACCTGCGCGCGTGCCCACAGTCGCGGCCAGAAGCGCGCCTGGAGCCGGCGCGAGGCCAGTTCGATCGCGGCCAGCGCGTCGGCGACGGCCTGGGCGCCGACCACCTGCGCGGCTACCGCGTCGGCCGCGTACTCATGGGCCCGGGCGAGCGCGCGGCTGGCGAGGTCGAAGCGTGGCGCCAGCCAGCCGTAGAACCGCGACAGCAGCCAGGCGAATCCCAGCCCGTGCGCGCCCAGGCCGTCGCGCAGCCGGTACCAGGTGCCGCGCGAGAGGTAGACCCAGGCCGCGAAGCGGCCGTCGTCGGCGGTGAAATGCCCGAACTCGTGCGCGATCACCGCCGCCAGCCGCTCGCGATCGAGCAGCCGCAGCAGCGGCAAGCCCAGCACCAGCACGTGGCGGTGGCCGAGCAGGCCGAGCGCGCGCGGGATGCTCGCGGCCCTGGCGTTGAAGTCGCCGTCGATGACGATGCCCTCGAGCGGCGGCGCGCCCGTGGCCAGGCGCAGGCGTTCGACCTCGGCCTGCAGTTCCGGCGCCTCGCCCGGCGCCAGCCGGTGGCCCTGCGGCGGTTCGAACCGCACCCACAGCGTGCGCACCACCACCGCCGCAACCGCGGCGGGTAGCAGCAGCACGTAGGCGTGCTCCGGCGCCAGCGGACCGCCGCGCAGCAGGTGCACGGCCACCAGCACGAACGGCGCGAGCAGGAGCAGCAGCAGCGCGGCGACCACGCCGTGGCCAAGCAGGGCCAGCGCCAGCAGCCGCAGGCGCACGCCAGGCGCCGGCCACGCCGGTTCGCGCGTGTCGTCGTGCTGCCTGCCTTCGCCCATGGCGCCTCCGTTCCGTCCGGGGCCATCGTAGTGGATCGGCTCCGGCCCGTGCCCGGACGCTGGCTACAATGGCGCCCCGCGGCGCGCCTGCCGCGGGGCCATGCGCAGGGCGCACGGCGCGCACCACTCCATCCCCAGGACGTCCCCATGACCGCCAGCGACTGGCTCCACGAGCAGTTCGAGCCCACCGGCTCGTCGATCGGCTTCCGCGTGACCCGCAAGCTCGACGAGGTGCAATCGCCGTTCCAGAAGATCGAGGTCTGGGAGTCGACCGACTGGGGCAACGTGATGCTCATCGACGGCGCGATGATGGTCACCACGCGCGACAACTTCCTCTACCACGAGATGATGGCGCACCCGGCGCTGTTCACCCATCCCGACCCGAAGCGGGTGGTGATCATCGGCGGCGGCGACTGCGGCACGCTGCGCGAGGTGCTGCGCCACCCGGGCGTGGAGAAGGCGGTGCAGTGCGACATCGACGAGCAGGTCACGCGGATGGCCGAGAAGTACTTCCCGGAACTGTGCGAGTCGAACGCCGACCCGCGCGCGCAGATCCTGTTCGACGACGGCATCGCGCACATGCGCAACGCCGAGCCGGCGAGCCTGGACGTGGTGATCGTCGATTCCACCGACCCGGTCGGGCCGGCCGAGGGCCTGTTCAACCAGGCCTTCTTCGAAAGCTGCCACCGCGCGCTGAGGGACGACGGGATCCTGGTCCAGCAGTCCGAGTCGCCGCTGGCGCTGCTGGACCTGATGCGCGAGATGCGCGCGGAGATGGCCAGGGCCGGCTTCGACAGCTTCCAGACCCTGCCGTTCCCGCAGCCGTGCTACCCCACCGGCTGGTGGAGCTGCACCATGGCGCGCAAGGGCGGGCGCGGCTTCGGTTTCCGCGAGGCCGACGCGCGGGCCAAGGCGTTCGCGACGAAGTACTACAGCGCCGACGTGCACCTGGGCGCGCAGGCGCTGCCGCCGTTCGTGGCCCAGGCGCTGGGCGGCTGAGCCGCGTCGCGCGGCCTCAGGCCAGGGCGCGGCGCAGCACGTCCTCGAACGATTCCTCGCCGGCGACCTCCAGGTCGGCCGGTGCGAATGCCGCGGCGCCGGCCTCGAAGGCCGCGTGCATCTGCGCCAGCGCCTCGGCGTAGGATCGCCCGAGCCCGGCCGCCTGCAGCGCCGCGGCGCGGTGCGCGGGCGGCACCGCCTCCACCGCCAGCGGCCTGCCGGCCAGCGACGCGACCAGCCGCGCCACCTCGCGCTCGGACCAGGTGCCCGCACCGGTGACGTTGACGATCCGCGGCGGATCCGGATCGCGCAGCATCCGCGCCACGCAGCGCCCGACGTCGTCGGCGCTGACCGCGGGCAGCGGCAGGTCGGGCGCGAACATCGCGTGCCAGGTGCCGCTGGCCAGCGCCGCCCGCGCGATCGGCACACGGTTCTGCATGAACGAAGTGGCGCGCACGAAGGTGGTGCGCGCGCCGCCCGCCGCCAGCGCCGCCTCCAGCGCGCGCAGGGTGAGGACGATGCCGGTGCCGGCGTCCAGGTGCGCGCCCTGGCCGGACAACGCGACCACGCGCGGGCATCGCGCCGCGGCGACCGCCTGCGCGATCACGCCGGCCAGCGCGGCCGCGTCGGCATGGACGTCGCCGGCGTCGACCGGCACCGGGTTGAGCACGAACGCCGCCTCGGCGCCCTCCAGGGCGGCGGCCAGCGCGGCGGGGCCGTCGCGCAGGTCGGCGTGATGCCATGCGGCGCCGGCGGGCGCGTCCGCCGACGGGGTCCGGCCGATCAGCCGCATGCGCGCCGCGTGCCCGTCCGCGGCCAGGCTGGCGACGACCGCCCGCCCGACCTGTCCGGTGGCGCCGAGGATCGCGTACATGACGCGCCCTCAGAGGGCGTCGGCGTCCAGTTCGCCGGTACGGATCCGGACCGCGCGCAGCAGGTCGTAGACGAACACCTTGCCGTCGCCGATCTTGCCGGTGCCCGCGGCCTTGACGATCGCCTCGGTCACCGGCTCGACCTGGTCGTCGGTGACCGCGATCTCGAGCTTGACCTTGGGCAGGAAGTCGACCACGTACTCGGCCCCGCGGTAGAGCTCGGTGTGGCCCTTCTGCCGGCCGAAACCCTTGACCTCGGTGACGGTGATGCCGGTGACCCCGACCTCGCCCAGCGCCTCGCGCACGTCGTCGAGTTTGAACGGCTTGATGATCGCCATCACCATCTTCATCTGCAGGCTCCAAAGGTGGGGTCGTGACGCGCGGTCGCGGCGCGGCGTTAGCATACCGCCGCCGGGCGGCCGGGGTTTTCCTACGGCCGCCCGCGCCCGGCCCCGACTGCGCCCTCACGCGGTGCGGGCCACGCTGGGCGCATCCACGAACACCGGAGCCGCGGCATGATCGACCTCAACCACATCGACGACCTCGCCCGCCGCCTCAGCGGCCTGGTCCCGCCCGGCCTGCGCGAGAGCCGCGAGGAGCTGCAGGAGAACTTCAAGGCCGTGCTGCAATCCGGGCTGGCCAAGCTCGACCTGGTCACCCGCGAGGAATTCGAGGTGCAGCGCGCGGTGCTGCTGCGCACACGCGAGAAGCTCGAACAGCTGCAGGCCACGGTCGCCGAACTGGAGGCGCGCCTGGCCAGCGGCGGGGACGCGCCCGGCCCCGACGCCGGCTGAGCCCGCCGCCATGGGGCTTGCGCTCGTGCATGGACGCGCGCGCGCCGGCGTGCACGCGCCCGCGGTGACGGTCGAGGTGCACCTGGGCGGCGGCCTGCCCTCGATGTCGATCGTCGGCCTGCCCGAGGCCGCGGTGCGCGAGGCCAAGGACCGGGTGCGCGCCGCGATCCAGTGCGCGCAGTTCGAATTCCCGGCGCGCCGGATCACGGTCAACCTCGCCCCGGCCGACCTGCCCAAGGGTGGCGGCCGCTTCGACCTGCCGATCGCGCTGGGGATCCTCGCCGCCAGCGGCCAGGTCCCGCGCGAGCCGCTGGCCGGCTGCGAATTCCTCGGCGAACTCGGGCTGGCCGGCGAACTGCGCCCGGTCGACGGCGTGCTGCCGGCGGCGCTGGCCGCCGCCCGCGCCGGGCGGCGCCTGGTGGTCGCCGAGGCCAATGGGCCCGAGGCCGCACTGGCCGCCGGGCTCGAGGCCTGCACCGCGCGCACCCTGCTCGAGGTCTGTGCCCTGCTCGCCGGCCGCAAGCAGCTGCCCCCGGCGGTGGCGCCGCCGCAGCGCGCGGTCGAGCGCCCGGACATGCGCGAGGTGCGCGGCCAGGCGCAGGCGCGGCGCGCGCTGGAAATCGCCGCCGCCGGTGGCCACCACCTGCTGCTGTCCGGTCCGCCGGGCTGCGGCAAGACCCTGCTCGCCACCCGCCTGCCCGGCCTGCTGCCCGAGGCCAGCGAGGCCGAGGCGCTGGAAACCGCCGCGGTGGCCTCGGTCGGCGGGCGCGGGCTGGATCCGGCCTGCTGGCGCGAACGCCCGTTCCGCGCTCCGCACCACACCGCCAGCGCGATCGCCCTGGCCGGCGGGGGCAGCGACCCGCGTCCGGGCGAGATCTCGCTCGCCCACAACGGCGTGCTGTTCCTGGACGAGCTGCCCGAATGGGGCCGCGCGGCCCTGTAGGTGCTGCGCGAACCGCTCGAATCGGGTGTGGTCACGATCTCGCGCGCCGCACGCCAGGTCGAGTTCCCGGCGCGGTTCCAGCTGGTGGCGGCCATGAACCCGTGTCCCTGCGGCTGGGCCGGCGACCTGTCCGGACGCTGCCGCTGCACCGCCGACCAGATCGAGCGCTACCGCGCGCGGATCTCCGGCCCGCTGCTCGACCGCATCGACCTGCACGTCGAGGTACCGCGCCTGCCGCCCTCGGAACTGCGGCCGGACGCGCCGCCCGGCGAATGCAGCGCGTCGATCCGCGCCCGGGTCGAGGCGGCGCGCGAAATCCAGCGCCGGCGCGGCGGCCGCCCCAACGCGCGACTCTCGCAGGCCGCCACCGCCGAGGCCTGTCGCCTGCGTCCGGCCGACCAGGCCCTGCTCGAACGCGCGGTCGAGTCGCTGTCCCTGTCGGCGCGCTCCGTGCACCGGATCCTGCGCGTGGCCCGCACCATCGCCGACCTGGCCGGCTGCGACGCCATCGCCACCGCGCACCTCACCGAGGCCCTGGGCTACCGCCAGCCCTGCGGCCACGACCGCAGGGCCGCCTGACCCCGTCGCCGGATCCCGGCCCGGCGGGCCCCTGCGGCAGGCGGCCGGCTTCCGCCGTATGCTCGGTGCCCCGAACCTGTCCGGAGCCGTCCATGCATCGCCTGCTGCTTGCCTCCGCCGTTGCTCTCGCCCTCGCCGCCGCCGGCGGCACCGCCACGGCCGCGCCGGCCTCGCTCGACGAGGTGGAACTGATCCCGCGCGATGCGCTGTTCGGCAACCCCGAGCGCGCCAACGTGCAGATGAGCCCGGACGGCCGCTACCTGAGCTGGATCGCGCCGCTGGACGGCACGCTCAACGTGTGGGTGGCGCCCGCCGACGATCCGTCCGCGGCGCGCGCGGTGACCCGCGACACCGCGCGCGGTATCCGCAGTTATTTCTGGTCGTATCTGCCCGACACCCTGCTGTACCTGCGCGACACCGGCGGCGACGAGGACTTCCACCTGTACGCGGTCGACCTGCGCAGCGGCGCCGCCCGCGACCTGACCTCGTACGGGAAGACCACCGCCCGGGTCGTGGGCGTGAGCAGGCGCCATCCGGGCACCGTGCTGGTGGGCATGAACGACCGCGACCCGCAGTGGCACGACCTGTACCGGGTCGACCTGGCCAGCGGCGAGCGCACCCTGGTCGAGGAGAACACCGGCCAGATCGGCGAGTACGTGGCCGACGCCGACTACCGGCTGCGCTTCGCCACCCGCTCGCGCCCCGACGGCGGCATCGACCTGCTGCGCCGCGCCGGCGACGACTGGGAGAAGTACGACGAGATCCCGTTCGAGGACGGCCTGAGCACCGGCTACGCCGGCCTCACCGACGACGGCTCCACGCTCTACCTGCGCGAATCGCGCGGGCGCAACACCAGCGCCCTGTTCGCGATCGACACCGCCACCGGCGAGCGCCGCCTGGTCCACGAGGATGCGCGCGCGGATGTCGGCGGCGGGCTTGCCGATCCGGCCACGGGCGAAGTGCAGGCGGTGTCGGTCAACTACCTGCGCGAGGAGTGGACGGTGCTCGACGATGCGATCCGCGCCGACCTCGAGCGCATCGCCGCGATCGGGCCGGGCGAAGCGTCGATCAACACCCGCACCTTGGACGACCGCACCTGGATCGTGGCGTATTCGGCCGCCGAGTCGCCGGTCGAGTACTACCGCTACGACCGCGACGGCCACGGCAACGGCGAGCTGACCCACCTGTTCTCCGGCCGCCCGGCGCTGGCCGGCAAGCCGCTGGTGCCGATGTGGCCGCTGGAACTGGAGTCGCGCGACGGCAAGACCCTGGTGAGCTACCTCACCCTCCCGGCGCATGCCGACGCCGATGGCGACGGCAAGGCCGACAGCCCGGTGCCGCTGGTGCTGCTGGTGCACGGCGGCCCCTGGGCGCGCGATGCCTACGGCTACAGCGGCTGGCAGCAGTGGCTGGCCAACCGCGGCTATGCGGTGCTGAGCGTGAACTACCGCGGCTCGACCGGCTTCGGCAAGGACTTCACCAACGCCGGCGACGGGGAGTGGGCGGCCGGCATGCACGACGACCTCATCGACGCGGTGCAGTGGGCGGTCGAGTCGGGCACCACCACCGCCGACAAGGTCGCGATCATGGGCGGCAGCTACGGCGGCTACGCCACCCTGGTCGGCCTCACCTTCACCCCGGACACCTTCGCCTGCGGCGTCGACATCGTCGGCCCGGCCAACCTCAATACCCTGCTCTCCACGGTGCCCCCGTACTGGGCCAGCTTCTACAAGCAGCTCGTGCGGCGCATGGGCGACCCGGAGACCGAGGAAGGCCGCGCCTGGCTCACCGAACGCTCCCCGCTCACCCGCGTCGACGCGATCCGCAGGCCGCTGCTGATCGGCCAGGGCGCCAACGACCCGCGCGTGAAGCAGGACGAGAGCGACCAGATCGTCAACGCGATGACCGCCAAGGGAATCCCGGTGACCTACGTGCTGTTCCCGGACGAGGGCCACGGCTTCGCCCGCGCCGAGAACAGCAAGGCGTTCAACGCCGTGGCCGAGGGCTTCCTCGCCCAGTGCCTGGGCGGCCGCGCACAGCCGATCGGCGACGACTTCAACGGCTCGAGCATCACCGTCCCCACCGGCGCCGACGGCGTCCCGGGCCTGGCCGAGGCGCTGCAGTCGCATACGCAGGACGTGCGCAGGTAGCGCGCGGCGTCGGAGTCCTTGGGGAACAAGTGCCCTCTCCCGCGTGGGGAGGGCAGCAGGGACAGCGCGCCGCTAGCGCACGGCTGCCGCGCACCGGCCCGCCAGCGCGTCCAGTTCCGCGAACAGGGCCGCGTCCGGCGCCGTGAAGTTGAAGCACGACTTGCCCTGCATGCGCTTGCGCAAGCCGGGCGAGATCCCGTGCAGCAGTCCAGGTCCTCGTACACGGGCATCAGGTGGAGCGCCTTCAATCGTGGCGTTCGATGCCCTCGGGCAGCTGCAGCCAGCGATGCATGCGTTCCTCGTACACCGACACGAAGGGCGGCGAAAATTCCGGATCAGCGAAGGCGCCGATCGGGATCGCCACCAGCTCCGGCTGGGCCTCGATCACGTAGTACACCGTATCGCCGCAGACCGGACAGAAGTGGAACCGCGCCCGTCCGCCGGTGTCGCCCACCCGCACGAACGTCGTACTCGGGCCGGAGATCGTCACCGAATCCGCCGGAAATCGGGCCTGCGCACTGAATACGCTGCCGGTGCGCCACTGGCAGGCCAGGCAATGGCAGATGGAGATGCGCCCGGGCTCGGTCGCGGTGGTGGCGGTGAGCTGGCCGCAGGTGCAGGCGGCTTGTCGCAGGGGCATGGCGTCGCCTCACAGGTATGGGCTGGTGCCGAACCAGGTGTTTAACAGACACACCCCTGCACAGTTGCCGGCGAGGTTCGCCTGCGCGCCACATCTCCTCCAGAGGAGCCATATGTTTCATGCCTACCTCAATGTCACCAATAGTGACGCAGCTTGTCGTCTATTGGTGGCACGCGACATAAGCCGCTGATGCACAAGGGGCCTTACCGTGCTTCAGCGCCGAGCTCGGCGCGAAGTACGGGCGAGGTGGCTTGCAACCGTCGTTCAACCATGGAGGAATTGGGCCCCGGGGAGACTTCGGTCGCGGGGACGCACGGCTGATCGGATCTCCAGGATGGGCGCGACGGCCCAGGTTGGGCGACGGATCGGTGACGGGCAGTTCCGACGCAGTGAACTCTCGTCGGTGCACAGGGGACGGGCGTGCTTCGGACTATGCCAACCGCTAATCCGCCCCGTGCCACGTCCTGCATTTTAATCGGGGCTGGATTGCCAGCCGCATGGAGCGAGGGTTGAGAGCCATGGAAACGACGCAAGACAGAGGCCGTAAATCGCTCGCGCGGGCACTGTTCCTGTGTTGCGCGGGCATAGCAGCGGTGGCCGTAGCAGCACCTTGCCTTGCACAATCGAGTCCACAAGGGTTGGATCTCCGATACGACACCCTGCTGAAACGCCAGGAACGGAACAGGACTACTCCCGGAAACGAGTTCGGCGATCAGCACGGGATCGAGAGCGGCTCGCTGACGTTCAACATCGTGGACGTCGACATTCCAGGCAACAACAAGCTCGCCGTCGAGTTCCGACGCAGCCTGACGATCACTGATCCGAAAAAGAACCTCAACGCCTATGCGTACGGGTATCCAAGCACGCGCCTTGGCGACTGGGCGTTCGGCCTGCCGAAAATAGAGGCGACGTACGATGCCGCCGAAGGCTGGATCACATCTGATCCAGGCAGGCGCACGAAGAACTGCTCGCTCGCGCAGCCGTCGTACATGGAACCACCGGATCACCGCCAGTATCCGGAGGCATTCCGGGCCCACATGTTCTGGAATCCGCCGACGATCACTTTTCCCGATGGAGGGTCCGGTCTTCTGGTCTACAGATCCACCTACCCCGTTCCCACAAGTGGCGGCCCGTACTACTGGGTGACGACTTCAAACGACGCGGTGTCCTGCATCGCGACCATCAAGAATCGACCGTCGTCCTCGTCCGCCCCGGCGAAGGAGCGCCTTTACAGCCAAGGGGAGGGGTACCTCGTCACGAGGCAGGACGGTACACGGTACTGGTTCGACTGGATGGCGCTCGAAAGCGAGATTCCCACGGTGTCGAGCGCGTTCAGTTCGTATGGTCCGCCAATGGAAGTACAGATGTATCAAGCTACGTTGGCTCTCTATCCGACGCGGGTCGAGGACCGGTTTGGCAACTCGGTGACATACACGTATTCGAACAAAGCTAACGAGGCGGTAAAGCTTGACCGGATCGAGTCGAGCGACGGGCGCATCATTACCTTGGCGTACACAAACGGCGAGCTGACATCTGTCTCCGCGCATGGGCGTACGTGGACATACATCTACGCCGCGCCTGCGGGCAGTGGTATTGGCACGTTCCTGCCCAATCGACTGGCCGAGGTGCGGCTTCCGGACTCCACGAGCTGGCGCTACGCCGGCGACTCGCATCCATTCCCGGCGCCACGCGTGACGCGACCGTGCGACAACCTGTCGTGGACGCAGACTGTCAACTCCGACGCCACGACCGTTGGCGATACGGACTTCACCGGTTTCACAGTCGATTCGCCCTCCGGGGCCCGCGCGGTGTTTCGCATTGGCACCGCCATGCTCGGGCGCTCGGCAGTGACTGACGGCTGCTATGCGCCCGGGGTGCAGCCTGCGGGCCA
>Ga0123332_1005076_pt1 | contig 11290 bp, 10 predicted proteins | sample BioC12SIPDNA_4_FD_89958 | JGI IMG/M metagenome (GOLD analysis project Ga0123332, IMG submission 89958) | Anaerobic biogas reactor microbial communites from Washington, USA - Biogas_R2_A C12 SIP DNA | ecosystem: Engineered > Bioreactor > Anaerobic > Unclassified | place: Washington, USA...
CTGGGGCTGGAGTCGGTCCCAAGGGTTGGGCTGTTCGCCCATTAAAGCGGTACGCGAGCTGGGTTTAGAACGTCGTGAGACAGTTCGGTCCCTATCCGCTGCGCGCGCAGGAAACTTGAGAAGGCCTGTCCTTAGTACGAGAGGACCGGGACGGACGAACCTCTGGTGTGCCAGTTGTTCCGCCAGGAGCACGGCTGGTTGGCTACGTTCGGAAGGGATAACCGCTGAAAGCATCTAAGCGGGAAGCCTGCTTCAAGATGAGGTTTCCACGGGTTTCGACCCGAGAGGCACCCGGCTAGACCACCGGGTAGATAGGCCGGATGTGGAAGTGGGGACTAACGACCCATGGAGCTGACCGGTACTAATAAGCCGACAACTTGACACACATCAATACTTGCTACGCGTCCACTGTGCGGTTCCCGAGATACGGTCGGGAACACCCGCAACATCTCAATAGAGTTACGGCGGTCATAGCGAGAGGGAAACGCCCGGTCCCATTCCGAACCCGGAAGCTAAGCCTCTCAGCGCCGATGGTACTGCACCGGAGACGGTGTGGGAGAGTAGGTCGCCGCCGGACATTCTTTCACGATGGGCTCACCCGCAAGGGTGGGCCCATCGTCGTTTCTGCAGGTGCGATAATCGTGCCCGATGAGAGGAACCACGGTGCACGAACGCGAGACGCCCGAGATCGACCCCGACGTGAGCTACTCCGACCTGGACCGTAGCGTCCGGGCGAGGCTGCGCGGCCTGAGCAAGCCCAACGCCGAGCAGGTGGGCCTGCACCTCGTCATGGCCGGTCGCTACCTCGACACCGATCCCGAGCTCGCCTACGCGCATGCCGCTGCCGCAGTGCGCCGCGCGGGCCGCATCGACGTCGTGCGCGAGGCCGCCGGCATCACCGCGTACCGGACGGGTCGCTACGCCGAGGCACTGCGGGAGCTGCGCACCGTCCGCCGGCTCAACGGGTCCTCCGAGCACCTCCCGCTCATGGTCGACTGCGAGCGAGGCCTCGGGCGCCCCGAGCGTGCGATCGAGCTCGCCGCGACCCCCGAGGCGAAGACCCTCGACGAGGTCGGGCGCATCGAGCTCGCGATCGTCGTGAGCGGGGCACGGCTCGACCTCGGCGAGCCCGAGGCCGCGCTCGCCGTGCTGCACGGGCTCACGACGCGTGACCGCCTGCTCGCGGCACGCGTCGCCCAGGCTCGGGCGAGCGCCCTGGAGACCCTCGGCCGCGCGGCCGAGGCACACGCCGAGCTCGCCACCTTCACGCCCGAAGAGCTTGCCGCCGCAGCGGGCGAGACTGAGGGGCCGCTCGAGGTGGTCGACCTCGCGGCCGAGCATGACGAGGAGGACGGCGAGTGACCCGGGGCGGCCTTCTCGGGGTCGCGACGACCCCCGCGCTCGAGCATGACCTGGCCCTCGTCGACCTCGACGGCGTCGCCTACCGGGGCCACGAACCGATCCCGCACGCCGCAAGCTCCCTCGTGGCCGCGCGCGCGGGTGGCATGCGGCTCGTCTTCGTGACGAACAACGCCTCGCGCGAGCCCGAGGAGGTCGCGCAGCAGCTCACGAGCCTTGACATCCCGACCGACCCCCACGAGGTCCTCACCGCGGCGCAGGCCGCCGCGGTGCTGCTCGCCACTCGGCTGAGCCCCGGCGACCGGGTGCTCGTGGTCGGAGGGCAAGGACTGCGCACCGCGACCGAGCAGGCCGGGTTCACGGTCGTCGAGCGCGCGGCCGACGACCCCGTCGCCGTCGTCCAAGGGTTCAGCCCCGACCTCGGCTGGCGAGACCTCGCCGAGGCCGCCTACGCCGTGCAGCGCGGGGCGTGGCACGTCGCGAGCAACCTCGACCTGTCACTGCCCACCGAGCGCGGCTTCGCGCCGGGCAACGGCTCGCTCGTGGGCGCCGTGCAGAACGCGACCGGGGTGCGCCCCGACTCCTCGGGCAAGCCGAGCCCCGCGATGTACGAGCTCGCGATCGAACGCGCCGGGGCCCGCGCCCCGCTCGTCGTCGGGGACCGCCTCGACACCGACCTCGCGGGCGCCCGCGCAGGCGGCCTCGTCGGCCTGCACGTCCTGACCGGGGTCTCGAGCGCGCGTGACGCGGTGCTCGCGCGCCCCGCCGAGCGGCCGCACCTGCTCGGGGCGGACCTGCGGGCGCTCCACGAGGCTCACCCGCAGCCAGCAAAGGACCCCGAGGGATGGTGGACCTGCCGGGACGCCGCAGCCCGCTGGGACGAGGGACGGCTCGAGCTCGACGGGACCGGGATCGACCTCGTGCGCGCCGCGTGCGCCGCGACCTGGGAGCTCGCCGACGCGGGCCACGAGGTCGACCCGGCCGCGGTCCCCGAGCTCGACGTCTGACGCGTTGTCCACACAACGGCCGCACGACGACGCACGGGCGGTAGCGTGAGAAGGGTGGAGCACATGGATCACGAGCCCGACCGCCTCGAGGACGACGCGTTCGACGCGCCCACGGGCGACGCGGTCGTCGACGAGGCCCTCGCGGTGCTCGACGGGCTCGAGCACCGCTCCCTGCCCGAGCACGTGGCCGCCTTCGAGTCCGTGCACGGCGCGCTCCAGGACCGGCTCGCCGAGGGACAGCGGTAGCCCATGACGAGGCAGCGTCTCGACGTGACCCTCGTGCGCTCAGGCCTCGCGCGCTCGCGCGGGCACGCCGCCGAGCTCGTGGACGCCGGGCGCGTCCGGGTCGACGGCACCCCCGCCCGCAAGGTCTCGATCCCGGTCGGGCCCGAGCAGCGCGTCGACGTCGCGCAGGGCCTCGACCACGTCTCGCGCGCAGGGCGCAAGCTCGCGGGCGCGCTCGACGCGCTCGAGCCCCTCGGTCTCACCGTGGCGGGCCGCAGCGTGCTCGACGCAGGCGCATCGACCGGGGGGTTCACCGAGGAGCTCTTGCGCCGCGGCGCCCGACTCGTGCACGCGGTCGACGTCGGGCACGACCAGCTCGCGCCCGAGCTGCGCACCGACCCGCGCGTGCGGTCCGCCGAAGGCGTCAACGTGCGCCATCTTGCCGCGGGGGACCTCGACCCCGTGCCCGACCTCGTCGTGGCCGACCTGTCATTCATCTCGCTGCGGCTCGTGCTTGCCCCGCTCGCCGCGGTCGCCGAGCCCGGTGCCGACCTGCTCCTGCTCATCAAGCCCCAGTTCGAGGTCGGCCGTGAGCGGCTCGGCTCGGGCGGTGTCGTGCGCAGCGCGGCCGACCGGGCGGCGGCTGTCGAGGCGGTCCTCGCGGAGGCGCGAGAGCTCGGCTGGTCGTCCCTCGACGTCCGCGAGTCGGTCCTGCCCGGACCCAGCGGCAACGTCGAGCACTTCGCCTGGTGGCGCACTCCCCGGGAGGCCTCGTGACCCGCACCGCACTGCTCGTCTCGCACCCCACCCGGCCCGAGGCGCTCGCAGCCGCCCGCGAGGCCGAGGACGCGCTCGTCGCGGCGGGTTTCACGGTCCGCGTCGCCGACGGGGCGAGCCAGACCGACCTGTCCGACGTCGAGGTCGCCGTCGTCCTCGGTGGTGACGGGACCATCCTGCGCGCCGCGTACCTCACGCGCGGCACCGGGGTGCCGATCCTGGGCGTCAACCTCGGTCACGTGGGTTTCCTCGCCGAGTCCGAGCGGGAGGACATCACGGCCGCCGCGGAACGCCTCGCAGCGCGCGACTACGAGGTCGAGGAGCGCGGGACCCTCGACGTGACGGTCCTGCACGAGGGCACCACCCAGCACGAGTGGGCGCTCAACGAGGTGACGGTCGAGCGGGCGCACCCCGGGCGGATGCTCGAGGTCGCGGTCGAGGTCGACGGGCGGCCCCTGTCGGCCTTCGGCTGCGACGGCGTCGTCATGTCGACCTCGACCGGCTCGACCGCGCACGCGTTCTCCGCGGGCGGACCGGTCGTGTGGCCCGAGGTCGACGCGATGCTCCTCGTCCCGCTCTCCGCGCACGCGCTGTTCGCTCGCCCGCTCGTGGTCGGACCACGCAGCCTGCTCGCGATCGAGATCCTCGCGCGCTCCTCGACCGCAGGCACGCTTAGCGCCGACGGCGCGCGCGGCCTCGAGCTTCCCGTCGGGGCACGCATCGAGGTGCGCCGCTCGCCCGTGCCCGTCCGGCTCGCCCGGCTGAGCCCCGCGCCGTTCACCGACCGACTCGTCCGCAAGTTCGCCCTGCCCGTCGCCGGCTGGCGCGGACGCCCTCAGGAGGGATGAGGTGTTCGAGGAGATCCGCATCGAGAACCTCGGTGTCATCGCCGCAGCCCGACTCCCGCTCGGTCCGGGTCTCACGGCGATCACGGGGGAGACGGGCGCTGGAAAGACCATGGTCCTCACGGGCCTCGGTCTCCTGCTCGGCGCGAAGGCCGACGCGTCGACCGTGCGGCTCGGGGAGGATTCCGCGGCCGTCGAGGGACGCGTCCTGCTCGCGCCGGGCGCGAGCCCCCTCGAGCGGGCCCGCGAGGCGGGCGCCGAGCCCGACGACGACGGCTCCCTCGTCCTCGTGCGCACGATCTCGGGGGGCCGTTCGCGCGCCGTCGTCGGCGGACGCAGCGTCCCCCAGGCCGTGCTCGGTGAGATCGCGGCCGAGCTCGTCACGGTGCACGGTCAGGCCGAGCAGGCGCGGTTGCGCACGCCCTCGCGTCAGCGGCTCGCGCTCGACGAGTTCGCGGGGGCCGAGCACCTTGCGCGGCTCGCCGAGCACCGCGAGACCTGGGCCGAGCGCGCCCGGGTCAGCGAGGAGCTCGACACGCTGCTCGCCGAGGCGAGCGAGCGAGCGCGCGAGGCTGAGCTGCTGCGCCTCGGCCTCGGCCAGATCGAGCGGGTCGACCCCCAGCCCGGCGAGGACGTCGAGCTCGCGGCACTCGCGGCGCGCCTGTCCAACACCGAGGACCTGCGCACGGGCGTCACCCTCGCGCACGCGGCGCTCGTCGGCGACGACGACGCGGAGGCCCTCGGCGCGGCGGCCGCGGTCGAGACCGCGCGTCGCGCGCTCGAGCAGGCGGCCGTGCACGACCCCGCTCTCGAGGAGCACGTGCGCCGCGTCCAGGAGATCGGCTACCTCGTCGCGGACCTCGCGACCGAGCTGTCGAGCTACGCCCAGGACGTCCAGGCCGACCCCGCCCGGCTCGAGCAGGTCGAGTCGCGGCGCGCCGAGCTCGGTCGGCTCACGCGCAGCTTCGGCCCCGACGTCGACGCGGTCCTCGCGTGGTCGCGCACCGCGGCCGAGCGTCTCGTCGAGCTCGACGGCGGTTCCGAGCGGGTCGACGGGCTGCGCGAGCGCCTCGCGGTGCTCGACGAACGGCTCGCCGCGCTCCGCGAACAGGTCACGCACGGGCGCCGCGCCGCCGCGAGCCGACTCGGCGAGGTCGTCACGGCCGAGCTTGCCGGTCTTGCGATGGACGGGGCCCGCCTCGAGGTCGTCGTCGAGGACGAGGAACCCGGGCCGTGGGGGGCTGACGCGGTCGAGATGCGGCTCGCGTCCCACGAGGGTGCCCCCGCACGACCGCTCGGGCGCAGCGCCTCGGGGGGAGAGCTCTCACGCATCATGCTCGCTCTCGAGGTGGCCCTCGCGACCGCGGAAGGGTCCGGGGCGGTGCGGCCCGCGACCTTCGTGTTCGACGAGGTCGACGCGGGGGTCGGTGGCAAGGCGGCCGTCGAGGTCGGCCGCCGGCTTGCCGAGCTCGCCCGATCCGCGCAGGTCATCGTCGTGACGCACCTCGCCCAGGTCGCGGCGTTCGCCGACCGCCACCTCGTCGTCGCCCGGCAGGACGGGTCGAGCGACACGGTGACCGAGTCCGACGTCGTCCCCGTCGAGGGCCCCGAACGCGTCCGCGAGCTCGCGCGCATGCTCTCGGGCCAGGAGGACTCCGAAGCCGCGCGCACGCATGCGGCCGAGCTGCTCACCCTCGCGGGCGGTCGCTGACCCTAGGACGTGTCCGTCGCGGGGCGCCGTCCGCGGCCGTGCGGCCCCGGCGTGGGACGATAGGGCAGATGAGAGTCCTGAGATCCCGAGGCGCCGCGGACGAGCTCAGCGGCATCGTCGCACCCGTGCGCGTCGACCCGCGCACCAAGAACCTCGCGCCCCGGCTCCAGCCCGGCGAGATCGCCGTGATCGACCACCTCGACATCGATCGCGTCGCGGCCGAGTCCCTCGTCGAACGGCGGCCCGCGGCCGTGCTCAACGCCGCGCGGTCGATCTCGGGTCGGTACCCGAACCTCGGGCCCGAGATCCTCGTCGCGGCGGGCATCCCGCTCGTCGACGACCTCGGCCCCGACGTCATGGGGCTGCGCGAGGGGCGGCGCGTGCGCGTCGACGGCGGGCAGGTCTTCGACGGCGACACCCTCGTGGCCGAGGGCACCGTGCAGGACACCGAGACGATCGCCGCCGCGATGCACGAGGCGCGCGAGGGGCTGTCCGTCCAGCTCGAGTCCTTCGCCGCCAACACGATGGACTTCCTGCGCCGCGAGCGCGAGCTGCTGCTCGACGGCGTGGGGGTGCCCGACATCACGACCAGGCTCGAGGGCCGCCACGCCCTCGTCGTCGTGCGTGGATACCACCACAAGGAAGATCTCCAGGCGCTGCGCCCCTACGTGAGCGAGTACCGGCCGGTTCTCATCGGGGTCGACGGCGGTGCCGACGCGATCGTCGAGGCCGGCCTCAAGCCCGACCTCATCGTCGGGGACATGGACTCGGTGTCCGACAAGACGCTCGCCTCGGGCGCCGAGATCGTCGTGCACGCCTACCGCGACGGACGGGCCCCGGGCCTCGACCGCGTCGAACGGCTCGGCCTGAGGCATGTCGTGTTCCCCGCGGCGGGCACGAGCGAGGACATCGCGATGCTCCTCGCGGACGACAAGGGCGCCGAGCTCATCGTCGCGGTCGGCACGCACGCGACGCTCGTGGAGTTCCTCGACAAGGGCCGCGCAGGAATGGCGAGCACCTTCCTGACGCGCCTGCGCGTGGGCGGCAAGCTCGTCGACGCGAAAGGTGTCTCGCGGTTGTACCGCCAGCGCATCTCGAACCTCCAGCTCACGCTCCTCGTCCTGGCCGGGCTGCTCGCGCTCGGCGTCGCGCTCGCCGTGACGCCTGCGGGCCAGACCTTCTTCGGCCTCGTCGCCGCCCGCTTCGACGACTGGTTCTCCTGGGTCGGCTCGTTCGTCACCGGCCTCTTCGCATGACCACCTCCTGCCCGGACCGGAAGGCCCGCTCGTGATCGACTTTCGCTACCACCTCGTCTCGCTCATCTCGGTGTTCCTCGCGCTCGCGGTCGGCATCGCGCTCGGCGCGGGCCCCCTCAAGGAGACGATCGGCGACACCCTGACCGGCCAGGTGAGCCAGCTGCGCGAGGAGAAGGACGCGCTGCGCGCCGAGCTCGACGCGTCCCAGGTCGCCGTCGACGAGCACGAGCGCTACCTCACCGAGGTGTCCGGCTCGCTCCTCGACGGCGCGCTCGCCGAGCGACGCATCGGGCTCGTGCTGCTCGACGACGTCCCCGAGGGCACTGTGACCGAGCTCGCCGACACCTTCGCGCAGGCGGGGGCCCAGGTCGTCGCACGGGTGCGGGTCACCGAGCGCTGGACCGCCGAGGACGACCAGGTGTTCCGCTCGGCGCTCGCGGCGCGACTCGTGGAGTACCTCGAGCCCTCGGTCGACCTGAGCGCCTCGGTCGACGAGATCCTCGCGGCCGCGCTCGCCCAGGCGCTCGCGGGCAAGGACCCCGCCGCGCCGCTGACCCCCTCGGCGAACGCCGCGATCCTCGCCGAGCTGCTCGGCGCCGAGGACGGCCCGCTCGTCGAGGGTGACGTCGACGCGGGGCCCGTCGACGCCGTCGTCGTCGTCGGACCGTCCTACGAGCCACCCGCCGACGACGCCGAGCCGCTCACCGAGGAGGAGCAGCGCACCGCCGAAGGCGTCCTGCGTGCGCACGCCGCGATCGCCCTGGCTGCTCAGCAGCGCTCGGAGGGAGCGATCCTCGTGGTCGACGAGCACAGCGGGCGCGACGTCGTGGCGTACGTGCGCGACTCGGACGACCTCGCCGAGCGGATCAGCACCGTGACCCGCTTCTCGAGCGTCTCGGGTCGCCTGTCGACAGTGCTCGGGCTCGGCTCGCGCATCGCCCTGCGCGTCGGTCACTACGGCTTCGACGCGGGGGCCGACTCCGCGGCCGCACCGCGCACCGAGCTCCCGCCCGTCGACCGTACCCCCGTCGTGGTCCCGCCCGGGGACGACGAGACGGAGACCGGCGACGGCGACGACGGCGCGGACGACGGTGCTGACGAGAGCGCGGGGGACGCGGGTTCCGGCGAGACCGAGGACGCGGGATGAGTCTCGTGCGCGCCCTCGGTGCGGGGCTCGCCGCGGCGTTCGTCGCGAACCGGGTCCGCGCGGGGCTCGAGGAGGCGCCGCCCGGCGGGCTTGCGAGCTGGACACGCACCAACCACCGGGGCGAGCCCGTCTCGCTCCTCGAGGGCCCCGCGGTCGCGGCCGGGGTGCTCGGCGGGCTGCTCGCGAGCGGGGAACGCCCGCGCACGGTCGTCGCGACGGCTCTTGCGACGAGCGCGGGCGCGGCCCTCGGCCTCGTCGACGACCTCGCCGAGCAGCCCGAGGGTGCGCGCAAGGGACTGCGCGGCCACCTGAGGGCGCTCGCGCGCGGCGAGGTCACGACGGGCAGCCTCAAGCTGCTCGGGATCGGCGCAGGAGCGTTCGCGGCCGCGCTCGTGGGCACGCGGCGCACGGGCTCGCTCGGCGGCTGGGCCGCGGACGTCGCGATCAACTCCGCGCTCGTCGCCTCGAGCGCCAACCTCGTCAACCTCCTCGACCTGCGCCCCGGGCGGGCGCTCAAGGCGACGATCGCCGGCGCAGGTCTTGCCGGCCTCGCGGGTGCGGCCCCGGGGGCTGCGGGCGTCGTCGTCGGCGCAGCGGGTGCCGCGCTCGAGGGAGACCTCGCCGAGCGGGACATGCTCGGCGACTGCGGGGCGAACTCCCTCGGTGCCGCGACGGGGGCCGTCGTCGCCTTCGGTGCCCCGCGGCTCGCCCGCTGCGCGGTCCTCGCGGGGACGGTCGCCCTCAACCTCGTGAGCGAGCGCATCTCCTTCACCGAGGTCATCGCGCGCACCCGTGTGCTGCGCGATCTCGACGAGCTGGGCAGGCGCGGGTGAGGTCGCGCCTCGCCCGCGCGACGGCAGGACTGCTCGGCGCGGCGGCGATGATCGCCGTCGTCACGGTCGTCGCCCGCGTGCTCGGCTTCGTGCGCAGCCTCGTGTTCGGCGCGACGGTCGGCTTCGACGCGGTCGGGGACGCCTACAACGCCGCGAACACCCTGCCCAACGTCGTCTTCGAGATCGCCGCGGGCGGGGCGCTCGCCGGTGCGGTCGTCCCCGTCCTCGCGGTACCGCTCGCCCGCGGGATGCGCGCGGACGTCGACCGGACCGCCTCGGCCCTCGTGGGCTGGGTGCTCGCGGTCCTGGTCCCGCTCGCGGCCGTGCTCGCTGCACTCGCGCACCCCCTCGCCGGGCTCGTGTCGCGCGAGGCCGAGGGGCGCGCGCTCGTCGCCGGGCTGCTCGCGGTGTTCGCGGTCCAGGTGCCCCTCTACGGCCTCGCCGTCGTGCTGTCGGGGGTGCTCCAGGCGCAGAAGAAGTTCTTCTGGCCCGCCTTCGCCCCGGTCATGTCGAGCCTCGTGGTGATCGGCTCCTACCTCGCGTTCGCGGCGGTCGCCGACGGCGCCCAGACCGACCCCGCGCAGCTGTCCGCCGCGGCCTTCGGCTGGCTCGCGTGGGGGACGACGGCGGGCGTGGCCGCGCTGAGCCTTCCCCTGCTCGTCCCGGTGCGTCGCTCGGGAGTGCGGCTGCGGCCCACCCTGCGCTTCCCTGCGGGGACGGGCAGGCGCGTGCGCTCGCTCGCGGCCGCCGGGCTCGGCGGGCTTCTCGCGCAGCAGCTCGCGGTGCTCGCCGCGCTCGTGCTGGCGACCCGGTTCGGGGAGCGCAGCACCTACTCGGTGTGGGTCGCCGCCCAGCAGGTCTACCTCTTGCCGTACGCGGTGCTCGCGGTGCCGCTCGCGACGAGCGCCTTCCCGCGCCTCGCCGAGCGCGCCGGGACGCTGGACCGCGCGGGGTTCGCGCGGCTGCACGCCCGCTCGAGCAGGGTCGTCGTCGCGGTGTCCCTGCTCGGCGTGGCCGTCCTCGTCGCGGTCTCCGAGGCGGTTGCGGGGGTGTTCGTGGCGATCGGCATCGGAGAGGCCTCGCGCATCGCCGCGATGGGACCCGCGCTCGCGTTCAGCGCACCCGGTGTGCTCGGGCTCGGGCTGCTGTTCCACCACACGCGGGCCCTGTTCGCGCTCGAGCGCGGTCGGCTCGCGGTCGCGGCGACCGCTGCGGCGTGGACGGGCGTCGTGCTCGCCTCCCTCGTCGCGTGCCTCGTGCTCGTGGGGGACGACCCCGACGGGCCTCGCACGCTCGTGGCGCTCGGACTGGGCACGAGCGTCGGGATGACGATCGGTGCAGGCGCGGTGCTCGCCGCGACCCGCCGAGCCGCCGGCCCCGAGGCCCTCACGGGTGTCGCGCGGAGCCTCGGCGTCGGGGTGCTCGCGGCCGGGGTCGGGGCGTTCCTCGGCCGGGCGACGACGTCGACGACGGCCCAGGTCCTCGGTGAGAGCGGGTGGACGTGGATCGTCGCGGGGGGCGGGGGAGCGTTGCTCGCGGCCGCGGTCGTGCTCGGCGGGCTGTGGCTCGCCGACCGTGGCACGCTGGCTGGCGTCGGGCAGCGGGAAGAGAGGACGGCGCATGACTGAACGGGCGGGACGCAGCCGGGTGCTGCTCGCCGAGCGCCCGCGTCGCGTGCTCGTGGTCGTGGGGCCCTCGACCGGGGGCATCGGCGCCCATGCGGCAGCGCTCGCGGCGGACCTCGCCGCGCTCGGCGAGCAGGTAGCGGTCGTGTGCCCCGAGCTCACCGCCGAGCGCTTTGCGTGGCGGGTGCCCGTCGAGACGGCCTGGCCCGCAGGGTCGCTCGCGGAGCGCGTGCGCGCCTGGCGCCGGCTGCGCGCCCTCGCGCGCACGGCCGACGTCGTGCACGCCCACGGGCACCAGGGAGGGCTGCTCGCGCTCGCCGCGGTTCGCGGGGCGCGCCCCCGACCGGGGGTCGTCGTCTCGTGGCACAACGCGATCCTCGTCACCGGGCCACGGCGCTGGCCCGCGGCGCTCGGTGAGCTCGTCCAGGCGCGGCGCGCGGACCTGGTCACGGGAGCCTCGGCGGACCTCGCAGCGCGTGCGCGCAGACTCGGTGCCCGCTCGGCC
>Ga0123332_1005077_pt1 | contig 11290 bp, 6 predicted proteins | sample BioC12SIPDNA_4_FD_89958 | JGI IMG/M metagenome (GOLD analysis project Ga0123332, IMG submission 89958) | Anaerobic biogas reactor microbial communites from Washington, USA - Biogas_R2_A C12 SIP DNA | ecosystem: Engineered > Bioreactor > Anaerobic > Unclassified | place: Washington, USA...
AGGACTACTGGGGAAAAGGCTACTGCACCGAGGCCGCGCGCGAGCTTGTCCGCTTCGGGTTTGCGGAGCTTGCGCTCAACCGCATCTTCGGCCAGCACATGTCCCGCAATCCCGCCTCGGGCCGCGTGATGCAGAAGATTGGCATGAAGCACGAAGGCTGCCTTCGCCAGCATTTGAGCCGATGGGGCAAACTCGAAGACCTCGAACATTATGGCTTGCTGCGATGCGAATGGCTTGCAGCGCAGGCCTGCGGAATGCGAACGTGATGAGCGTGAGATGGTTACGCGCGAACCAGAACGGCGAGGTGTCGCTACGCGACGTGGAGTCAGGTCCCCGCATTGCCATGCTGGGCTTTGGCGTTGCGATGGCTATCAAAGAATATACATGAATTGATGTCACCTGAGCCCCCGCGAGTGCGGAGGCTCAGGGTCACCGAGAAACTTGGACTACCGCTTTACGCGGGCGTTGCCCTTCCAGATGCTCCAGATCTGATCTTCATCGGAGGGCTGGGCGTAGTCGGTAAGCTGCGTGGTGGCAAGTGCGCCGCTGGCCCAACCGAACTGGACCCACTTGGAGGCTTCCCAGCCGCGGAGGATGGCGTACAGCATGCCGCCGACGAAGCCGTCGCCGCCGCCGATGCGGTCAAGCACGTTGATCTCGCGGGGCTCGACGACGTGCCAGTCGTTGCCTGCCGACATGATCGCGCCCCACAGGTGCAGGTTCGTGCTGACGACTTCCCGCAGCGTTGTTGCGAAGACGGTGGCGTTGGGATAGGCCTTTTTGGCGTTCTCGATCATCACCTTGAAGCTGGCGATCTTGGCCTTGAGATCCTTGCCGCCGGCCTCGGGACCTTCAATGCCCAGGCACAACTGGAAGTCCTCTTCATTGCCAACCAGGATATCCGCAGCCGACGAAATTTCGCGGAACACCTCGGCAAGCTCAGCCTGGCGGTTCTTCCAGAACGTCGCGCGATAGTTCAGGTCGAACGCGATGCGCGTGCCGTACTTCTTGGCTGCACGGGCAAGTTCAAGGCAGAACTTGCTGGTCTCGGGCGAAAGCGCAGCGATCAGGCCCGAAAGATGCACGATCTGCACGCCTTCCTTGCCGAAGATTCTATCAAGGTCGAAGTCCTTGACGTTAAGCGTCCTGCCGACCTCGCCTGCCCTGTCGTTGCAGACGACGGGGCCCCTGCTTCCGCAGCCGCTGTCGGCGATGTTGAACTGGTGGCGGTAGCCCCACGGCCCGCCCTGCTCAACTTCCTTGCCCTCATAGTCCATGTGCCGCCCGGCAAGGTTGTCCTTGATGAACCTGGCGATGGGGCTGCCCTTGACGAACGTCGTAAGCACTTTCACCTTCAGGCCCAGATACGACGCCACGCTGGCGACGTTTGTCTCGGCGCTGGTGGCCTGCATGGTGAACCTCGTGCTGCAATGCACGGGCTGGCCGTTGTCTGGGGTGATCCGAACGCCCATGCTGGTGGGGACCAACAGGGAATACGCACAGTCCTTCTTGAGTTCGATGCTCATGTTTTCTCCTTGCATAGCGGGGTCGATGCCCCGGATTCCGAATCAATATCATAAGCAGGGACCATTGGCAACCGCTCATCAGTTTGTCACAATGGGGAGCATGGGCTGCGGGCCGACCAATTCGAACATGCTTGAGGCGATACGGGGCGCTGGCGGCTGTCCGGTCGTGCTTCGCGGGCCGGCGGCAAGCGGCAAAACCTCGGCGATCATCGACTTCTACCTGTCGCTGCCACCGGGCAGATGCATGCTGCTGGCGCCCAACGCACGCGCGGGCGACGATCTCAAGCGAAGGATCATGGCCCGGTCGTCGGGGATACTCATCCGCCCGGAGGTTATCACATTCGGCGCGCTTGCCGGCAGGATCGTCGCAGCCGGCGGCAAGGCGGCAAGGGTCATCTCGCCGGTGCAGCGGAGGTTGCTGATCCGCCGCGTGGTGGCCTTGCTGAACCAGCGGCGCGAGCTTCGCCTGCTTGGCCCGCTTGCGGACACGCCGGGCCTGGTGAACTCGCTGGACGCCGCCATCGCCGAACTCAAGCGGGCCGGGGCCGAGCCTCAGGCGTTGGCCAGGGCGGCGGCGAGAACGGGGCGGCAGGCGGAGTTGCTCAAGGTGTATCAGGCGTATCAGCAGCACTTGGTGGACAACAACCTCTACGACGCCGACGGCCTTCAGTGGGAAGCTCGGCGGCTGCTCGATGAACAGATTCAGATGCAGCATCCCGATGCAATCGCCGCCGACGGGTTCATCGATTTCTCGCCGACCCAGCTTGCGATACTTGCGGGCATGAGCCGCCGCGGGCCGCACATCGTGCTGACGCTGCCATACGACGAGGACGGCAGGAGCAGGATGTGGCGATGGACCGCGCGGACGCTCAACGGCATCCGCCGCCAGTTCGGGGCCAACCTGCAAGAGATTGCGATCAAGCCCGAAGCCGGCATGGACATCTCGCGGCAGTTGGCCGACATCGTGTTTCAGGATGACGCCCCCACCGTCGCGCCGAGCAACAACCTTCGGCTGATCGCCGCGTGCAGCAGGGACGCCGAGGTGCGGCAGGCTGCGACCGTGGCGAAGCGACTACTGCTCGACGGCGCCAAGGCCGGCGAAATTGCTGTTGTGGTTCGCAGCCTGGAGACCTACGGCCCGGCTATTGGCCGCATTTTCACGCAGTGCGGCGTGCCGGTGTCGGCGGCTGCTGAGCCACTGGCGAGCATGGGCGTCATCTGTTATCTGCTTGATGTCATGTCGCTGGCGCCGAATTATCGTCACCAGGACGTGCTGGCGGTCATCAAGAGCAGCTACTTCAACCCGGCGGCGCTTGGCGATTTTGGCCCCTCCGCGCCGGCCGTGGCGGAGATGATCATTCGCTGGGGCAACGTTGTGCAGTCGCGAGCGGCATACAGCGATGCGGCGGGCAGGTTCGCCAATCGGCAGGCGGTCAACGAGGAGGATGACGACCAGGCCCAGATAGAGATCGGCCCGCTGGCGGCCTCGCCACAGGCCATCTTGTCGGCGGGAAAGATGCTTGAGGCGTTGTTCGATCTTGCCCTCAGCGCCGCCAACGTGTCGGAACTGGCCGGGCGGCTTGGCGTGCGAGAATCGGTGCTGGGCATGGGCGACGACGAACTGGTCGCACGCGACCTTCGCGCCTTGTGCGAGCTTGAATCAATCTGCCGGGATCTTTCGGCAGAGGCGCTCGACGCCGCCGCGCTGCGCCAGGCGCTTGGCGCGGTTTCGTGCCCCCCGCCTAGCCCTGGGGCGGTTGTGGACGTGATGGACGCACTGGACGCAAGATCACTACGATATAAACATGTGATTCTGTTGGGTGCAACCGAAGGCCAGTTCCCACGCTCTGGGGCCGAGGGCGCGTTGATTTCCGAAGGCGACAGGCGCTCGTGGTCGGCGATGGGCCTGGCGCTTGACTCTCGCGGCGACCTGACGTCTCGCGAGATGCTTCTGTTCTATCTTGCCGTCTCGCGGGCGGACGAAAGCCTCACCGTGGGCTTCATGGAGGCAGACTCATCCGGCAGGGCATCACAGATGAGCAGCTTTCTTGAGAACCTGCTGGGACCGATGGGCGGCATCGAGGCTCTGGCCTCTGAGGGGCGCGTGACGCGCATCTCGCACGGGCGGTTCGTGCCGCCGGCGGATGAAATCTGCTCGCCATCTGAGGCGATGTCCTCCGCCATCGCCGGGCTGTTCAACCCGCAGATCGACCCCGGCGCAAGCGCCCTGGCGTGGGTGGTCGCGCACGAGGGCCACTCGCTGCGAAGAATCTGCGCCGGGCTGATCGCCAACAATCGCCGCTGGACGCCGCTGGAATGGAACGCCTTTGACGGGTGGATCGACCAGCCGCCGCTGCAGCGCGCCCTTCAAGAGCGATTCGGCGGCGCGGTATTTTCATGCAGCCAACTTAATACGTATGGCCAGTGCCCCTGGCGGTTCTTCGCGCAGTACGTTTTGAACCTTTCCCCGCTCGAACAGCCGCAACGCCGTCTGGAGCCGGTTGGGCGCGGCGGGTTCTGCCACGACGTTCTGTTCGGCGTGATGAAGCAAATCCGGGACCGCCTCGGCGGCCCGTTCGACCTTGCGGACGTGCCCGAAGATGTGCTCAGGTCAGAGCTTGAATCGGCGGTGGCGGCCCAATGCCGGCGAATCGAATCGCGCCGGCAGGATCTGGGCCCGCTCTGGCCGGTGCAGCTCGAACAGATGAAGCGCGACCTGTGGGGCTATCTTAAAACTCAGCGCCGGCACGAGGGCATGAAGGTTCTCTCGACACACTTCGAGCTGCCCTTCGGCATGAAGTCCGAAGGCGACGACCTGCGCGACGCCACTGGCAGCGACGAGCCGGTGACCATCCAAACGCCGTCGGGCGATATCCTGCTGCGCGGAAAGATCGACCGCGTTGACGATGTTGAAGCTGCCGGGCTTGAGGGGCTTCTGGTGGTCGATTACAAGCAGAAGCGAGTTCCTCACTCGCAGCACATTCTTGAGGGCGTAAGCGTGCAGGCGCCGCTATACGCCCTGGCGGCTGAGATCATTCTTGGACGCTCGTGCCTGGGCGGCGCGTATCATTCGCTCGCCGGCGAGCAGCGCTGGTTCGCCGCGATCAGGAAGTTCAGGGGCGACATGTCCGTTGACGGATCTTACCCCGACAACCTGCGCGAGTCGCTGAGGCGCGTTGGCGAATCTGTGCAGGCGATGCAGCGCGGCGAATTCCCGCCCCGCCCGTTCATCGGCGGCGGCATGAAGACCTGCCCGCCCTACTGCCCGTATCGCATGATCTGCCATTACAGCCCCGCCCGCCAGGAGGTCAAGCTGCGCGCGATCGACGAGGGGGGCGACGACGATGAGTGACGCAAGAATGACTCCATCTCAGCGAGCCGCTGCCGTGGACAGGGTGGCCACCAGCATCGCTTTGCGCAGCGGCGCAGGGTGCGGAAAGACCTTCGTGCTCGCCCGCCGGTTCGCCGAACTGCTGCGCACAAGCCAGGGCGACGACCCGCTGCGAGATCTTGTCGCGCTGACGTTCACCGACAAGGCGGCCCTGGAAATGCTCGCCCGGGTGCGAAAGACGCTGGCCGATTTCGCGGCCGGCGCGAGCGGCGAAGAAAGAAAGACGCTGCTCAACTGGATTGCATCGCTTAGCGAAGCCAGAATTTCGACCATCCACGCGTTCTGTTCGGGCCTGCTGCGGGCGCACGCGGTTGAAGCGGGCCTCGATCCTGGTTTCGCGGTCTGCGCCGATAAACTGGTCGTCTCGTCGATGATGAGCGATGCGGTCGAGCAGGCGATACTCGAATCGGTTTCCAGGCCGAATTCTCCCGCTGCCGACCTGCTGGCGACGCTGACCTTCGACAGGCTGCACCAGCACATCACCAAGCTGATGATGATGCGAAACAACTGCCCGCCGCAATCCTACTCCGATGCCGACCTCATCAGGAAGCAATGGTCCGCTGCCAGAATCGAGTGCCAGGCCAAGGCGTGGAAGGCACTGGCGCACGATCCGCTTTTCAAGGCGCAAATCAACAGGCTTTCATCCGCGGTCTGCGACGATCCCCATGACAAACTCGCGGCAACGCGAGCACGTATTTTCGAACTGCTCGCGGATGTTGACGAACACGGGCCAAGAAGACAGGGAATCGCCACCGAACTGGCTGGCCTGCACGCAACAGGCGGCTCGGACAAGAAATGGGGCTACAAGGGCGCCACTGCCGAGGTGCGAGGGCTCATCAAGACCATCCGCGACCGATTCAAGGACATGGTCTGCTGGGAGCAGGACTTCAACAAGCTCGACGAAACCAGCGCCAACGCGCTGTCGCAGCTTTCGGTCCTCACGGCGGAGGCAATCGAAATCTACGCCCGACAGAAGCGTTCGCAGGGACTGCTGGACTTCGAGGACCTCCTCGCGCACACCAGGCGGCTGATCGAAAAATCTGACTCGCCGCTCGGCGGGCAGATTCGCCAACTGCTTGTTGACGAGGCGCAGGACACCAACGCCTTCCACATCGCCCTGCTGCGGTCACTGCTTGGCGCTGACGATAAATCTAACATTGCCGAAGGAAAGCTGTTCGTCGTCGGAGATGTAAAGCAGAGCATCTATCGATTCCAGGGCGCGCAGGTTGAGGAATTCGAAGCCCTCTGCCGCAGCCTTGGGCCCCAGAACCAGGAAAGCCTCGATCTTTCATTCCGCACGCACCGGGGCGGAGTCGAGTTCGTGAACCATCTTTTCGCCCCGCTGCTTGACGACTACGCCCCGATGCAAGCCCATCGAAGTGAAACGCCGCCCGGGCCGTCCGTTGAGATTCTGCTGGCTGCCGGCAGCGACGAATCGCCCGTATACAACGCCGAGACCGCGCTTGCTGCTCAGGCAACCGTGACCGCCCAGCGGATAGCGAAAATGGTCGCCGACGGCGAGCGGGTTGTCTGGGACAGGTCGCTGGAAAAATGGCGGCCGGCGAAATACTCCGACATCGCCATCCTGTTTTCGCGCATGACCAACAGCCTGGTGTTCGAGCGGCAGCTTGAGCTGAGCAACGTGCCGTATTATGTCGTCGGCGGCACGGGATTTTTCAAGCAGCAGGAAGTTTATGATGTGCTTAACGTCCTTTCGGCGATAGACAACCCCTACAACGACATCGCCCTGATGGGCTCTCTGCGAGGCGCGATGTTCGGCCTGGACGACAACGCGCTGCTGCACATCGCAACGACAACGTCGCCGCCGTACTTCCCTGCCCTGCTTGGGTCGCGCCCGAGGGGCCTGGACGACGAACAGGCCCAGAGGCTTTCGTTCGCAATGAACCTGCTTGAATCGCTCCGCGCGTGCAAGGATGCAATGCGAATAGACGAGCTGATTGAACGCATCCTTGAGCGGACGGGTTATGAAACGATGCTGCTGTCGCGTTTTCACGGAAAGCGCCCCGCCGGAAACGTGCGTCGGCTGGTCGAGCTTGCCCGCGCCGCCGGCGAGGCCCGCATGCCGCTTGCCCACTTCATCGCGCAGATGACACAGCAGGTGATAGACCAGCAGCGGTTCGAGCAGGCAGCAGTCAGTTCCGAGGCGGATAATGTTGTTCGACTTATGACAATCCACAAGGCGAAGGGCCTGGAATTTCCCGTCGTCTTCATGAGCGACCTGAACACCAAGCCCCAGAGCTGCAAAGACCAGCTCCTGCACAGGTCAGACTGGGGCCTGACTCTTCAGATTGCCGACATCGACGACGAGCAGGATGATAAAGACGACAGCGACAGTCCGCTCAGTTGCACGCTGTCGCGCAAGAGCGAGAACCTGGACGCCGAGAACGAGTACCGCCGGCTTCTGTACGTGGGCGCCACTCGCCACGAGGACATGCTGGTCCTGGTGGGCGGCGACTGGCGACGCAAGGACGGCGCATTCAGGTCGGGCGGCAGTTGGCTGGACCTGCTGGACTGCCGCCTGAACATTCGCGACGCAATCGACAGAGGCGACGTTCACATAGACTACGGCCAGGGCCCGTTCAAGGCGGTAGTGCAAAGAATCAGGCCCACGCCGGCGAAACCCGCTCCGGCGAGCGGCAACCTTAAGCTGCTCAATTCCGCGCGGTCGGCGGGCGAACTGGCTGCGGGAATCTCATCGCTTGCCGACGTCAATCTTGCGCCGCCGCCAATGCTCGGCCCGCTGGCCCCAGGCCTTCACAAGCGGCGAATCGGCGTTACCGCTCTTGGCGATTTTGAGCTTTGCCCAATGCTCTACCGCTGGCGGCACGAGCTTCGCGCGCCGGTTCAATCGCCGCAATCGCCGGGGACCGGCGGAAAATTCGAGGCGGCTACGGCGGGAACCGTCCTGCATATGTGCATGCAGTTGCTTGATTTCGCGTCACCGCAAAGCGCCGACGCCCTTGTGGCTCGCGCGATGAACGAACTGAACATGACTGCCCAGGACGCCGACGAGCGGCTGGTCGCGGACCTCGACTCGATGATCGCCGCATTCAAAGGCCACCCGCTGTGGAATTCCATTCGCGACGGCCAGAGGGCAGCCGAGCTTGATTTCATGCTCGACGCCGGAACGCTTGAGTTGACGGGCAAGATTGACCTGCTATTTTGCGGCCCCGACGGCAACTGGCGCGTACTGGATTACAAATCCGACCGTGTAAGCGCTGCCGATGCGCCGCAAGCGGCCCAAAGATACCTTACACAGTTGACGCTCTATTCGCTGGCGGCACAAAGGTATCTCGACCGGTTCCATCCGGGACAGGCCCTGACGGAGGCGCTGGTTTACTTCCTTCGCCCCGGCGTGGATGTCGCCTTTGCGATGTCGCCGCGACAGCTTCAGTCGGCGATGGAATGCGCCGGCGTAACCGCCATGAACCTTATCAACGCCGGCCTGCTTAACCAATGGCCAAAGGCGGAGGGCGACGGCTGTGGCAGGTGCATATACCGCCCACTGTGCAATCGCCGGCTACCGGGCTAATTAGTGCTCCCTGCGCCAGCCGAAGATGCGCAGCGGCCAGAACAGCCACCCGCTGACATACGACGACATGCCCTCGCCGATAGTGCGGAACATGTGCCGCACCTGGCCCGCGCCGGGGTCGGGCATCTTGATGAGCCACAGGATTGACAGGCCGCGAAGGATGAAACTCAGCAGGAACGTGATGTGCCAGTTGGTCCACAGGAATGGGCCGAAGCGGTGTGTCTGCATCCAACTGAAGAAGGCGGCCACCTCGCCGCCGACCAGCCCGCCAAATATGCCGCCAAGGCTTATAAGCACGCCGGAGGCGGCAAGATATTTGCTTCGGCCCGGCCCATCCGAAAACGCAAGCATCACGTTGGTCTGGGCGAAGGCCACGCCGGTCCACGCAATGCCGCCGAACAACGCCCCAATGCTCGCCACCAGGAAACCGCCAACCGGGGCGTCCGGCCCCCATGCGATCCAGCCGGTCTGGCCGAACAGCAACCCCACGTGATAAACCAGCCAGTTGGCCCAGTCGGATATGAACTGCGGCGCGGGGGTGTATCTTGTCACCACCAGCCAGGGCATGACCGACAACATGGTTAACAGGGTTGCGAGTATCAGCACCGGCCGGCGTCCCCAGCGGTCTATCAGCCTGCCCCAGCTCTTGGCGCCCATCAGGCCAAGAACCGGCGAAATAACCAGAAACAGCGTGTTAACCGCCAGTTTGCTAAGCCCGATGTTGTCCATCGCGTTGTGCCAGAAGAACCACCCCGGTACGGCCATGGCGAATGTGATCGTCATGCCAAACCCGACGTAGTTTCTGAACACCCGGTCCTTGAGCGGCTCGATCAGCATCTCGTAGAAGAACCCGCGGCGGCGCTTGGCAGCAACCGGCGCCGAAGCAGGCCCCGACGGCATCACCTCGCGGACCCTGTGGAACAAAAGGACGTCCATCATTCCGAAGAGACCGGCCAGAATGAAGATGACCGAGATCACCTTCAGCAGAAGTGGCTGGTTCAACGCGGTTTCCGCGCCGTCGACCGTAACAACGTCCAGGACAACGCCCAGCAGAATCGCCGACGTGATGGCGAAGGGCCTGCTGTAAAGGGCGCGGTTGGCGAAATATCTTCCCCGTATGCGCTTGGGAATCATGTCGCTCATCCACACATACCATGCGGGCGTGGAGATCGAATTCATGAACCAGCTTGCAAGAAGAAGCACCAGCGTGCTTGCCACCGCCAGCCGGCTTGGAACGGGCATTATCAGTGGAATAAGCCCGACCACTATCCAGAGCATCCGGTGGATGGTGCCGCAGTAGAGGAACTGGAATTTCTTGAGCCCGCTGCGCTCGATCATCAGGGCAGCCAGCAACTGTCCGAACGTGGCGATGAACGGCACTGCCGTCAGAACGCCAAACGCCCGGTCGGTAAATCCCAGCATCTGGGCGAATATCTTGACGTGGCTGCCCGTGGTGAAAGACTGCCACACCACGCCGTACATCCAGGCGATGGTGGTCAGGCGCAGAGCCTTGCGCAGCTCGACGCCTCTTAGTGAAAGCGCGGGCAGTTCATCGTAAGTTTTGCTTCGCCAGGACATTTATCACATTGTGACGCTGTTACCGACGCCACAGTTACCCTATTGCATCGAACAAAGCAACAGCCGCGATTGCGGCAGCGGCCCGGCACTTTCGGCGACGGTCCGCCAATGATAGAATTCCGCCATGAACCGCATCAAGGTCATCTGCGCCGCTGCCGTGATCGCCGCGTTGTTGGGGCTCTGCCCGCGCCAAATACGGGAAGCCGCCGCGGGCGAAGGCTCGCCAACGAACGTTATTATAGCTGCCGGCCCGAATAACAAGAACGCCCGCCCGCTGGCGAAGGTTCTTGATCTGTTGAAGGAATCATTCGCCGCCGCCTGTCGCAAGGGCTTTGCCGACCCGGCGAGGTGGCTGGCGGCTGGCGATCTTGCACTGGCAAATCGCAACTACTCCTGCGCGATCTCATGCTTCGGCGTCGCCACCGTGATGTTTCCGGAGAATCCTGACGCGAAAAAGGGACTTGCCGTCGCCCTTGTCGCAGCAGGGAGGCACACCGAAGCCGTCCCCGTCTATGAAAGCATTCTGAAGCTCTCGCCGGGCGATCGCACCACGCTGTTCAATCTGTCGGTCGCCCAAAGCAGGCTGGGCTGCGTTGAAGATTCGCGACAGACTTTGCTGAAACTCGTTGCGGAACATCCCGACTTTGTCGAGGCGCGTTACAACCTGGCCACGCTTTGCCAGTCGCAGGGCCGGCTGGCTGAGGCTCGCGACGAGTGGAAGGAAGTGACCCGCCTTGCGCCGCATCTTGCGCATCCTTACGCCGCCTTGGGCGAGGTGCTGATGGATCTTGGGGACGACACCGGCGCCGCCGACGCATTCGCAACGTTTGCGCACAAGAGCCCCAACGACTTCGCCGCGCAGTACAACGCCGCAATCACCGCCGCCCGCGCCGACAGGCTGGGTCAGGCGGCAGCGGCGTGCAACGCGGCCCTCAAGCTTAACCCGCAAAGCTCCGCCGCGAACAAGCTGCTCGCGGAGATCCTCTACGCCGCCTGGCGAGCCTCGTTCGACCCGCAGGTTCTTGAAGATGCAATTGCAGCCGCCGGCCAGGCAGTGCATCTGGATAGCGATGACCCCGACGCCCAGGTGCTTCTTGAGCGGCTTTGCCGGCTTCGCAAGCACGATGCGCGCCGCTGAGCAGTTGCCAGAAAGCCCGATTGAGCATATCCTTATTAGCAAGGATACACCGAATGAACTTCACAGAATTCGCCAGTAGTGTAAAAGTTACCGACGGCGCCTGG
>Ga0123332_1005082_pt1 | contig 11283 bp, 8 predicted proteins | sample BioC12SIPDNA_4_FD_89958 | JGI IMG/M metagenome (GOLD analysis project Ga0123332, IMG submission 89958) | Anaerobic biogas reactor microbial communites from Washington, USA - Biogas_R2_A C12 SIP DNA | ecosystem: Engineered > Bioreactor > Anaerobic > Unclassified | place: Washington, USA...
GCGAACCATTGCCTCGGTGCAATGTCGCCGCCGACGACGAACCTGAGCGCAAGCCTGCCGGTCGCCGCGCCGGTCGCGAAGCAAGGCAAGCGGCCGATCGCCTTGCCTCCGATGCTGCCCGGCGACCAGGCGATGAACGACGCGAGCAGCATGGAGCCGTGCTGGGGGATGCAGTTCCTGCAAACCTCGTGCTGAAGCAGCGCAGTTCCGATTCGCACGCTCCGCACCTTGCTGCGGCAGGCTTCGCGTCCTAAATTGGCTGCGCGCCGCGAACCGGGATACCGGTCGATGACAAGCGGCGTCCAACCATGAGGAGAGTCGCGTGAAGCCTGCCTACCTGTTCACTGCGCTGACCGCAGCCGCATTGCTCGCCAGCCAGAGCGTTCTCGCCAGATCGGATGCGCCGACCAACGGAGTCGACGCGACATCGCTGTCCATCGGACCCACGAGTTCCAGCCAGGCCGCCGTGCAGGGCATGTCGCCCGAGCGCCTTGCGCGCATCGTGCCGGTCATGCGCGAGCAGGTCGAAAAGGACATGTTCCCCGGTGCGGTGACGCTGGTTGCCCGCAACGGCGAAGTCGTCCATTTCGAGGCGACCGGCTTTCTCGACGCGGAAAAGAGCAAACCGATCGAAAAGGATTCGATCTTCCGGCTCGCTTCGATGACGAAACCGATCGTGACGGTCGCCGCGATGATGCTCGTCGAGCAGGGCCGGATGAAGCTCAACGATCCGATCGTGAACTGGCTGCCCGAGCTGAAGGACCTGAAGGTCGAGACCCCCGACGGCGACGTCCCGCTCGCCCGGCCGATCACCGTGCAGGACCTGATGCGTCATACCGCCGGCTTCGTCTACGCCGGCAGCACGAAGTCGCCGCGCATCAAGCAGATGTACGAAGAAGGCAACATCGAATCGCGCGAGGTGGACATCACGTCCGAACAGATGCTGGAGAACCTCGGCAAGATTCCGCTCGCGCATCAGCCGGGCACCTTCTGGGAATACTCGATCGCCGTCGACGTGCTCGGACTGCTGATCGAGCGCGTTTCGGGCAAGACGCTCGACGTGCTGCTCGACGAGATGCTGTTCGAGCCGCTCGGCATGACGGACACCGCGTTCTGGGTGCCGCAGGAGAAGGTCGCGCGGCTGGCCGAGGCGCTCGACTCCGACAGCCAGAAAGCCTCGATGCTCAAGTCCTACCGGATCCTCGAGAATCCGGTAGGCAAGAGCTACCTGAAAGGCGGCGCCGGCCTGGTCGGCACCGCGGCCGACTACCTGCGCTTCGCGCAGATGATGCTCAACGGCGGCGAGCTCGACGGCAAGCGCTACCTGTCAAAGAAGTCGGTCGAGTTCATGCTGTCGCAGCACACGGTCGGCATGGGCGGCACCACGATCGGCACGACCGGTCCCGGCTACGGGTTCGGCCTGGGCTTCGGCGTGCGGCTCGACGAAGGCATGGGCTGGGTCCCGGGCTCGACCGGCGATGCCATGTGGGCCGGCGCCTGGGGCACCAGCTTCTGGATCGACCCGAAGGAAGGGCTGGTCGGCATCCTGATGGCGCAGGGACCGTCGAACCGGATCCATACGCGGATGCTGTACAAGAACCTGGTCTACGGCTCCCTGGTGCAATGAGCGCCGTGCGGGCCCCGGCGCCGGGGCCCGCCCCGCGGGACGGGAGCTCGCAGCCGCGAGCCCTGCCCTCGCGGGTACGAAACCGCAGCCCGCGATCCGCACCGGCCCGCGAATCCGCACCCGTCGATGGGCCGACAGCCTCGCCCGGCCGGCAGCGGTGCGAGAATGCATCTGCGTCCGACGAACGCCCGCAGTCGAGCGCTCGCAGATCCAGGAGGAACACCGACATGAGCCAGGAAGCCGGCCACCAGCACGAACACGAAGACGAACGGGAGAAGTGGAAGTACACCGGCGTGCGCGTGATCCCGGGCAACCAGCTCGACCCGAACACGGCGCAGACCCCCGGCATGGACCGCCGCGCCGCGATCAACTTCGCGCGCACCGGCGCACAGAAGCTGTGGGCCGGCACCGTCACGATCCACGCCAACGCGAAGACCGGCGCGCACCACCACGGGCACCTCGAAAGCGTGATCTACGTCGTCAAGGGCAAGGCCAGGATGCGCTGGGGCGAAAAGCTCGAGTTCACCGCCGAGGCCGGCCCGGGCGATTTCATCTACGTGCCTCCGTACGTGCCGCACCAGGAGATCAACGCGAGCCCGACCGAGGTGCTCGAGTGCGTGCTTTGCCGCAGCGACGGCGAAGCCGTCGCGATCAACCTCGACATCGAGCCGGTCGAGAAGCCCGAGACGGTGCTGTGGGTCGACCCGACGCACCCGCACGGCGGCGTCTGACGCCGCTCGGCCGGACCGACGCGGTTCCGATGCGGCCCTTGCCGCGCGCCGCGACCAGGAGGAAACGCCCGATGATCGAGCTCGAGGCCCTGCAGAAGCGCATCGCCCCGATGTTCCCCGGCCTGCTCGGGGTCGAACTGGTCGAGGCGAGTCCCGACCGGGTGCTGGCGAAGATGCTGGTCCGCGAAGACCTGTGCACGGCCGGAGAGACGCTTCACGGCGGCGCATTCATGGCATTCGCCGACTCGCTCGGCGGCATCGCCACCGTGCTGAACCTGCCGCCGGGCGCACGCACGACGACGACCGATTCGAGCACGAAGTTCCTGGCCGGCGCACCGGCCGGCAGCACGGTGACCGGCGAGTGCACGCCGTTTCACCGCGGCCGCACGACGATGGTCTGGCAGACGCTGATCCGCAACGAGGCCGGAAAGCTCTGTGCGGTGGTCACGCAGACGCAACTGGTGATGGCCGGGAACTGAGGGTTCGCCGGCGACCCGACCGTCCGGGATCGATGCGTTCGCTTCGCCGGACGGCGCCGCTGCGCTTGCCGAGCTTGCGTTCGGCTCGACCTTGATTATGATCGGGGCGCCCGCCATGCCCCGCATCCTGGAAGAGACACCACCATGACCGTATCGACGCCGTCGGCCGCGAAAGCGACGGACGCACCCGACGCTGCCGCCGGTCGCGCGCAGCCCGCGCACTACCGCTTCTGGCCGCAGCGCGTGCCCTACGAAGTGCCGGTGCCCGAGACGACGCTCTGGTACAACCTCGAAGTGTCGGCGCGTCGCTATCCGGACCGGACCGCGCTGCTCTTCTTCGGCCGCCGGATCCGCTACGCCGAGCTGAAATCGCAGGCCGAAACGCTGGCCGGCTGGCTGCAGCACGACGCCGGCGTGAAGCCGGGCGACCGGGTGCTGCTGATGATGCAGAACTCGCCGCAGTTCGTGATCGCGTTCTATGCGATCGTCCGCGCCGGGGCTGCGGTGGTGCCGGTGAACCCGATGAGCCGCGCCGACGAACTCGCTCACTACATCGCGGACCCGTCGGCGCGCGTCGCGATCTGTGCCGGCGACCTGCTGGAACACATGCTGCGCGGCGACGCGCAGTTGCCGGCCGAACAGCGGCTGACCCGCCTGCTGGTCAGCCGCTACGCCGACCTGATGCCGGCGCAACTCGATCCCGCAGAGCAGCCGCCGGCCGCCTGGAACGACTGGCTGGACGCCGCACCCGAGCTGCCGGCGCACGGCACGCGCTGGTCCGATGCGATGGCGCTCGGTCGCGTGCCGGCGCCGGATCGCGGCGGCGCCGACGACCTCGCCGCCGTCTGCTACACGTCGGGCACGACCGGCCGGCCCAAGGGCTGCATGCACACGCACCGGACGATCGGGCACAACACCGTCGCAGGCGGCCTGTGGACGCACGCCAGCGTCGCCGACGTGAGCCTCGGTGTCGTCCCGATGTTCCACATCACCGGCATGCAGTACGCGGTGCACATCCCGATCTGGCTCGGTTCGACGAACGTCGTCATGCCGCGCTGGGATCGCGAGCTGGCCGGCCGGATCATCTCGCGCCATCGGGTCACGAGCTGGACGAACATCCCGACGATGATCATCGACCTGCTCGGCAGTCCGAACATCGCGCAGTACGACCTGAGCAGCCTGCAACAGCTCGGCGGCGGCGGTGCGGCGATGCCGCAGGCGGTCGCTGCCCGGCTCGAGCAGCAGTTCGGGCTCAAGTACATGGAAGGCTACGGGCTGACCGAGACGGCGGCGCCCTCGCACTCGAATCCGCCGCAGGCGCCGAAGCAACAGTGCCTGGGCATCCCGTTCGTCGGCACCGATGCGCGCGTCGTCGATCCGGTCACGCTGCAGGAGCTGCCGCAGGGCGAAACGGGCGAGATCGTCGTCCACGGCCCGCAGGTCTTCAAGGGCTACTGGCAGCGGCCGGCCGATACCGAGGCCGCGTTCTTCGAGCTCGACGGCAAGCGGTTTCTCCGTACCGGCGATCTGGGCCGCATCGACGAGGACGGCTATTTCTTCATCACCGACCGGCTCAAGCGGATGATCAACGCCAGCGGCTACAAGGTCTGGCCGGCGGAGGTCGAGACGATGCTGTTCAAGCACCCGGCAGTGCTCGAAGCCTGCGTGATCGGCACCCGCGACCCGTATCGCGGCGAATCGGTCAAGGCGGTAATCGTGCTGCGCGACGAAGCCCGCGGCTCGACCAGCGCCGACGACATCCGCAGCTGGGCGCGCGAACACATGGCGGCGTACAAGGTCCCGCAGGTCGTCGAGTTCGTCGACAGCCTGCCCAAGTCGGGCTCGGGCAAGGTCATGTGGCGCCTGCTGCAGGAGAAGGAGAGCGAGCAGCCGGGTGCCGGCCAATGAGGCGGGTACGCAAGCTGCCCGCCGATCCGGCCGTCCCCGACGGCGAGCTCGACGGCGACCAGGACCGACTGGCCGTGCTGATCGACGCGGACAACGCGCACGCCGGCATCATCGACGGGCTGCTCGCCGAAATCGCACGCTACGGCGTCGCGAGCGTCAAGCGGATCTACGGCGACTGGACGCAGCCGCAGCTCGGCAGCTGGAAGAAGGTGCTGCTCCAGCATTCGATCGTGCCGGTCCAGCAATTCGGCTACACGAAAGGCAAGAACGCGACCGACAGCGCGTTGATCATCGACGCGATGGACCTGATGTACACGCGCCGCTTCGACGGCTTCTGCCTGGTCTCGAGCGACAGCGACTTCACGCGGCTGGCCTCGCGGCTGCGCGAGGAAGGGCTGATCGTCTACGGCTTCGGCGAACGCAAGACGCCGGCGCCGTTCGTCTCGGCCTGCGACCGCTTCGTCTACACCGAGGTGCTGCGCGCGCAGGGCGCGCGGGCGGGCGTTCCGGCCGAGAACGGCGACAAGCGGACGGCGGCCGAGACGAGCGCGACGGAAGGCGCGGTGTCGCAGGCGCAGGCGGCCGCGGGCGGCAAAGCCCGGTCCGCCACGTCGGCCGGCCCGGTGGCCGGGATCCTGCCGGCCTCCGGCGCAACGGCCGGCCCGCCGCCCGGGACACCGGCGGGCGGGGCCGCGAAGGGCACGGCACCGCAAACCGCGGCCAACGGCAGCGAGGCTGCGTTGCCGGCCGAGGACACGCGCGCGCTGGTCGAGATGATCGTCAACGCGATCGACGCCGTCTCCGACGACAGCGGCTGGGCCGGCCTCGGTGCGGTCGGCAGCACGATCACGAAGCTGCGTCCCGACTTCGATTCCCGGCTCTACGGGCACCGCAAGTTCAGCGACCTCGTCCGCTCGATGCCCGATCGCTTCGAACTCGAGGAACGGGCGACCGGCGCGGGCAAGTCGATCTTCGTGCGGCTGGCACCCCGGCCCGCGCCCGCTCGCAAACGCTCGACACGTGCGCGCAAGGCGCCGGCCTGACGTCACGCGGGCGGCCTCGCCCCGGATCTCGCTCGGCGGCGTCGGGACTTCGGGCGTGGACGAGCGCTCGCGCGCCACGAACCCGAAACGGTCACCCTGGAGACACGATGACGACTGAACTGTGGCGGCTCGATGCCGCGGAACTCGCGCAGGGCATCCGCACGCGACGCTTCTCGAGCCGCGAGGTCACCGCGGCGGCGCTCGCACGGCTCGAAGCGGTCAATCCACGGATCAATGCGGTCGTCGACGTGCTCGCCGAACAGGCGATGGCCTCGGCCGAGGCGGCCGATCGTGCGGTGGCCGAAGGCCGCGCGCTCGGCCCGCTGCACGGCGTGCCGATCACGATCAAGATCAACGTCGACTTCCGCGGCCGTCCGACCAGCAACGGCATCGTCGCGCTGCGCGACGCGATCGCCAGCGACAACGCACCGGTCGTCGACAACCTGCTGAACGCCGGCGCGGTCGTCATCGGGCGAACGAACACGCCGGCTTTCTCGATGCGCTGGTTCACCGACAACGAGCTGCACGGACGCACGCTGAACCCCTGGGATCCGGCGCGCACGCCCGGCGGCTCGAGCGGCGGCGCGTCGGCGGCGGTGGCCGCCGGCATCGGCGCGATCGCCCATGGCAACGACTTCGGCGGCTCGGTCCGTTATCCGGCCCATTGCACCGGCGTCTACGGCCTGCGTCCGTCGTTCGGACGCGTGCCGGCCTTCCTGCCCAGCGCGAAGGACGAACGTTCGCTCAGCGGGCAACTGATGTCGGTGCAGGGGCCGCTGGCGCGCAGCGTACGCGACCTGCGGCTGGCGCTGGCGGCGATGTCGGTCGGCGACGCCCGCGACCCGTGGTGGGTGCCGGCGCCGCTCGCCGGTCCGGCGCCCGCGCGCCCGTTGCGCGTGGCCTACACCGTCTCGTCGGCCGGTGTGCCGGCGCAGCCCGCAATCGCCGATGCCGTGCGCCGGGCCGCGGGCTGGCTCGCCGACGCCGGCTACGCAGTCGAGGAGATCGATCCGCCGGACATGGCCGAGGCGGCCACGCTGTGGGAAGAAATCGTGCATGGCGAGGCTCTGCTCTTCATGGCCGGCGCCATCGAGCAGATGGCCGACGAAGCGATGCGCAGGGCCTGGCGCTTCGCGTCGGCGAACACGCCCGAACCCGACGCCATCGGCCACATGAAGCGGCTCGCACGCCGCACGACGCTGATCCGTCGCTGGCAACTGTTCATGCAGCGCCATCCGCTGGTGCTGATGCCGGTGTCGGCCGAACCGCCCTTCCCGCAGGGGCTCGACGTCGAGGACCAGGCCGGCATGAACCGCGTGTTGCGCGCGCAGAAGCCGCAGTTCGCCGTGCCGCTGCTCGGGCTGCCGGCCGTCGCCGCGCCGACCGGCGTGCTTGCGGGCGACGAGCGCAGCGAACGTGGCGAGCGCGGCGATGGGGCTGACGGAGCCGGAGGCGCGGCCGGCGCACGCTTGCCGATCGGCGTGCAGCTCGTCGGGCCGCGTTTTCGCGAGGATCTGCTGCTCGAGGCCGCCGAAGTGCTCGAAGCGCGCTTTCCGTCGCCGACCCCGATCGATCCGCTCGGGTAGTTCCGGGGCCGGGTCTCAGATCTCCGCCGGATCGACGTCCAGCGCCCAGTGCACGTTGCCGGCGATCTCGCGCAGCCCGGGCAGCCAGAGGTCGAGCAGACGGTGCAACGGCGGCCGCGCCGCGCTTTCGACCAGCAGCTGCGCGCGCTCGCGGCCGGCCAGCCGGCTCATCGTCATCGGCACCGGGTCGAGCACGGCCGGGCGTACCTGCGAGTCGAACGCCGGGTCGGCGTCGAGCAGCGCCTGTCCGCGATCGCGCGCCGCGGCCAGGAAAGCCAGTGCATCGGCCTGTGTCGCGGCCTCCGCGCGCAGCAACGCCTGATGGCGCCACGGCGGTAGCCCGGCCTGCTGGCGCTCGGCCAGCTGCCAGTCGGCGAAACCGTCGTAGTCGTGTCTCGCCAGGTAGGCGAACAGCGGGTGCTCGGGAAAGCGCGTCTGCAGCAGCACGCGGCTCGCTCTGGCGTCTCGGCCGGCCCGGCCCGCCACCTGCATCAGCGTCGCGAACAGTCGCTCCGGCGCGCGGTAGTCGGCCGCGAACAGGCCGCCGTCGCAATCCACGGCGACGACCAGCGACAGACGCCGGAAGTCGTGCCCCTTGGCCAGCATCTGCGTGCCGACGAGGATGTCGAGCTCGCCTGCATGCGCCGAATCGAGCAGCCGACGCGCTGCGCCGCGCCGGCTGGCGACGTCGCGGTCGAGCCGGCCGATCCGCGCGCCCGGGAACAGTTCGGCCAGCCCCTCTTCGAGGCGCTGCGTACCGCGGCCGATCGCCTGCAGATCGATGTCGCCGCAATCGGGACAGCTTCTCGGAACGCCTTGTTCGCCACCGCAATGATGGCAGACCAGCCGGTAGCGGTTGGCCGCGGCCGTGCGCGCCGGCCCGATCCGGTGCATGACCCGATAGGCCGAGCAGTCCTGGCAGCGGCTGAGCCAGCCGCATTGCAGGCAACCGAGCACCGGGGAATAGCCGCGACGATTGATGAAGACCAGCGCCTGCTCGGCACGCGCAAGGGCCTCGCCGATCGCTTCGATCGCCGCCGGCGCCAGGTCGTGACGCAGCGTCTTGCCGCGCAGGTCGAGCGTCTGCGGCGTCGGCAAGGCCGCGCCGCCGATCCGGTCGGGAAGCCGAAGCAGACGGTAGCGCTCGCGGCGCGCCGACAGCCAGCTCTCGAGCGAGGGCGTGGCCGAACCGAGCACGATCGGGATTCCGCGCTGCGAAGCCGCCACGATCGCCAGGTCGCGGGCCGAGTAGCGGACCCCCTCCTGCTGCTTGTACGAGGGATCGTGTTCCTCGTCGACGACGATCGCCGCCAGGCGCGGCAGCGGGGCCAGCACGGCCAGCCGGGTCCCGACGACGACGCGCGCGCGCCCTTCGACGGCCGCCAGCCAGTGCGCTGCACGATCGCCGTCGGCCAGGTCGCTGTGCAGCACGGCCACGCGTTCGCCGGGAAATCGCGATGCGAGCTGCCCGGCAAGCTGCGGCGTCAATGCGATCTCGGGCACGAGCAGCAGCACCTGCGCGGTTTCGTCCCGGGCCAGGAAGGTCGCCAGCCACTGCAGGTAGACCTCGGTCTTGCCGCTGCCCGTGACGCCGTGAAGCAGGCTGACCGAGAATCCGGTGTCCGAGGACAGCGCCGCCAGGGCCTCGCGCTGCGCCGGGCTCGGTTCGCGCGTCGTGCCGGAGAAAACCGGCCCCGATGCGCTTGCCTCGCCGGTGCTCGGGATGTCGGAGCCGCTCGTATCGGCGCCCGACGCGGTGGCTACGGTATCGAAGCGCCGACGCGCGCGCTCGAAGACCGAGCCGCGCGCGCGCGCCGAAGGGGGCGTTCTCAGCAGCTTCGGCACGGCCGGCAAAGCGACCTCGCCGGCCCCACGATGGTAGTAGTCGGCGGCGAAGCGCACCAGGCGCAGCCAGTCGGCCGGCGCCGACGGCGCGTCGGCGAGCGGTGCGTCGATTGGCCGGATCCGATCGGGACCGAGTTCGCTGCGCTCGGCCAGTTCGAGCACCAGTCCGATCCTGCGCCCGCGCCCCCAGGGGACGACGACCCAGCTACCCGGACCGATCGCCGTCTGCTCCGGCGGGAGGCGATAGTCGAACCAGGCTGCGCCGAGCTGTGCCATCGGCAGGTCCAGCGCCACCCGCGCGTAGCGCGGCGCCAGCTGCCCGGGCCGGTCCGAAATTTCCGTCATCGGACCGCGAGCTTTTCGCCGCGACTCGGCGGAATCGAAATCGGAACCCGGATCTCATCGGCCGAAACGCCTAATACATGAGATTGCACTTTAAGTTCGACCATCAACTATCGGGCTCGGAAGCAGATTTCCAGGTAGTGCACAAAAGCTGTGGATAAATCTGTGGGAAAACCGGGAGGATCGTCGCCAAACGCCTGATTTTCTGTGCCCTCCGGTCGGTTGCCCTTTTTTTGGTCAACTCGAAGCCCATAAGAATCAACTACTTACGAGACACTTGACAACAAGATGAAGTCGAAGGCGGGTTCGGTCTCGGTTTAGCCAAAACTGTGCATAAGTCAGCCGGCGGTCCGCGTGGCAGCAGGCATCTGGAGCCCGCCCCGAGCCGCCGTTCGTCCTGCACGAACGGCCGCCCGTCGGCCGACGAGCGGCAATCGCCGCGATCGGCCGGCCGTATGGGTTAAGGCGAATTCCCGTATCGACCGTGGGGGATGCGCCTGTCGTCGGCGGCCCGGAGGGGCAAGACCGATCAGGCGCGGCTGCGCAGCTCGCGACTGTAGCGGTGTACCGCCTCGACCAGAGCGCTGACGTTTTCGGGAGGCGTGAACTGCGAAATGCCGTGCCCCAGGTTGAACACATGGCCGCTGCCTTCGCCCGGCGCGCCGAAGCGGTCGAGCACGCGCCGCGCTTCGGCGCCCACCTGTTCGGGCTCCGCCATCAGCGCCATCGGGTCGAGGTTGCCCTGGATCGCGCAGCGCGCTCCGATCCGCGCGCGCGCCTGGCCCGGATCGACGGTCCAGTCGATGCCGACCGCATCGCATCCGGTATCGGCGATCTGCTCGAGCCAGAGTCCGCCGCCCTTGGTGAATACGATCGTCGGCACGCCGTCCCCGGCCTGCGTGCGTAAGGCCTCGAGCACCCGGCGCGTATACGCGAGCGAGAAGCGCTGGAACGCGCCGTCGGCCAGAACGCCGCCCCAGGAGTCGAAGATCATGATCGCCTGGGCACCGGCCTCGACCTGCGCGTTCAGGTAGGCGGCCACCGCCTCCGCATTCACGGCCAGGATCCGCTCGAGCAGGTCGGGCCGGCGGTACAGCATCGTCTTGATCTGTCGGAAGTCCGAACTGCCGCCGCCTTCGACCATGTAGCAGGCCAGCGTCCACGGACTGCCCGAGAAGCCGATCAGGGGCACCCGGCCGTCGAGCGCGCGCCGGATCGTGCGCACGGCGTCGGTCACGTAACGCAGTTCGCCGCCCGGGTCGGGTGCCGCGAGCTTCGCGATGTCGGCCTCGTCGCGCAACGGGCGCTCGAATCGCGGACCTTCGCCTTCGGTGAAACGAAGCCCCAGCCCCATCGCATCCGGGATCGTCAGGATGTCCGAAAACAGGATGGCCGCGTCGAGCGGGAAGCGCTCGAGCGGCTGCAGCGTGACCTCGCAGGCCAGTTCCGGCGACGTGCACAGCGCCATGAAGCTGCCGGCGCGGCTGCGCGTGGCCTTGTATTCGGGCAGATAACGGCCCGCCTGGCGCATCAGCCAGATCGGCGTATAGGGGGTCGGTTCGCGCCGAAGCGCGCGCAGGAAGGTGTCGTTGGCTAGCGGTTTCACGTCCGGATTCTACTCTGCCAGGGCCGTGACCGTCGCCGACCGGAACTCCATGTAACCGAGCACTGCCGTGATGACCAGCGTTCCGACGACCAGGAGCCACGGGTCGATGATCCACA
>Ga0123332_1005089_pt1 | contig 11268 bp, 9 predicted proteins | sample BioC12SIPDNA_4_FD_89958 | JGI IMG/M metagenome (GOLD analysis project Ga0123332, IMG submission 89958) | Anaerobic biogas reactor microbial communites from Washington, USA - Biogas_R2_A C12 SIP DNA | ecosystem: Engineered > Bioreactor > Anaerobic > Unclassified | place: Washington, USA...
GCTGGATGCCCCACGGCTAGACCCGCTCGTCTGGACGGAATCGCCCATTAGCGTTGCCAGGGCCTGCTGTACCGCCTGGGGGCTGGCGCCGCGAAGACTGACGACCTCGACCGCTTCATCGGACTCGACCGCCGCGTTGTCCAGCGCCTCCACTAACTGCTTCACCTCTTGAAACAGCAGGTCGGCGGCGCAAACAATCACCGAGTTGGTCCGTTCGTCGACACCGATGGAGAGACGGTCCACCTGTTCGGTGGTGCCGCCGCGCGAGGCGCCTCTCCCTTCGCGGTCGCCTCCCTGTCCGCGCATCATCTGGAAGAATTCCATGGGATTGCTGGGACGTCCGCCGCCCGAGTTGCCTCCGCCGCCGGTTACCATCCGATCCTGATAGACCTGCTTGACGATTTCGGCAACGTCGGCGGCCTGCGTGTTGTACACAGGAATCAGTTGCGGTTTGGCCTGAGCGAGGATTTCCTCCGGGCTTTCCCGCTGGTCGAGGACCATCAAGATCTGTTCGATCAGGGCGACGTCGGCCGGATCGGCGAGAACGACCAGGGCGTTGAGCCGAGGGTCGGCCGTGATCTGGACAGGCGCGGTGAGTCCCGTGCCCGCGCTGGTGCCCAGCATGTATCCCATCACGCCAGTGGGCGCGGCGCCAGACGCTGCGGCGGGCTGGCCACCCGGGCCGGGCGGAGCGGGAGTCGGGCTGCGGCCGGCGCTGCTGGCCAGGATGCGGGTGAGGGTATCCGACACGGTTTGCGCCTTGGCATGCTTGAGGTAGAACACGGTTGCCTTCGGACCGGTCGGGGCGTTGCCAGCCAGGGCGCCGAGGAGTTGTTCGAAGTCGTCCAGCGCCTGGGCGTCCTCCGATGCGATCATGATCCCCCCGGGTCCCGGCGCGACCACAATCGGCGAGCCCGTCCCGGAGTTCGCGGGGGCGGCGGGACTTGGTTCGGCAACGGTTGCTGTCTCTGCGTCGAGCGCCGGTTCCGAGGCGAGCAGAATTCTCGCCGTGCTCGCACCAGCGCGGTCGGAGCTTCGCGTGGAGCGATCGTCCGGAGACGGCTGTCCCGGTACGGGCGGCTTGATAGAAGGTGGTTCGCGCAGATTCCCCGGCGCCGCCGGATCGCCATCGGGCTGCGAAGCGGGCTGCCGATGGATCAACCGCTCCTCAATGGCGCCCGAACTGCTTCCTTCGCTCGCAGCCGGACCTGTTCCGCGGAGCGTGGGGATGACGGCGGACGGGGTCACGATCCGCATCGGATTGTCGTGGAGCATGGGCCAGATCCCACGAAGCCGTTCGACGGCCCTTTCGCCCCCGGCGCCCGACAGTGGGATCATGCGGACATTTCCTCCGCCGACGCTGGCGGCGCCTGCCGCGCCGCCCGGCTCCCCCATCTTCTCTAAAAGCGAGCGAATCTGCTCGATCTGGCCCTGCTTGCCACGGACGAGCAGTTGCCGTGTACTGGGATCGGCATCGACGCTGGGGGCCTTGGGGCCTTCACTGCTGAACAGTTTCCCAATTGCCAGGATGGCCACCTGGGGATCGAGCACCCGCAGCCGAAAGACCTCCATCCGCTGTGCGTCGCGCTGCATCTGATCCAAGGTAGCGCGAATCGTGGCGTGTTCTTCGGGGCGGGCCAAGGCAATGAGATTGCCCGTCTTCGGGTCGGTCGACAGGCGGACTCCGGGCAGCCCCGCCATGAGCGTCTGAATCACCTTCAAGGCCGCCTCGGGATCGGCGGGAGTTACGTCGTAGATCTCCAACTGCAGCGCCGCGCGAGGCGACGTGTCCACCCCGGCGCCGCTGCCGGGCGCATCGATGGTTTCCAGCACCTTTCGGACCTGGTCCAGCTTCTGGGAATTGCCGCTGACAAGCAATCGCAGGCCGACCGGATCGAGTGCGAATCGGATCGATCCGTCGGTCGCCGCGTTTTGATCCGCCGGGATATTGAACAACTGCCGCACGATCAGGAGCACTTCTTCCGGTGAAGCGAAGTGTAGTTCGAACCAAGCGACTTCCTCGCCTGCGGTGCCCGATGGATTGTCCGCTCGCTCGATCACCTTGCCGATGGTGCGAAGCTTTCCGGCCGTTTCGGTCACAAGGAGCTGACGCGCCTTTTTCAAGACAACCACCGAGCCTTGAGGGCCAAGTAACTCCTCGATTTCCTGCTCGGCCTCCTCCGCGGTGAGGTTTTCGAGTTGGAAGAGGCTGCTGACCAATTCGTACTCGCCTCTCTGGTCGAGTTCCTCGGCCGGAACCGTGGACACGAAATTCGGCGGCACGCCGTCGTCGAGATTCACCAGCATCAGCATCCGGTCGCGGAGCACCAGCGTGTAGCCTTTCATCAGCAAAACGCTGTTGAGCAGATCGATCGCTTCGGCGGGCGTGTAGGTGCGGTCGTCGGAGTAGTTGAACGTACCGGGCGGCGGCGTATCCATCAAGAGCGAGTAGCCTGCCCGTTCGGCGAACCAATCCAACACGTCTTCCCAAGGCTGGAAGCGGAAGTTGAAGCTCATTGAAAGAAGCGCGGAATCGGTAGCTTCTCCAGCCGCGGGCGGTTCGGCAGCCGCCGGCTCGGCCGGATCAACGGTGGGCGCCGCCGCTTCGGCCGTTTCTTCCGCCATCGGGACGGTCGGATCGGGAGCGGAGCCTTCCGGTGCCGGCGAAGCTTGAGAAGGTTCCGCCGGGAGAACTCCTTCAGTGGACTCCATCGCAGAAGGAATCGGAGGCAACGATGGCAACGGCGATGACGCAGGCGGATCAGCAGCGGGTTGAGGCTCGTTGACGTCGGCAGGAGGTGAAATGGCAGGTGCTTCAGGCGGCTCCATCGAGGACGAAGCCGGAGGCAGCGATGGCGATGACGCAGGCGGACCAGCAGCGGGCTGCGATTCGTTAGGGGAAGAAGAATCTGCCGGCAACGATGGCGATGACGCAGGCGGATCGGTGGTGGGTTGCGGCCCATTGACTTCGGCAGGAACCGAACCGGCGGGAACTTCCGCTGGCTCATCGGCGCCGACAGCCGGCAAGGCCAGGAATACCAAGAACCCGCCCGCCAAAACGGCAAGAAGCCCAGCGGCCCGCCTGCTAAACATCGGTTTCGAGCGGTGCCGATGTTTCGGCCGGGAAAACAGAGTCACTGCTATCATCGCATCCACCAAGGTGTTGAGTCGCTTGAGCCGCTGCCGCCACTGCCCGATGAAGATTTTGCCGGTGAGCCGGCAGAGGAATCCGACGTACCCATATCCGAGCCGCTGTCCGGGGCCACTGCTCCTGTCGCGGCCTTCAGACATTCCTGCGGCGTGACGATGCCGTCGCCGTTGATGTCGTAGCGGGCGAACTCGCGGGCCGATTCTGGCGACCAGAAACTGGAGTACTCGGCCATGGCGACCTGGGCATCGCCGTTACGGTCGCGCTGGGAAAACCAACTCGGCAGTCCCTCGGGCAATCGTTCGGTCGGGCTGACAAAGCGATACGATTTGCGTGACTCGGATTCCGACTTCGAGGCCACCCCGGCCGCCTGTGAATCACTCGGCGGTCCACTCGGTCCGCCACCGAAACCTCCGCCCCGGCTTCCCCCGGAACCACCGCCGGAGCGCGACCGCATATATTCCGCCACACCCGCCGTATACTCCTCCCGCGTGAGGCGACCGTCGCGATTACGATCCATCGCGTTCGGATCGCCGCGCATTTCCCCCCATTCTTCCTTCTCCAGCATGCCACTTTGATTTCGATCGTATCTGCGGAATCGTTCGTCCACAAAGGCGCGGGTCCGGTCGTCCACGGCCGCGGTCGGAGAGGACATCGAAGCCAGCGTGGCCGGGTCACCGGGCACCCGTTCCCCAAAGGCGGCGACCGGCGGCAGCACCTCCTCGACACCAAAACCCGGCACCAGAGGCGGCTGCTCCGGTTTGCCAGGCTGGTTCGCCTTGGCCTTTTCCTGTGTATTGTCGGTGGTGGTGCTTGCGGGAGGGCTGCTGGGGTTGGACGGCGTGGATCGACTGGAAACGGCGTCTCGGATGCGGGAAATCGGAATGGGCTGCGAAGCGTCCACCCCCAGGCGGCTGGCGAAGAACTGGAGCATTCCACGCCGCTCGGGCGGAACCTCATCGGGTTGGAGCACGCCATCGTGGTTGGCATCCATGCTCTGCAGAAAGCCCTCCAACCGCGAACTGCGATCCTCCGAACCACGGTCTCGGGAATCGCCGCGAGAGCGGTCCCACCCGCGCCCACCCCTGTCGCCGCGATCCCCACCCTCCCCTGGTCTCATGCCAGGGCTGGGCGGACCCGAGCCAAATGAAGGCATACCAGGGCGGAAGTCCTGCCCGACTGCCGCGACAAACGAGCAGACCAGCAAGCTCGCCAGCCCCCAAGTCGCGGCCATTTTTCCCATTCCTCCGCCCTTTCCTACTGCGTACGTACCATCCCTCTAGTATAAACACCACAAGGGCGGTCAGGTTCCGACTTTCTCTCTCGATTTGTCCCGTCTTGCGTTGTTGCACGACGGCGGTAAAATACATGGTTCGCACTAGGTGGCCGCCCATCCATTGGGCGGGAATAACAACTCACGGCTCTCGACTTTACGACACGCGCACATGCCAAGACCAGGCGGTTTCAATCGGGCTCGTAACACTCGCAAACGCTCCAAGCTCAAAACGCGTACGAAGAAGAAGGATCCGATCTTCGTCGATGGCGAGCGACCTCGTCCTATGTACATTGATTACAAGGACTTGGAGCTGCTGAAAAAGCTCACCAATCGGCAGGGCAAGATTATCAGCCGACGCAAGAGCGGTTGCACGGCGGTTAGCCAGCACGCCGTCGCCAAAGCCGTCAAGCGGGCTCGATTCATGGCCCTCATGCCTTACGTGGGCGAGTAGTCGGCGGCGCACACCTTGAAGTAAGTACGAGGGGGTCGGGGTTCTTTTTTCGTTGGCTGCCCTGGGCGGCCAACGAGAAAACAATCCCGGCCCCCCTGGTATTAATTATGTGCCCCGCACCAGCCCAAACCAGTCAATGTGTCGGCGTGGGCAGTATTGCAGCCCCTTCTCGTCGCAGTACCCGGCGAGCCAATCCGCCCGCTCGGCGAGTTCTTCGGGGGTCGTGCCTTGTGGCATGAGAAGGACGCGATCACGACGAATGTCCGATAATTCGCGCAGGTATCGCTCAATTTCCTCGCAGTCCGACAACCGATCGACGACGAACTTGATTTGGTAGTCGCCTGTGGCGATCAGCCGCCGGACGACTTCCGGGGCGTGTCGGCTCGTCTCATGTCGGTGGTGCCAGCGGGGGTTATCGGCAGCCGTGGGAGTGGAATTCGAGAGTTTGGGGCTGATCGACATCAGGTCGCACTCGACCGGAAGGTAGAGGGTTCCCGCGGTTTCGATCGTCACATGCCGCCCCAATCGCCGTAGCGCCGTCGCCAGCGGGCTCAACTCTGAAAAGAGCATCGGCTCGCCACCGGTGAGCACCACATGTGGGGTGTCAAACTCGGTCACACGCGAGATGATCTCGGCGAGCGACAGATCGGTTCCCTCCGGTCGCCATGAGGCGTAGGGCGTGTCGCAGAACCAGCAGCGGAGATTACAGCCGCTTACCCGCACGAACACGCTTTCGGCGCCGGTGAGGAAGCCCTCACCTTGAATCGATCGGAAGATTTCGGCGATGCGCATAGGGCGTTTGTCGGTGGTCGAGCAGGGGTGCCGGAGTTGGTTGCCGAATTGTAACATTTGGTAGGTGCCGCTTGCCGAGCGGAACCTTGCCCTGCGATCGCGCTGGGCAAGTAGGATCGAGCGGGCCAGCAATAACCTCTACGGTCGGCGGGAAGGAGAGAGCGGGTGAGCGAGGAATTTCGCGAAATCCTGGAAACATTCGAGAACCAATACCCGGGCCGGGATTATACGGTCGAAATCGTTTGCCCCGAATTCACGTCGGTCTGTCCGAAAACGGGGCAACCGGATTTCGGCACACTGACGATCACCTACGTGCCGGACCGGAAATGCGTGGAACTGAAAAGCCTCAAGCACTACCTGCAGCAGTTTCGCAACGAGGGGATCTTCTACGAAAACGCCACCAATCGCATTCTCGACGACCTGGTCGCAGCGCTCCAGCCACGGCGACTGACGCTTCAGGCCGCGTTCACACCCCGCGGCGGGATCACCACCACGGTTACTGTTGAGAGTCGAGAGTCAAGAGTCAAGAGTCAAGAGTCGGAAGGTTGAGAGCCAAGAGCCGGGGCCGACCCCCTTGCGACTCTGTCGTGTCTCGCTCGGCTTGGCTCTTGACTCTCGACTCTTGACCCTCGACTCCCTTTGACTCCCCTCAGTTTCGCAGCCGGACCGTGGGCGAATTGCCGTACTCGATCACGGCGGTCGTCCCCTCGGCGGCGATCGATAGCCTCGCCGCCTCGGTGACCAATTCGTTGATAAAGCTGTTGGCCGGCGTGGCCAGGATGCCGCGATCGTCGATCTCTTTGAGCACCTGCTGTCGTCTTGCCAGCGCCTCGGCGCCGGACAGGCCGGCGGCTTCCGCATTGACGCGTTTGGCCGACTGCACAATCGCTTCGATCGAGTCGTAACCGTAGCCGACCGGCTTCAAGCCCTCGCCTTCCCAGACCACCATGCGGAAATAATCGGGGCTTACGTAGCGGTAGGCAGCGCCGGCAAGCTTATCGACATAGCCATGGGCAACGCCACGATACTGATCGTCGTGGGCGATGATCGCGCCGCAGTCGTTCCCCTCGCAATACATGACGAGATTTTGGTCGTTGGTGCCGGCGCCCTCGTCCGGATAGCCCAGTCCGTCGGTGATGCTCATCACCGCTCCGTTTTCCCAGACCACGCGGCCCGCCGACCACATGTAGCCGGCGTTGCCGTTGGGGAATTTGCCTTCGACCCCCCGCACCGACACCTCCACCGGCCGCAGCCCCGTGATGAAGTACACCAGATCCACATAGTGGCAGCCAACGTAGGTAAACGGGTCGCTGTTCGCCTTGGTGAACCAGTTCTGGAAATTCGAATGCCGGTAATAGTACGGCTCGATCATCTTGGCCTCGCCGCAACGGAACTCGCCAAAGCGGCCGCGGCGATAGAGGTTTCGCGAATCGAGCGAGCGGCGGTCGAACCGCTTGTGGTACTCGACCGCGACCAGCAGCCCACGTTCCCGCGCCTTCTTCTCGATGGCGATCGACTCGGCATAGGTGGGCACGAGCGGCTTGACCGAGAGGACGTGCTGATCGTTCTCCAAGGCCGCGCGGATCACCGGATCGTGGAAGTGGTCGGGCACGGCGACCACCACCACGTTTCGCTTGGGCATGGCGGCGATCACCTCCCGGTAAAGGTCCGGGTACATCGCGTCGGCCGGTTCTTCCAGCGACGGCGAAGCTTCGAACGCTTGGCCGGGAAAGCCCTCCTTCAACCGACTCGAATCGGCCAACGCCCGCAGCGGGGCCGAATTGAGCGCGCAGACCTTGATCGACCCAATCTGGCCGGTCCGTTGCAGGTGGTAGAGCGAGGGGAGGATTTGGTCGTGGGTGATCATGCCCCCGCCGACGACCACAACTTGAGGTTGGTTGGTGCTCTGGTTCATGCAATCGCCTCCTCGATGGCTTCTTCCACGACGGCGATGCTCTCGCGGAGCGGCTCTTCGGTGATGCACAGCGGCGGCGAGACCTTCACCGACGCTCCGCCGAAGCCGACCGGGGCGAACATCATCAGTCCCTTTTCCACGCTGCGGCGGACGATGTCGGCGGCCAGCGGCTTATTCGCTTCGATGCCGCCGGGCTGGACCATGTGCAAGGAGGCGACCAGCCCTTTGCCGTGAACGGCGCCGATATGTTCCGGGAAGCGGGCCCCGATACGACGGAGTTCGGGTTGAAGGATCTCGCCCATCCGCCGGGCGTTTTCCACCATTCCTTCTTCCTCGATCGCCTGGAGATTGGCCAACGCGCTGACGGCACAGATCGGGTTGCCGGTGTGGGTCGAGGTCATCGAGCCCGGCGGGTAGAGGTCCATGATCTCGGCACGACCGATCACCGCGGAGATCGGCAGTCCGCTGGAAATGCCTTTGCCGCAGCAGATCAGGTCGGGGGTGACGCCGTAGTGCTCGAAGCCCCAGTACTTGCCGGTGCGGCCGAAGCCGGCTTGCACCTCGTCCATGATCAGCAGCGCCTTGTGCTCGTCGCACCAGGCCCGCAGCTTCTGGATGTACTCGGGCGGAGCGAAGCTCGCGTTGCCGCCCTGGTAGGTCTCCGTCATCACGCCGGCGATGCGGTCGGGAGTGAATCCCTGCTTATCCAACGCTTTCAAGAACCCCTCGAAGCTGGTGTCCGGACCGCGGAAGCCGTCGGGAAAGGGAACCTGGACAAAGTCCTTGTCGAGATTGACGATCCACTCCTTCAGCGCCGGAATGCCACCGGCCATCTGTGCGCCCATCGTGCGGCCGTGGAAGGCATTGTGGAAGGTGACGAAACCGATTTTTTTATCGCCGCCCACTTTGCGGCCGTGCGTGCGTGCGAGTTTGATCGCGCATTCGCACGTTTCTGCGCCGGTGGTAAGCAGAAAAACCTTCTTCAGCCCATCGGGGGCGACCCGGGCCAATGCCTCGCTGAGTTTTGCCCGGATTTCGGAGGGAAAACAGTAGTTGTGCAGCAAACCGTGCTCGACCTGCTGCTGGATGGCCTGGCGGATCTTGGGATGGCTGTGGCCGGCGTTGGTCACCAGTACGCCCGAGGACCAGTCGAGCCACATATTGCCCCAGCGGTCGTAGACCTGAATCCCTTCGGCCCGATCCCAAAGGATCGGCGGCTGGCCGCTCATCGACACTGGCTCGAAGGTGCGGAGTCGTTGCAGAATGGGGATCGACTCGGGCACCGGGATCTCGGTGACGATCCGCCGGTACTTCGTCCGGACCTGGGGAACCTTGCGGGAGACCAACTCGTTGGCAGTTGCGGTGGACATTGTGAAAGCACCCAATCGAAACGGCCCCTCCGGTGGGTCAGAAAGGCACGAACCATGCAATCAAACCGCTCGTCGGTCGCCGCAGTGCCGCCACGGATTGCAGCGCGAGCCCAATAAAAAAACTCCGACCCCGATCGGCCCGGTATTTCGGGGATCGATCCAGGTGGGAGTGCTCCAAAGCGCTGGCAGTGCCGCTACGGATGCCAGCGAGCGCCGGATTGTCCTCGGAGCGGCACCCTTTTACCAGGGCAGACCGCTCCAATTCCCCGATTATAGCTGTTGGTAAGACGAAAACAAGGAGCCCCTGATTGTCGAGTTCAAAGAGTCGGGCGTCCGCGGACGGCACCAATCCCCGTTATCTGGGCAGCGCCTCCGCCTCAATCCGCACCTCGGCCACCTTGCACCCTGCGCGTTCCACGTCCGCCACGGCGGATCGGATCGCTTCGTGAATGCCGTCCGCCTCACGGTGAAAATAGAGGAAGGGAACTCCGTTGCTTACCACGGGCGTGCAATCATCGCAGCCGGCCTGGAAGAGCGCCTCGGCCATGTCTTCGCTCAGGTCGGTCTCCGAAACGAGAATCATCGTGAAGTCGAATTGCATAGTCACGGTTCCTCAAGGGCCATGTTCGCACTGGTCCACGGTGCGTCGAATATCCGCAGCATGCGCCTCCGGCACGCGGGGCGTCGAGAAGATTCGGGCGAAGCATCCGGTACGTTCTTGCATCGGGCAGTACAATGTGCCCCAAATGTGCGCTCGCGAACCAGCCAACTTGAGCCGCCAACCACGACCAATGGCGTACTCAATCGCGGCTTGAATGTGCCTGTTTTTGTGACGCGCCATTGGGTATCTTCCGGCAACAGACGCCATCTATTGTAAGTTGAGGCGTGTGCAAAGGGATACCACCTTTTTTGGGGAGTGGCAGAATAGGGATTTCGAGGATCTTCGAGGATCATTGTCTTGCGCAGGCCGAAACCGGGACAGCGACACGGTAGCATCCCAAGAGGTCGAGCGATATGATCGATCGATGGCAACACGTTTTTCCAGCTTCAGCCGCTTCCGTTTCGTCAACGACTCACTCAAGAAAGCAGGGCCGTCCGATGGCCTCGTCCAGGACGATTCACGCATCACTCGGCCGCACGCCGCGAAGGAAAACTCGTGGGACAGTCGCCGCGTTCTCAACCGCCCTCATCATCGCCATGACCACCATCGCCGCCGCCGACCAGCCCCTTTTCGTCGCCATGCCACTGACGGAGCCCGGCAGTTTCACCGGCGGGATCGAAGGGCCGGCCTGCGACGCGGAAGGGAATCTCTACGCGGTCAATTTCTCGCGCCAACAGACGATCGGACGCGTGAGGCCCGACGGCCGCGGCGAGGTCTTTGTCGAGTTGCCTGGCGAGAGTGTCGGCAATGGCATCTGCTTCGACCGGCAGGGCGCGATGTACGTGGCCGATTACGTGGGACACAATATCCTTCAGATCGACCTGAAGACGCGGCAGGTGACGGTGTTTGCCCACGAGCCCGGCATGAATCAGCCGAACGACCTGGCGATTACCGCCGATGGGATCCTTTATGCCAGCGACCCCAACTGGAAGGAGAAGACAGGGCAGATCTGGCGAATCGACCGCAACGGCCGCACGATCCTCGCGGCGGCCGATATGGGCACCACCAACGGAATCGAGGTAAGCCCGGACGGACAGACACTCTACGTGAACGAGACCGTCCAGCGGAAGGTCTGGGCGTTCACAATCCTTGCCGACGGTGGACTTTCCGGCAAGCGGCTGTTCTGCGAGTTTTCCGACTACGGCATGGACGGCATGCGCCGCGATGTCGACGGCAACCTTTACATCACCCGCCATGGCAAGGGAACTGTCGCGAAGATGTCGCCGTCCGGCGAATTGATTCGTGAGATTCCGGTTCTGGGCGACAAGCCGAGCAACATCTGTTTTGGCGGCCCCGACGGCTGTACCGCCTACGTCACGGAAGTCGAGCACCGGCGGGTAGTGCAGTTCCGCGTCGACCGCCCGGGCCTAGCCTGGCAGCGGTGGCAGCGACAGCCGTGAGGCGTCCCTTCATTTCGTCTTCCTGAGGATTATAACCATGTGAAATTCCGCTCCGATGTCGACGCCGTAGCGGAGCTGCGACCCACCGGACCCACCGGACGACGCGGCAGACACGCCCCTCGCAGGCAAGCCGGTCGGCACGTAAGACCCGCACCCGGCGGTAAGAGCTGCCATGACAAGAACAAGCGACGTGCGACTTAGAGCCTATCCCAAAACCGCCGGGGACTGGCTCATTTTGCGGAGTCTTCGGAGCAA
>Ga0123332_1005101_pt1 | contig 11251 bp, 14 predicted proteins | sample BioC12SIPDNA_4_FD_89958 | JGI IMG/M metagenome (GOLD analysis project Ga0123332, IMG submission 89958) | Anaerobic biogas reactor microbial communites from Washington, USA - Biogas_R2_A C12 SIP DNA | ecosystem: Engineered > Bioreactor > Anaerobic > Unclassified | place: Washington, USA...
ACCGGCGCCATCTCCGGCAAGGTCAAGGAGGCGCACCTGATCGACCAGAAGAAGTGCATCAAGTGCGGAGCGTGCATGGAGAAGTGCAAGTTCGGCGCCATCTCCAAGAAGTGAGCAAGGAGGCTTCCATCGTGAATAACATTACGCTGACCATTGACGGCGTTTCGGTAAGCGTCCCGGCCGGCACGACGGTGCTGGAGGCCGCGAAAGGCGCGGGCATACGCATCCCGACGATGTGCTACGTCAAGGACCTGAACGAGATCGGCGCCTGCCGGCTGTGCGTCGTCGACACCGGCGCGCGCGCGCTGCAGGCCGCGTGCGTGCTGCCCGCCGCCGAGGGGATGAAGGTCAAGACCAACACCCCGGCGGTGCGCGAGGCCCGCAAGATAAATCTGGAGCTTCTGCTCTCGAACCACGACAAGAAGTGCCTGTCGTGCGTGCGCTCGACGAACTGCGAGCTGCAAAGCCTCTGCCGCGAGTACGGCGTCGACGACGAAAACCGCTATGCGGGCAGCATGACCGAGACGACCGTCGACGACTTCTCGCCGTCGATCGTGCGCAACAACGCAAAGTGCATACTCTGCCGCCGCTGCACCGCCGTCTGCCAAAAGGTGCAGAACGTCGGCGTCATCGGCCCGGTCAGGCGCGGCTTTCACACGCAGATTTCCTGCGCTTGGGGCGACCCGCTCTCCGACACCGCCTGCATCAACTGCGGCCAGTGCATCGCCGTCTGCCCGACCGGGGCTCTGACCGAGAAGGACGACACCGACAAGGTGTTCAAGGCGCTCGCGGACCCGACAAAGCACGTGGTCGTGCAGCCGGCCCCGGCGGTGCGCGCCGCGCTCGGCGAGGAGTTCGGAATCCCCATGGGCACCTCCGTCACCGGCAAGATGGCGACGGCGCTCCGCAGGCTGGGCTTCGACAAGGTGTACGACACGAACTTCGCCGCCGACCTCACGATCCTGGAGGAGGCGAACGAGCTCGTCGACCGCGTGAAGAGCGGCGGCGTGCTCCCGATGATCACCTCCTGCTCGCCCGGCTGGATCAAGTTCTGCGAGCACGCGTATCCGGAATTCCTGCCGAACCTCTCGAGCTGCAAGTCGCCGCACGAGATGGAGGGCGCGGTCATCAAGAGCTACTACGCCGAGAAGAACTCAATCGACCCGAAGGACATCGTCGTCGTGTCGGTCATGCCCTGCACCGCGAAGAAGTTCGAGGCCGATCGGCCCGAGCTGGGCCACAACGGGCTCGCCGACGTCGATATCGTCATCACGACGCGCGAGCTCGCCAGGATGATCAAGCTCGCCGGCATAGACTTCGCAAACCTGCCCGAGGGCGACTTCGACGACATGCTCGGCGAATCGACCGGCGCGGCGGTCATCTTCGGCGTCTCCGGCGGCGTCATGGAGGCGGCGCTTCGGACCGCGTACGAGGTCATCACCGGAAAGAAGCTCGAAAAGCTCGATTTCCTCGACGTGCGCGGCATGAAGGGCGTCAAGGAGGCGACCTACGACCTCGACGGCCTCGAGCTCAAGGTCGCGGTCGCGAGCTCGACCGGCGCGGCGTCGAAATTGCTCGACGCGGTCAAGTCGGGCGAGAAGAGCTACACGTTCATCGAGGTCATGGGCTGCCCCGGCGGCTGCATCAACGGCGGCGGCCAGCCGCTCGTCTCCCCGACCGAGCGCGAGAAGAACAACCCGCTGGTGCTGCGCGCGAAGGCGATCTACGACGAGGACGCCGCGAAGCCCGTCCGCAAGTCGCACGAGAGCCTGGCCGTCCAGAAGCTTTACGACGAGTATTTCGAGAAGCCGAACTCGCACAAGGCGCACGAGATACTGCACACGCACTACACGGCGCGCCCGAAGTACAAGTAGGAACAGGCGCAAGAAGGCCTCCTTCCCGCGGGGAGGAGGTCTTGGCAACGCATCATCATCACCTGGAAAGGAACGAGCGCATTGAATCGCCCGCATCAAATCCACGTAAACCTGCCGCACCCGGACCGCGCGCACCATCACCCGGAGAGGGAACACGTCGCGTGCATCCCGCGCCAGAGCTTCAAGCTGACCGCCGTCAAGCGATACCGCATGGCGAAGAAGCCGGAGGTCGGCGAGGAAAAGATACTTCTATGGCGCAACATCCTCGTCGCCGCGGCGGCGCTTTTGTTCCTCGCGTCGCTGCTGCCGGTGCATATGCTCGGCAGCGAGCAAGCGGTGTTTTTGCTGCGCGGCGCCGCCTACGTGCTCGGCGCGGGCGCGTATCTGTTCGAGATGCTGATGATGACCGACATGTTCAAGCGCGTGCACCCGTTCCGCGAGATGTTCATGCCCTATGTGTTCGGCGCGCTGTACATCGTGCTCGCGCTGGCGTATTTCTCGGAAGTGTTCCGCAAGGAGATGTGAGTATGACGATTGAACACGTCGCCGTCTACGCGCGCGATCTGGAGGCCCTGCGCGCGTTCTACGAAAACTACTTCGGGGGAAAATCGAACGACGGCTACCACAACCCCCGGACGGGGCTGCGCACGTATTTCCTGTCGTTCGGCGGCGGCGCGCGGCTGGAGCTGATGAACCGCCCCGGCGTGGAGCCCTCTTCGGGCATCGCGCTCCGCGAGGGCTGGGCGCACATATCGTTCCGGCTCGGGAGCCCGGAGGCGGTCGATCAACTGACCGAGCGGCTGCGGACCGACGGCTATACCGTCGAGAGCGGCCCGCGCACGACCGGCGACGGCTATTACGAGAGCTGCGTGCTCGACCCCGAGGGCAACCGGGTCGAGCTCGTCGGCTGATTTCCGGACATGAACGGGCCGCGGCGAAATTTTCGCCGCGGCCCTCGCATTGGATCAGTCCGCTTGCAGCAGCCCGTCCATGACGTCCATCGCGTCGATCTTCTTCCTGCCGACCCACATCGTGCTGTAGGAATCGCGGTCCATGCGCACCCAGCCGCCCGCGGCTTCGCCGTACTCCGGGTCGATCGCCGCGATGTACACCCACTCGATGTCGTCGCTGCCGGCGACGATGGCCTGTTCGCCCCTGCGAAGCGTGCGCACGACCGTGCTGTCGGTGCGCGAGGCCATCAGCGGCAGATCCATCCGCAGCGTCACGTGCGCGCCGACCGGGTAGATGTCGCGCGGAACCTCCGCGAGCGCGTATTCCACGGTGAACTCGTCGCCGTAGTAGTATCCGGCGGCGATCACGAAGTCCGCCGGGCGGAACCAGGTCAGGAGCAGGTTGCCGCGCACATAGGTCGTGAACGTGTTCGGCCCGGTGACGGCCATGTACTGCGGGAAGCCGCCGACATAGCCGAGGTCGTCGAGCCGGGCGGCGCCCTCGTAGTCTTGGATATAGTGGTAGACATAGCTCGCGTAGTCGTCGCTCGGGCCGTAGTCCGGCACGAACAGGAACGCGCCCTCGACGTTCAGGAAGCGCACGGCGTAGAGCTCCTCCGCGAGGTAGTCCCCCTCCCCGTCGACCGACAGATTGCCGACGGCGAGCGAATACGACGCGCCGTAGTCGGAGTTGTTCGCGCGGAAGCGCACGGTCTCGGCGCTCCCGTCGCCGTCGAGGTCGATCCTCTGCCCGTCCGCGATCTTCGCAAACGCGCCTGCGGGCAGCGCGTCCGCGGCGAGCGCGCTGCCGCCGAGCAGCGCCAGCGCCAGCAGTATTCCCAACAGTTTCTTCATATTCGTCCCCCCTGTAATATTCTGGAAATTGGACGCGCGCCGCGGGCCCCGGGTTCCGCGATTTCACGCGAATTGCGTTGATTCAAAGCCAAAAAGAGGCTATACTCGTATAGGATTCTGCGCGGGAGGGTTCTTATGTTCATTGCGTCCGGGTGGAAGGACTACGAGGTGCTCGACACCGGCGACGGCGAGAAGCTCGAGCGTTGGGGGGACGTCGTGCTCCGGCGGCCCGACCCGCAGGCGATCTGGCCGAAGCTGCGCCCGGAAAATTGGGGCGCCGCCGACGCGCACTACCACCGCTCCCAAAAGGGCGGCGGCGAGTGGGAGTTCCTCCGCAAGTTGCCGGAGCGATGGGTCGTCAGCTACGGCCGGCTCCGGTTCTACGTGCGCCCGACCGGGTTCAAGCATACGGGGCTGTTCCCGGAGCAGGCCGCGAACTGGGACTGGATGGGAAGCCTCCTCCGCAAATCGAAGAAGCCGGCGCGCGTACTGAACTTGTTCGGCTACACCGGCGGCGCGACCTGCGCGTGCGCGCTCGCGGGGGCGCACGTCACGCACGTCGACGCCGCGAAGGGCATGGTGCAGTGGGCGGGCGAGAACCGAAAGCTCTCGGGCATCGGCGAAGAGAGCGTGCGCTGGATCGTCGACGACGCGAAGAAGTTCGTGCTGCGCGAGGCCCGGCGCGGGGTCCTTTACGACGGCATATTGATGGACCCGCCGAGCTACGGCCGCGGGCCGGGCGGCGAGGTCTGGAAATTGGAGGACGAGCTCTACGGCCTCGTCGAGGCGTGCGAGACGGTGCTCGCGGCCGACGCGCTATTCATGCTGATCAACAGCTACACGACCGGGCTTCAGCCGGCGGTGCTTCACAACATGCTCTCGATGACCGCTGCGAAGTCGCGCGGCGGTCGCGTGGTCGCGGACGAGGTCGTGCTGCCGGTGACGGCCGGGGGCGTGCTGCCCTGCGGCGCGTCCGGCCGATGGGAGCGATTGGGGGAGCCATGATCTTACTGACGCTTGCGGGCGTGTCGAAGTCGTTCGGCATGAACTGCGTTTTGAAGGATATCAACCTGACGCTGCCGGCCGGCGCGCGGATGGGGCTGATCGGCGTGAACGGCTCGGGAAAATCGACGCTGTTTCGGCTGATCGCCGGCGGGATGGAGCCGGACGAGGGCACGGTCTCGCTCGTGCGCGGCACGCGCGTCGGCATGCTCACGCAGGAGGCGGACATCGAGAGCAACCTGACCGTCAAGCAGGAGCTCGAGCGCGTGTTCGAGCCGGTGCGCGAGATGGAGCGGCGGCTGCGGTGGCTCGAGGGCGAGATCGCGGACAGCCACGAGGACGCGGACGCGGTCGACCGGCTCTCGCGCGAGTACGCGCGGCTGACCGACCGGTTCGAAGAGGCGGGCGGCTACGAGTGGCCGAGTCGCATACAGGGCGTGCTCGCGGGGCTGGGATTTGCGAAGGGCCGCGAGGACCAGCCCGCGCACATACTCTCCGGCGGCGAGAAGACCAGGCTGTGCCTCGCTAGGCTGCTTCTCACGCAGCCCGACCTCTTGATGCTCGACGAGCCGACGAACCATCTGGACCTCGAGGCCGTCCAGTGGCTCGAGGAGACGCTCAGGAAATACCGCGGCACGGTGCTCGTGATCTCGCACGACCGCTATTTCATGAACGCCGTGTGCGACTCGATGGCCGAGCTCTCGATGCGCAGGCTCACGCAGTACGAGGGCAACTACGACCAGTTCGCCGTCAAGCGGCAGGCCGACCTCGAGCGGCAGCTCAAGGAATACAAGCTCCGGCAGGCCGAGATCGCGCGCCAGCAGGCGATCATACAGCGATACCGGATGTACAACCGCGAGAAGTCGATCCGCGCGGCCGAGAGCCGGGAGAAGCGGCTCGAGAAGATCGAGCGGCTCGATCGGCCCGCCAGCGAGCAGAGGGTGCGCTTCTCGTTCGAGGCGCGCAGGCGCACCGGCGAGGACGTGTTGAAGGCGAAGGGGCTCTCGAAGGCGTTCGAAGGGCGCGCGCTGTTTCGGGACTTCCATCTGCATCTGCGCGCGGGCGACAGGGTCGCGCTGATCGGGCCGAACGGCGTCGGAAAGACGACGCTGCTCAATATCCTCGCGCGCAGGCTCGCACCGGACAGCGGCACCGTCGAGTACGGCGCGAACGTCGACTTAGGCTACTACGAGCAGCACCAGTCCGGCCTCGACCCGGAGAAGGACGTGCTGAACGAGCTCTGGGACGCGTTCCCGCGGCTCGAGCTCGACCGCGTGCGCTCGGTGCTCGCGCTGTTTCTCTTGACCGGCGACGACGTCTACCAGAAGATCAGCACGCTCTCCGGCGGCGAGAAGGGCCGCGTGTCGCTTGCGAAATTGATGCTCAAGCGCGACAACCTGCTCTTGCTCGACGAGCCGACAAACCACCTCGACATGGACAGCCGCGAGGTGCTCGAGGGCGCGCTCGAGGACTTCGACGGGACGATACTCGCCGTGTCGCACGACCGGTATTTCATCAACCGCATCGCGAACCGCGTGATCGAGATGCGGCCGGACGGCGTCTCGGAGTACCTCGGAAACTATGACGACTATTTGGAGAAGAAGCGCCGCGCGGACGAGGCCGCCGGGGACGAAACCGCCTCCGGCATGACGCGCACGCAGATGGAGAAATTGAAGCGCCGCGAAAGGCTTTCGCGCGAGTCGAAGAAGGCGTTGGAACTCAGGCTCAAGCAGCAGGAGAAGAGCGTCGAGGACGCAGAGGCCGAGATCGCGCGGCTCGAGGCGCGCATGGGCGAGCCGGAACTGTACCAGAACCCGGACGAGGCGCGCCAAGTCGCGAAGCGGCATTCGGAGGCGAAGGCCGCGCTCGAGGAGTTGCTCGCGGAGTGGGAGGAGCTCTACGAGGCGATCGGGTTTCAGGATGCCCAATAAAAATACAGCGCGCGGCGTTTGCACGCCGCGCGAAATCTTTGATTTTCCCTACACCAGCTCCAAGACGACCATCTCGGCCGCGTCGCCGCGGCGGGGCCCCTTGCGGACAATGCGGGTATAGCCGCCGCCCTGGCCCTTTTCCGCGGCGCGCTTCTTGTACTTCGGCGCGATCTCGCGGAAGAGCTTCTCGACGACCGGGTGCTTGACGTTCTTGACGCGCTCCTGGAAGTCCTCCTTGTCCTCGTCCTTGCCCTGGACGGCGGGGATTTCGTAGAGGTAGCGCATCACGTGCCTGCGCGCCGCGAGGCGGCCGGGGGCGTCGTTGACGACGTCGAGCATCACGATCTGCTGCTTTTCGTTCTTCGATTCCTTCTTGACTTCGATGGTATTGTCACACTCGCGGATGGCGACGGTGATCAGCCGCTCCGCCAAGGAGCGCACTTCCTTCGCGCGCGCGACGGTGGTCTCGATCCTGCCGTACCAGATCAGGTTCGTCACCTGATTGCGCAGAAGCGCCATGCGCTGATCGGTCGGCCGGCCCAGCTTGCGATTGGCCATTTCCGGTTCCTCCCTTGAAAGTTGTTATTCGTCCGAGGACTTGAGGGCCAGGCCCAGTCCGATGAGCTTCTGCTCGACTTCCTCGAGCGACTTCTTGCCGAGGTTGCGGACCTTCATCATGTCCTCCTGGTTGCGCTGCACGAGCTCGGCGACGGTGTTGATGCCCGCGCGCTTGAGGCAGTTGAACGCGCGCACGGAGAGGTCGAGCTCCTCGATGGTCATCTCGAGCACCTTCTCCTTCGTGTCGTTCTCCGGCTCGTTGTAGTCCACGCGGACGACGTTGACGGTCAGGTCGATGAACAGCCGCATGTTGTTCGTGAGAATCTGCGCGGCGGAGGCGAGCGCCTCCTTGGGCAGTATGCTCCCGTTCGTCCAGACCTCGATCGTCAGCTTGTCGTAGTCGGTCACCTGGCCGACGCGCGTGTCCTCGACCGAGTAGCTGACCTTGCGGATGGGCGTAAAGATGGAATCGACCGGGATCACGCCGATGGGCATGCCGCCGACCTTGTTGCGCTCGAGCGCGATCTGCTTGTTGCGCTCGGCGGATACGTATCCGCGGCCCTTCTCGAGCGTGATCTGCATCTGCAGCTTCGCGCCCTCGGAAAGCGTCGCGATGTGCAGATCGGGGTTTATGATCTCCACCTCGTCGTCCGCGCGCACGTCGCCGCCCTTGACCTCGCAGGGGCCGACCGCGTCGATCGAGACGATCTTCGGGAGATCCGTGTACAGCTTGGCCGAAATCAGCTTGACGTTCAGGATCAATTCCGCGACGTCCTCCTTGACGCCGGGGACCGTCGAGAACTCATGCTGCACGCCTTCAATGCGAACGCTCGTGGCCGCGACGCCCGGGAGCGAGTTCAGAAGCACCCTGCGAAGCGAATTGCCCAGCGTTTGGCCGAAACCGCGCTCCAGCGGGTTGACGATGAACTTGCCGTACCGCTTGTTCTCGCCGATCTCCACCCGTTCGATTTTCGGCTTCTCGATTTGATCAATCATTCAGCGTTTCCTCCTCTCCTATCGCGGCGCGACTTGCGCTGCAACCGCGGAGTTCCGCCCTTCGCCCGCGCGCCGTTCCGCGCGGGCCTTGAGCTTTACCTTCCAACACAAAGGTCTCGTCAAAGGCAGTTCAGGCGACTGCATTAGCGGGAGTAAAGCTCGACGATGAGGTTTTCCTGAATCGTAAGATCAATATCTTCGCGCTTGGGCATGGCGTCGACGGTCGCCCTGAGGTTGGGCGCGTCGATGGTCAGCCACTTCGGGACGACCTTGCCGGTCCCCTCGCGCATGGCCTTGAAGCGATCGCTCTCCGCGCTCTTCTCGCGGATGGAAATCACGTCGCCGACCGACACGAGGAAGCTCGGAATCGTGACCTTTTCGCCGTTGACGCGGATGTGGCCGTGCAGCACCATCTGGCGCGCCTGCGCGCGGCTCGAGCCGAAGCCCAGCCGGAACACGACGTTGTCGAGCCTGCGCTCGAGCGTGATCAGCAGGTTGTCGCCGGTGATGCCCCTCTGGGCCTCGGCCTTTTCGAAATAGCGGTGGAACTGGTTCTCCAGGATGCCGTAGGCGCGCTTGGCCTTCTGCTTCTCGCGAAGCTGCACGCCGTACTCGGACTGCTTGCGCTGGCGGGCGTGGCCGTGCTCGCCCGGCGGGGTGGGCCTCAGCGCCACGGGGCACTTCGTGCCGTAGCACTTGTCGCCCTTGAGGAAGAGCTTCGTGCCCTCGCGCCGGCAGAGGCGGCATACGGAGCCTGTATATCTTGCCATGTTTGAATACCCTCCTATTACACTCTTCTGCGCTTGGGCGGACGGCACCCGTTGTGCGGGATCGGCGTCACGTCCTTGATCATGTTGACCTCGAGTCCGGCGGCCTGCAGAGAGCGGATGGCGGCCTCGCGCCCGGAGCCCGGGCCCTTGACGTAGACCTCGACGGTCTTCAGGCCATACTCCATCGCGGCCTTCGCGGCGGTCTCGGCGGCGGTCTGCGCGGCGAACGGCGTCGACTTCTTGCTCCCGCGGAAGCCCAGCCCGCCGGACGACGCCCAGGAAAGCGCGTTTCCGGACGTGTCGGTGATCGTCACGATCGTGTTGTTGAAAGAAGAGCGGATGTGGGCCGCGCCGCGCTCGACGAGCTTCTTTTCCCGGCGCTTGCGCGTGACCCTTTTCAGCTTCGGCTTTGCCATAGCGATAATTCCTCCCTAAAAAATCTGTCAGGTCTTCTTCTTCTTGCCGGCCGCCTGCTTCTTGGGGCCCTTGCGGGTGCGCGCGTTCTGCTTGGTGTTCTGCCCGCGCACCGGGAGCCCGCGGCGATGGCGCAGCCCGCGATAGCAGCCGATCTCCATCAGGCGCTTGATGTTCATCGAAACCTCGCGGCGGAGGTCGCCCTCCACCTTGACGTTGTGGTCGATATAGTCGCGCAGCTTGCCGATCTCGGCCTCGGAGAGGTCCTTGACGCGCGTGTCGGGATTGACGCCCGTCGCTTCGACGATCTCGTCTGCGATGTTGCGGCCGATGCCGTAGATATAGGTCAGGGCGATCTCAACGCGCTTCTCCCTCGGAAGGTCTACGCCTGCGATTCGTGCCATGGGATGAATGCACCTCCAAATTGCTCAACGCTGGTGGATTTGTCCGGCCGCCTGGCGATGCGCCCGGACGGGAAATATCGAAAGGCCCTCGAAAACCCGGGAGGCCCGGGCAGCCGCTCCGACGGCCGATCTTCTGATCGTTTGTCGGTTTCTCCGGAGCCTTTGTTCCGGGAAACCGGCGTCCCCTCAGGGACAGCGGCGGCGCGCCGTCACGGCTTTCGAAAAAGCGGCGGCGCGCTGGCCTCTAACCCTGCTTCTGCTTGTGCTTGGGGTTTTCGCAGATCACCATCACGCGGCCCTTGCGCTTGATGATCTTGCACTTCTCGCAAATCGGCTTCACGGAAGGCCTAATTTTCATGTGCTTACCTCCTAAGCTCTAATTCTTGCTGCGCCAGGTGATCCGGCCGCGGGTCAAATCATACGGCGAAAGCTCGATCGTGACCCGGTCGCCGGGGTAAATGCGGATGTAATTCATGCGCATCTTTCCCGAGACATGCGCCAGGATTTTGTGCCCGTTGGGCAGCTCTACCTCAAACATGGCGTTGGGATAAGACTCCGTGACAACGCCTTCGACCTCGATAACATCAGACTTGGACAAGCTTTCCCTCCTCCTTGCAAATCCACCGGCGCAGATCATGATCCTGGATCGGCTCGCCTTTTTCCAAAGGCTCGACGATTGCGGGTGTCGGCTTCAAGTGCTTTTTGCGCTTCTTCTTGGGCCGGTCGAGCGTTCGGAGCTTTCCGTCCGAGACGAGCACGAACTGCTCGTCGAGAACCTGAACCACCGCGAACAGCCGTCCCCTGTCCCTGCCCGCCTTCGAAGAGACGATGCGGCCCACGTCGATCGGAATCGTCTTCATCGGGCTTCCTCCGCCGCGCTTTTCCCGGGGAAGGAGAGGATCTCCGGCTCCCCGTCGGTCACCAGCACCGTGTGCTCGTAGTGCGCGCACAGGCTTCCGTCGCGCGTGGCAACCGTCCAGTCGTTGTCGTACAGGTAGACCTTCCAGTCGCCAAGGGCGATCATCGGCTCGATCGCGAGCGTCATGCCCGCCTGGAGCCTCACGCCCCTCCCGGGCGGGCCGTAGTTCGGGACGCTCGGGTCCTCGTGCATCGCCTGCCCGATTCCGTGCCCGCACAGGTCCCGGATCACGCCGTAGCCCTGTTTTTCCGCGTAGGTCTGGATCGCGTTTCCGATGTCGCCGAGCCGGTTTCCGGCCCGCGCCTTGTTCGCGCCCAGCCAGAAGCACTTCTGCGTGTCGGCGATCAGCTTCCTCGCCTCGGGCCGCACGCTTCCCACCATCGCCGTGAACGCGCTGTCGGACTGCCAGCCGTCTAGCACCACTCCGCAGTCGACGCTTAGAATCTGCCCCTCCCGGAGCTTCTCGTCGGTCGCAAAGCCGTGCACCACCTGATCGTCGACCGACGCGCAGATCGAGAACGGAAAGCCCTCGAAGCCCTTGAACGACGGGATCGCTCCCGCGTCGCGGATCAGCTTCT
>Ga0123332_1005108_pt1 | contig 11245 bp, 9 predicted proteins | sample BioC12SIPDNA_4_FD_89958 | JGI IMG/M metagenome (GOLD analysis project Ga0123332, IMG submission 89958) | Anaerobic biogas reactor microbial communites from Washington, USA - Biogas_R2_A C12 SIP DNA | ecosystem: Engineered > Bioreactor > Anaerobic > Unclassified | place: Washington, USA...
TATGAAGACGCGTCGCTTCGCTACACGGGAATCGAAAGCCATGCGGGACTTCGGCACTATGGGCTTTATGATACAGTGGTGGCGAAGGAGTGAAAAAAACGGGGCTCGCCAATTTCATTGTCTGCTGTGCCAGCCTGCGGGCTCTTGGCAGCCCTGGCAGAGCGGGCGCGTGTTGGCAAAGTGCGCCATCGAGCGGCGTGATTCAGCCCGCCCTCAGATTCATGGCCACGACACGGTATGCGTTTTCTCCGGCGTGCAGGATGTTGATGCAGGCGTAGTCCTGCTCCAGGCGGAACAGGTTCTCCAGGGGCATGCCCAGAATGCGGCACAGGATGACGCGGTTCACGCCGGCATGGGCCACCATGGCCACTGGGGCATCCCCTTTTGTGGCGGCCAGCTCGAAGACGGGCCAGGTCCGGCTCAGCAGGTCACCGAAGCTCTCGCCGCCCGGCGGGCGGAATCCGGCCAGGTCTCGACCCCGGGCCTCGTAGCCGCCGGGAAAACGCTCGCAAACCTCGTCCACGCTCAACCGCTCCCAGGAGCCCAGACTGATTTCGCGCAGATCCCAGACCGTTTCCGGCAGGAGACCCAGGGCCGCGCCGACGATCCCGGCGCTCTCCACGCAACGGGACAAGGGGCTGCACAACAGCCTTCCCACACCCCGGCCTGCCAGAAATTCCCCCGACTCCGCCATCTGCCCGCGTCCCCTGTCCGTCAGGGGCAGATCCGTCTGGCCCACGAATCGGCGCGGCCAGGACTGCGTGATTTCCCCGTGGCGGAGGAGATAGACCACGTTCACGGCAACACCCCGGCCAGGATGTCCTCCAGGCCCCGGCCGCAGGCCTTTTCCACCATGCCCCGCAGGGCCAGGGCATGCTGCATGCGACCGCGGATGGCCGCGCAGGCCTCGGGGTTGTCGGCATACAGGGCCAGCTTTTCGCCGAAACGTTCTTCCACGCGGATGCGTCTGTCGCAGCGCACCAGCTTGTCGGCCAGGCAGACGACTTCTTTTTCCGTGAGCACGCCTGAGGCCGGCGGCGGCACGTCGCGGTGGGCCCCCACGATCGGAGACAGGCCACCCAGGCCCAGACGCTCCAGAAGAGCCCCGCCGGCGGCCTCGTGCCCGGGGCGGTCCTTGGCCACGTCGTGCAGCAGGGCGGCGTTGTGGATCAGGTCCAGGTCAAGGCGTGCGCCGTTGCGGTTCAGTTCCTCCCCCAGGCCCACGGCCACGGCGGCCACGGCCTGGCCGTGGGCCAGGCCGCGGCCGGGCATGGACTGCCCGGCCAGGGCCAGGGCCTCGTCACGCTCCCCGACATGCAGACGGGCGGCGCGCCACAGCAGGACTGCGAAATCGTCGGGCGTGTCCGCGTCCAGCAGGATGCCCCGGTCCCAGACCGGCACGTCCAGGCCGGGCTGGCCTTCCAGCAGCCCTTGCAGCCCGCCTTGGCCGTCATGCCCCAGAATGCGCGGGATCAGGCCTGCGGGGATCAGGGGCGGGTGGCCCCGCTCGCCAGCGAAGACCGGGTAGGCCACGCGACCGTCGTAGGCATGGAGGAGCAGGGTGATTGTGACCGGTCGGACCAGCGGGATGTCCACAGGCAGGAGAAAGAAGGCGTCCAGGTCGGGCAGGCCTGCGCAGGCGGACGCGGCCGCTCGCACCGAGGAGAACATCCCGTCCCCGTATCCCGGGTTATGGACCGTGGGCACGCCCAGGCGCTTTGCTTCGGATTGCACCTGTGCGGCGCAGTGGCCCGCCACCACCAGCGGCCTCTCGATGCCGGCCTGCTGGAAGGCGCCGACGCAGCGCTCCAGCACGGACTTGCCGCCCAAGTCCATAAGGGGCTTGAACGCGCCCATGCGCGAGGAAAAGCCGGCCGCCAGGATGGCGGCCCCGAAACGCCTTCTGTCCGGTGTCACTCCTGGGCTCCGGCGCGCACCCTGATCAATTCGGCCACGATGCTGACGGCGATCTCCTCGGGTGTGTCCGCGCCGATGGGCAAGCCGATGGGGCAGAAGACGCGTTCGAGGTCGGCCCGGGTGAAGCCATTCTCCAGCAGGGAGCGGTAGACGGCGTCGCGCTTGCCGCGGCTGCCGATCATGCCGACATACCCGGCGTCGGTTCGCAGGGCCTGGGCCAGGACGTCGCGGTCGTGCAGGTGGCCGCGGGTGACGATGACCACGAAGTCGTCGGGCCCTAAATCCTTCAAGCATCCGTTGAAGTTTTCCAGAACCCGCACCTCGCGGGCTTCGGGATAGCGCCCGGGGCTGGCGAACTCGGCCCGGTCGTCCATGACCACCACCTCGAAGCCGGCGAAGGACGCCACCCTGGAGGTGGCCAAGGCCACATGCCCCGCGCCGACCAGATGCACCACCGTGGGCGCGACCAGGGGCTCGGCAAAGACGGTCAGCCCGTTTCCTTGGAGGGAAAAGTTCTGACGGGTTTTCGACGCCTTGCGGGCCAGTTCCGCCGTCATGCTTTCAGGAAGATCCATGCTCTCCAGACCCGTCGCTGCGGACCACACGTTCAGGACGGGCTCCTTCCCTGGCGCCAGGATCGTGATCAGGGCCGGACGTTTTTGCTCCGCGTGCAGGGTCAACAGCTTTGCGAACAATCCCCGTTGCTCCGGCGCGAGGCGTTGCAGGAGCACCGTGACCGCTCCGCCGCAGACCATGCCCGCCTGGGCCGCAGTGGGTGAATTCAGGTCAAAGGGCAGCAGGACGTGCGACTCGCCCAGGTCCAGCATCTTCCTGGCCCGGGCCAGGCTGGCCCCCTCCACAGGGCCTCCGCCCACGGAGCCGCGGATGGCGCCGTCGGGCAGGACCAGCATCCTGGCCCCGGACGTGCGCGGGGCCGAGCCCGAGCTCTCGACAATGCCGCAAAAGATGGCGTCTTGGCCCTGATCCAGGGTTTTCAGCAGGGACTCGAGAATATCCTTCACGGTGTGCTCCGGCGTTGATCAAAAATGGTGCGCTTGAGGGTGTGGGAGGGCGAAAAGGAGTCGACCCGCCGCATGGAACCCAGGATCAGGGTCCCGAGTTGCAGGGCCGCGGCCACCCCAGGCACGCGCCGCAGGGCCAGCCCCAGGTCCCGCTCCAGGTGCTCATGCCCGGATCCGGCCTGGAATTCAATGTCCAGGTGGTCTCTGCCGCCGGCAGACCAGAGACTGGCGCGGTAGTCCACCAGACCGTCCAGGTCAAAAAGACTGTCGTCGAGCTCCCGGCTGGTCACGCTGAGCCCGCCGCCCAGAACGCACACCCTGTCCCGTCCCGTCACATCGCACAGCCGCGCCGTGACGCCGCCACAGGCGCACCGCCCCCTGGCCAGGCGGGCCAGGTCCCCCGTGCGGTAACGCACCAGCGGCATGGCCCGCCGGCCCAGGGTGGTCACGACCACCTCGCCTTCCTCTCCCTCGCCCAACAGTGCGCCCGTAACCGGGTCCACGATCTCGAACAGCAGGTCGGACTCCCGCACATGGCAGCCGTCATGGATTCCGCATTCCACGCCGCCGCCCAGACCCGTCTCCGTGGCCCCGTAGTGCAGGAAGGTCTCGGCGCCGCAGGCCTCCTCGATGCGCCGACGCAGGGCCGGCGGGGCGTAGTCCGAGCACAGCAGCATGGTCCGGACCTGGCCAACGGGCAGAGACCCGGCCAGGGCCAGAAGGTGCTGGGGCAGACCCACGACGCACGAATACTTCCCGGCCACGATGAATTCCGCCAGACCGGTCGCGCTCCCGGGCGGCCAGCACCCTGCACAGTGAACCCCACCGCCCCGCAGGGCTCGCACGAGCAGGTCGCCAGTGCTGTCGGGTTGACTGCAAGGCAGCAGCGCCAGAACCCGGTCCGATTGATCGGCCAGGTTCGTCATGCCGTGCAGGAAAAAATCCACGGTCCCGTCCAGATCCTCCCGCGTGAAGTGCACTCGCTTGGGCGCACCGGTGCTGCCCGAGGTCTGCAGGGTGACGATGCGCGCCACCTCGCTCTGGGGTACGCAGACCATGCGCTGCCCAAATGCGGCCACGTCCGCCCCGGCCATCAGGGGCAACCGCGCCAGGTCAGCCCGACAGCGCAGCTTCTCCGGCTTCACCCCCGCCAAACGCCCGCGATACCAGGGGCCCATCTCCCTGGCCCAGGACACGGTCGCGCGCAGGGCCGCCATCTGGGCAGTTTCCAGACAACTGCGGTCCAGGGGCCCGTCGATGCCCAGCCTGCGTGCCGTCAGGGCATCGACGGTGCTGGCTCTCACATCCGCCCCCGGTACAGGCTGCGGCCGTGACGGGAGGTCAGGTTGAAGGCGCAAAAGGGCACCAGTCGCCCGTTTGGCTGGGCCACATGGATGCAGCAGCCCTGCAGGCGGTCCAGGTTGAGGCTCCACGCGTCCTGGAAGGCCATGGCCGAGATGGTGAACGTATGGGTCCTGGCCCGGGCCAGGAAGCGGTCCAGGTCATTGTCCTGGGGAGTGGGGGGGATGGGGCCATCTGCGCCCGGACCCTGGAATGGGGAAGGGGGAGATGGCGGCCCCGGCGTCGCGGGCGCGGACCACTGGCGGGCCGTGACGTTGATGGACTTCAGGGCCCCGGCCTCGGCGGGTCTGGGTGTGCAGTCACAGACCACATTGCCCAGACGCACGAAACTGCCGTCTTCGCGGGTCATGTACTTGCCCGAGAAGGAACACAGGGCGTGCTCGCAGCCCGGGGGCAGGAAGTCGGACACCTTGACCATCCCGCCGCTTTGTTGGGCCAGACCGGTCATGAGCTCGGGCAGGGTGACATGGTCGGGTATGAAGTCGGCCGGATAGCGCCCGAAATAACTCATGGGCTGGAAATGGACTCCGCGGATAAAGGGCTGGCGGGCCAGGCCGTAGAGTACGATGTCCCACAGCTGGTCCGTGTTCACGCCGCGCGCCACCGTGGGCACGAGGACGATGCCCAGGCCTGCCGCCGCGGCGTTGTCCACGGCCCGTCCCTTGACCTCCAGCAGGTCCCGGCCGCGCAGAGCACGGTAGACAGCGTCGCGCACCCCGTCGAACTGCAGGAAGACAGATGAAAGCCCCGCACTGGCCAGGGCCTCGACCAGCCCGGGATCCTCGGCCAGGCGCAGGCCGTTGGTGTTGAGCTGCACGAAGGCAAAGCCGGCCCGCTTGGCCATGGCCACGATCTGCGGCAGATCCTCGCGCACCGTGGGCTCGCCGCCCGAGAGCTGCAGGTTGCAGCCGCCCGTGCGGGCCATGACCTGATCGAACATACGCGCCAGGACCTCCCGCTGCGGCTCGGTCCCCGGCCCGCCGCTGTCGGCGAAACAGACCGGGCAGCCCAGGTTGCAGCGCGAGGTGATCTCCACCAGGGCCGTGCAGGTCCGCTGGGCGTGGCGCGCGCACAGGCCGCAGTCGTAGGGACACCCTTTGCCCACGGCCTCGCGCGGCCCGCCGCCGAAGGGGATCTTGGGCCGCACCCAGCTTGAAAACGCGGGCTCCCCGCGCCAGACCACGGCCGAAAACCCGCCATGCTCGGGGCAACGCTTGACCATGCGTACGACGTCCCCGTCCTCGACCAGTTCCGCCTCGACCCGACCCAGGCACTCGGGACAGACGCTGCCGACCGTGCCGACCATCCTACTCACGCGCCGTCCCCGGGTCGATGCCGTTCTCCACGAGAATGGTCAGGACCTTGCCGTAACACCCGGAGACCAGCCCGCCGCAGACAGAAGCGTCGGGCCTGCCGTCGGGCACGATGGCCGAGCAGCTGATGCCTCCGAAGCGCTCAGCGGTGTGACCTTCGAACCATTCAACCAGCTCCGAAAGCATGAGCGGCAGCCTGTCGTCGGGTTCCTCGGCAGCGGTGCCTTTGCCCGCGTAGTAGGCGATGAGACAAGCCGCTCCGGTCAGGGCCCCGCAGGCCCCCTGGGGCGAGGAAAACCCCATGCACAACCCCGACATGGCCCGCACGAGCCCCGGATTTTCCACGCCCTGCGTCTCCAGAGCCATCTGCGCGATGATCTGGGCGCAACAGAAACCCTGCGTGTGCAGGCGCAGGATGTCGAGATCGTATTCGTTCATGTCGGCCTCGTGATGACTTTTGGTATACCAATCGAAAAGTTATAGGCCCCATGGATCCCATAGGATCTATAGATTTTTTATTCTCCCCACGGAACGTGCGCCGTCAACAAGAACAATCCCGGCTTCGATTCCCGCGACGCAGCGCAGGCCATCTCAGCCAGGCCCGGATCGCCGGTCACGGCCTGCCAGAAGCCGAACAGGGAGCCGTGGCGGAAGACGAAATCCGCCGCGGTCTTCTTCAGCATGGCCGTGTGATCCTCGACCACGTCGATTTCGAACCCGGCGCAGGCCACCTGCTCCAGCACGGTCTGCAGGTCTGTGGCCTGCTCGAAACAGCAGCGCAGGGGCCATTCCCCGCTGCGGTAGCCGCGGGTGTAGATGTCGGCCAGGGCGAGGGTCCCGCCAGACCTCAATGTCCGGAAGAACTCCGCCAGCACCCCCTCCTTGTCCGTCAGGTTCCAGGTGCATTCGCACACGATCAGATCCAGGCTCTTGTCCGCAACGGGCAGACGTTTCAGGTCTGCCCGCGCAACGGCACGTCCGTCCTGGCACGCTTCCCGCAAAAAGCCGGCATGCAGATCCAGGCCCAGGGCCCGGGCTCCGCTTTCCAGCAGCAGCCCGAGGGTCTCCCCACGCCCGCACCCGGCATCCAGCACTCTGCTTCCGGGCGCAGGTGGCGCCAATTGCAGCAAACGCCGTGTCAACGCCAACCCGCCAGGACGCAGGGTGCGGCCCAGGGCCGACCTGACCGGCGCGGACGTGTACAGTTCACTTGTCTTCAAGCAGTTGCTCCACTTCGCGAATCCGCCCCAATGCCAATTCCTCGTAGATGTACACGGCCCCGCACCTGGGGCAGACCGGCAGTTCCACATGAAAGGCATTGCCCAGGTAGGTCAGCTCGACCTTGCCGGATTCCATGCGTTCCCCGCAGGGTTCGCAGACCCAGTCCATGTCCTGCGGCATGAAAATCATGCTCATATCCGTCCTCCCGTGATGCGCATGCGGTGGCTCCAGGCCCCCAGGATTTCGAACACCTCCGCAGTATCTCGGTACTCGACCCAAAAGGTAACTTCGCCCAGGACGGCCGCGGCAATCCTGCGACCATCCGTGCCGTGACGCAGGCAGCGTCCGCCCTTGGCCGCCAGGTACAGGACCTGGCGGACGTCATCCTCGAGGATGCGCCGTTCCTCCAGCAGGGCCGCGGCCGAGTCGGAGACGGCGATGCGCACGTCCTCCCAGGCTTCCCTGGGGGCCTGGTCCAGGCCGTGGCGGGCCAGAACCTCGTTCCTGAGTCTGCGCCGGTTGACCCTGCGGGCCGAAATGCCTGCCGGGGCCTCGGTGGCGGGATGGCCTGCGTCCGGGAAAAGCAGATCCAGGATGTGCAGAGCAGCTTTGCCGGTTCGGGCCAGCTGCTCTCGGCACATGGCGCAGTAGGTCAGGAAGTCCGCCGTGGATTGGGCCACCCGTGCCTGGGCCACCTTGCGGGCCAGGGCCGGGTTGGCGTTGTCCATGAGGCCGCCGAAGCCACAGCACTCCGTCAGTTCGCCGGACATGGGCAGGTCCGCCAAGGGCTGCCCCAGGCCAGCCAGCAGGCTGCGCACGGCTTCGCGGGTCTGCGTGTCGTGGCGGGCCGTGCAGGGGTCGGACAGGGCCAGGGGTGGTCGGGGCGAGGCGGCCTGCACCCCGTTTTCGGCCAGGAGGGTCCAGACAGAAACCGCTCCGAAAGCGGGCAGGTGCTCCCGGAACATCTTGAGGCAGGTGGAGCAGGCGGTCAGGACCCTGGGACGGCCCACGCCCTCCCAGGCCGTTTCCATGGCGCGCAGCAGTTCCTTGAACTCATCCTGGCGGCCGGCCCAATGGGCCGGAGCGGCGCAGCAGTCGAGCCAGATGCCGGTTTCGGGCTCCGATTCCAGCAGCCGGTCGTACAGTCTGAGGGTCTGCTCCGGTCTGATGCCGGCCAGCTGGCATCCGGGGAAGAAAAGGGCCGCGCTTTTGTCCGTCTCAGGGGCGTGGCGCAGCAGGGCGGACTGCGTGTCCTTGGCCGCGCGCATCTCCTCCAGGGCGAACCAGTGGGCCGAAGGGGGCATGCGCCCTTCCCGGACCATGTCGCGCCGGGCGTCCAGGCACAGATCGGCCATGGAGAAATCGTTGGGACACAGGGTCTCGCACTGCCCGCACAGGGAACAGGAATTGATGAAGGTGTTGGCCTGGCGCATGCCCTGGACAATGGCCGCGTTGTTGAAGACGCGGCGGGCGTAGGCTTTGGGATAGCCACCGTGCCCGGAGAGGTACACGCAGTGTTTCACGCATTCCAGGCACTGGCAGTCAAGGCAGCGCCCGGCCTCCCGCGAGGCTTCCTCCCGGGTGTAGCCGCTCGGGTCTTCTGGGGGGATGCGATGGACGGGCTCGACGCCGAAGGTCTGGGTGAAGAGGTCCGTACGGCCGCACCGCAGGGGTACGCGGCTTCCGGTCAGGGAGGCGTTCTGCAGGAACCTGTCCATGGACACGGCGGCCTCGCGGCCGTGGGACACGGCGTCGATGAAACGGAACCTCCGCCCCTCCATGCCGCCCGTGAACCAGCCCGGACGTTCCAAAGCCATGGTTTCGGGGTCCGGGGAATCGAGGAGCGCCGCCAGGTCCGGAGATATCGTATCATCCTGGCCCACATACACGGCATCGGCCGGGTGGGTCTCGACCAGTACGCAGTCCAGGGCGGGGACGGCGACAAAGGTCACGTGCAGGGCACCCAGGCGTTGCAGCTCCTCCTCGAGTGCGGACGGGGGGAGAACGGATTCAGGAAGCTGGCGCAGCCATCCGCCGGGTTTTTCGCCCAGATGGTACACGCTGATGGGGTAGCCTTTTCTGGCCAGGTCGAAGGCCACGGTCAGGCCGCTCGGCCCGGAGCCGAAGACGGCGACCTTCCTGGGTCTGGCCGGCAGGCGGGGGATCTTGCCCTTGGGGCACGTGTCGCGGATGCACAGCCGCTCCAGCCCGCCCACGGCGATGGCTCCGCCGAGGTCCCTGCGGACGCAGAACGCTTCGCAAGGGGCCTCGCACAGCCTGGCCGTGACGGCCGCCAGAGGCATGCTTTTTTCCAGAACGGCCCGGGCCGCATCGAGGTCGCCCCGCGCCATGAACAGCACGAAAGCCCTGGCGTCGACGTTCAGGGGGCAACCCGCCCGGCACGCCGGCGGCTCCTCCTGGATGCACCTGGCTTCCCATTCCCGCAGTTCCTTCTGGTCCATGCCCTCTCCTTGGAAATAGAAAGCCCTCCGGGCGCAAAAACGCCCGGAGGGAGGTTGAACGGGTCACTATTTCTTCATCGCGGCCAGGATTTTCTCCGGCAGAGCGGGAATCTCGTGAACGCGAGCGCCGCACGCATTGTACACGGCGTTGAGGACCGCGGCGTGGGGAGCGGTCAGAGGCATCTCACCGACGCCGGAGGCACCGAAGGGGCCGGCCGGACGGGGCGTTTGCACATAGATGATCTCCATGTCGTCCGGGATGTCCTGGATGTAGGGGATGCCGGCGCCGCGGATGGTGGCATGCTTCTTCAGGTCCTCGTAGTCCTCGGTCAGGGCCAGGCCGATGCCCTGGGCCACGCCGCCGTAGATCTGGCCGTCGACCAGGGAGAAGTTGTTGACCTTGCCGATGTCGCCGACAATGGTCATCTTCTCGACGGTGGTCTTGCCGGTGGCGACTTCGACAGCCACCTCGGACAGGAACAGGCCGTACATGTAGCAGCAGAAGGGGCTGCCCTGGCCGTTGGCGTCGCAGTCCTTGGCCGGGGCGGTCCACTTGCCGTTGTAGCGCAGGGGCAGCTTCTCGGCGACCATTTCTTTATAGGTGCGGAAACCGCCAGCGGGCTTGGTCATGGCCTTCACCAGCTGCTCGCAGGCGTTGATGATGGCCTGGCCGCCCATGACCTGGGAACGGCTGCCGCCGGCGGGGCCGGTGTTCGGGGCCACGCGGGTGTCGTTCATGACCAGGCGGATCTTGTCGGGGGTCAGCCCCAAGGGCCGCAGGGCCTCGTGGGCCGTACCCAGGGTGCCCATGTCGGCGCCCTGACCGTGATCCTGCCAGCAGGCGTAGATGGTCACGGTGCCGTCGGCCATCAGTTCAGCATCAACCGCCGAGCTGTCGGCACCGTCAAGGCCGGCGCCGTACACGCCCAGGGAGATGCCGACACCGCGCTTGACTTCAGCGGTAGAGGCGGCTGCCGCGCGCTTCTTGGCTTCCTCGTACTTGGGCCGCATGATGTCGAACATCTCCGGCAGGCTGTACACCTCGGGATCCTGGCCCGTGGGGGTGGTGGAACCCTTGCGATAGATGTTCTTGTAGCGCAGCTCGAAGGGGTCCATGCCCAGCTTTTCGGCCAGCTCGTCCATCAGGGTCTCGGACGGAAACTCGGATTCGGGAGCGCCGTAACCGCGGAACGCAGCGCCCCAGCAGTGGTTGGTGCACACCGTGCGGCCTTCGCCGCGGATGGCCGGGATGTCGTACCCGGCGCCGATGTACTGGGCGCCGCGCAGGGTCAACAGGTCACCGAACTCGGAGTACGGGCCGTGGTCCACGGTCCAGTCGGTTTCCATGCCCAGGAGCTTGCCGTCCCTGGTGGCGGCCAGGCGCACGTCGGTCCAGAAGGGGGAGCGTTTGCCGGTGTAGGCCTGCTGCTGGCGATAGTCGTAGACCAGGTTCACGGGGCGGCCCGTGGCCAGGGCGGCGGCGCCCACCAGGGCTTCCAGGGTCGGGCTGAACTTGTAGCCGAAGGTGCCGCCGGCGGGGTTCTGTACCAGATGCAGCTGATCGGGTTCCAGGCCCAGACCCGGGGCGATCATGTACAGGTGCAGGTGCAGGCCGATGGACTTGGAGTGGATGATCAGCTTGCCATCGTCGTCGATGTAGGCAAAGCCGCAGTCCGGCTCGATGGGCAGGTGGGGCTGGCGGGAGGTGTAGTAGCTGCCTTCCACGATCACGTCGGCCTTTTCGAAGATGGGCTTCGTGTCCGCACCCTTGGCGATCTTCTGGATGTAGTAGACGTTGGGCGTGCCGGGATGGATCTCGATGGCGTCCTCGGCCATGGCCGCGGGGGCGCTCATGTACTCGGGCAGCTGCTCGATCTTGACCGTGACCTTCTTGGCAGCGGCCTTGTCCTGCTCGATGGTGTCGGCACAGACGATGGCGATGGCGTCA